>Ga0116216_10000019_pt1 | contig 156708 bp, 137 predicted proteins | sample Sb_taG_11_FD_89696 | JGI IMG/M metagenome (GOLD analysis project Ga0116216, IMG submission 89696) | Peat soil microbial communities from Weissenstadt, Germany - Sb_50d_3_AS metaG | ecosystem: Environmental > Terrestrial > Soil > Wetlands > Peat | place: Germany: Weissenstadt | collected... | reverse complement strand
GTGGGCGCTGCCTCTCCATCTCCTCGGACGAGATCCCAAGGGGTCTGGTTGACGCGCGCCTTTGGAGCTGAGCACGGAGCGCCAACCCCATCCCCTCGGGCAACCCTCGCGCAGGGGAGAGGCCCCAGACCGCGCAAGCGGAGGGATTTCGGACCAGAGAGAGGAGAGTGCGCCGCCTCGAAGGCCCGCGTCTTCGCATGCGCGGAGAAGCGGGCGCGACGCCGGTCAATGCGCAGGCTCGTCGCGGCTGGCCCTCCCGCTGGCGCAGGTTTGCCAGAGGTCTGCGAGACTAAGCTCGGCGACACCTACGCTACGTGGCGGCTGACCAAAACAAGAAGGCACCGAGTGCAATCGCTACCGCCGACCACCCGCGGATGAATGTCGAAGACTGCGCCGACCACCAAGAGATGATCTTCGAGAGTCTCTCTACTCCAATGAACGGGAGCGCGATCCCTGAAATCAGTGCAATCGCGCCAAAGACCTCGAGCGCAGCGGGAGTGTGCGAGGAGGGCGCCGATCTCCACAAGGCAAAGCCAAAGACGATTCGGCTTGCAGCCCCGATCCAAAGCCCGAGCTGCCCTTCCCACTTCCGGGTAAACGAGACGAGCCCCGCTGGACTTGTGATCCCGTATGTACCAATCACAACCATGATCATCGAGAAAACCAAGACCAGAAAACCCATGATGATCCCTCCGTCCGCTGGGGCGTCTTGGCGTGACGAGCGGCCCCCTGTTGCATTCCCGTGGAGAGACACGTCAACCGACCTGCAGCTGCAGCGCCGCGCTCAGCTACCTCGGGATTGCTTCATTTTTTAAACTGCGGGATCACGTCGCGGCCGATCAACTCGATGGTCTGCATGACTTTCTCGTGCGGAATCACGTAGGGATTGACCAAGCACAGCAGCAGATCCACCCCCGCCGCCTCGTAGCGCTTGCAGGTTTCGAGGCATTGCGCGGGTGTGCCAAGGACGCATGCGCCGGCACCGGCGAGATACTCGAGAGTGAGAAGGTCCAAGGCGCCGCTCTTATCGATCTTCCGCATATCCGCCGCGTATGCGTAGTTGCCAAGTTCGCGTCCCTCTTCCGTCATCCAGTCCGCGAGCGTCGCGATCTGTCGCGCGCCGCTCTTCGGGTACCATTCGAAGGATTTCCGTGCGACGCTCCAAGCCTCCTGCTCCGTGGGCGCGCAGACCGCCATGGTGAAGGTCGCAGCCCGATCATGAACCCATTTGCCGATCGGGTTCGCGCATCCTCTCACCGCCGATCGATAGATGTCGATCTTCTTCTTTACCTCCTCCGGCGAAACGCCTACGGCGAACGAACACAGGCCGAGCCCGAGCTCGCCCACCTGCCGATGACCGTCTTCGCTCGAAGTCGCGCCCCAGATCGGCGGGTGAGGCTGTTGAAGCGGCTTGGGCAGTACGCGTCGCTTCGGCATGCGCCAGTAGCGTCCCTCGAATGCGTACTCGTCATTGGTCCAGCAACCGACCACGTGCTCGATCGCCTCTCTCCATGAGTCTCGGGTCTCGCGGGGGTCAACCCCAAATCCCTCGAGCTCGGCCCGCGTTGACGAGCGGCCAGTTCCAAGATCGACGCGACCGTCGGAGAGCAGATCCAGCACGGCCACCGACTCTGCCGTGCGCACGGGATGGTTGTATGGCTTCGGCATAAGTCGGACGCCGTAACCCAGCCGGATGTGAGAGGTTCGGCTCGCGATCGCTCCGTAGAGGATCTCAGGATTTGAGCAGTGCGAGAATTCCTCAAGAAAGTGGTGCTCGACTGTCCACACAGCGTGCCATCCGCAGCGTTCGCCGAAGACTGCCTGTTCGAGAGTTTCTTTGTAAGCGCGATGCTCGCTCTCGCGACTCCAAGGGAGTGCGACCGGGATTTCGTAGAAGAGCGCAAATTGCATCGGCACGAATGACCCTCCCCTGCGGCAATGGGCAAATACTACCCGCCGAGACCCTTCACGATGTATTTCTGCACAAAGGCGCGTACCGCTGCGGGTTCGTCGAGATCGATCACGGCGGACGGCATCACTGCGAGGGAGACCAGGGCTCGCACAATCCACTCCGCCGCCTCGCGACGATCGAGTCCCGGTCGGACCTCGCCGCGCGCCTCTGCTTCCTCGAGAAAGGGCAGCCAGAAGGTCACCCAGCGATCCACGAGGCCGCCCACACGGGCGGTGAGGAGGGTCGCAAGGAGCGTCTCGCGCTCGGCGGGAAGCTGAAGAGCCATCATCTCGTCATGCAGGTGAGCCCGGATGAACGCTGCAGCCTCACCGACTTGGGCTGCCAATGTGCGCCGGCGTTCCACCGCGGGCCGACTTTGGGCGACAAAGCGCTCGGCCGCGCGCTCGAGGACCGCATCAATCAGTTCCGCGCACTCCGGGAAGTACCGGTATACCGAGCCTCGCGAGACTCCCGCGTTCCGCGCCACCTCTTCCATGCAGAGCCGCTACAGACCGACACGCCGTATGCAACGGGCGGCTGCTTCGAGAATTCGCGCCTTCGTCGGGGCCCTTGACGCGAGCTGCGACACGCGATGCTTGCGGTGCAAGGCGAGATGAGTGCGTGCTGCAGGGGCCATCGGCCCGACACTCCCGAATAGACGACTGCACAAATCTAGTTTATTTGTACAGCATCGAGCAATGGGAGGGACGGCGTCGTGGAGACGGCGGTCGAACGGTTCGCAGGGCGAGTCGCTCTCGTGACGGGTGCCGCGTCGGGGATCGGTAAGGCTTGTGCGGCGCGCCTCCTGCGAGAAGGAGCGCGGGTCTACGGTGTGGATATTGCGGAGGTCCCCCGCGCTGAACGTGAAGCCGAAAACCGGCAGGGACGCCTTCAGCTTTTGCGGCTCGACGTTCGTGATGAGCGAGCTGTACAGGATTCGATCGGGGCCATCGTCTCCCAGGCCGGCCGCATCGATGCCGTCGTGAACGCCGCAGGCGTTGCGGGCGGCGGCCCGGTCCATCTGCTCGATGCGAGTGCGTGGGACCAGGTTCTTGAGGTCAACCTTAAAGGGACGTTCCTCGTGTGCAAGCACGCCCTCGTGCACATGCTTGCTCAGGCACCAATCGACGGAGAGCGCGGCGCGCTTGTAAACCTCGCAAGTATCGAGGGCCTTGAGGGCACCGCAGGCGGCAGCGCCTACAACGCATCCAAGGGAGGCGTCGTGCTCCTCACCAAAAACATCGCGATTGACTACGGGCGCCAGGGCATACGTGCCAACGTGATCTGTCCCGGTTTTATCGAGACGCCCATGTCGGACGCCATCTTTCAAACCCCTGCCATGGCGGCGGTGCGTGAAGAAATCCGCCGGGAGCACAAGCTGCGCCGCTTCGGTCGACCCGAGGAGATCGCATCGGTCGCGTGCTTCCTGCTTTCTCCGGACGCCTCTTTCGTGTCGGGGCAAGCCCTCGCTGTAGACGGCGGCTATCTGGCGGGGCGCGATCACCATGTCACCGAACTGATGGGTCTATGACATTCACAGAACTTGCTTTCCGCGGAGAACCGAAAGACGCGCGTCCGAACCTTTGCTGACAGCGCCACTGCACGTGGGAATCCGTCGCGTGCACGATTAAGGCACAGGCCGGGCGCGCCGATATAGACGTATGCACGCCGTGTGGAAGTCGTCCCCTTTGCCGATTGCCTGGGAAGGCGAAAGGCAGAGAGGCCTGGGTGTCCCCGCGATGTTCGGACGTGCGTGATCCGAGCGCCGTCCCGCCAAGCAGGACACGGGCGTGTGCAGTTTTCAAGCGAGCGCGGATGGCTGCGCGCAAGGAGCGCCTTGCATGGTGGTGACGACGGGCAACGAAGTCGGGGGCCGATCCATTACAAGTTGGCTCGGTATCGTCCGGGGGATCGTGGTGCGATCGCCGAGCATTCGGCAGGGATTGCTCGGCGGACTTCGGCAGATCATCGGCGGCAATATCGAGCGCTACGCCGAGGTCTGCGAGAAGGCACGCGAGGATGCCTTCGAGCGCATGGTGCAGCACGCGCAGCAGATTGGTGCGGACGCCGTCATCGCCATGCGCTATGACGCGACGGAGTTCCTGACCGGGGCCACGGAGGTGCTCGCCTATGGGACCGCCGTCAAGCTCGGCCCGAACCGGGAGCGCTAAAGGAACGCTCGGCGCTCGTTCGATCGCCCTCTTCCCGCATCCCGCGCCAGCGGGCGCTTTCGGGCGGCGCATCCAAAGGGCTCAGCACCGATGCCGGCCGAGCGCTGCGCCGCACAGGCCATCCCCCCGCTACAGCGCCATTCGGCCCTCTCTCAGATTCAGATGAAAGGCTGTCGCTACGCCTCGAGCTTAAAGACCCGGAGGGCATTCTCGCGCAGGAACTTCGACCAGACGGGATCGCGGAAGGGAACGTGGGGCATGTCGCCAAAGATCCGCTCGAGCGATAGTCCCATCGGGAAATAGCCTGCGTAGAGGATCTTTTCGGCGCCTCGGGTATTGGCGAAATCGATGATTGCCTTCGGGTAGTGCTTGGGTGCGAACGCGCTCGTCGAATAGTAAAGGTTCGGGTACTTGAGCATCAGCTTTACGGCAAGATCCGCCCAAGGCTCGCAGCCGTGGCGGGTGACAAAGCGAAGCTCGGGGAAATACCAGCAGACCTCGTCTATCAATTCGACCTTCTGGGGCGCCATCGGGAGGCGCGGGCCTGGGACGCCGGCGCACACGCAAATCGGGATGTCGAGGTCGATGCAGGTCGCGTAGATCGGGAAAAATTTCTTGTCGTTGATGGGGACTTGAGGACATAGCCCCGACGGGAATGCAGTCGCGGCCTTGACGCCCAGCTCCTTAACCGCCCGCCGCAGATCTCGTACCCCATCCATCCCGAGGTTCGGGTTCACCTCATAGCTCCCGAAGAAGCGGTCCGGGTACTTGGCCAGCGCGCGCCGAGCATCGGAGTCTTGCGCACCCACGCCGATCATTGCGCGTTCGATCCCATACTTGTTCATTTCATCGAGCGCGATGCCAACATAGTCGTCGGAGGGACGGGTCGTGGGGATCTGCTTAAACATATACTGCGCCGGCATCTTGAACTGATGGCGGCTTTCCTGATCCATCAAAAGCGGCTTCATGAACTCGTACCAAGCGGTATTGTCGCCCGCCGGGATCTGGAGCATGAGATCGATCACGCCAATTCCGCTCGGCATCCCCATCGGATCCTCCACCGGGCTCCATCGCCACTCGCGCGGCGACGCTACCGCGCTAGCGGTCGGAGTGCCCGAGGTCACGCCCCGGAGCCACACGATCGCGGACGAGCTGTTTGAGTTCTTTCGTTTCCGGGAAACGACCCTGCTGGGCGCGCGAGAAAAGAAGCTCCCCGTCGAGGCGTACGTCGAAAACACCCCCTTGACCTGGCACGAGAGCTACTTCGCCCAGCTCTGAGTCGAACGTTGTCAGCAGCTCCTGCGCGATCCAAGAGGCGCGCAGCAACCAGCGGCACTGCCGGCAATAGATCAGTTCCAGCCGAGGACTCGCCACCTTTCCAGGATGGCTCAAGCTGGGCGCGCATCCAATCCCCCACGTGGGGGGCGACGCGAGTCTGTCTTTCGATACCCGGCCTCCAAAGCCTGCGACGGGGGCCGCAACGACGTTTGCTTGGTCGTTCTATCCGCGTTCGAGTGTCGCGCGCAGCATCCAGGCCATCTTCTCGTGCTGCTCCAGGAGCCCGGTCAGAAAATCGTCCGTGCCGGCGTCTCCCAGCTCATCCGCCTTCTCCAGGTCCGGGCGTAGGCTTCGGATCACTGCCTCATGGGCGGCCAGCAGAGCTCCCACCATTCCTTGAGCGTCGCGGGGAAGGCCGCTCGATTCCTTGTTGCGCGCAAGCTCCAAGAACTCACCGAGGGAGCCGGCGGAGTTGCCGCCCAAAGCCCGCACGCGCTCGGCGACCTGATCGATGATCTCGTCGAGCTCTTCGTACTGGGCCTCGAAGAACTTGTGCAAATCGTGGAAGCGAGGCCCCACCACGTTCCAGTGGTAGTTCCGGGTCTGCGTGTAGAGCAGATACTCATCTGCCAGCAGCACGTTTAGGATTTTCACAACGCCCTGGCGCGCTTTGTCAGTAAGTCCGACCTGGGTCTTTGTCATCATCGGCTTTTTCCTTCCTCGCTCCTTCACGAGTCTGAGATTCGGGATTTCCCCGTGCGTCGTGAGCGGACGCGGCAGTCCGCACAAAATCCCGTCACATGCATGGACCAATCGTCCACTTTGAATCCATAGGCTGCGATGCGCGGAAGCTCGATGGCCTCGAGCGCCGCAGAGCTGAAATCCTTCACGCAGCCGCATCCGAGGCAGTGGAGATGATGGTGACGTTCTCGGCGCAGCTCGAAGCGAGCTCCCCCGCCGGGATGCGAAATGCGACTTGCGAGCCCGAGCTCGACCAAGGTCTCAAGCACACGGTACACCGTTGTTCGCGAGATGCCCGGTACTTTCCGGCTCACCGCCTCGAACAGTTCATCGGCACTCGGGTGATCGTCGCGCGGCGCCAGGGCCTCAAGGACGGCGCGCCGCTGTACCGTCACCGGGAGACCCCGTTCTCGGCATGCCCGCTCAAGTCGGCCAAGAGCGTTTTCGGCCTCGAGAGCTCCCTCATGAGTACAATGATAACTCATTGCAGTCGCATATTATTACCAATTAACGCAGCTGTCAAGCCGAACGCCGCTGTGCGGGACGCAACTCGCCTAGGATTCGTCAAGGCGGGTGGCAAGAATGCGGGCGAGGCGTGCAGGCTCGTGGCGAAGCATCAACTCCCGTCCGCCGCGCACGTGGACGAGCCCCGGCTTCGCGCCGCGCGGCTTCATGACGTGCTTGATGGGCGCCAGGTGAATCGCGGCGCGCGGGGAGCCCCGTTGTTTCGAAAAATGCAGGGCAAGCTCACATGCATCGAGCAGCGACTCCTGGGGAGCATCTGTGCGGCCCCCGGTACAGAGGATCACGTGACTCCCCGCGCCCCCTTCAACGTGGAGGAAGACGTCATGACCCCGCGCGAGGCGGGTGGTGAGGTGGTCGTTCCCCTCATCGCTGCGGCCGACCCAGATCTCGAGCCCGTCCGCGCTCAGATAACAACGCGGTCGCAATCGTGCGGGAAGGGCTTCGCGGCGCTTTGCAGCCCGCCGCTCCCCCATAGAGGGCGCAGGGGCGGACTGCGGTCGGGCGCGGCCGAGCAGCGGCCGCACCGCGGGCTGCGCCGCGAAAACCGCGATGGCGTCCGATGCGGAGGAAGCGAGCGCGACCTGCAGCGCTTCCTGAAGGGCTGCAAGGTTCGCTTCGCGTAGATCGAGCGACGTGAGCTCACCGCTGAGCTTTGCCGCACGCCGTTTCGCCTTGCGGTAGCGCGCGAAACACTGCTCAAGATTCTCGACCGGTGAAAGCGCGGGATCGAGCTCAAGCGTAACTTCCGTACCGCTCTCCGGATTGCGCACGGCCACGCTCGCCGCACCGGGCCGGGCCAGGTGAAGCGCACCCTTCAGGAGTTGCCCGCGCCGCAGGTGGTCCTCGGGATCGCCCGCGGCCTCCATCTCCGCGCGCAATCGCTCGCGCTTGCGGATCACACCTGCCGCTTCCCGAGCCAGGGCGGTTTGCAGAGCACGCGTCTCAGTCTCGCGGGCCAGTGCGCGCTCCCGCTCGGCGTAGAATTGCTCGATCTCGACCAGAAACACTTCATCGCGAACGGGCGCGAAGCGGTCCGCTCCCTCCGTCGGCGGGGGCGTCTCGGGACCTCGCCACGGGGCGCCGCGCACAAGTCCGCGCATCGTGATCTCGAGCGGACGGAGAAAGGCCTCGACACATCCTTCCCCGTTCAGAAGGTAGAGGTTGCTGCGGCCACCCAGGATCGAAAGCAGGAGCTCGCGTCGACCTTCGCGCGTGTCGAGTGCAAGAGCCAGCTGGCGGTCATTGTCCAGGATGCGCGCTCCGGCGAACCGAGAGCCGTCGAGGTGGGCGCGCAGGTACTGCGCGAACGCGAGCGGCCGCGCCGGAGCGGGCGGCGGGTCTTTGAGCTCCGACACCCGAGCAAATCCGGGAGTGCAGCAGAACAGGAGGTGGTGCCGTGCGCGAGCGGCCTGCGGAGCCGGCGCGCGGCCGTGAAAGGAGAGCACAATGCGATCGTCGCCATACTGGACAATCTTTTCGAGCCGGTGCCCGGCAAGCATCTGCTGGAGCGCATGCGCGGCACGGCGCAGCTCCTTCAGCGACAACATCTGGCCCCTCGGCTCCGGACCCGGCTAGGCGGGTCCCCGAAGATCATATCGGTCCTTCGTTTCACGCCTTTCTCGATTTTCGATCAATGCTGGCACCGCGCACAGAAGTGCGCGCTCCGTTGACCAATCACGATGCGTCGCACACGCCCTCCACAACGCCGGCATGCCTCGCCTTCGCGCGCGTAGATCCTGCGCTCATCCTGATATCCTCCGTCGTTGCCGTCCGGCGCAAGATAATCGCTGATGCTCGAGCCTCCAGTCTCGATCGAGCGCCGCAGAACCTGGTGTAGGGCCTCGACAATCCGCTCGCATTCCGCGCGAGTGACGCGGCTCGCGCGCCGCAGGGGTCGGACCCCGGCCAAAAACAGCGCCTCGTCGGCGTAGATGTTTCCTACACCCGCAATCACACTCTGGTCGAGGAGAACATTCTTGATCGCGGTGTGCCGCCGCCGAAGCAGCGGGAACAAATCGCCGCTGGTAGCGCGCAGCGCATCGACTCCCAGCTTGGCGAGGCGCGGGTTTACCTCGCCCTCCGCAACCAGAAACACCTTCCCAAACTTGCGCACGTCGCGAAAGAGGATGTCTGGAACTCCATCGGCAAAGCGCAGGCGCAGGTGAGTGTGGGAATCGGGCCGAAACACCGGCTGGGCCTCGGGGGCGAGGGACGCGCGCGCGGCGGCTGAAAGCAGACGCACACTCGTGACGCCGCCCCCAAACAGCTGACCCGTCATGCCAAGATGCAGCACGAGGCGCGCCCGATTGTCGAGTGTAACCACAAGGTACTTGCCGTGTCGATCGAGGGCCACAGCTGTGCGCCCGGGGAGCGCCCGCCGCAGCTTCGCGGGTTTCGTGAGGAAGAAGTAGCTGTCGCCCGTGGTCTCGACGCACGCAATACGTCGACCGAGGAGCAGTGGAGCGATCCGTTGGCGCGTCACTTCGACTTCGGGGAGCTCAGGCACGCTGTAGGCCTGCCACGAACGCCTTCCGACTAGGGCCGAGCCGGGGCAGGCTCGTCCCCACTCCGCAGCAGAGAAATCACGATCGACTTGTAGGTGGGCGTTCTGCTCTTTTCCGCCACGCTCCCCACTGGAACCAGCGGATTGGCCTCCGGGAAATAGGCTGCCGCGCATCCGCGCGGCAGGTCGTAGGCGACCACACGAAACCCATACACCGTCCGCTTTTCGCCGGCAAAGTGGCTGGTCAAATCGACGCGGTCGCCGTCACGAAGCCCTTGCGCGATCACATCTTCGGGATGGAGGAATACGACGCGGCGCCCGCCACGGATTCCACGGTAGCGGTCGTCTTCGCTGTAGATTGTGGTGTTGAATTGGTCGTGGCTTCGCAGCGTTGTCAGCAAGAATTGGTCAGGTTCGAGCGCGAACTGGGGAAGTTTGTGCACCGTGAAGTGCGCTCTTCGCGATGCCGTCGCGAAGATCCTGCGCTTCCCACCCGCAGGAAGCACCGGGAGGACCATCCCCCCGTGCTCGCGGACTCGGCGGTTCATCTGACCAAACCCCGAAACCACGTTCGCGATGTGCTCGCGGATCCTGTCATAGTCGCCGGCCAAGGCTTCCCACGGCACCGGGTTCTTCTCGCCGAGAACGGCCCGGGCGAGCCCAGCCACGATCGCGACCTCGCTTCGAAGATGGGATGAGGCGGGCTCGCATTGTCCCTGCGAGCGGCGAACGACGGCCATTGAATCCTCGATCGTCACAAACTGAGGGATGCCACCCGCGACATCGCGTTCGCTCCGTGCAAGACACGGGAGAATCAGAGCTTCTTGACCAGCCACGAGGTGAGAGCGATTTAGTGTGGTAGAGACGTGCGCGGTCAGGCGACAGCGGCGCAGTGCTTGCTCCGTGTAGGTGGCATCGGGAGTCGCCACCGCGAAGTTGCCGCCGAGGCCGAAGAACAGCTGCGCGCGCCCATCGTATAGCGCTCGAATCGCGGCCACGCTGTCAAAGCCGTGAGCGCTCGGGGGTGCGAAGTCAAACTCCCGGCCAAGACGCTGCAAGAACCCGGGGGCTGGCCGTTCCCAAATGCCCATGGTTCGGTCACCTTGCACGTTGCTGTGACCGCGCACCGGACATGCGCCCGCTCCCTGCAAGCCGAGGTTCCCGCGCAGAAGAAGCAGATTCACGATCTCCTGCACGTTCGCGACACCGTGACGATGCTGCGTGAGACCCATCGCCCAGCACACGATCACCCGCTCGGCCGCACAGTAGATTTCCGCCGCCTGCCGCATCTCCTGGCGTGAGATGCCACTCTGCTCCACAAGGTCTTCCCAGCGCTCCGCTTCAAGTGCATCACGGAACTCGTCGAAGCCAAGCGTCGAATCGCGCAGGAAATCCCAGTCCAGAACTCGACGCGGCGCACGGGCTTCGTTCTCGAGCACCTCCTTCATCACGCCCTTCAGCAGCGCCACGTCACCGCCGACGCGTACCTGGAGGAAGAGGTCGGCGATCGCCGTGCTCGTGAGCCCCATCAACTCCAGCGCCTGCTGCGGATGTGCGAAGCGCACGAGGGCGCGCTCGCGGAGCGGGTTCACCGCAACAATCCGGCAGCCCCGGCGCTTGGCGGCTTCGAGCGTCGTCATCATGCGCGGATGATTGGTTCCCGGATTCTGGCCGAGCAAGAAGATCGCGTCGGCGTGCGCGAAATCGGCCAGACTCACCGTACCCTTGCCAACACCGATCGTTTCGCTGAGCGCCGTTCCGCTTGATTCGTGACACATGTTCGAGCAGTCGGGCAAGTTGTTGGTACCGAACTGCCGCACGAACAGCTGATACAGGAAAGCAGCCTCGTTGCTCGTACGGCCCGAGGTGTAAAAGATTGCTTGGTGGGGAGAATCCAGTGACCCGAGGACTCCGGCGATCCGTGAGAAAGCCTGAGTCCATTCGATCGGTTGATAGTGGTCGGAACCGACGCGCTTCCAGACCGGACATGTCAGGCGGCCCTGTTCTTCGAGCCACTGGTTCGGCTGTTCGAGCAGCCTGGACACCGACCACTTGGAAAAGAATTCGGGCCCGACGCGACGGCGCGTGGCTTCGTGCGCGAGGTGCTTGGCCCCGTTTTCACAGAACTCGATCGCGCCTCCCCCTTCCGGATCGGGCCACGCACAGCCCGGGCAGTCAAATCCGCTCTCCTGATTCATCCGCAAGAGCGTTCTCGCTCCCCGGACAAGTCCTGCCTTCCTCGTCACCGCTTCGGCCGCCGAAAGCACGGAGGCAAACCCGCCCGCCGCGGCGCCCTGATCTCTCCCGTTCACGCGCCGTCCTCTGTCACACGCTCGCGGTGCCCATAGACGTTGAAGCCCGGCCCCCGCAGAAAGCCCACCAGCCCAATGCCCGCCTGCTCCGCGAGGCGAACCGCCAGGGATGTCGGGGCGGACACCGCAGCGATCAGAGGAACACGAGCCGCGAGCGCCTTCTGGACAATTTCATAGGAAATGCGGCCCGAGACCAGCAGTGCATGGCCGCTGAGCGGCAACATTCCTCGGTGGGCGGCCCAGCCCACCACCTTATCCACCGCGTTGTGCCGCCCCACGTCCTCGCGCACCACAAGCAGAGCACCTTCCGGAGCGACAAGGGCGGCGGCGTGGATGCCACCCGTGCGCTCAAAGGCCCACTGGGCCGAGCGCATCCGTTCCATGAGTTTCGCGAAGAACGATCGCGGGAATCGAGCGCAGTCGTCGAGCGGCTTTGCGACCATGAGGGCATTCTCGATGGTGGCCTTGCCACAAATCCCGCAACTTGAGCTGGCATAGAGATTGCGCCGCAAGGCCTCGAGGTCGACGCGCACCCCAGGCCGTAGGAGGGCGCGCATCACGTTGCCCTCAGCCTCGGGATGCGGCGCGATGCTGCAGTGTCGCAATGAGAGCAAATTATCGAGCGAGTCGATCACGCGCTCGGTGATCAGGAAGCCCAGCACGAGCTCCTCGTCATGGCCAGGAGTGCGCATCACCACAGCGAGCGGAGCGCCAGCGAGCTGGATCTCCAGAGGCTCCTCGCAAGCTACGGCATCTCGGCCTTCGGCCATGCTGCCACGACCAAAGCGTACGACGGAGACCGGGTGAATCGCGTCTTCGACCTCGACCGAATTCGAAAGCTCCGCGCTGGGCTCGCTCACCATGGCGGCCATTATCTGCCCCTTCTCCAACGAAGTCATTGCCCGCCGCTGCTGTGAAAATCGCGATCTGCAAGAGGATGCCTGTACGAAGGCGCAGCTCGCCCGACGTGCTTCACGAGTGGGAGGAACTCTGCAACCTGCCCGGCCGAGATCAGTTCCTTCGCGAAGTGCCATCTGCCGCGCGCGATCAGACCCTCACCAACCCCAAGACGAGCGGCCGGCCATCGATCTCAAGCTCGCGAACCTCCCCAGGCTCCGCCAACCGGACGCCGACCAACACCTCGGTGGCGAGCGTCTCTCCGGCCAGCGCTTCCACACGCGGCCGAACGGCTGCGAGCAAGGTGGCGTCGCCATCCAGCCAAAGCCGGATCCGACCCGTGTACTCGAGCTCGAGCTCCTTGCGAAGCAGCTGCACGCGATTCAGCACCTCGCGGTAGAGCCCTTCCTCGACAAGCTCCGGAGTAAGGATTGTCCGAAGCACCACAACACCTGCCGGACCACTCGCCGCCGCAAATCCCGGCTTCGCCTCGAGGGCCACGGTGATCTCCCCCGGGCCGAGCGTGAATTGCCGGCCATCCGCCTCGATCGTGACGCGCTGGTGGGTCTCGAGTTCGCGCAGGAGCGCGGCACCATCGGCCGCCGCCAACGCGGCCTTGACCGCCGGCATGTGCTTTCCGACGCGCGGCCCGAGGGCCCTGAAATTGGGCTTCACGAGGTAGCGCACATACTCGTCTGCTTTCGGCACGAAATGAACGGCGTGCACGTTCAGTTCTTCGCGCACCAGCTCCAGGTGATCTGCGACAGCCGCCGTGAGCGTGGGGTCGGCCAACACAACCTCGGCCGCCTCGAGTGGCTGGCGCACACGCAGCTTCTGCGCAGTCCGCACCTGCATCCCGAGTGAAACTACCTCGCGCACGATTCGCATCGCCCGCGAGAGCGATTCATCGACTGCTGTCCGGTCCGGTTCAGGGTAGTCGCAGAGGTGGACGCTGTCGTCCTTCAGCTTCGATCCAAAACTTCGGACCATCAGATTCTGCCAGATCTCCTCAGTCTGAAATGGCAAAAACGGTGCAAGCAGTTTCGCCAGCGCGACGATCGCTTCAAAGAGCGTCCAGTGCGCGTCGAGCTTGTCTTGTTCGAGACCGGAAACCCAGAAGCGGTTGCGGCTACGACGCACGTACCAGTTCGAGAGGGCATCCACCAGATCGGTCAAGACTCCCGTGGCTTCGTAGATGCGATACGCATCCATCTGCTCGACGACGCGTGCCGTGGCGAGCGCGAGCTCGGAGAGGATCCAGCGGTCGAGAAGCGCGCGCTGCGCTGCGGGTCGGCGGCCTTGCTTGCACCCGGGCTCGGTCGGATCGAAACCATCGATATTCGCGTAGATCGTGAAGAAAGCGTAGACGTTGCGAAGCTTAAGCGGGAGCTCGCGCTGCAGCGCGCGAACGCCGCCGAGAGAATGGCGGGTGTTGTTCCCGGGCGGACTCGCGGCGAAGAAAAACCAACGGAACGCGTCCGCGCCTGGCGCAGGTGAGCTCGGATCTTCGACGAAAACCCGTGCGCTGTTCGGAAGGCGCGGCACCTCGGGCGGCAGCGTTTCCAATCCGTGTGGCGCGCAAGAGAGGTCAAGCGCTCTTCGGTCTACGTCCGAAAGAAGAACGATCCGCCGAGGAATCTTGATCGGGCGCAGCGCGAGCTCGACCGAGCGAGCTTCGTCGCCCGCACGGTAGATCCGCACCTTGGCGTGATCGCCCTGCAAGTCCAGGCCGTCATAGTCTTCGCGTGCGACCCACGCCTCGCCGGCAGGCGGTCCATTCCCCGCGGCATCGACTGCACCGACTGCGAACTCGAGACGAACGCGCTCGAGAATGACCGACGGTGCGGTGTAGTTGCCCTTGCTCTTCGATTCCTTCTTTCCCTCGCGATCGCACACATGGCCGAGCACAATGCAGGTGCGATAGGGGTGCGGCTTTTCGGCCTCGGGAAAGAGCAGCGTCGAGACCCACAGCAGTGAGTTGAACCAGCCGCGCGTCTGATCGATGGCCTCGCAGATGAAGTCGGCGGGAAAGTTCGCGCGGAACTCCTCGCGACCGCGGTGCGGCCAACCCCACTGCGCAAACGGCATGCAGCCCGAATCAAACCAGACGTCGATCACCTCGGGCACCCGGCGCCATACACCGGCCTCTCCCGGCTTCGTCCACGTGACGGCGTCGATCCACGGCTTGTGAACACGCAGATGTGGCGAGAGGGTGGGGTCCTGGGCGCGCGCAGCCTCGAAGCCATCGAAGGCGCGGGGGTTCCGCGCGAGGATCTCCGCGACCGACGCGGGTGCGTCGGTCGCACCAGTCGCGTCATTCACCCAGATGTTGAGCGGCGTTCCCCAGAAGCGTTCTCGGGAGAGGGCCCAATCGACGTTGTTGCGCAAAAAGTCTCCGAACCGGCCCTCCCGGATGTGTTCAGGTAACCATTGAATGCGTGCGTTTGTCGCGAGGGCTTCGCCCACCTTGCTCGTGGTGCGCACGTACCACGCCGGCCTCGCGTACTGGATCAGCGGGTCCTGTTCAGAACGCTCACAGAAGGGATACTCGTGCCGGATCTGCTCGACATGCCAAGCAAGACCGCGCGCCTTGAGTTCGCGAATCAGGTCACGGTCAGCGTCTTTCACCCAACGGCCGGCGAACTCAGGCGGCGCGAGCTGCGGGTCAAAACCGCCATCCGGCCTGACCGCACACAAGAGTGGGAGGTCGGGATCGCTGGTGCGTTCGCGGCGCAGCAGGTCGAAGTCCACCTCACCGAATGCGGGCGCTACGTGGACGACTCCGGTTCCCGCGTCGAGCTCAACGAAGGGCGCCTCGACGATCCGCCAGAGCTTTGGGTGGGCTCCCCCGCGCCCGAACCAGTCGAAAGGAGGAAGGTATCTTTGCCCTACCAACTCGGAACCGCGAAGCGTCCGCTCCACCGGGAGTTCGCGCCCGACCTTCTCTGCGAGCTGTCCTACCAAGGCGGCCGCAACGATCAGCCTCCCGGGACCGTCGCGCGCCACCGCATAGTCTACGTCGCCCTTGACCGCGGCGAAGCTGTTCGAAGGGAGCGTCCAAGGAGTGGTGGTCCATACCAGGAGCGCGGTTTCCGGGTCTTCAGACAGCGGAAAACGCACGTACAGCGACGGGTCCTCTACGGTCCGATAGCCCTGACCCACTTCCGCAGCCGAGAGCGCCGTACCACCTTGCGCCCACCACCACACGACCTTGTGCCCTTGGTAGAGCAGCCCACGCCTAAAGAGTTCCGACAGGGCCCACCATACGCTCTCGACGTAGCTCTCGTGGTAGGTCACGTAGGCATGCTCGAGATCAAGCCAGCAGCCGAGCTCTTGTGTGAGCTGCGTCCATTCTTTGGTGTAACGAAAGACGCTTTCTATACAGCGACGTACGAAGGGTTCGACTCCATATCGAACGATCGCTTCCTTGCCTGAGATGCGAAGCTCCTTCTCGACCTCGATCTCGACAGGAAGGCCGTGGGTATCCCATCCCGCCTTTCGCGGGACGTCGTAGCCGCGCATACTCCGATATCGTGGGAATACGTCTTTGAACACGCGCGTCAGGGCGCTGCCATTGTGCGGGAGGCCATTCGCAGTGGGGGGGCCGTCATAGAAGACGAAGCGCTTGCCTCCCCGACGCTTTTCGAGCGTGCGGGCAAACACATCGCGCTCGTTCCACAAGGCGCGAATCCGTGACTCCAAGTCCGGAAACTTCACGATCGGCGCTACGCGCTCGAACCGCGGTGCCATGGCCCAGAAGCTAACATCCTGCAAGTTTGAGCCAAGGAGCCCCTCCACCATGAACGACTACTTCGACGCCACCATGCGCTTGTATCTCGAGAAGCTGGTCGACTGGAACAGCCTGCTCGACCTCCTGCGCGAAGGAAAGGTGGACCGTGAGGCCGAGGTCGGCGCCTATCGAACGGTTCTAGAGACCGTGGGGGCCCTCGCGTCGACCTTTGAGCGTCCTGCGCGAGAGGCCTGGGATGCAGGTGCCGAGCTCACGCCCGATGGTGGAGCTCAACCGCCTGCGCACATCCGAAAGGCGTACGACGCACTCCGGGAGAACGGCCTCGTCGCTCTGCCAATTGCCGAGGAGTACGGGGGCCCGGGGATTCCCCTCATCATAAACGGCATGGTCCTGGAGATGATCTCGCGTGCCGACACCAGCCTCATGACCATCATTGGATTGCAGTCGGGTACGGCGGGGGACATTCAGAAATTCGGCAGCGAGCAGCTCAAGCGCACCTGGCTCCCGCGATTCACGTCCGGCGAGGTCCAGGGCTGCATGGATCTGACGGAGCCCCAGGCCGGGAGCGATCTCGGCCAAATCTCGACGCGTGCGACGGACCTTCCCGACGGCACGATCCGCGTGGATGGCCAAAAGATCTTCATTACGAACGGCGGCGCCGAGGTGCACCTCGTTCTTGCCCGGGACGCGGACACGTTTGAGTCGTCTCGCGGCACCACGAACGGGCTGTCCCTTGTGCTCGTCGCGCGTCATCGACCCGACGGTACACCGAACGGCGTCCGGGTGCCGAGGCTCGAGCGAAAGCTGGGCATCCACGGCTCACCGACCTGCGAGGTGGTGTTCGAAGGTGCGATCGGTCAGCGTCTGGGCGGGAAGGGCAGGGGCTTCCGCGCGATGCTGGAGCTCATGAACAACGCGCGGCTTGGCGTAGCGGCCCAGGCGCTCGGACTCGCCGAAGCGGCGTTCTACGAGGCAGCCGTCTACGCCAACCAGCGCGAGCAGTTCGGAAAGCCCGTGGCTCAGCAGCCGCTCGTGCAGAGCATGCTCGCGAAGATGGTGGTGAATATCGAGGCGGCGCGCGCGCTCCTCTACCGCGCGTTTGAACTCTACGACTTCACGCTCGCCGCGGAAGACTGGCTTGCTGCAGGTCGCGGAAGCGCGACCGAGCGCGGGCAGGTCGCCGCGCGGCTCGAACGCGAGCACATCCGCGTACGCCTGCTGACTCCCTTGTGCAAGTACTATGCGACCGAAATCTGCTCAGACGTGACCCGCGATGCCATGCAAGTTTTCGGGGGGATCGGTTACACCATGGACGTAGACGCGGCGAAGCTCCACGCCGATAGCCTGATCATGACGATCTATGAGGGAACGAGTGAAATTCAGGCCTCGTTTGCCCTGCGCGAGATGGGAAAGGGCGCACTTGGCACTGTGTTTGCCGAGGCGCGTCGTGAGCTCGAAGCGATGAAAGGCGATCCGCGGCGCAGCGCCTTGGCGGCGCAGGTCGAGCAGGAGATCCCACGGATCGAGAACGCAACAAAAGTCTTGTTCGCCGACGTCGGTTACGCATTGCTGCGCGCGAAGCTGTTGGCCGAGATGGTAATCGATGTCCTCGCCGCAATCGAGCTGCTGCGCCAGGTGGGCGCGGACGCGACGAGACTCGACCTCGCCGAGAGCTACGTGCGCCGACGGAGGCTGCAGGTCGAATTAGCGGCGCGCCGCATCGAGGAGAACCATGAGGGTCGCATGGATCGTGATGCGCGCCTTCTCGCCGCATGGGGAGTGGGGGCCGGCGCCGAGAACACTTGATCGGTCGACCGGAGCACGAACGAGGGTTGCGGCAAGGAGAGCTGCCCGATGAGCGGCGTGGCTGGCGGCAGCAGCCCGAGGTCGACCCTGGCCGCACGATCGGTCGAGACGGGAGTGCGCTATCAAAAAAAGCCACTCCCCCGGGTCCGTGGGAGGGATCGGAGGTCGACCTCGTCCCCGATCCTTCTCGACCACTCCTGCCGCCCACCGGATCGTCAGCCGAACCGCGGCGCCGCCTCCTCAAGCTCGACCTGAAGAGCGTTCGTTGCGAAGGACACGGTGTGATAGAAGCCGACGAGCACCAGCAGCTCGATCAGCTGATCGGCACGGAAGCAGCGCGTGAGCTCGAGCCAGAGCGCGTCCGAAACCGACGCGAAGTCGTGGAGTTCGTCTGCGAGTCGCACGAGCAGGCGATCGCGCGGCGACCAGAGCGCGTCGTTGGCGCCCGCGCGGAGCGAGGCGGCTACCTCCACCTCGGTGAGGCCGCAGCGTGCCGCGAAGACGGCGACGTGAACGCCCCACTCGTACTCGGACCTACAGCGTGCGCAGGTGCGTAGAATGATGATCTCGCGGTCCCGCCGCTCAATCGATCCACGATCAAGCAGGGAGCCCAACCGGAACTTTCGGAGCACGCGCGGATTGTGCGCGAGCGTTCTGAAGAGCCGGAGCGGGGGTACGCCGGGAGGCATGAAGCGCGCCAGCTCCTCCGCGAGTTCGGGATCGTAAGGCGGATCCAGCGGCGCAATGCGCGAACGCTGCATGAAGCCTCCTTTGCCGATGGTGCGGCGCGCGGTTTTTTCTTTGCTACTGTTTAAGTAGCGTACCGCTACATTTTAAGTAGCGCAAGGGGTGCGCTTCTCGGAGGAAGGCCCGATGGCCCGGATTCGACCCGGCTTGCCCGCGCGAGGATCGAAGAGCGGCCGACCGATCATGACGCTACTGGACCTGCTCGGGCGCCGCTGGGCGCTGCGCCTCGTGTGGGAGCTGCGCGAGGGCAATCAGACTTTTCGGGCGTTGCAAGAGCGGTGCAGTGGGGTCTCCCCGACCGTCCTGAACCGGCGGTTGGGCGAGCTGCGCGAGGCCGGGATCGTTGTTCGGGGGGAAGCCGCGGGATATGCACTGACGGCCGAGGGGGGCGAGCTGCTCGCCGCCCTCGCTCCGCTCCACGGGTGGGCCGAGCGCTGGGCCCGCAGGTCCTTCTGATCCGTACCGCTGGCGAGCGGCTCGCCGCTGCAATTGCACCTGTCGTGATGCTTTCGAGAGCATACGCATCGGGTCGCGCGGCGATGGCAGGCGATCGGCCCACCGGCGGTCCGGCAAGGAGTGCCCCACAGTGGCATATTGCCGGAAATGAGGGCACGCGTTCTAGGATCGAGTGCGGGCGGCGGGCTCCCGCAGTGGAACTGTGGATGCTCGAATTGCGCGCGTGCCCGCGCCGGGGACCCCTCCATACCGATGCGCACCCAGCCCTCTCTCGCGGTTTCGGCGGATGGGGTGCGTTGGTCCCTGATCAATGCAAGCCCCGACGTGCGAGATCAACTGGCTCGCTTTCCCGCGCTCCACCCGCGCCCCGGTACGCGAGACCTTCCTCTGGACACCATCGTCCTCACGAACGCCGACCTCGACCACGTGCTCGGACTGCTTGTGCTTCGTGAGTCTCTCCCTTACCGGATCCTGTCGACTGCATGGGTCCGGGACGCCTTGCTGGAGCACAACGCAGTCTTCCGAATCCTCGAGCCGGCCTGGGGCCTTCTCAAGCTCGACGAACCATTGTATCTCGATCGCGCAAGCGGTCTCGAAGCTCGGTTCTTCCCCGTCCCGGGCAAGGTGCCGACACATCTCGGAAACCTGGTATCGAACGCGCCGGAAGCTACGGTTGGGGTGCGCATCACCGACACTCGAGCACGTCGAAGAATCGTCTACGTCCCCGGCGTGCGCGCGCTGGACAGCGGCACCCTGGCCGAGCTCGAAGCCGCCACGTGCTCCTTCGTGGACGGAACCTTCTTCACGGCAACAGAACTCGCTGCCACAAGGCCGGGCGCACCGGATGCGCTGTCGATGGGCCATGCGCCGATCTCCGGGGAAGGCGGCAGCCTCGTTCGCCTCGCAGTGCTTGCGGGTCGGCGAATCTACACGCACATCAACAACACAAACCCGCTGGTCGACGGGGCCTCGCCCGAACGGCGCTGGGTCGAGGCTGCCGGTGTCGAGGTGGCGCACGACGGACTCGAGGTCGAGATCTGATGCGCGCGGACCCGATCACGCGACAAAGTCCGGCGCGCACGGCGAGTTCTTCGCGCGGGCGGAGCTCCTGCTGATGTGGAGCCCCGAAGAGTTTGAGCGACGCCTGCGGCGCGTCGGCGAAGAGCGCTACCACGACAAGCATCCCTTCAACGTGCGGATGCATGACGGAACGCTAACTCGCGAGGAACTGCAGACCTGGGTTCGCAACCGCTATTACTACCAGACCCGCATTCCAGTCAAAGACGGCCTCATCCTCTCCAAGGCGCTAGATCCGGCGTTTCGGCGAGAGTGGGTGCATCGTCTGCAGGACCACGATGGCCAAGAGCCCGGCGAAGGGGGCCTTGAACAATGGCTGGACCTCGCCTGTGCAGTGGGCCTTGAACGCGCCGAGGTCGAAGCGCTTCGGGGCGTCCTGCCCGGCGTGCGAGCTGCATGCGACGACTACGTGGGCTTCGTTCTCTCGAACGATCTTCTGGCAAGCGTTGCGGCGTCGCTCACGGAGATGTTCGCGGGCGACATCATGCGCCAGCGGATCGCAGCCTTCGAGAAGCACTATCCTTGGGTGCTGACAGATGGGCTCCGCTACTTCCAAAATCGTACCCGGCTGGCGCCACGAGACGCAGCGTTTGGTCTACGCTTTGTGCTCGAGCACGCGACCAGCGCCGACGACCAGACGCGCTGCGTCGCAGCCCTCGAGAGAAAATGCGAGATCCTCTGGCGTCTGCTCGACGCGGTTGAGGCCGCGAGCCGCCGGCCCCGCCTGTCCCGCCACGCCCAGCTCCGTAGCGAGCGTGCCACGGATCAGGTCTTGGTGGTGCTACCCGAGCGTGCCGTGCGCCTCAACGCAAGCGGCCGTGAGATCCTAGAAATGTGTGACGGCGTACGGAGCGCGGGCGAGATCGCTCGCGCGCTCGGTTCGCGGTACCCGGAGATCGAGCAAGTCGAATCGGACGTGCACCACTTCTTAGAGCAGATGGAACGGGTGGGTGTCCTCGAGGTGGCACCCTGAGCGGTCCGAGTCCTCCGCGACCGTACAACCTTGTCGCCGAGCTCACCTACCGTTGTCCGTTGCGCTGCGCGTATTGCTCCAATCCACTGGACTTCCGAGATATTCCCGAGTTGCTCGATGCTGCGGCCTGGGGACGCGTATTCCGCGAAGCCGCCGAACTCGGCTGTGTACACGTTGGACTGACGGGCGGCGAGCCCACGGTCCGGCGCGACCTCCCAGACATCGTGGCAGCCGCAGCGAAGGCCGGCCTCTATCCACACCTCGTCACCGCGGGAACGCCCCTGGACCGCGAGGGGCTGGCACGCCTGCGCGGCGCCGGGCTTCGGAGCGTGCAGCTCTCGCTGCAGGACGTGGACTCGGCGACCGCGGAGCAGATTGCAGGGGTGCGTGTTCTCGAGGCGAAGCTTGCCTTCGCCGCCTGGGCAAAGGAGCTTGACCTGCCGCTCATTCTGAACGTTGTGCTCCACCGTCACAACCTCGCGCGAGTGCCGGAGTTCATCGCGCTCGCACGAACCCTTGCAGCATCGCGCCTTGAGCTCGCGAACACGCAGTACCATGGGTGGGCACTGCGAAATCGTGCCGCCTTGCTGCCGACCCGTGCCCAGCTCGAGGAAGCCGCCAAAGTCGTCGCCGAGGCGCGCCAGGAGAGCCCTGCCCCCGAACTCGTCTTTGTTCTGCCGGACTACTGGGCGGATCGCCCAAAACCTTGTATGGGGGGTTGGGCCAGCAAGACCATCGTGGTGACGCCTTCGGGTGTCGTTCTGCCGTGCCATGCCGCCGCCGAGCTGCCGGGCCTGACTTTTTGGCATGCAGACGAGCGGGGGCTTCGTGCGTGCTGGGCAGACGCCCCAGGCATGCGCGCCTTTCGCGGGGAGGCCTGGATGCCGGAACCCTGCCGCTCGTGCCCGGAGCGCGGACGCGACTTCGGAGGCTGCCGCTGCCAGGCCTTTGCTCTGGTGGGGGATGCGGCGGCCACCGATCCCGCGTGCGCGAAGGCCCCGCGCCACGACGTGGTGCTCGCCGCACGCGCCGCCGCCGAGGGCGGAGCTGTCGCTCAGATCGTGCTTCGCGGGGCGCCGACAGGGTAGGGATCCCCGGCGCAACGCCGAGCATCTTCGGCGGCCACGGGATACGTTTCGTCCGCGTCGCACGAAGCCTGGAGGCGCTCCCTCACGTGCTGACCGAGCATCAACTTCTCGTCTTCTGGCTTGAGCTCTTCGTGCTGCTCCTCGCAGCGCGTGGGCTCGGGACGCTCTTGCGGCGGATCGGACAGCCATCGGTGATTGGCGAACTCGCGGCGGGCCTCTTGCTGGGCCCGTCCATGCTTGGCCAACTCGCACCTGCCGCCGAGGCTTGGCTCTTCCCCTCCGAGCCCGTCCAGCGTGCGCTGCTTTCAAGCGTGGGATGGCTCGGCGCTTTCCTCCTCCTGATCGTGACCGGCCTCGAAACCGATCTTGGCCTGGTGCGACGCCTCGGCACCAAAGCCGCCCGGGTCGCGGTCGGGAGTCTCGTCATCCCCGTTCTCTGCGGATTTTGCGTCGGCTTCGTGATGCCAGACGCGTTCCTTGGGCCCAATGCGCGGCGTGTGGTCTTTGCACTGTTCATGGCGACAGCGCTCGGAATCTCCGCGCTGCCAGTCATCGCGAAGGTTCTGTCCGAGCTTGATTTGATGCGCCGCAACATCGCGCAGGTGATCCTCGCCGCGGCGATGGCCGACGACGTGATCGGCTGGATCTTGCTCGGGATGGTTGCCGGTCTCGCCCAGTCTGGTGAGATCGCCGTCGGTCGGGTGATCTGGACGTTCCTCGGGTTGGCGCTCTTTCTCGCTGCTGCCTTCACGCTGGGTCAGCGGATCGTGGACGCGTTGCTTCGTGAGGCCCGGCGACGACGCGGCGGATCGAGCGCAGCGCTCACGATCACCATCCTCGTCGCGCTCTTTGCGGGTGCCCTGACACACTCGCTCGGGCTCGAGGCTGTCTTTGGGGCCTTCATCGCCGGCATCGTCCTCGGTCACTCGCGATTTCAGGAGCACGAAGTCTTCTCGACTCTTCAGACGATCACGTTTACGGTCATGGCGCCGCTTTTCTTCGCCGGTGCTGGGCTACGAGCCGATCTTGCGCTCCTGCGCGATCCCACGGTCGTGATGTGGGGATTGATTGTATTGCTGGTTGCGAGTGCGTCGAAATTTCTGGGTGCCTACATCGGATCACGATTCGCTCGCCTCCCACGGCGCGAGGGCCTTGCGCTCGGAGTGGGCCTCAACGCGCGAGGCGCCGTAGAAATCGTTGTCGCAACCGTGGGGCTTTCGCTCGGCGTACTCAATCGGAGCTCCTACACTGTCGTCGTTCTGATGGCGATGGTGACCTCCATGATGGCCCCGCCGCTGCTCCGCGCTGTACTGAAGGGGTGGACAGGTTCGAAGGAAGAGCGCGAACGCCTTGAGCGCGAACGGATCCTCGGCGACAACGTGCTCGTGCGTCCCTCCCGTCTCCTGCTCCCGAGTCACGGCGGACCGAACTCGCTCCTCGCGGCGCGTATCCTTGATCTGGCTTGGCCCGAGGGCGCCGAAGTCACGCTCTTCTCCGCTGGAAAGGACGTTCCTGCTGAGGATCTCGAGCGCGTTCGTGCGGTCTTCGCATCGCGCCCGATCTCCATCGAGCACGCCGCGGCCAAGGAGCCGCTCGAGGCGATCCTCGAACAGGCCGTCTTGGGCTATGGCTCAATCGCGGTCGGCGCCACCGACACCAAGATCGAAGGTCGGTTGATTTCGCCGGTGGTCGATGCACTGCTTGCGGCCAGCCCGCTCCCCGTGATCATGGTGAGACGGGGAGCGCGCGTGTCCCCCAACTCGCTGCCGCGCTTCCACCGTATTCTCGTGCCCGCCATCGGAACGCAACCTGGGCGCGCCGCGCAGGAAATGGCCTACAGCGTGGCGCGACGGCAGGGTGCGCGGGTGCTGATTGCGCACGTTGTCACCATGCCCACCCTCGGCCAGCAGCTCGCCATGCCGGCGTGGCCGGAGGCGGCGCGCGAAGACATTGATACCCCGGCGTCTTCTGAGCGCACCGAGGTGGCCGAGCGGGTGCTAGAAGAGGCGCGTGCGCTCGCCGAGAAGATGGGTGTACGGGCCGAGACTGCCATACGTACCGGTGTTTCAGCACCCGAAGAGATCTTGGCACTCGCGCGTGAACGCGGAGTCGACCTGATCGTGCTCGCCGCCAACCTTCGGCAACTCTCTGGGCGTCCCTTCCTTGGACACGGGGTCGAGTATCTCCTTGAAAATAGCGAAAGCACGATCGTCGTAGTCACGGCTCCACCGGGCTGGGCACGTTGACAGCGCCGATTGCGCAAAACACGCAACTCTCTGCTCCGGCTCACATCGGGTGGCGGACAGCGCTGCGTGACCCCCGCGTCATGGGCCATGACTTAGTCGCGGGACTCACAGTGGGTCTCGTGTCGATTCCGCAAGCCATGGCCTTCGCGCTGATCGCGGGCGTACCGCCGCAGGTCGCTCTGCTGACAATGATTGTTCCCGGCTTCGTCGCGGGCTTCTTCCGCGACTCGCCCCATCTCGCTTCGGGGGCCACAAACACCGCAGCGCTCCTCGTGGGTGGCGTTCTGGCGACGACACCTCTCGTCCCGGCATACGGTCAGATTGCGGTGTTGTCTGGCCTTTGCGTCATCGTCGGGCTCATCAAGTGCGCTGTGGGATTCGCTGGCCTCGGACGTTTGTCACGGTATGTCTCGCCGGCTGTCGTATTGGGCTTCACGCTCGGCGCTGCCGCACTGCTTTGCCTCGGTCAACTCCCGAACGGCCTTGGGATCCACGGCGCGGATGAAAAAGGGCTGCTCCATGCCATCGCAGCCGGCAAGATCGCGCTGCGCTCACTCGATTCGCGCGCGGTTGCGCTGACGACGGGAACCGTCGCAGTGATCGCGCTCGCCTCACGTGCCGCGCCCCGCGTCCCGGCGCCGCTCCTTGCACTGATTGCCGGCGCACTCGCGACTCACGCGATCGGCTGGGGCGGCGAGGGCGGGCTACTCACCGTGGGCTCGATTCCGAGCAGTTTCCCGCGGCCGTCTTGGCCGGCCCTCTCGCCGGCCGCCCTTGCGACGCTCTTTCCCGCCGGCCTTGCCATCGCGCTTGTCGGCATGAGCGAGGTGGTTTCGATCGGGAAGGCGATTGCGCTGCGCACGGGACAGCCGCTTCACGCAGATCAGGAGCTCCGCGCCCAGGGCTTCGCGAATCTGGCATCGTCGCTGTTCCCTTGCCTTCCGAGTTCCGTCTCGTGGACGCGAAGCGCAGCGTCGATCGAGGCCGGCGCGCGCTCGCCGGCTTCGGTGACCTTCGCATCCCTGACTGTACTCGTGACGATGCTCTTCGCGGCTCCACTGGCGCGCTTTGTACCACTTGCTGCCGTGGCCGGTGTCGTCATCTGGATCGCGGTGCGCATGGTGAGCATCGCCGAGCTCCGTCGCGTGACCCGGTCGAACACAGCGGATCTCGTGGTGCTTCTCGTAACAGCGGCCCTTACGCTGACCGTCGACCTGCATATCGCCGTGTTTGGTGGTGTCGCGTTGTCGCTCGGCCTTGTCATTTCACGCGCCAGCCTGCTGCGCGTCTCCGAGCTGCAGCGAGGACCCGCCGGATTTTTGGTCGAACGCCCGATCGACGAGGGAACAGGCCGCGAGCCGATTGCAATCCTCCAGGCCGAGGGCGACTTGTTCTTTGGCGTGGCAGACGAGCTCGAGCAGCGTCTCGCTACGGTCGCCCACCGCGGCGCCCGGGGCATCGTGCTGCGGCTAAAGCGCACCCTCGCGATCGATGGCGCAGCGGCCGCTGCCCTAGCACGATTCGCGATCGCCCATCGCGCCCGAGGTGGCGTCCTCGCCCTCTGCGGGCTGCGTCCTGAGCTCGAGGTGAGCATCGCACGCAGCGACCTTGCTGCAGCCCTTGGGCGCCATGCTCTGTTTGAGACCAGCGATCGGCCTTTCGCTTCGCTCGCGGCCGCCCTGCGCGAGGTGCAAGACGAACTCGGCCTTCCGCCAGGTCTCGAACACGTCCGCACGGCGGAAACCGATCTCCAGGGCGACGCGGCCGACTCATCCTGGTCGGTGTGAGGACCGCAGCAAAAGGAGGCACTTCGACGGCATGCCGGTGATCTTGCAGACCACAGTCCTTCTCGCCCTCTCCAACCTCTTCATGCTGTTCGCTTGGTACGCGCATTCTCAAGAATCTTGCGGGGCGGCCCTGGTACGTCGCGGTGCTGGCGAGTTGGTCGATCGCACTCTTCGAATACTTGCTGCAGGTCCCGGCGAACAGGATCGGGCACAGCGTGTTTTCCGTGGGGCAGCTCAAGATCCTTCAGGAGGCGATTACACTGACAGTCTTCGTGCCCTTTGCGATCGTCTATATGAAGGAACTCCCAAAGAGTGACTTTTTGCGGTCGGGCCTGTGCCTCGTGGGCGCCGTCTACTTCGCCTTTCGGACCTAGGACAGCAGACAGCGTCCGAAGGGACAGGGGTCGTGATCGGATTGCCGGGCTCCGCGGCCGGGCACCGAGCCGCTCACTCTCTGGCCCTAGGTTCGGCCGCTCTTTTGGTCCGATTCCCGGGCTGCCGCGCCGAACACACCCCGGGTCATGAGTGCGCGCTCGCTCTTGGCTCGGGCCGCGTAGATCTCCGCCCGCGCTGCGTGGGCATCTCGATCCTCCGGAGCGGCAGCCACCGCCCAATCCGCGAGGTGAGAGGCCAGCGTTAGGTCATCCACCGTCGCGAGCTCTCGAGCGCGCGCCACAAGCGCCCGCACACCGCCCGCGAGCGACGCGACCTCCCGCCCGAGCTGAGCTTCCGGCGCGGGTTTGAGATGAGAGGGCGTTCCGTCATACCAGCCGCCATACAGGCGCCAAATATTCCGGACCACGAACTCCGGTTCATCGTAGACGGGCTGGAGATAGGGCCGGTCTGCGAGCTCCGTGGGTGGCTTTACCTCGTGCAAAATCGTGTCCAGGGCAAGGCCCGCGTTCATGCGCTCCAATGTTTCGCGCAGGAGATGCTCGAGCCAATCGGCCGTTTCATCGAGCGCCTGGCGCACTCGGCTCACGCCAAAAATCGGCAAGCCGTGACCCGGAACGAGAACCTCCGCCTCGCACTTGCTCATGATGCGGAGCGACTGTGCCCAGTCGGCGGCATAGCGCTGCACCTTCTGCGGATTCCCTGCGTTGGGTGTCACCCAGATGAACTGGTCGCCCGTGAAGAGCACCTTGCGCTGCGGCCAGAAAATCCAGGTGTGATCGTCCGTCTCACCCCGGGCGTGATGCAGTTCGAAAACGCTGCCGCCGGCGTCGAGCTGGAGGCTTTCGTCGTACGTCATATCGGGGTAGTCGAATTCTATAGGCCATGGCACAGGTACGCTGAACTGCCGTGTATTGATGGCGGAGTTGTAGCCGGAAGTCGCGCGATAGCGATCAAAGCGCGGACCCACGTTTCGGTGACCGATGATCCGCATGCGTTCCCAGCTTTTTTCTCGTGCTTCGGCCAAGAACGGAGGGAGACCGAAAGCATGGTCTACGTGGCCATGCGTATAGATGCTCGCGAACACTGGGCCAGGGTCACACTGACGCACGGCATGGAAGGTTTGTGAGCGTCCGATGTGGCTCCCGGTATCGACCAACACGAGCCCGGCGGCCGTGCGGGCGATGCTTACGTTGGCGAACGTATGGAGGAAGAACAGATTCGGCGCAATCTCTTCCTGCGCACCGCTTGGGTGCCAGTGCTTGTCGTAGCTCCCTTGCCAGGCACGCTCCGCCAGATCGAGAATCTCACCCATTAGATCTCCTCGTCATCTACACCGGCTGGAATCACCCAAAGGTCCCTCCCGAGTAGAGCAGCTGAAGCGCAAGCCGGTAAAATCTTCTGAAGACTGGCCCAAATAGGTTCCATGCCAACAGCAGGCCGAGAAGGCCGACTGCCGGTTGGCGCATCAGCCGTTGCCATGTCGCCGCAGCCCGATCCCCGAGGAACAGGGGCAGCGCACCGCTGCCGTCGAGCGGAGGCAGGGGCAGCAGGTTGAAAGTAAAGAGCAGGAGATTCAGCGTGAAGAACACGCTCACGAGGAGCGCCGCGCTTGCCCACAACTCCGAGCCGTGCGCCATCGCCACCTGGCCGATGCCGGGAAGGATGGGTGGTGCCAGCACGCCGACGGCAACACCCGTTCGAATCAGGACTCCGGAGATCAGGACGAGCGTCAGGTTGGCGGCTGGGCCTGCGAGGGACATCCAGGCGGCGCGGCGAGGGTAGGCCTCCGCCCAGCGCGGATCGTAGGGGGTACTCGCCCACCCGATCATCCAACCCCCGAGTACGAAAGACAGGATCGGCACGACCACAGTGCCAAAGGGCTCACGCCGGATATGGGGGCGCGGGTCGAGACTGACTTGGCCACCGAGGTAGGCGGTGGGGTCGCCTCCCCGGCGTGCGGCCCAGGCGTGTGCAGCCTCATGGCACGTCGTAGAGAAGAGGAAGACCACATACCACACGACCCCTAAGACGAGCTGCTGCGAGTCCAGATTCCCCCCCGAGTGCTTGGAGCGGTTGGGCCGCACCCTTTTGCACAAGGTCAGAACCACCATGCTACTCGAGAATCTCGCGCAGGGAGGACGGCGAGTCTGGGGAAAGAGCGCCTCCCCGCGACGGGAGCCTCGGCGCGAGGCTCTCCCGGCCGGGGATTGCTCCGGCCACTGTTCACGACCCCCTACAAAGGGCCGCCCCCGCGATCCCAAGCCCCCTTTGGCGAAGATCTCGGCAACGCGTCGCCAAAGGCGGAGCGCACGCTGCCGGAATCACCTGGGGCCGCCGGGAGAGGAGATGGAACTTCAGCCTTGGGTCTCCGTCCCAGCCTCCCCTGTCCGGCGGATGCTCAGCTTTACACGACGGGGCGTTACCGAGGTGACCTTGAGGCCGGCCGGATGAACCACGGCTTCGTCCGGGACATCGAAGCTTCTGCGGCCCGCTTCGACGAGGAAGCCATCGAGGCGCACTTCGAGGCGCTTCTCATCGAGCAGGATGAACCGTCGGCGCGGACCGGAGAGGGTGACCTCGAGTTGCGGCGGATCCACCTTCTCCAAGGTGTACCCCGCAGGGAGGTTGTCGACTGCGATCGGCAAGTCATACGACACTTCGTCAACCTGCGCGCCCGGCACGAAGGCGATCCACAAAAAGCATGCAAGGCCGAGCGCCACGAGCTTCTCGACCCACCGTTCGCGCAGCGCTCGCCAAACGAGCTCGCGTCTCCCACTCCGTGGCTCTCGGAGGCGGAGTAGAGGCGGCAACTCGACGGCCACGTCCTCCGGCTTTTCCAAGCTGCGCAGCACGCCTTCTCGCGCAATTGAGATTTGGCCGCGCTCCTCCGACACCACGAGACAAACGGCGTCAGTGCGTTCTGCGAGTCCGAGTGCGGCGCTGTGGCGTGTGCCGCGGCGGCGGAGCTGAGCAAAGTCGTTGGAAAGGGGGAGTTGCGCGCCGAAGCGCGCGACGCGATCGCCCTCGATGATCACAGCGCCGTCGTGGCCCGGCGAGTGTTTTTCAAACAACGAGAGCAGCAGCGCGTCGCTCACCCGACCGCCAAGGAGCACGCCGCCTTCCACGTATCGCTCCACCGGATCGCGCCCGCACACCACGATCAGCGCGCCCGCACGATTGCGCGCGAGCTCGATGGCGGACCGCACCAGCGCGTCCGCAGTTTGGGGGTGGGGCTCGTCCGCACGGCCCCGCCGCAAGCCGACGACCGCGATTCGCTCGAACAGCCGACGCAGCTCGCTTTGGAAGATCACGACCAGGACGATCACGAGGACCGCAAAGAAGCCTTGGAAGAGCCAGGCCGTGAGCTGCATGCCGAGCTGACGAGCGCCTAGGTATGCGGCGACCAGGACGCCCACGCCGCCCAGGGCGGGGCCCGCTCGGGCGGAGCGCAGTGCTACGATGCCGACGTAGAGCGCCACCGACACGAACACGATGTCGAGCGCGTCGATCATGCCAAAGTTGTTCAGCAGTCGCACAATGAAGCTCCGAGCGGCGCCGGGCGATTACCTAGCGCAGCCCCACCGGAGATGCTTTTCTCCACTCCGCACGCGGGTCGACAGCAGCCCGCGCTAGGCCTCGTCATTCGAGGAGGACAAGGGTCTTGCGTGGCCATTTGGCACTGGTTCTCGCAGGCGGCGAAGGTCGGCGGCTCTGGCCGCTCACAAGGGAGCGGAGCAAGCCCGCGGTGTATTTCGGGGGCCGCTACCGGCTCGTTGACTTTGTGCTCTCGAACCTGGTGAACAGCGGCATCCACCGCATCAAGGTCTTGACCCAATACCGGTCGAGCTCTCTGGTCCGACACCTCACCCGCGCGTGGCCTGTCGCTTCATCCCTCCTCGACCAGTTCATCGAGGTGGTCCCGGCGGCGATGAATCTTGGGCCCTCATGGTTCCGCGGAACGGCGGACGCGATCTGGCAGAACCTCGACTTGTTGCGGGACGTGAACCCCACCAACGTGTTGATCTTCGGTTCCGACCACGTCTACAAGATGGATATCTCACTCATGCTGCGAGAGCATCACGACCAGAAGGCCGATCTTACGGTGGCCACCATCTCCGTACCGCGCAGCGAGGCATCGGCATTCGGCTGCGTACAGGTCGATCCTTCCGGTCACGTGATCGATTTCCTCGAGAAGCCGCTCCAACCGCCGGCAATTCCTGGTCGACCCGACATGTCCCTCGTCTCCATGGGCAACTACATTTTTCGCACGTCGACGCTCCTCGAAGAGCTAAGACGCAATGCATCCCAAGAAACCACGTCCCATGATTTCGGCAGGGACATTCTCTCGTCGGCGCATTCGCGCATGAACGTCGTGGCCTATGACTTTGCGTCGCAGCTGTGCCCCGGGGAAAGCCCGCGTGCGCGGGGCTACTGGCGGGATGTGGGAACCATCGACGCCTACTATGCGGCCAGCATGGATCTGGTCTCGATCGAACCCAAACTGAATCTCTACAACGATGCGTGGCCGATCCGCGGCGTCCAGCCGCTCTCAGGGCCCGCCAAGTTTGTGTTCGCGGATGCAGAGCATCAACGCGTCGGCGAAGCACATGACTCGCTGGTGGGAGCGGGTAGCATCATCTCGGGCGGTCATGTCGAGCGAAGCATCGCCTTCCACAATGTACGCGTGAACAGCTACAGCAGCGTGCTGGAGAGTGTGCTCTTTCCGGGTGTAGATGTCGGAAGGGGAGCACGGCTTCGACGGTGTATCGTAGACAAGGGCGTGCGGATTCCACCGGGCGAGGTGATCGGAGAGGACATCGAGCGGGACCGCGCTCGATTCACTGTGAGTGAGGGGGGGATCGTCGTGGTCGGCCGTGCGGACTTCGGCCAGACCGACGAGTTCGACATTTGAGAATCCTCTCTGCTAGCGCCGAGCTTGCGCCGCTTGCGCAGTCCGGTGGCCTCGGCGACGCGGTCTCCGGGCTTGCCCATGCGCTCGCGGCGCGCGGGCACGACATCACGTGTGTGATTCCGGGCTACCGCTCCAGCCTGGCGGCGTACGCCTCGCTGCCGGGCACCACACCGCTGGTTGATGACGGCGATGTGACTGTGGCATTCCTTTCCGGCGACCTGCGCTGCCGCTGGCTCCGCGGGCTGCTCGCTCCGGGCGTGACCGTGTGTTTTCTGGATGCTCCGGCGCTCTATGACCGCCCCAGCCTGTACGGTCAGCCGGACGACGCGCTTCGCTTTATCGCCTTCTCGCGCGCGGTCGGCTATCGCTGCGACTCGGCCCCTCCCGAGATCCTGCTCGCTCATGACTGGCACTCGGCGCTTGCCATCTGTGTGCTTCGCACCGCCCTCGACCGCGGCCCGAACCGGGCGATCGGTACGGTCCAAGTCATTCACAACAACGCCTACCAGGGACTCTTCCCGCTAGAGGCCATGGCGCTGACGGGGCTCGCTTCCGAGCTCTTCCATCCCGAAGGCCTCGAGGCGTGGGGCCGGCTGTGCCTTTTGAAGGGCGGCATTCATTGGGCCGACAGGATTGTGGCAGTCTCGCCAACCTACGCGGAAGAGATTCAAACGCCGGAGTTTGGCGCGGGACTCGAGGGCGCCTACCGTGCGCGCGCGCACAGACTGTGCGGCATCGCCAATGGCATCGACATCCACCGCTTCGACCCGGGTCATGACTCTGCTCTTCCTGAACCTTTTGACGCGTTATGTCCTTCCGGAAAACGCCACTGCCGCGAGGCCATGGCCAAGGAGCTGGGCCTGCGCGAACCGGGTCCGGGCCGCCTTTGCGCGGCAATCGGGCGCTTCGCCAAGCAAAAGGGCTGGGATGTCCTCGCCGCCGCGCTCGATGGACTCGTGGCCGACGATTGCTCCGTGGCTCTGCTCGGAGACGGCGAGCCTGAAATCGCAGCGCAGGTTCGGGATGCCGCGGCGCGCCATCCGGGTCGAGTCGCAGTACGCGTCGGGTACGACGAGGCGCTCGCGCGACGCCTGTATGGCGGTGCGGATTGCGTGCTCATTCCCTCGCGCTTTGAGCCCTGCGGGCTCGTGCAGCGCATCGCGCAACGATACGGCGCCGTGCCGGTGGCACACCGCGTGGGTGGACTGGCCGACACGATCGACGATCCCGAGTTCGAGGCAGTCCACCTGCCGCGGAAACCGGCGACCTCGCCGGCACGCCGGGCCACTGGAATCCTCTTCGCCCCGCTTACCGCGGCGGGTCTGGTAGAAGCCGTGGCCCGGGTCGCGCACTTGGGGGACAGGGGCCAGCTCGAGGCCCTCCAGCGGCGTCTCTTGCGCCTCGATGTCTCCTGGGCAAGGCCGGCGGCGCGCTGGGAAAAGATCCTCGAAACGGCCGTCTACGAGGCGAAAGGACGTCTTTGACGACGCACCGCTTCCGTGTGTGGACCGGGCAGCCCGCGCCGCTCGGCGCGACCTGGGATGGAGAGGGCGTGAACTTCGCGCTCTTTTCCGAACATGCTTCTGCGGTCGAGCTGTGTCTGTTCGATCCGCCCCCACCCGGTGCGCCCCCAGAGTCTGGGCAGGAGATCGCGCGCATCACGATCCCAGAGCGCTCGCGGGACGTCTGGCACGCGTACCTGCCCGATGCGCGGCCTGGTCAGCACTATGGCTATCGGGTGCGTGGGCCGTGGGCCCCAGCCGAGGGACATCGATTCAATTCCAACAAGCTGCTCGTCGACCCCTACGCGCGAGCACTGTCCGGCGTTCTACGCTGGAGTGACGTGCTCTTTGGACACGACCCAGCCACGCATCCCCCAGGCTCCTCCCCCGATCCCCGCGATAGCGCGTCCGCCGTTCCGAAGTCCGTGGTGATTGACTCTGCCTTCTCCTGGGGAGAGGACCACCCGCCTCGCGTGCCCTGGAATCGGAGCGTCCTCTACGAGTGTCATGTGAAAGGGATGACAAAGCTCCACCCGCAGGTTCCGACCGAGCTCCGTGGAACGTACCTCGGTCTCTCCTCGGAGGCGGTCATTGACCACCTCCTCTCGCTGGGTGTCACCGCCGTGAATCTTCTGCCGGTGCATCAGTCGGCGATTGATCCGTTTCTTGCGGCGCGCAACCTCACCAATTATTGGGGCTACAACACGCTCGCTTTCTTCGCACCTGACATGCGCTTCGCAACTTCCGGCGCAGACCCCAACGGCGCCGTCTGCGAATTCAAGTCGATGACGAAAGCACTGCACCGGGCCGGCATCGAAGTCATCTTGGACGTCGTCTACAACCACACCGCCGAAGGTGGACCCCAGGGGCCCACCCTGTCCTTCCGCGGCATCGACAACGCCTCCTACTACCGGCTCAAGCCGGTGGACCGGCGCGAATACGTGGACTTTACGGGTACCGGGAATACCTGGAACGTCCTCCACCCGCGGGCGCTCCAGCTCGTCCTCGATAGCCTTCGCTACTGGGTGAGTGAAATGCACGTGGATGGCTTCCGCTTCGATCTTGCGACGGTGCTCGCTCGCGAGCCCGAGGCCGTGACGCCTCAGGGCCGCTTCCTCGAGGTGGTGAGGCAGGACCCCGTGCTCTCTCGGGTCAAGCTCGTGGCCGAGCCCTGGGATCTTGGGCCCGGCGGTTACCAACTCGGTGCCTTCCCATTTGGTTGGTCGGAATGGAACGGACGCTATCGGGACGCGGTCCGCCGATTCTGGCGCGCGGACTCTGGGCAGGTGCCCGAGCTTGCATCACGGCTCGCAGGCTCGAGCGACATCTTCGCATGGAGTGGCCGCGGGCCGCACGCCAGCATCAATTTCGTGACCTGCAACGATGGCTTCACGCTCCAGGATCTCGTGAGCTACGAGCGCAAACACAATGAGGCCAATGGCGAGGAAAACCGCGACGGGAGCAACGACAACTGGAGCTCCAACTGGGGCTATGAGGGAATCCCGGCGCCGGACGCGGTAAATCGGGCGCGCGAGCGTGCAAAGCGCAACATCATCGCGACGCTCCTTCTGTCCCAAGGTGTGCCCATGCTTTCGCACGGTGACGAGCTTTCGCGTACGCAAGATGGCAACAACAACGCCTACTGCCACGATTCTGAGCTCACTTGGCTGCGCTGGGACCTCGACCCGGCGCAACAGGCGTTTCTTGGATTCGTTCGGCAGGCACTCCTTGTGCGGCGAGACAACCCGGTCTTCCGCCGGCGCCGCTTTTTCCAAGGAGATGCCCTCCCCGGAAGTGGGGTGAAGGACGTGAGCTGGATCGGACCCGACGGGTTGGAGCTTACACAGGCGGGTTGGAACGATGCAGACAATCACATCCTTGGCATGTTGGTGCCTGGCGACGCAGGCGACGAATCGGATCCCCGGGGTCGACCCCTTCAGACCGTCTCCGTCTGCGCTCGGACACTGCTCCTCCTCTTGAACTCGGGCGCTCGCTCCCGCCCTTTCACCCTCCCGCAAATCGGTGCGAAAGGCGAGTGGCGCGAACTCCTCAATACCGCCCAGCCGGCAAGGCGTACGCTGCGAAGCCTTGGCGTGACCCTGGCCGCTCACTCGATTATCCTTCTGTGCCACGAGCGAGCGTCCCCGTGAGGAAGTCCCCATGACCCGGCCGCGCTCCTCGCCGTCCGCGCATCCGTTAGCCCCTGACCCTTCGGACGCAGCGCGCCTGTTCGCCGGTGAGCACCCCGAACCGCATCGCGTGCTTGGCGCCCATCCTTTCGTGCACAAAGGCACACCTGGCTGCGTGGTGCGTGCCTGGCATCCCGACGCCACGGGATGCGAGTGCCTCCTCGACCCGGCGTCCGGTACCGACGTGATCACCATGGAGCCTCTCGGCGCGGGTCTTTTTGCGGGATTCATACCCCGGGTCTCACCGCCCATTTCGTATCGGCTGCGACTGCGGTTCGCCGATGCCAACACGTGGTTGCGCGAAGACCCGTATCGCTTCCTTCCCACTCTCGGCGAGCTCGACCTCCACCTGTTCAACGAGGGCACCCATCGCAAGCTGTGGGAGGCCCTGGGCGCGCATCCGCGGCGCATTGACCACGTCGATGGTGTCTCATTTGCCGTCTGGGCTCCCTCCGCTCGGCGGGTCTCCGTGGTCGGCGATTTCTGCAATTGGGACGGGCGCCTTCTTCCCATGCGCGTGCTCGGCAGCTCCGGCGTCTTCGAGCTCTTCGTGCCGGGGGTAGCCGCCGGTGCGCTCTACAAGTTTGAGATCAAGACGCGGGAAGGCGCGATTCGATTGAAGACAGACCCGATGGCCTTCTCGATGGAGCTTCCCCCGGGCTGCGCCGCGCGCGTCACCACGTCGTCCTATCACTGGAGAGACGCGGAGTGGATGACCGCTCGCGCCAAGCGCGAGCCTGCGCGCGAGCCGGTTGCGATCTACGAAGTCCACCTCGGGAGCTTCGCCCGTGTCCCGGAGGAAGGGAATCGCGCCCTCACCTACCGCGAGATCGCTCCCAAGCTGGTGGAGCACGTAAGGCGCCTTGGCTTTACCCACGTGGAGCTTCTGCCAGTGGCCGAGCACCCGTTCTCGGGCTCATGGGGATACCAAGTCACGGGCTACTACGCGCCGACATCCCGCTACGGCACGCCCGACGATTTCCGCTTTTTCGTCGATCACTGCCATCAGCATGGGATCGGCGTCATCCTGGATTGGGTGCCTGCGCACTTTCCACGGGACGATTTTGCACTGCGCCGATTCGACGGGACAGCGCTCTACGAGCACGAAGATCCCCGCCTCGGTGAACACCCCGACTGGGGAACACTCATCTTCAACTATGGCCGCCACGAGGTGCGGAACTTCCTCATCGCGAACGCGATCTTCTGGCTGCAGGAGTTTCACGTCGACGGCCTGCGCGTCGATGCAGTCGCCTCGATGCTCTACCTAGACTACAGCCGGAAAGAGGGTGAGTGGATCCCGAACCAATACGGTGGCCGCGAGAACATCGCGGCGATCGACTTTCTGCGGGGACTGAACGATGTGATCCATGCCGAGCATCCCGGCTGCCTTACCATCGCCGAGGAATCGACCGCATGGGGAGGCGTCTCAAAGCCGACCGCAGAGGGCGGTCTCGGCTTCAGTTTCAAATGGAACATGGGCTGGATGAATGACACGCTCAGCTACTTCGAGAAGGATGCGATCCACCGGAAGTGGCACCAGGACACGCTGACCTTCGCGATGCTCTATGAGTACAGCGAGCGGTTCATCATGCCGCTGTCTCACGACGAAGTGGTCCACGGCAAGGGCTCACTGCTCCAAAAGATGCCAGGCGATTTCTGGCAGAAGCTCGCCAATCTCCGGCTCCTTTTCGCCTACCAATGGACGCGACCGGGCAAGAAGCTCGTCTTCATGGGCAGCGAACTCGCACCGGACCACGAATGGTGGTACGAGGTGAGTCTCGATTGGCATCTGCTCGCTGACCCCGCCCGAGCCGGCCTTGTCCGCTTCTTCGAAGAGCTGGGCCGTCTCTACCGCGAATCGCCGTGCCTCTGGCGCTGGGATCACGACCCCGCCGGCTTCCGCTGGATCGACTGCGATGATCGAAGCAGCTCGGTTCTGACGTTCGAACGGCGGGACGGCGACGCGCACCTCGTCGCGGTCTTCAACTTCACGCCGGTGCCTCGCACAGAGTATCGGATCGGAGTACCGACCGCGGGCACCTATCTGCGCAGGCTCTCGAGCGACGACCCGGCATTCGGAGGGAGCGAGTTCTGGACCCACGAGCGGTGCAATACCGAGCCGGTGCCTTGGCACGGAAGGGAGCAGTCCATCGTGCTGCGCCTCCCCCCGCTGGGCGCTCTCATTCTCGCACCCGGCGTGGGGTAGCCGGCCCATGCGCCCGGCGCTGCGTGCGCTGGCAGACCGTGTCGGGATTTTGCCGTCTTATCTGGATCAGAACGGGCGAGACGTGCGCGAAACCACGGATGCGTCGCGGGAGGCGCTCCTCGCGGCTCTCGGCCACGACGCTTCGACCGAGAGTGCCGCGGCGCAAAGGCTGGGGGGGCTCGAGCTCGCTGAGCGAGCGCGCCTTGTGGCCCCAGTGCAGGTGTGGCGGGAGTACGAGCAAGCCCAGCCCACGTTGCGCGTGTCTTTACCACCCGAGCTTGCGCGCGGAAGGCTCCGCTGGGAGGTGGAGCTTGCACTTGAGGACGGAGGCGTTACGCGGAATGAGGGCGAGATCGCTCGCGGTGGCGAAGGCGACCCTCTCGAGCTGCCACTGCCCGGCAAGCCGCCGACAGGCTACCACGACGTCCGCCTCCGTCTGCGTGGGGAAGTGGATGAGCGACGCGCCCAGCAAACTCTCATTCTCGCGCCGCGCACTTGCCTGACGGTGGCCGAGTGCCTAGGCAAACCATCCGCCTTTGGCCTCTGGACGAATCTCTACACGGTAAGACGACGACAAGACTGGGGCTTCGGCGACCTCGGCACGTTGCGGGAGTGCCTGCGACTGTGCGCCGACGTAGGAGGGGCCTTTGTCGGCGTGAACCCGCTCCATGCGACGCTGGGCCGCGGTTCAGGGATCAGTCCCTATAGCCCCATGAGCCGGATCTTCAAGAGCCCGCTCTACCTCGAGATGGCTGCGATCCCCGAACTGTCCGAGTCCGCGGAGGCGCGCGCGATCCTCGCTGAGAGCGGATTCAGCACCGCCCTCGCTACGCTGCGCGCAGCCCCGATGCTGGACTACGCGCAGCTTCAGACGCTGCGTGAACCCGTGCTGCGCGCGCTTTACCGCACCTTCCGCGCGCGCCACGAGCCTGGCGGCACACCGCGCGGTCGGGCTTGGCTTGGCTTTCAGCGACGCTGGCGCGACACGCTGACTGATTTCGCCACGTTCACGGCACTCCGCGCCAGCCTCGAGCGAAAGGATCCGCTTCTGGGAGATTTTGCACGGTGGCCCACGGCGCTGCAGGACCCGCGTTCGTCCGAAGTAGAGCAGTTCCGCGTCGAACATGCCGACGAGATCGGATTCCATGCTTGGCTCCAATTTGAGCTCGACCGCCAGCTCAGCGAAGTCACGGCTTTCGGTCGTGCCGCGAGACTCCCCATTGGCTTGTATGAGGATCTCGCAATCGGCTCGGCACCGGACTCGGGCGATGCATGGTCCTTCCCAGGACTCTTCGTGCGGGGGGCAACCATTGGCGCTCCGCCCGATGACTATTCGAGCACAGGACAAGACTGGGGCCTGCCGCCGCTCGATCCGACCCGACTGCGCGCCGACGGCTACCGCTACTGGATCCTGGTCCTGCGCGCGGCCTTGGGCCACGCTGGGGCATTGCGCATCGACCACGTGATGGGCCTGTTCCGCCTGTTCTGGATCGCCCGCGGCCGGCCCGGTTCCGAAGGTGCGTATGTGCGCTATCCGGCGGACGATCTGCTCGGGATTCTCGCCCTCGAAAGCCGCCGACACCGCGCGCTCATCGTGGGAGAGGATCTCGGCACCGTACCCGAGGAGGTGCCCGGCGCGCTTTCGTCCTGGGGAATTCTCTCCTCACGCGTTCTCTACTTCGAGCGCGACGATTGGACAGGGTTCCATCCTGCGAAGGCCTACTCCTCACGTGCGCTGGTGACCGCGAACACTCACGACCTCCCGCCCCTGGCGGGCTACTGGAACGACCGCGATCTCGTGCTGCGCCGCGCGGTGGGTCAGATCGCGAGCAACGAGGAGCTGGCGGCCGCGCGCGCGCGGCGAGATGCCGAACGTGCAGCACTTCTGCACCGTCTGGCAGAGGAGGGTTGCATGAGCGGCGAGCCGGCTCTCGCAGGGCCAACGGAGCGCTGTGCTGCGGTAAACTCCTTTCTGTGTCGAACTCCCGCGCCACTCGTGGGCGTCTCCCTCGACGATCTGGCCGGTGAGACAGAACCTGTCAATCTCCCTGGCGTGCCGGTCGAGAAGTACCCGAGCTGGTCGCGGCGCATGCAGCGGCGGATTGACGAGATCGCGGCCTCGCCGGACACGCGGCAGGCCCTCGCCGGCCTTTCGCCGCGCGTGCTCGGTCCGGCCGAGCGCATGCCGGTCGCCGCAGGGTCCCCGGGAGAGTCCGCCTGAGCGCGCGCCGCGCATTCCGCAAGCGCCAGCCTCCGGCCGGCTCGCGCCCCGGGACCCTGGCGCTGCCGCCCGACCCGCCCCCCCGCCACATTTGCGCCATCGCCTGGACCGCGGACGAGTACGAGGAGCGCGAGATCACCGACCTCACTGAGCTCGCACGCGATACGCGCACAGACAGAGTGTCGTGGATCGCGATCCGGGGCCTCGGGGACGAAGCCGGCCTGCGACGCATCGCCGAGACCTTCGAGATCCATCCCCTCGCGCTTGCCGATGTCGTCAATGTTCCTCAGCGGCCCAAGTTCGATGCGTTCGAGACGCACGATCTTGTGATCTGCCGAGTGGCCACCATCGACCCACAGGGGGAGTGCCAGTTCGAGCAAGTCAGTCTCGTCATTGGGCTGCACTGGGTGCTGAGCTTCCAAGAAGCGGGGGAGGACCTGTTTGGCCCGGTGCGAACGCGCATTCGCTCGGGTGCGCCCATTCGAACCAAGGGGGCAGATTACCTTGCGTACGCGTTGATCGATACGCTCATCGACGGCTACTACCCCGTGGTCGAACAGCTCGGAGACGCACTCGAGGATCTCGAAAGCGAGGCTGTGAGCCAGCCGACGAAGCGCACTCTCCAGCGCATCCACGACCGGCGCCGCCTGATCCTTACGCTGATCCGCATCATGCGTCAGCAGCGTGACGCCGTTCAATCGCTGATGCGCGCAGAGGGCTCGCGCAGGTCGGCGGACGTCGGCGTGTATTACCGGGATGCCTACGACCATGCGGCACAGATCAGCGAACTCCTCGAAACCTACCGGGAGCTCGCCCTGAGTCTCATGGAGGTCTATCTCTCAAGCGTGAGCAACCGTTTGAACGAAGTCATGAAGGTATTGACAGTGATTGGCTCGATCTTCTTACCGCTCAGCTTTCTCGCCGGCGTCTACGGCATGAACTTCCACAACATGCCGGAGCTCGGATGGCCCTGGGCATATCCCGCGCTCTGGATTGTGATGCTCGGGATTGCGACGGGAATGTTTGTCTACTTCCGGCGGCGTGGCTGGATCGGCGGTTTCACAGGCAGCGGAGATGATGCTGAGGACGAGTAGCTCCAGACCCCCCGCACGCGTGTCCTCGGTCGATATTATGCGAGGCATCACCATTGCCGGGATGATTCTCGTGAATACGGCAGGCGATTTCGAGCACGTTTATGCGCCGCTCGACCACGCTGCATGGGACGGCCTCCACCTCGCCGACGTCGTCTTCCCGTTCTTTGTGTTCGTGATGGGCGTTTCGCTCGCGCTGGCGCTGAGCCGAGCCCTTGAGCTTGGCGCCACACGGTGGCAGCTCATGCCGAAGATCGCGCGCCGCACGCTCATCCTGTTTGCCCTAGGCCTATTGTGCAACTCATTCCCAAGCCTAGACCTCCCGACGATCCGGATTCCTGGGGTACTCCAGCGCATCGCTCTTGCCTATGCCTGCGCGGCGACAGTGCTGCTCGTGGTTCGCAGCAGCTTCGGACGCGCGGGGGTCGCTGCGCTGCTCGTGTTGGGATACGAGGCTCTGCTCCATTTTGTTCCTGTCCCCGGCTTTGGTCGCGGCCTGCGTACCCCCGAGGGCAATCTCGTCGGGTATCTGGACCAGCTCGTGTTGCCCGGACACCTTCTCACTCCGATCTTCGATCCCGAGGGTTTGCTCTCCACACTGCCCACGATCGCGACAGCGCTGATCGGTGTTCTTTGTGGGACGTGGCTCCGCGAGAGCCGTGAGGCGGGACGAGTGATCTCGGGCCTTCTGATCGCGGGCCTCGTTTGCGTGATCGTCGGCGTCGCGCTCGATCCGATCATCCCGGTGAACAAGAGTCTTTGGAGCGGAAGCTTCGTTCTCGTCACGGCGGGCCTTGGGATGTTGTGCCTTGCCCTGCTGCACGCGGTGGTGGACGTGCAGGGGTTTCAGCGCTGGGGGCTCCCCCTCGAGATGCTGGGATCGAATGCGATTGTGCTGTATGTGGGATCGACGCTTGTGAACACCCTCATGATCGCGTTCGTCGCGGGCGAAGGCGGCGAACTCGTGCTCAAGGAACTGGTCAATCGCTGGATTGCCGACTTCGCCGGTGAGCCTACGTTGGGCTCCCTGATCTATGCGCTGGCGTTCCTCGGAGTGTGGACGGGCGTCGCGGCTCTCATGTGGCGTCTGAAGATCTTCATCAAGATTTGATGGCGCCCGTTCGACAGCCGAGCCATCGTGACGCGGCTCCTCCTTTTCGCCCGAGGCAGGCGGGCGGCGCACTGGCAAACGGCTGGCTCCCCCTGTCGCCGCTCGCGGGACGGCGCCCGATCCGCATGCCATCTTAGGGCGCGCTCCGATCGCGTTTTCGGGGCGGTCTCACAGCGCAAAGGGGAGACGCCATGATCCGGATCGTCACTCGGCTTCTGGTCGCGCCGAAGAATCGCGGCTCCGTAATGGCGAACGCACCGAAACTGATCGCATTCTTCGAAAAGCACGGCGTGCGCAGCGAGGGCGTATTCGAGAACTTCGCGGAGAGCGAGATCATCCACCTTTGGTCTGCAGCGAGCATGCAGGCGTACGAGGACGCGACCCTGCGGATCCGCAGCGATCCTGAGTTCCGCACATTCGCGGGTCAGGCTGCGCAGGCGATCGAGCTCGAGCGCAAGGAGTTCTGGCGCGCTGTAGCGCAGGGCTGAGCCCTCCGAAGACCGCTGTGACGACGCGCGCCGCAGGACCCGAACTCGCGAGGGGTCTCGTCTTCCCCTCGGCCGAGGATTTCGGCGGCGGAAGGAGCGACCCGCCTACCAGCGCTCCCAGTGCAGCACCTCGTTCACGGCTTTGCGCTTTACCGGCCGGAAGGGTCGCGCCGGCCAACCGACGGGTAGCGTCACCGCAATCCGCACGGCTGCGGGCAGCCCGAGAAGCTCGCGGATCCTCTTCTCCGCCAGCGCGTGGTATGCGGTGAACACACTGCCGAGGCCCAGTGCCCGCGCCGCAACGATCAGGTTCTGGGCCGCTGGATAGAGGGTCGCCGGGATCCATTCGGCGGACGGAGCGTTCGGGGGGTAGACGGGTGCCCCACACACGAAGATCCACACCGGCACACTGGAGAGGTGTTGGAAAAGATGGTGCGCTCCCGCAAGCATGCGACGCCGCACGGGGTCACCGCCCTCAGGCACCTTCGGCATGACAGGCAGGACCGCACTGCGAATGGTTTCGGCGATCCGCTCGCGCTGGGGAGCCTCCCGAACCACGACGAAATCCCAGCCCTGGCAATTGCCGGGGCTCGAGGCGCAGGTGGCCGCGCGTACGACACGAAGGATCAGCTCCTCGGGGACAGGGTCGGCGCGCAGGTAGCGCATCGCTTGGCAGGTCTCGATGGCCTCGAGCGCACCCGGAAGGGTCCCGGAACTCAGGCGAAGCGCTCACCGGCCAGGGCGCCGCCGTCGATCACGAACTCCGCTCCTGTGCAATAGGCGGAGTCCGAGGAAGCGAGGTAGAGCGCGAGCTTCGCCACTTCCTCTGGCTTGCCGATGCGCTGGAGAGGCAGCGAGCGATACCACGCACTGCTGTCGATGTTCTCGAATCCTTCGCTGTCGCCCCGGCCCATGGGCGTGTCGATCCCGCCCGGGCAGATCGAGTTCACGCGGATCCCGAGTCGGCCAAGCTCGAGCGCCGCCGTCTTGGTCATCCCGCGGATTGCAAACTTGCTGGACACATACGAGACGAGGCCGATCGCGCCCTCGATCCCAGAGATCGAAGAAATGTTGATGATCGAGCCACCGCCGACCTTGGCCATGTGCGGGATCACCGCTTTCATGCCGAGCAGACACCCGACTTGATTGACGTGGATCACCCGCAGGTAGTTCTCAAGTTTAATCTCGGCGATGGGCGCTACGTGGAGGATGCCGGCGTTGTTCACCAGCACATCGATGCGACCGAAGGTCTGGAGTGCGGTCGCGACGAAATTCGCCCAGCTCTCCTCGCGCGATACGTCGTGATGGAGATAAACGGCGCAATCGCCAAGGGACTTCGCCACGGCTTTGCCGAGGTCATCCATGACATCCCCCAGCACGACCTTGGCACCCTCAGCGACGAATAGCTGCGCTTCCGCCTCGCCCTGCCCGCGGGCGGCGCCCGTGATCAGCGCGACCTTGCCCGCGAGTCGGCTCATGACTGCGCTCCCTCCTCAGAGTAGAACTGTGCGTACCAGCGCCGGAAGCGACCGAAATCGTTCTCCCCGTCAGTCAGGTTCGGGCGCGGGCGGTAGATCTTATTGCTCCAGATCGGGATATCGAGCTCGTAGTCGCGCACGTAGAAATCGAGGAATGCGTTCACGAGCTCCGGGGCGCAGCGCTTGTGCGCGTAGTAGCGGTGAATGATATGCAGACGCTCGGGCTCGATCGGCGTGAGTGCGTTCACCGCAATGCCATCGAAGGCGCCGCGGAAGCGCGTGTAGAGGAACCCGGGGCCCGAGTTGAAGGAGTCGGCGTCCGTGATGTTGTCGGCGGTGGCGGCCTGCTCCTGGGCGTCGGTGTCGACGTCAATCTTGAGGCGGTAGTAGGGCCCGTCGGGCTGCCAATCGAGTCTCTTGCACTTCCAGCCATGGAGCGTCTCGAAATGAGCAAAATCCACGCCGTTCTCCATGATCTCCTGCGGGTGGCTCGTGATCACCCACTCCTTCTTACGGCGCAGGAGGTAGTTCGGGTCACCGATTTCGCTTACCACCTCGGGCATCCAAGTTGGCTTCTCGCCCTTTGTGTGATGGTGGATAAGGATCATCCCGCTGCATTCGATCGTAGGCCAGGCTCGCACCTGCGCCTTCGGCGGAATCTTTTTGGTGTAGGGAATCTCGACGCAGCCCCCGTTCTCACCATCGAAGCGCCAGGAATGGAACGGACACCGAAGTGTGTTTCCAACCACCTTGCCGCCGCTCGCGAGATGGGCGCCAAGGTGTGCACAGTAGCCGTCGAGGATCCTCGGCCGCCCGTCCTCGCCCCGGAAGAGCACGAGCTCGCGGCCGAAGTAGTGAATGCTCCTCACCTCTCCCACGGCAAGCTCGTCCACATGGGCAACCGCAAACCAGCCGTTCGGGAACGGGGGTAGAGTGATGCGCGGCACGGCGTCTCCTCCGATGGGCTGTGCGGAGTATAATAGAACGCGTTCTATTTTGGAGGCTCGAAAATCCGGGCCTCCCAGGAGGCGCGCATGGCGGGATTGGTGGAGGGCAAGGTCGTGCTCGTGACGGGCGCTGCCTCCGGGATCGGGCGCGCCTCTGCGCTCGCCTTCGGACGCGAGGGGGCGAAGGTCGTGGTCAGCGACGTGGACGAGGCCGGCGGGAAGGCCTCGGTCGACGCGCTGACCCAGGCCGGTTTCGAAGCGCGCTTCTTGCGCAGCGACGTGACGGACGAAATGCAGGTCGAGGCGCTGGTGCGCGGCACGATCGAGGCCTTCGGCCGACTCGATTGTGCTCACAACAACGCCGGCATTACGGGCGCGGTGGGTGCCGTGCACGAGATCGATTTTGATGGGTGGCAGCGCACCCTGACCACCAATCTTGCCAGCATGTTCCTGTGCATGAAGCACGAGATCCGAGCGATGCTACAGCAGGGGGGTGGCGCGATCGTAAACACCGCTTCCGGCGCGGGGGTCGTCGCGACACCGGGCCTCTCGCCCTACTGCGCGTCGAAGCACGGGCTGCTGGGTCTTACGAAGACCGCAGCGCTCGAGAATGCACGCACGGGCATCCGCATCAACGCGATCCTCCCGGGAAGCATCGACACACCGATGCTCCAGCGCTTCATGGGCAAAGATCCACGAATCGAGAGGCTAATCCGCGCCGGGCAGCCGGGAGGGAGACTGGGCCGCCCCGAGGAGATCGCCGAGGCTGCGGTGTGGCTGTGCTCGGACCGGGCTTCCTTCGTTTCGGGCTCTTCGCTGATCGTCGACGGCGCAGCGGTAAATCGATAAAGGAGTGATGATGCTGCTCGGCGGGAAGATCGCCATTGTCTCCGGCATCGGACCTGGGTTGGGTCGCGACGCGGCGCTTGCCCTCGCGCGCGAAGGGGCCGACCTCACGATTGCGGCCCGAAATGAAGCGAGTCTCAAGAGTGTCGAGCAGGAAGTCGAGGCCCTCGGCCGTCGCGTGCTCCGCGTGCGGACGGATATCACCCAAAGGGCGGACTGCCTTCGGCTTGTGGAAGAGACGCGCAAGGCTTTCGGGAAGATCGACGTGCTCGTGAACAACGCCTTCCATCCCGGCAGCTATGTCCCGATCGAGAACGACGACGTCGAAGCCACATGGCGGACTCCTTTCGACGTCAACGTGCTCGGGACGATCAAGCTTACGCAGGCCGTGTTGCCCGTCATGAAGGCGCAGCACAGCGGATCGATCGTGATGATCAACTCGATGATTATCCGCCAGCCACTGCCCACGATGGCCGGATACGCCGCCTCGAAAGCGGCCCTCATGGCGGCGACGAAGACGCTTGCACGAGAGGTCGGGGCCTATGGGATTCGCGTCAATTCCGTGGTCCCCGGTTACATCTGGGGGCCGTCGCTCGAAGGCTATTTTGCGATGCAGGCCAAGCAGCAGGGGGTGGACGCGAAGGTAGTGTATGACAGCGTCGCAAAGCAGATTGCCCTCGGCCACATCCCGACCTCAGAGGAGATTGCCGGAGCAGTCGTCTTCTTTGCCTCCGACCTTTCGCGAGTCGTGACGGGTCAATCCCTCGATGTGAACGGCGGCCACGAGCTGCACTGAGCTCCGCGGCGAACTGTGGATCCGCGAATTGCGATCTATGAACGGGGCCCTTCCGCTGGGCGCTGGTGGGCGTGCGAGGGGCGTCCGGGCAGGGAAGGCGGCTTTCAGCGCGCGGTCTGCTCCCCGCGGAAGTGTTTGGCGTAGCGCAGCGGTGCTCCACTCTCCCACGGCCGGTAGTGGTTTGCGAAGTCGATCCGGTCCCCAAGGGACGGATGCGTGGACCGCAGCCAGACCAGCCACGCGGCGGGGCGCGGATTGGAGAGGTTGCTGCTCTGGAGCTTCGCGAATGCGGTTGCCATCGCGTGATTGTCGCGCGTGATCTCGAGGGCAAAGCGGTCCGCTTCATGCTCGAGATGGCGCGAGAACGCGTAGCCGAATGGAGCCAGCAAGAATCCGTAGATCTGAACAAGAACGAGAACGAGGGGAAGGGACGCGACCTCCTGGAGGGCGGTCACGTGCGCATGCGCGCCAAAACGCCGTAGGAGGGGCGGTGCGGTGCGATGCACGGCGTACAAGGTCACGAGGATTCCGAGAAAGAAGACGGGAATCGAGAGGAGTACGTGATTGAGCACGTAGTGACCCATCTCGTGGGCCATCACTGCGAGCACCTCATCGGGCTCGAGCTTGGCGAGGAGCGTGTCCCAGAGCACGATGCGTTTGGTCGCGCCGAGGCCGTTCACGTAGGCGTTCACCATCTTCGTATCGACACTCTTGTCTACTTGGAAGACGCGGCCTCCTTCGATCCCCGCGCGCTGCGCCAACGTGAGAATTCGCCCTTCGAGCGATGTGTCCTTCATTGGACCAAAGTGGTTGTAAAGGGGCTGGACCCACACAGGCTCGACGACCATGAAAAAGCAGAGCAAGGGGATGGATAGGAAGGAAAGCCAGAGCCACCAGCGACGAGGGCTTTTCGAGACAAGCAGGTAGGGCACCCACAAGAGCGCAGCCGCGACGCCGCCGCTCAGCACGAAGCTCACTAGGGCGTCAGAAATCCACTTCGCCTCGGTCTGGCCCGAAAGGCCGTAGGCGTGGGGCCGCACAAACGTCGCGTACCAGTCGAATGGGAGCCCGAGCAGGAAGACCACTGTGGTGTAGAGCAGCGCATAAAGGGCCGTCACGAAGAAAAAACGTCTCGAAACGTGCTGCGCCAGCGCAGCAAGGCGGGCGGACAGGCCGCTCGCGAAGATGACCGCGGGAACGGCGATCCCCCATACCAGACCCACGATCCAGACGATGACCCCCGTTCGGTACCAGCGCAGCGCGAGTTCCGTAGGCTCGGGCACTGAAACCGGGGGCGGCGCGGCGACTCTCGTCGGGTCGGCCGCCAAGGCGACCACGCCGATCACGAGCGCCAAGGTGACGACCAAGATGACTGCGCAGGTCCGCCGCACGAACCCAAAATACCTCATTGCCGCTCCTCGCAGCGCCGCGGGCTGACGGAAGCCCTTCCACTCGAAAGCTCCGAGAAATCCGTGTGACTCGCCAGGACCCCTGAGAGACAATCCGCAACAGTGTGGACGCGCTCGGTCGTCCTCGCTCTCGCATCCTCCATCCAATTTGGGAGGGTTCCACGGGCTGGATCGCGACCGGGCGCAGGTCCTTTAAGGCAAAGCACATCGAGGACATTCCATACGTCTCGCTCAGCTACTGGGACCCGCAGCATGAGCAGGTGTATGTCGACTGCGGCGCGGAATGGGAGGAGCGAACGCAGGAAAAACAGCGAATCTGGCAACTCTTCCATTCGACTCCGCCACCTCTTGGCTACGATCTTGCCCAGTTCTTTGGAGCGCCGGACGACCCGAGTTACGGCCTTTTGAGGCTTTCGCCCTGGCGCGTCGAGCTGTGGTCGCTCCAAGATCTTACAAAGGGCCGCCCGCCGCGGGTGTGGCGGCCGCCCCCGAGTTAAGGAGGGCGCGCTGGCCGGCCGATAGCGATTGCGTGAACTCTTCGCAGACGCGGACACGAACGATCGCGGTGCAGACCACGCCGACCCTCGCCGAGCTTTCTCCCACGGAACTCGCGGAACTCGTCGCATTGGAGCGTCTCGCCCTTGGGGCTGTCCATGCGCTCAACAATGCCTTTACGACGGTCCTCGGCGAGGCTTCCTTCCTTGAGAGCAAGCGCAAGGGCGACCCTGAGCTTGAAGAGGCCTGCCAACTGATCCGGGCAGAGATCGATCGGTGCGCACGCCTTACGCGCGCACTCCTCTCTCGCCGATCCCCTCCCGCCGCCGCAACCGCCGAAGCACCGGATCTTGGAAGAATCGTGCGCGATCTCTCGGGTCTTTTGGCGGCGACACTCTCGAGCCGCCTGATGCTCCGGGTGGAAACCTCGGAGGAGCTGCTCCTCGTCAGGGGGCGCGCCTCGGCGATCGAGCTCTTGGTGATTCTGATGGTCCACCGAGCAGCCGCCTGCTCTCCGGCCCCGGCTGAGCTGCGGCTGTGCGCGATCGACGACCCAGAGGGGGGTCGGCACGGGGTAAGCGTTGAGCTGCGCTCACCCGATCTCGCGCCTGAGTCCGCGAAGGGCTCTCGCCCCACGGCCCAGGGCCGCGCGGCGGCCCTTGCGGCGCTGGCACTCCACCACCTCGCGAGCGAACAAGGCGCAGAGGTCGAGTCGGTCCGCACGGGCAACACGCTGACACTGCGCCTCTTCCTTCCCGCGTTCCGGGGCGAGGCTTTGGGCACGGCCTAGCCGGGGGGCTTCGCAAGCTCCTCTTCCACAGCGCGCACTTTGTCTTCCATCGCTGCACTCCGGTCGCGCCGGTCATCCACCTTGAGCACGAGCGAGACGCGGCGGGCACCGGCTGCAAACACAGCCTCATTCATGCGCTGGACGAGTCCGAAGATCTCTCCAAGATCGCCCTCGAGCGTGGTGAACATGGGATCCAAGCGCCAACGGATGCGCGACTGCGCTCGCACGGGGCCCAGCGCAGCAGCCACAAAGCGCGCAACGCTCGGTCCCTCGCCCACGGGCGAGATGCTCACAGCAACGATCGCCATCGCTCTCCTCCTTCGATTCGGCGTACCCGCTCCGGGTCGCGGCGTCGCGCGGCGAGCTCTGCAACCGTTTCGCCGCACTGCGGATGAACCAGATCGGCCGCAAGCTCACAGAGCGGCTCGAGAACGAAGGGGCGTTCATGCAGCCGGGGATGCGGCACCACGAGATCGGGTTCCTGGAGCCGCTGATCGCCATGGAACAGGAGATCGAGGTCAAGCACCCGCGGCGTGTTGCGCTCGTCCGTGCGCACGCGACCCGCTTCGCGCTCGATCGCGAGGAGCCGCTCCAGCAGGCCGCGCGGCGGTTGGGTGGTGCGCAGCTTTAGGACCGCGTTGAGATACGGTCCCTGAGGCCCCGGGCCGACGGGTTCAGTTTCCCAAAGCGAGGACACCCCGGCGAGCTGGATTCCAGGCGTTTCGCGGAGCGCCGAGGCCGCAAAGAGAAGCGACGCTTCGCGATCGCCGAGATTCGAACCGAGGGCGACGTAGGCTTCCCACACCACCGCCTCGAGTGCCGCGGCCTCGAGCTCGAGTCCGCTCGTCTCAGGCACAAACCACAGGAACGCCGCCACGGCGGGGAGCATGAGGAACGCCAGCAGGGTAATCGCGGGAACGAGTCCTCCCAAGCGCTGCGCCAGCGCCGCAGTCGCGAAGTGGACGGCCACCCCGGAGACCGCAGCCATCACGGCGCCCCATCCGTTGATCGTGCTGCGAAGCCGCGTCGGGAAGAGCTCCGTTCCCGCTGCGCGGAGCGCCACCATACTCGCGCTCCCGGCGGCCGAGCCGACGGCAAAGAGCCCCGCGAGGGTCAGAAGTGCGAAGAGCTGCGAGCCAGGCGCGGGTGGGGGCACCCAGTAGTAGGCCACGAAGGCGACGGTCGAGAGTACGGCGCCCCAGGCGAGCGTGCGGCGGCGGCCGATTCGGTCAGACAAGCGACTGCCGGCATGAAATCCGACCAGACCGAGCGTGCCGCCACCGGCCATCATCAGGAATGCCCAATCCGGCGAGAGACCGAGGGCATGCACGACGTGGTAGAACTGCCAAGAGCCGGTCGCGATGGCCGCAGCGTTGCCAAGCAGCACAAACGCGAGGATTCCCGCCGCGCGCTCGCGGTAGCGCGACTCGAATACGTCTCGCATGCGCACGGTGGCTGTTTCGCCGCGCGCTGAGGCGTCACGCCATCGCGCGGTCTCTGGGAGGGCGCGCCGTGCGAGGGGGAGAATCCCGATCCCGAGGACCGCGGGAAGCCACGCCCAACGCCACGAGCCAAGCCGCGGGGTCGCGAGCGCAGTGAAACCGAGCGCAATACCGCTGCCGAAGGTTCCTGCGACCCCCGCCCATCCCTGTCCCGACGCCCGCTGCTCGAGCGGCATTTCCTCGGCAATCACCACCGTCGCCGCCGCGAGGGCGGCCCCCGCCAGGGCCTGAACAAGAATCTGCGTCACCACATAGAGGAAGAGCCCTTGCGGGATGGCGCTCACGAGAGAAGTTGCAGCGAGACCGACCACGCACCAGAGCAAAAGCCGCCGCCGACCAAAGCGGTCCACGAGCTGCGTGAGGACGAGCGTCCCGACGGCAGAAAGAGACATCCAACCGAAGGCCCGCGCGATCCCCGCGTCGTCGAGGCCGAAGGTGATCGTCTCAAATGGAGCGGCCGCACCGTTTACGGTTTGGACGTAGCCCACGACGCCCAGCACCAGGGCGAGGGTGAGGGCAAGATGTCGCGGCCGCGTCTCGCTCAAGTGCGAAGCAGGTCGCGGCAGAAGGCGCGGATCGCGCCGTTCAGGATTTCCGCCGCCTCCCACTGCAGAAAGTGCCCCGCATCGCGCACCAAAAACGGCCCGACCCGGTCTGGAAAGACCGCGGCGGCCATGCGATCAAAGTCGGGATAGATCACGTGGTCCGAGGGGCCGAAGAGAATCAGCGTCGGCGTCGGATTCTCGGCCAAGAGCGGCGGCTCGCTGCGCCGCTCGGACCGGAAGGCTGCTTCGTATCCCCCGAAACTCGCGCGCAACTTCCTGCCGTCCGCAAAAGGCTCCGTCATGAAATCGACGGCGGCCGGAGAGAATGCGCCGGGGTGCGCCCAGTAGCGCGAGGTGTAGAAAGTCGCGATGTAGCGCCGGCGCCGTTCGGGGCTGTCGAGCTCGGCCGCGAGCCCGTCTGCGTCGGTGCCCTGGCGCAGAAAATAGTCGAGCGATTCTGCCGGCGGCCTCGTTCGCAGGCCATGCATCTTTTCTTTGAGGTAGGGGAGCGGTGAGTTGAACAGGACGATGCGCTCGACGAAACCCGGAAAGCGGAGCGCAAGATCTTGGATGACGGGGCCACCCAGATCTCCGCCCACGGCGATGACACGCGAGTGGCCGAGATGGTCGTGCACAAGGGCATGGAGGTCGCGGCTGTGGGCGGCAATGTCGCACAAGCCGTCGGGGGCGAGTTCGGAATCCCCGAAGCCACGCAAATCCGGCGCGATCACCTCAAAGGCCGCCTTCGAGAGCGGCCCGATGTTCCGCCAAAAGATGCGCTTGGTCTCCGGCCAACCGTGGACGAGCAGGAGAGGCAAGCCACCCCTGCCCTCGTGCGCGAAGGCCAGTTCGAAGCCGCGCGGCCGCGCTCGTTGGACCGCGAAGCGGTCCCCGCGCAGGTCATCATCCTGTGTCAACCGGGGCCTCTGGCAGACAGAGCGGCGTCGAGCGCCTCTCGCGCTTCGCTCTCGACAACCTCGTCCTCGCGGGTGGCGCGCTCGAGCGTAAGCTTCTCCCGCCGAAGGAACGCTGCCGAGCGCACCGGACAGTCGGCGATCACACAGCCCACGCACTCCCTCGGGCGGCAGGGATCGAAATGCACGATCACATCCCCGGACCGCCCTGCCCCCGCCAAGAGCTGGTCTGTGACCTCTCCGTCGATGCGGTGGAGTCGCTCTGCATCGTAGTAGCGCGGCACCGTCACGTGCAGGTCGACGTGCTGAAAGGCACCGGAGCGCCACGCACGCAGACTGTGCACGTCGATCAACCAAGGCGCGCGCTTTTCATCGAGCGCCTGCGCCATGCTGCGGAGCAGCTCGTCGTCGGCCTCGTCCATGAGACCCCCGACTGCGGCCCGCAACAAGGTCCAGCCCGTTCGCAGGATGTTGAGCGCGACCGCGATCGCAACCAGCGGATCCAGCAGGGTCCAGCCTGTGAGCCGTACCGCAAGCAGACCCGCCACGATACCGAGGCTTGTGGCGACGTCGGCCAACACGTGGTGCCCATCGGCCTGGAGTGCGAGGGACTGCGTGCGCCGCCCGATCCGCAGCAGGTATACGCCAAGTCCACCGTTCAGGGCGGTGAGCCCAGTGAACAGGAACAAGCCCAGGTCGACGCGGCGAAGGCTCGGCCCGAACCAGAGCGAGCGCCCTGCCTCAATCAGGACCAGCGTTGCCGCCACGGCGATCAGCGTGCCCTCGACGCCCGCGGAGAAGAACTCGACCTTTCCGTGTCCGTAGGGATGGCTGTGGTCCGCCGGGCGCGCCGCAACGGCGAGGCTGTACAGAAGGAGCGCGGCCGCGACGACATTCACGATGGATTCGAGTGCGTCGGAAAGGACCGCGGTTGAGCCCGTCAAGAGGTAGGCAGCGAACTTGCCCACAAGAATCGCACTGCCGACCACGAGCGAGACGCGGCCCGCCCGTCTGCGTGCGCGAATCTCCTCCTTGCTCAAGGAGACCGTAGTGCCCGAGGGGCTCACCCGAGCAAGTCTACAGCGCTACGCGCCGACGCTACCATTGCCGGGTGTCAGGCTTTCGGACCCTTCCCCCGGCGCTCGTCACCACGGTCCCTGGTCCACGCTCGCGCGCTCTCGCCATGCGCCTAGCCGCCGTCGAGTCGCGCAATGTCACCTGCCAGGAGCCCCTACCCCCCATCTTCTGGGAGCGCGCCCTCGCGTCGAACGTGTGGGACGCCGACGGCAATCGATTCGTCGATCTTGGCGCCGGGTTTGGCGTCGCCGGCGTGGGACACGCGCATCCCCGCGTGGTGGAGGCGGTCGCTCGCCAGGTCGCTGCGCTTCCCCATGCGATGGGCGACGTGCATCCCGCCGTGACGAAGGTCGAGCTCCTCGAGGCGCTCGCTGCCCGCTTTCCCGGCGGCGTTCCCGCACGCAGTGTGCTTGGCTCTTCGGGCTCGGACGCCGTGGAGATCGCGCTCAAGACTGCGCTCCTGGCGACGGGACGCCCGGGGGTCGTGGCGTTCGAGGGTGCCTATCACGGCCTTACCTTCGGGGCTCTCGAAGTCACCTCGCGTGCCTTTTTTCGGCAGCCCTTCGCAGCCGCACTGACCGGCCGAGCGATCTTCGCACGGTTTGGCGACGCAGAGGACGTGATGCGCGCCGCGCGTGAGGCGAAGGCGCCGGTCGGAGCGGTCATTGTCGAGCCGATCCAGGGCCGGGGCGGGGAGCGCGTCCCCCCCGCGGGCTTCTTGAGCCACCTGCGCGCACTGTGCGACCGCGAGGGCTGGTTGCTGATCGCGGACGAGGTCTACACCGGATTCGGTCGAACAGGGAGGCTCTTCGCGTGCGACCATGAGGGTGTCGTCCCCGACCTCTTGTGTGTGGGGAAGGCCTTGGCCTCCGGCATGCCGGTCGCGGCCTGCATCGGTCGCGCCCGCCTGATGGACGCCTGGCCGCCCTCGCAGGGCGAAGCGCTGCACACCCAAACCTTCCTCGGGCATCCCCCCGGTGCGGCCGCGGCCCTCGCGACGCTCGCGGTCCTCGAAGAGGAAAAGCTGGTCGAGCGCGCCGCGGAGCTCGGCGAGTACGCTCTCGGCCGCTTGCGTGCGGCGCACAGCGCGGGTGTGCGCGACGTGCGAGGCCGTGGTCTTCTGCTGGGCATCGAGTGTGACTCGGCCGAGCGTGCGACCCGCGCGTGCGCGGGGGCGCTGCAGCGGGGTGTCATCGTGTTGTCCTCCGGTGACGACGGCCGGGTCCTGTCGATTACGCCCCCGCTCTCGATCGAGCGGGAGATCCTCGACGGAGCGCTCGCGATCCTGGTGGAGTGCCTGCGGTGAGCAACTCCGCACGCGCTGCGCTCGACGCAAAGGTCCTTGCGTGGATGCGCGAGCCGGCCAGCATCGCGTGGCCGCAAGAAGAAGAGCGCTTCGACCGGCTCGCCCGCGAGCTGTTCGCTTTTCAGTTCGAGCGCTGTGCGCCGTACGGCCGCTTCTGTGCACGTCGCGGCCGGACCCCGGCCACGGTGCAGAGCTGGCGCGACGTGCCGCCGGTGCCGAGCGGCGCATTCAAAGAGCTTGCCCTCCGCTCGTTCGCGCCCGAAGCAACCGTGCACGTGTTCCGAACCAGCGGTACTTCGGCAACGCGGCGGGGCCAGCTTTATCTCGACACGCTGGCACTCTACGAGGCGTCCGTTCTGCCAAGCTTCGTTGTGCACGTACTCCCGGAGCTGGTCCGCGGGAGCCTTTTCGGCCAATCCGCCTCACGGCCCCGGCTGCGCGTACTCGCACCGGCGCCGCTTGAAGCGCCGGATTCTTCCCTCTCACACATGTTTGGCGTGCTCCTGCGCGAGCTCGCATCCAAGGGCGCGATCGGACCGAGCGGCTTCGACGTGGCAGGGGGCGAGCTGCGGTTCGAGGGCTGGCTGAGCGCGCTCGAAGATGCGATGGCGCACGACGCACCCCTCGTCCTTTGCGGCACGGCCTTCGCATTCGTGCATGCACTCGACGAACTGGCGCGCCGGGGGGCGCGCCTTGCCCTGCCCGCCGGCTCGCGGGTGATGGAGACCGGCGGCTTCAAGGGCCGTGCCCGTGAGCTCTCCCGCGAGGCGCTCTATGCGCTGATCGAGGAGCGTCTTTCGATCGCGCCCGCGCGAGTTGTGAATCAATACGGAATGACCGAACTCGCGAGCCAGTTTCACGACTCTGTTCTTCGGTTTCCCGGTGCGCCGCGCCGCAAGCTCGCGCCGCCCTGGGCCCGCGTGCGTCTCGTGGATCCGGCGACGGGGGATGAGGCTTTGCCCGGAGAGGTCGGCGTCATCGTCATCCACGATCTCGGCAATACGGGCAGCGTGTGTGCAGTCGAGACCGCGGACCTGGGTCGCTCCATCGGTGATGGGTTCGAGGTGATTGGGCGCGAGCCCGGCGCCGAAGCCCGCGGCTGTTCACTCGCTGCGGACGAGATGCTGACCGGCCTGGGACCGGCTTGAGCACGGCAAGCGCCGAAAACGTCGCTGCTGCGCTCACGCGGGTTCGCCATGCAGGCGTAGCGCTGCGCGCTCGTTCCCGAGCACAGATTCTCGATTCCCTGGCGCAGGTGCTCGATCGCTGGCGCGATCCCACTTCGAAGGCCCGGCTTTCCCTCGACCTTGCGCTGCCGGAGGCAACCGGATTCTCGCGCGAAGTGGTGCGGGCGGGACTGGCCCACGCCCTCGAGGGCTGGACCGGCGACGCACTCCGCGCAGTGGTTCAGCGTGAGCTCGGCAAGAGCGCGGGAGTGGGCGAGGACGAGTGCACTTTTGCCGGGGGGTTTGAGACGACCTCCGTCCTCTTGGCGGGGGCCCTGCCGTCACCCACGCTGCTCGCCATCCTTGCGCCTCTTGCCGTGGGCTCGCCCGTCCTTGTCCGCACATCCTCCAGCGATCCCGTCACAGCGCGCGTCGTGGCAGCGTCGATTGCCGAGGTGGACCCGGGACTGGGAGCGTGTGTGGAAGTGGTGAGGTTTCCCGCCGGCGACCTCGCCGCGCTGGACGCCTTGCTCTCGGCGGACTGCGTCGTTGCAAGTGGTTCGGACGCGACGATCGGCGCCATCGCCGCACGCATCCGCCCAGGAAGACGCCTTGTCGCGTATGGACACCGCGCGTCGGTAGCGGTCGTCGGCCCTCTGGCCCTCACCCCGTCCGCCCTCCCCGAAACCTGCCAGCGCCTCGCCCTTGACGTCGCGCTTTGGGACCAGCTGGGCTGCCTCTCCCCGCTCGCGGTGTACACCGTCGCCGCCGATCGCTCGGCGGGTGGTGATCTCGCGGCCGCTCTGGCCTCGGCTCTGGCAGAAGCGGAGCTGCGACTCCCGCGGGGACGGATCGCGATCTCCGCCGGCGCGGCTTTCGCACGCGCCCGCGCGGAAGCGGAGGTTCGCGCTGCAGCCGGGCGCAGCGTTGCGGTCTACGGCAGTCCGCGGGATCCGTGGTGTGTGGTGAGCGAGGACTCTCCGGAGCCGCGGGAGGCACCGCTCTATCGTTTCGTGCGCATCCATCCCGTGGCGGACCTCGCAGCGCTCTCCTCAGAGCTTGGACCGCTCGCCCCCTCCCTGGCCGCGGTGGCGGTCAGCGGCTTCGGGACCGACTCGCGGAGTGCTGCCCAGCGGCTCGCGGATCTTGGCGCCTCGCGGGTTTGTGCTCCCGGTCGGATGCAGGCCCCTCCCCTCGGTTGGCACCACGACGGACAGGGGATCCTGACTCCTTTGTGTCGCTTTAGCGACCTCGAGCTGGACTAAGCCGTTCTGGCCCTGTTTTCTCGCAGATTTACCGAACTTCTACACCCACTTGGGCCCAAACTGATCCACGATGAGGCTCACGTCCCAAGGGGAACCCATGAAAATCCACCTCGTTACACCGAAGAACCCGCCGTCTTTCTGGACCTATGACCGCATTCTCCCGGCGCTCGGCAAGCGCTGCATCTTCCCCAATCTCTCCATGCCGACCGTGGCTGGCCTTACGCCCTCCGGGCACGAGGTCACGCTGTGCGATGAGAACGTCGAGGAGATCAACTTCGATGTGGAGGCGGATATTGTCGGAATCACCGGATACATCGTCCACCGCGAACGCATGTTTCAGATCATCGAAGAGTTCCAGCGGCGCGGACGCTTCGTCGTGGTGGGAGGCCCTTTCGCGTCGCTCTGCCCGGAAGAGCTGCGCGGCCGCTGCGATGTCCTCTTTGTCGACGAAGCGGAAGAGACGTGGCCGCAGTTCCTCGAGGATCTCGAGGCGGGCATCTGGAAGAGCGAGTACCGTCCCGAGGAGAAGCCCGATCTCACGACCTCTCCCACTCCGCGCTTTGACCTCTTGAAGGTCGACCGCTATCACGCGCTCACCCTCCAGTTCGCCCGGGGCTGCCCTTTCAATTGCGAGTTCTGCGACATCATCGTCGTCTATGGCCGGCGGCCCCGCTCGAAGACGCCGGCCCAGCTGATGCGGGAGATCGACGAGTGCCACCGACTTGGAGCCAAGCAGGTTTTCATCGTCGATGACAACTTCATCGGGAACAAGAAGCTGGCGAAGGAACTGCTGCGCGAGATGGCCGCCTGGGGCGTCGAGCACGGCTATCCCATCGACTTCAACACCGAGGTGAGCCTCAACGTGGCGCAGGACAAGGAGCTCCTCGAGCTGATGCGCGCTGCGCATTTCACGACGATCTTCATCGGCATCGAGAGTCCTCGAAAGGAGTCTCTGCGCGAGACCCACAAGACACAGAATGTGCGCGGCGATCTGGTAGAGAACGTACGGACGATTCACTCCTACGGAATCCAGGTGCAGGCGGGAATGATCGTCGGCTTCGACCACGACGACGCGACGATCTTCGAGGAGCAGCTGCGCTTCATTCAAGACGCACGCATCCCCGTGTCCATGACCGGGATGCTGCAGGCGATGCCCAAAACCCCCCTGCACGATCGAATGGCGAAGGAAGGGCGCCTCGTTGCCGAGAGTACCGGAGACCAGTTCGTGTTCTCGAACATCTTTCCGAAGAGCATGAGCCGTCTCGAGCTGTACCGGGGCTACCGCACGCTGATCGCACAGCTCTACGACTTCAAGAACTACCGCCGGCGCACGCTCGACTTCCTGCTCTACAAAGGCGACCAGGTCGCGAAGGGGCTCCGCGTCCAGTCCGGAGAGCTTCGCTTGCTCGGGCGCATCTTGGGTGAGACGGTGCTTCGCGCGAACCCGCGGCGAGCGTGGTTCACGCTCTCACTTCTCGCTACCACGCTTGTGCGACGTCCGTCGGTCTTCAAGGACGCGGTGTCGTTCGCCATCGTGCACAAGGCCTTCCATGAGTACATCGAGGCCTTGGCGCGCCATCTCGACTTTGCGATTGCCGAGCTCGAGCGAGGCGCAGAACCGGACGAGCTCCAGCCGGCCTAGCACCCCCCTCGAAGGCACCCGAGCTTCGTGGCAAGAGCCGCCGCGAGGGCGGATGCCCAGTTAAGATCCCCACGGGGAAGGCCAAAACCCACGGAGAGGGCCTTCCGGCCGAACTTGGACTAATGGGGTCCCATATTTACAGGACCGCCCTGGTCCCCTATCGTCGGCCACGGGATGCGCGGGAGCGACCAGTGATTCGCATGAGCAAGCTCACGGACTACGGGATCGTGCTTCTTGCAGAGCTCGGCTCGCAGCACGACGCCGCGCCGCACAACGCACGGGAGCTCTCGCTGCGCACCCACCTACCGCTCCCCGTCGTGAGCAAGCTGCTGAAGGCGCTCGCGAAAGAGGGGGTCCTACTCTCGCACCGTGGGGCAAAGGGCGGCTACAGCCTCTCGCGCCGACCGGAGCAGATCTCGGTGGCAGAGGTGATCCGCGTGCTCGAAGGCCCGATCGCCCTGACCGAGTGCGGCACGCACCCCGGTCTTTGCGCGCAGGAGCAGCTGTGCCAAGTCCGCACACCGTGGCAGCGCATCAACGAGGTGATCCGCGATGCGCTCAGCCACGTCACGCTGGCGGAGCTGATCGCCCCGACACCCGGAAGTCGCGGGGGACCGCCAGGCGATTCGTTCGTTCCGCTGGATCGCGTCGCGCGCGCTTCAAACTGACGCGAAGCAGGGATTGAGGAGACGAAATGGCAGGCTCCACACAGACACTCGAGAACCTCGCCAACCGCGAGTACGAGTGGGGCTTCGTGACCGACATCGAAGCGGATCAGGCGCCCCCTGGGTTGAACGAGGACATCATCCACCTGATCTCGCACAAGAAGGGCGAGCCGGTTTGGCTCCTCGAGTGGCGGCTTCGTGCCTATCGGCGCTGGCTCGAAATGCCCGAGCCCGAGTGGTCGATGGTCCAGCACCCGCCGATCGACTACCAGCGCATCGTGTACTACTCCGCGCCGAAGCAGCGCAAGAAGGCCGAGAGCTTGGACGAAGTCGACCCCGAGCTCTTGCGTACCTACGAGAAGCTCGGAATCTCCCTACTGGAGCAAAAGCGGCTCGCAGGCGTCGCCGTCGATGCGGTGTTCGACAGCGTTTCGGTCGCCACCACGTTCAAACACGAGCTCGAAAAGTACGGCATCGTCTTCTGTTCCTTCTCGGAGGCGGTCCAGAAGCATCCCGACCTCGTGCAGCGCTACCTCGGCTCAGTCGTGCCCTACTCCGACAACAAGCATGCCTGCCTCAACTCTGCGGTCTTTACAGACGGCTCCTTCGTCTACGTGCCCAAGGGCGTGCGGTGTCCGATGGAGCTGTCGACCTACTTCCGGATTAACGCGGAGAACACGGGTCAGTTCGAGCGTACGCTCATCATCGCTGAAGAGCGGAGCTACGTGTCGTACCTCGAAGGCTGCACAGCACCCAAGCGCGATGAGAACCAACTCCACGCGGCCGTCGTCGAACTCGTCGCTCTTGACCACGCCGAGATCAAGTATTCGACTGTCCAGAACTGGTATCCCGGTGACTCCGAGGGGCGCGGCGGAATCTACAATTTCGTGACAAAGCGCGGGAAGTGTCTTGGCAAGCGCTCGAAGATCTCATGGACCCAGGTGGAGACCGGATCCGCGATCACCTGGAAATATCCGAGCTGCATCCTCCAGGGCGATGACTCGATCGGTGAATTCTACTCCGTGGCGCTCACCGCCAACCGGCAGCAAGCGGACACAGGGACCAAGATGATCCATCTCGGAAAGCGCACGCGGAGTACGATCGTTTCGAAGGGGATCTCGGCAGGTCGCGGGGTGAACACCTACCGCGGCCTCGTGAAGATCGGTCCTCGTGCCGATGGCGCGCGCAACTACTCCCAGTGCGACTCCCTTTTGCTCGGGAACAAGTGTGCCGCGCACACCTTCCCTTATCTCGAAGTGAAGAACCCGACCGCAACCGTTGAGCATGAGGCGACGACTTCCAAGATCGGTGAGGACCAGCTCTTCTTTTGCCAGCAGCGCGGCATCTCGCCAGAGGACGCGGTTTCCATGATCGTCAATGGTTTCTGCAAGCAGGTGCTCCGGGAGCTCCCGATGGAGTTCGCGGTGGAGGCGCAAAAGCTGCTGGGGCTCTCGTTGGAGGGAAGTGTGGGATGAACGCGCCCCTGCTCGAGATCGAGGACCTCCATGCCTCGGCCGGCGGTGAGGAGATCCTGCACGGGATCGACCTCGTCGTGCGCGCGGGCGAGGTCCATGCGGTGATGGGCCCGAACGGTAGCGGCAAGAGCACGCTCGCGGGCGTGCTTGCGGGCAAGCCCTCGATCGAGGTCACGCGCGGCAAGGTCTCTTACTTCGGCCGAAACCTGCTCGACATTGCGCCGGAAGAGCGCGCGCGGGAAGGCATTTTCCTCGCGTTTCAATATCCGGTCGAGATCCCCGGCGTTTCCAACATGTACTTCCTCAAGACGGCCCTGAACGCCGGCCGTCGGCACCGGGGCCAGGAGGAGCTCGACGCAATCGATTTCCTTGCGCTTGTTCGGGAAAAGATGAAGCTCATGCAGATCGACGAGAAGATGATGAACCGGTCGATCAACGAAGGTTTCTCGGGTGGTGAGAAGAAGCGAAACGAAGTGCTGCAAATGGCCGTGCTCGAGCCGCGGCTGGCCATCCTGGACGAGACGGATTCGGGTCTGGACATCGATGCGCTGCGCATCGTCTCGAACGGCGTGAACTCGCTGCGCTCGCCCGATCGCTCCATGATTGTCATCACTCACTACCAGCGGCTGCTCGATTACATCGTGCCGGACTTCGTCCACGTGCTCGCTTCGGGCCGGATCACCAAGTCCGGTGGCAAGGAACTGGCATTGGAGCTTGAGGAGAAGGGCTACGCGTGGATCGATGGAGGTGCGGGGCGCTGAAATGGCAGCCCTGGATCCCCGACAGCACTACGGCGACGCGTTCGAGCGCTTCGAGCGCACGCTCGGCGCGACGGCTCCCGGCTGGCTGAAAGCGCTACGCAAGGACGCTTTCGCGCGTTTCGCCGAGCTCGGATTCCCCAGCACAAAGCAGGAGGAGTGGCGCTACACCAGCGTCACACCGATCGCGGAGCGCGCATTCGAGCTCGCTTCCGATGGCGCTGCCGAGCTCTCCCGGGACGATGTCGAACACAGTTCCTTCCCAGTCTATGCCTGCAGCCTGTTCGTTTTCGTGAACGGCTGCTTTGCGCCGCGCTTTTCGGCGCCGCGTGCGCTTTCGGGGAGTCCCTATGTCGAGAGCGTCGCCAACGTGCTCGAACACGCGCCCGAGCGACTGGAGCCGCAGCTGGCGAAGCTCGCTCCCTACGACGCCGCGTCGTTTGTAGCGCTCAATACCGCCTTTCTGCACGACGGCGCACTTGTGCAGGTGCCCGAAGGCGTCACGGTCGAGGCCCCAATCCATGTGGTGTACCTCTCGCGTCCCGACCACAAGGAGAGGGTCTCGTATCCGCGCACGCTGGTCTTGATCGGACGGGGCAGCCACGCCACGGTGATCGAAGACTACGTCTCCCTTGACGCCGGTCCCGGCTTCACAAACGCGGTGTCGGAGGTGCGGCTCGAAGCCAACGCACAGCTCGATCTCGTGCGACTTCAGCGCGACAGTCGCCACAACTTTCATATCTCGGACGTCCACGTGGAGCAGGCCCGCGATAGCCGATTTACGGCGCACGACTTCTCCCTCGGTGGCGCTCTGGTGCGCAAGGACGTATCGGCGCATCTCGCAGGCGAGGGCGCAGAATGTACGCTCGACGGTCTCTACATCGCGAGCAGCCGCGAACTCGTGGACAACCACACCCTGATCGACCATGCCCGCCCCCATGGCACAAGCCGGCAGCTCTACAAGGGCATCTTGAGCGGAGCGGCACGGGGTGTCTTTCACGGCCGGATCGTGGTGCGTGAGGGTGCCCAGAAGACCGACGCGCGTCAGACCAACAAGAACCTGCTGCTTTCCCGAGACGCCGAGGTCGACAGTAAGCCGCAGCTTGAGATCGCAGCGGACGATGTGAAATGCAGCCATGGCTCGACCATTGGGCAGCTCGACGAGGCTTCACTGTTCTATCTGCAGACCCGCGGCATCGACGCGGCCTCCGCCCGACGCTTTCTGATGCGCGCTTTTTCGTCCGAGGTGACGTCCCGCATCCAGCAAGAGCCGCTGCGGGACGAGATCGAGGAGCTCCTGCTCGAGCGCCTCGCGCGCGAGGAGGCAGGGGTGCTGTGAGGGGCAACCTTGATGTGAAGCGCCTGCGCGAGGACTTTCCGATCCTGCATCAGACATTGCGGAGCGGCCATTCCCTCGTCTATCTCGACAACGCCGCCACCACGCAAAAGCCGCGCGCCGTGATCGACGCGCTCGTGCACTACTACGAGCGCGACAACGCAAACATTCACCGCGGGGTGTACGAGCTCTCGCAGCGCTCGACGGCTGCCTTCGAGCACGCGCGCACAAAGGTTCAGGGCTTCCTCGGCGCAGCCCACCCGAGCGAGATCGTGTTCACCCGTGGAACGACGGAGGCCATCAATCTCGTAGCCCAGGGCTGGGGCCGGGCAAACGTCGGTTCGGGAGACGAGGTGCTGATTTCTGCCATGGAACACCATTCGAACATCGTTCCCTGGCAGATGCTGTGCGAGGAGAAGGGCGCGCGCCTGCGCGTTTTGCCGATCGACGACCGCGGCGAGCTCATGCTGGATGAGCTCCCACGCCTACTCGGCCCACGCACAAAGCTCTTGGCCCTCGCCCACGTCTCGAATGCGCTCGGCACCGTGAACCCCGTGCGGGAAATCACCGAGCTGGCGCACGAGCGAGGTGTGCCCGTGCTGGTCGATGGCGCACAAGCCGTCGCCCACACCCGGGTGGACGTTCGCGATCTCGGCTGCGACTTCTATTGCTTCTCCGGTCATAAGCTGTATGGGCCGACGGGGATTGGCGCGCTCTATGGGCGAAGCGAGCTGCTCGAAGCGATGGCGCCGTGGCAAGGCGGTGGCGACATGATTGCCTCCGTGACCTTTGAGAAAACCACCTACAACGTGCTGCCGTACAAGTTCGAGGCCGGGACGCCCCACATCGAAGGCGCCATCGGGCTCGGGGTTGCGATCGAGTACGTGCAGTCGGTGGGGATCGACTCGATTGCGGCCTACGAGACGGAGCTCCTCGCCTACGGCACCCGGGCACTGGAGGGCGTGCGTCGCGTGCGCCTGATTGGGACGGCGCGTCAGAAGGCGAGCGTGCTCTCGTTCGTCATGGAGGGCGTGCACCCCCACGACGTGGGAACGATCCTCGACCAAGAAGGCATCGCCATCCGCACCGGCCATCACTGCGCGCAGCCGGTGATGGATCGCTTCGGCGTTCCCGCGACGGCACGTGCTTCCCTCGCGTTCTACAACACGCGGGATGAGATCGACGCGCTTGTGGCAGGGCTTGGCAAGGTGGCGGAGGTTTTCGCCTAAATGTCGGACGTCCGCGAGCTCTACCAATCCGTGATCCTGGACCACAACAAGCGGCCCCGGAATTTCCGCAAGGTGGAGGGCGCCAATCGGCGCGCGGAAGGCTACAACCCGCTCTGCGGCGACAAGGTGACCGTCCAGCTGCGGGTGGAAGACGGCGTGGTGCGCGACGTGGGGTTTGAAGGTTCGGGGTGCGCGATCTCGACGGCGTCGGCGTCCATGATGACAGAGAGCGTGAAGGGCCGGTCGCTCGCAGACGCCGAACAGCTCTTCCAGCGATTTCACGACCTCCTGGTTGTTGGTGAGTCCCGGGCAGAGCCCTCGGCCGACGAGCAGAAGGCCCTCGGCAAGCTCACTGTATTCTCGGGGGTTCGCGAGTATCCCGCGCGCGTGAAGTGCGCGACACTCGTCTGGCATGCCCTTCACTCTGCTCTTGAGGGACGGGCCGATCCCGTCTCGACGGAGTAGGGTCGCCGCCACGAGAGGACACCCGATGGAGACCGCGCCCGCCGTCACCCACGAATCGCTCCGGGATCGAGTGATCGAAGTGCTGCGCTCGTGTTACGATCCGGAGATTCCCGTCAACATCTATGAGCTCGGCCTCATCTACGAGGTGAACGTGAGCCCGACGAACGCGGTGCAGATCCGCATGACACTCACCTCTCCCATGTGTCCCGTCGCGGGCAGCCTGCCGCCCGAGGTGGAAGAGAAAGTGGCCGCGCTCGCTGGTGTCGCCGAGGCGAAAGTGGAGGTCGTCTGGGATCCACCTTGGAACCCGAGCATGATGACCGAGGCGGCGCGTCTCGAGCTGAATCTCACCTGACGTCCGAGTCGGCTTGCTCCCTGTAGGCTTTGCGGCCTTCCTCGCCTTTGGCGTCGTTCTCGTCCTTGTGGGCGCCAATCAGGCCGATCTGGCGACGGCGCTCGGCATGGACCTCTCCCGCTCCGGGCTTCTCGGCGCCGCCGTCGCGCTCGGTGCGGGAACAGGGGTCACCGCTGCCGGACCGCTGGTCGATCGCTTCCCACGGCGGCCTCTGTTTGTGGCCGCGCTCCTCGTCGCGGCCCTCGCCCTGCTCACACTGGGCCACAACGTGAGCTTCTGGCAAGCCTTCGCCCACCTCGTCCTGCTCGGCATGGGAGCGGGCTTCTACGATACGCTGCTCAATGCGGTGGTCATTCGCGAAAGCGGCGCCCACGCCGCAAAGCCGCTCGCCCTCTTGCATGCGGGCGCTACCGCAGGCGCGGTCGCGGGCCCTCCCCTCATCGGATGGCTTGCGCGTGTAGGGGACTGGACGTGGAGCTTCCACGCGACCGGCGCGATCTTCGTGCTGCTCGCTGCCTGGGCAAGCTGGGTTCGCCTGCCAGCACCACCCAAGCGTGCAGCCGCCCACGCGGGCGATCGCATCTTTACGCTTCCCCTCCTCGCGCTGGCCGTGGTGGGGTTCGCCTACGTCGGCGTCGAGACCGCGGTGACACTCTTCGCCGTCCCATGGGCGCACACACTCCTGGTGCTCCCTCCAGCGCGTGGACAGATGGCGATCAGCACTTTCTGGCTCGGCCTGTTGGGCGGCCGCCTCGCCATGCTCGGTCTCGGCCGAAGCCTCGGGACTCGCTTCCTTGCGGCCGCTGGAATCGGCGGTGCGCTGATCCTCGCCGCTGCTCTCTGGGCGCGAATCCCGCAGCTCGAACTCGTGACCCTGGCCTCCGGTCTCGCCCTCGGCGCCGTCTATCCCGTCATGATCGCGCTCGCCGGCGCCGAGTTCCCGTTCGCCAGCGGCACCGCTGCGGGTCTGGTCGCCGGCGCTGGCGCCCTGGGCGGGTTCGCGATCCCCTGGATGACGGGCGCGCTTGGGGACGCCGTGGGTCTTGGCGCGGGACTCGCGACCTCGAGCCTCTGGTGCCTCGCGATTACCGCCGCCGCATTCGCCCTGGCGCGCATGCGTCGCGCCCCGGCACCGGAACGCTAGCCGGCGCGCAGGGGAAAGATGGTCGCCACGACCCAGGCGAGCCACGTGCTCTCTGCAACCGCGATCACCAGCCAATTGCCCGATGCGGCATAGACACCCGTTGCAAAGACCTCGCACAGTCCGGAAAGGATCGCGAGCATCGGAACCATCAGCATCACCACCGGGGGAACCACCCCCGTCCGAACGCCCACCACGACCGCTGCGACGACGAGGACGCGCCCGCTCACACCGAGAAGCGTCGCTCTCATGAGGCCGCCACGCCGAAGAGCTGCTTCAAAGGCGAGGAAGAAAGGCAGCAAGAGTACAGTGGCGCCAGCCGCAACGAGAAAACGCGCCGCGGTGGGTGCCGTCCGGTGCCCCACAACGCCAAGCGGCGTCAGCAGGAGGTACACGCCCGCGAAGCCGAGCGCACCGGGCAAAAGCGCAAGACGCAGCTCCCGCACAGGAATAGGGAAGCCGCGGAGAGCACCTGCGCAAAGCAAGAGACCTCCGGCGACCGCGAAGAGTGACACCACGACATCACCGACCTCGAGGGAAAGGAAGGCGGCCGGCACACCAACGGCGAGGACCGCCATTGCCACCAGCAACCCGGCGGCGAGCATCGCAAGCCCTGCGGCGCCTCCGCGGGCGGGTCGATCCTCGAGCCCGTGCGCGAGGCGACCGCACACGAAGCCGACCCCGGCGAGAAGGACGAGAGCTCCCGCCATCGCAACGGCGAGTGGCAGAAGGCGCCGATCCGCGAGGTCGGACGGCGGACCGGAGCCGCGATCCACGCGAAACACGGCATCGAGCCAGCGAAGGATCCGCGACGCAGCGGAAGTGGAGAACACGATCGTCAAATGATTGACGCCTGGCACCTCTTCAAGCCGCACCGCCGTGCCGCGTGCCAAGTCGCCGTAGGTCTTGCCGTCCTCCGCCGGGTCGACACCTGCGAGATGACCCGCAAGTGCCGCGGTGCGCCCTCGCAGCACGGGGGGATCCGCGGAGGCGGACAGGAAAAGGACGTTCGGCGGGCGGTACGGGCCCACGAGGGTCTGCACTCCCGAGATGGCGACGACGCCATCGATGCCCGAATCGCGCGTCGCGAAGTCGAGCGCCGCAGCGGCACCCATCGAATGCCCCATCAGCACGATGCGAGAGCCATCCACATAGGGAGAGCCACGCAGATACTCGACGGCCGCGGAGAGATCCTGAAACAGCCAGTCCGGACGCGCGCGACCGTCGGGAACCGGGTTGCGGTTGGCCCCGTGGCCCCGCACGTCGATCGCCAGCACCGCGTAACCACTCTGGGCGAGCCGGCGCGCAAGGCTGCTCACGACGATGCGGTCGCCCGCAAAGCCATGAACCAGCACGACCGCTGGTGGACGCTCGCCGCGCGGAGGCGGAGCGGGCAGCATCGGAGTACCGGGGACGGGCTCGGCGGGCAGGTACAGCGTTGCCGGGATGCCGCCCGCGATTTCGAGATCGGCATGGGCCGGACCGTTTCGGTCCCGCCGCGCGAGCACGACCGTTGCACCGACGCACACGAGAAAGGCAGCCCCAAAGACCAGCTGGACGACGCGCCTCACGGCTGCTCCCTTACGAGAAGGACGAATCCGGGTGCTATGGTCGCACGCCACGGGCCGCGAGCCCAAGGCGGCGCTCTCTGTCCGGCGTCGCAACGCCAGGAAAAGGCCGGGACGACGTGAAGCGGATCCTGATCACGGGAGCAAATGGCCACCTGGGTCAGCGGCTGCTGCGACGCGTAGCCGAGCAGAGTCCCCCTGGAGCTGCGGCGGCGGCTTGCGCGGCGGTGCGCTCGGAGCAGGCCGCTTCCGCCGTGCGCGCGCTCGGAGCGCCTTTCGATTGCGCGGTCGTCGACTATCGCGACGTCGACGGGTTGGCGCGGGCCGCCGAGAGCTGCCACGCCATCGTGCATCTCGTCGGCATCCTGAAAGAGAGTTCGCGCACGCGCTATGCCGAGGCACACGAGTCCACGGCCCACGCGATCGTGGCCGCAGCGGAGAAGGCCGGCGTCCGGCGCATCGTGTACCTCTCGATCCTTGGCGCAAACGCGGGCTCCGGAAACGCCTGTCTGGCCTCCAAGGGCCGCGCCGAGGCGATTCTCCTCGGACGCGCGGTTCCCACGACGGTGATCCGCCTCCCGATGGTGCTCGGTGCCGGCGAACCCGCGGCCCTCGCGCTGCGAGCCAAGGCCATGGGTCGCATCGTGCCGCTCGTACGCGGCGGCGCGAGTCGGGAGCAGCCGATCGACGCCGAAGACGTGACAACGGCCATCCTCGCCGCCGCGCACGACGACGAGCGGGGAGGGAGCCTCGATCTCGCAGGACCGGAATCCGTTACGCACCGCGAGCTCGTCCTGCGCGCGGCCTCGCTGCTGCACCGACGGCCTCGCATCGTGCCGCTGCCCCTTTTGCTCGCCCGCGCCTTCGCCTTTCTCGCAGAGCGCACGCTCACGAATCCGCCGATCACCCGACCCATGCTCGAGGTGCTTGAACACGATGACGAGATTGACCCGGCTCCCGCCTGCCGGGTGCTCGGGCTTGCGCTGACTCCGCTCGACGAGACGCTCCGCCACTGCATCCTCGCGCCGGTGCGCTCGTGAGCGAAGGCGGCGCCCGCAACGGCCCGCACACCGAGTCGGCGGGCGCGGTCCCTCTCGAGCGGCGCCGCGGAGCCGCATGGCAGCGGCTCCTGCCGTGGGGGATCACCGCGGTCTGCTTCTTCTGGCTCTACCACAACGTGAGCACCGCGGCGGCTCGGCAACACCACGAGCTCGTCCCCTATCTCCTCGGCATCTTCGAGCGGGTCGACTGGGGCGCTTTCCTCATGATCGTCATCCCCTACTCGCTTTTCTACTTCGCGATCGACTCGCTCGTGCTCTATCGGGTGGTCAACTGGTTCAACGCACGCGTCAGCTACTTGGATATCCTCCCGGTGCGCGCCAGCACATACATCCTCTCCATTGTGAACGAGCAAGTCGGCAAGGGTGCCATGGCGGTGTACCTCCACCGCCGCGAGGGTGTTCCAGGCTGGCAGGTCGGTTCAAGCATGCTGTTCATCATGTTCTGCGAGTTCTACTATCTGCTCGCATGGGCGACCTTCGGCGTGGCGCTCCGCTGGGACTCGCTTCCGCCGGTCTTCCACGTGATCCCGCTGGTCGCCCTTGTCGCCGCGCTCTGGCTCGTCTTCCATCTCCTCTACTTCAATGGGTCGATCCTTCCGGGTTCGAAGCTGCGAGAGCGGCCCCTTCTCCATGCCTTCCGCCGGGCGAAGCCTTGGCAATACGCCACGATCGTCTTGCTGCGCTCACCGGCGCTACTGGCGGGAGTCGTCGCGTATACGCTGGTGATGAGACTCTTCGGGGTCACGCTCAGCTTCGGCCAGGTGCTGGGCTACCTCCCGGTTGTGTTTTTCGGTGCTGCCGTCCCGGGTCCCTTGCGTGCGGTAGCAATCACGCTCTGGACCGTGCTCGTCCCCGCGCATGCCGGAGAGATGGCGGCTTTCGGCCTCGTGATGCACAACTTCTTCATCTTCTTTAACGCGGCGATCGGGCTCCTTTTCTTGCGGCGGGCGCAGCGCGAGATCTTCGGAGCGGCGCCGTAGCGCGGGCGCGGGCGCGCGATGTCGGACGACTCCTCCCGCGCCCGCGACTCGCACGACCTCGTTCGTGCGCTCTTCCTCCGGGCTCTCGGACTCGTTCTCGCCTGCGCCTTCGCATCGATCTGGGTCCAAGTGGACGGCCTCATCGGCTCGCGTGGCATCAGTCCCGCACGGGAGCTGCTCGCATTCGCGGTCTCACGGCTCGGTCCCGAGGCGTACTGGCGCCTTCCGACAATCCTTTGGATCGACCCTTCAGATGCGTCGCTTCATCTCTTGTGTGCGCTCGGCGTTGCGCTCGGCATCGTCCTCGCGATCACCGCGCGTCGCCCCGCTTTCCTCCTCGCGCTGCTGTGGGCCCTTTACCTCTCTCTCGCGAGCGTCGGCGACGTATTTCTGGGCTACCAATGGGATACGCTGCTGCTTGAGACGTGCTTTTTCTCGGTGGGCTTCGCGGCGTCGGTGCGTCCACCCCGGCGCGTCGCGCTCCTTCTCCTTCGCTGGCTTCTGTTTCGACTCCTCTTCCTTTCGGGCATGGTGAAGCTCCTCTCCGGCGACGAGTCGTGGCGGGACCTCAGCGCACTCACCTACCACTTTTGGACACAACCGCTCCCCACCTGGACCAGCGCGTACGTGAACGACCTCCCGGTCTTCGTGCAGCGGTTCGCCTGTGCTGTCACCCTTGCGATCGAGCTCGTGGCACCGTTCGGAATCTTCGGGCCGCGCGGGGTACGCCTCGTTTCCTGCGCCGCAATCGTTCTGCTCCAGCTCTCGATCGCCCTCACCGGCAACTATGGCTTCTTCAACCTGCTGACGCTGGCCCTGTGTATCCCACTCCTTGACGACCGAGCGCTGCGCGCTCTCGTGCCCGCGGGCCTGCGAGGGTGGCTTGCGGCGCCCGCTTCCTCCCCGCGCATCGTCCCGCAGCCCCGGCTTGCCCGGCTTGCGACGACGCTGCTTGCAGCGGTTCTCTTCGCCCTCACGAGCTGCGAGGCCCTCGAGCGTCTGGGCGCCGGCTTGCTCGTCCCGGGCCCGGCGGAGGATCTCCTCGATTCCCTGGCACCGCTTCGCACGTTCAACAGCTATGGACTTTTCGCCGTCATGACCAAAGAACGCCCCGAGATCGTGATCGAAGGCAGCGCCGACGGCCTTTCGTGGCGGCCCTATGAGTTCCGCTGGAAACCCGGGGCGGTGGATCGCAGGCCGCGCTTCACCACGCCGCACATGCCACGCCTGGATTGGCAGATGTGGTTCGCGGCACTTGGAAGCTGCGAGCACGAACCCTGGCTGCACGCGTTCTTCCGCCGCTTGCTCGAAGGCGACCCCACCGTGAGCGAGCTGCTTGCGGTAAACCCGTTTCCCGACACTCCGCCCCGCTACCTGCGAAGTACCCTCTGGCAGTATCATTTCTCTACCGCAGCGGATCGACACCAGGGCGTGTGGTGGACACGCGAGAAGGGCGGTCCGTACTGTCCGACGGTGACCCTCGAGGAGGGGCGCCTCCGCGTTGCGAGTGAACCCCCCTCCTAGGACCCTCGCAAAAAAAGGACCCGCCGATGATCGCCGAGCCACATCCCGCGCTCCCTGCTCGCCCGGGTCCGCTGCAAGCGAGCCCGACAAGGGCGCGCCAGCGCGTTGTGGCCTTCGCTCTTTCGATGATGGCGATTGCCTATCTCGACCGCGTGTGCATCTCGACCGCTGCGCCATCGATCCAGCGGGATCTCGTGCTCTCCGATGCGCAGATGGGGTATGTCTTCAGCGCCTTTACGCTCGGCTATGCCCTGTTCGAGGTACCGAGCGGCTGGTTGGCGGACCGGTTCGGGGCGCGCTGGATGCTGACGCGGATTGTCGTCTGGTGGTCCGTGATGACCGCAGCCACCGCGCTGGCGACCGGCTTTGCGTCTCTGCTCACGCTACGACTTCTTTTTGGGATGGGCGAGGCGGGGGCACTCCCGAGCACAAGCCGCGCCTTCGCACGCTGGCTCCCACCGCGCGAGCGCGGCCACTGCTTCGGTCTCACCATCATGGCGGGCGCACTGGGTGGTGCGCTCGCACAGCCGCTTGTCGTTCTCTTGATCGGGTGGCTCTCGTGGCGCTCGAGTTTCCCGATTTTCGGGGTCGTAGGACTCGGGTGGGCCTTCGCATGGTTCTCTTGGTTTCGCGATGACCCCCATACCCACGCGGAAGTGAATGCTGCGGAGCTCCGGCTGATCGGCACCGACCCACCCGTGCCGCATCCCGCCGTGCCTTGGCGGGCGATCTTGCAGCATCGCGGACTGCTCGCCCTCTGCCTCATGTACCTCGGTGCAATCTACGGCTGGTATTTCTATCTGACCTGGCTCCCGACCTACCTTCTCCGGGCGCGCGGCTTCGAGCTGCGCTCCGTCGGCTGGCGAGCCGCGCTCCCGCTCCTCGCGATCGCATTCGGCGTCTACTCCGGAGGCTGGCTCTCAGACCTCCTGTGTCGGCGCTTTGGGCCCACCGCGGGCCGCAGACTGCCCGGGCTTGTGGGACTCCCCGCGGCGGCGCTCTGTGTGCTCGGGGCGGTAGGAACCCCCGCGCCGCAAACCGCAGCGTCCCTGCTCGCGGCGGCGGCAGGCCTGGCTGCGCTTGGAGTCGCGCCGGCCTGGGCCGTGTGTCTCGAGATCGGCGGGCTCCATGCCGGCGTGGTGAGCGGTGCCATGAACACCTTCGGCAATCTGGGCGGCGTACTCTCGCCGCTCGTCGTGGGCTGGTGCCTCGAGGCGCGCGGATCGTGGAATGCGCCGCTCGTCTCGGTGGCCTGCCTGTACGTCTTGTCCGCCGCGTGCTGGCTCGCGATCGACCCACGCGAGCGTCTGGCCGAGAGCGGGTCGCGCTAGCCGGTGCTAGAGCGTGGCGCGTCGGCGCACCGCCAGCAGGGCGTGCGCACGGTTGACCATCGATGCGAGCGTCGTCGCCACCAGAATCCAGCCGAGCGCCGCTACCAGACCGTGGCCTGGCCAGCGGAGACCGAGAAGATCCCGCGTAATCGGTGCCCCGAGCAGCGCGAAGTAGCCGATGCCATTCCAACGACCCAAGAGGCTTGTCCGCAGCGGACGGCCCCGAAGGGCGCGCGAGTCGCCCGCGTACTGCGCGAACGCCAGTGCGATGAGGATGGGGAGCAGGAAACTCAGCGCACCCTTCGCAGCGAAAGCGAGAAGACCAAGCGAGACGAAGGTCGCATCGGTCGCATGATCCAGAAGACCGCCGAGGCTCGAAGCCTCCCCGCGGCTGCGCGCAATCCTCCCGTCGGCGAAGTCGCTCGCCACCGCGCCCCAGAAGAGGGCACCGGCGGCGAGCGTCGCGCCGCGGCAAACCGCAAGGGCGAGCAGCGGAGCTGCCGCGAGGCGCAGCAGGGTGAAGAAATTCGCGAGCGTGAGCCAGCGCGGCCCGCGCTCCGCCAAGCGCTCGCTCATCATGCCATCGTAAGGCCGCCAGAGACCGAAAGAGTCTGACCGGTGATGTAGGCGGACTCATCCCCGGCCAGGAATGCCACCGCATTCGCAATCTCTTCGGGTCGGGCGAGCCGGCGCAACGGGATCTGACGCACGACCGCGTCGAGGATGCGTTTGCCCTCCTCGCTCGAACCCATGAGCCCGTGGAGAAGCTGGGTATCCGTGGGACCGGGGCAGACCGCGTTGACCGTAATGCCATCGCGCGCATGCTCGCGTGCCAGGGTTTTCGCGAGCGCAATGAGGCCCGCCTTGCACGCCGCGTAGACGGCTTCGCCGCTCGATCCGACGCGCGCCGCATCGCTGCTCACGAGGATCACCCGGCCGCTGCCGCGACGGACAAGCAGGGGCAGCGAAGCGTGGCACAGGTGCAGCGGGCCCCGAAGATTCACATCCAGCACCGGCTCCCAGGTCGAAGGATCGCTGGATGCGAAGGGTCCCACGATGTCGATGCCGGCGTTGGAGACGACAACGTCGAGGCCGCCAAAGGCCTGCTCGATGCTGCGAACGGCCCCGCGAACGCTTTCGGGGATCGCCATATCGCAGCGCACGAAGACACCCTGCACCGCCTCGGCGACGGCATGGCCTTCCTCTTCAAGCAGGTCGAGAACGGCGACCCGCGCCCCGTCGGCCGCGAGGCGCCGGGCTGTGGCGGCGCCAATGCCACGGGCGCCGCCGGTGACGAGCGCGATGCGTCCGGCGAGCTTTGCCAAGGCTTCAGAGTTCCTGGAAACGCAGCGCGCCGCCGCTACTCTCGCGCCCGGCCGACTGCCGCTGGAGATCGCGTGCAATGCGAACACGGGGACGAGGAGCGGCGCTTGGGCTCGCGCTTGCGGCAGGCGGAACGCTCGCCGCTCTTTTCGCCGCCAGCTGCGGGGAAGGCAAAAAGGACGACACGACCGGTGTCGAGCGCGGACGTCGGGTGTATCTCGCGAACTGTACAGCCTGCCACAACACCGATCCTGCGCTCCCCGGCGCGATCGGACCCGCCGTCGCGGGTTCCCAGCGGGAGCTGATCGAGGCTCGCGTGCTGCGAGCGGAATATCCGCCCGGCTACACGCCGAAGCGACCCTCCCATGCGATGGTGGCGCTGCCGCACCTGGCCGGGAGCATCGACGATTTGGCCGCCTACCTGGCGTCGGTTTCGCCCCGCTAAGCAAGAACCGAAGCGACGACGTAGAACAGCACGGTCAGACCCAGCCCTGCGTGAATCGTGCCGCGCACGGTTCCGAGGAACTTCTGGCGCGCCTGCCCGCTCCCGACGAGCGCGTTCCACTCCACCGCCGCCACGATGGCCAGAAAGACGATCCAGTACAGCACTCCGCCACCGCTGCTCGCCAGTGCGGGCAAATGGCTCGCCGATCCCATGAAAAAGAGCATGGGAATCGAAAGCAGGGTGTTGGTGCGTGAAGCCAAACCGGAGCGTGCACCACGGGGAGCGGCTTGCGGGTTCGCCTGTCCGCCGCTCGCCACGGCCTCGGCCGACGCGATCACGACCTGCTGTGCGGGCCAGATCACGAACCAGACGTTGAACCACATGAGCGAACCCATGAGGCCGCCCGTCAAGATGCGTGTCATGTAGGGATCGGAGAGCGGGATGCCCTGGTGCCCCCATTTTGTGAGCACGATGAGCCAGCCCGTGAGAAACGTGACCATGGCGCCCCAGCGGAACCACCACAGTGCGTTGGGGACGAGTCCCCGCACCATACCGCTCCGAACGGCGGGGTCGGCGCTGCCAAAGAAGGGCGTCTGCACAAAGTTGAAGTAGTAGAGAATCCCAATCCAGGTAATCCCCGCCATAAAGTGAAGCCAGCGGAGCAGAAAGAGGAAGCCGTCCATGCTGAAAATTGCCATGAGTCCCTCCAAGAGCGGTCCAGCGCCATTCTATCTCCAACGCTCGGGCTTGCGACACGATTTGGCGGGGGATTAGCGGCGTTCTTCGAGGATGGCTTCCAGCACAATCTCGGCTGCGCGGTGAAGGTCGAGGGCATCCTTTCGACCATCGCGGCGGCGCAGGAGTTCGACCTGCTTATGCTCGAGCCCCTTGGGCCCCACGGTGACGCGATAGGGGATGCCCACGAGCTCGGCGTCCTTGAACTTGACCCCCGGGCGCTCGTCGCGGTCGTCGAGAATGGCGTCCACCCCGCTGGCGCGGAGCGCCTCGTAGATCTGCGCCCCTGTCTCCGAGGTGTTGACGTCTTTGGGGTTCAGCACCGTGATCACGACTTCGTAGGGAGCAACCCTCACCGGCCAGATGATGCCGGCGTCGTCGTGGGAGTGCTCCACGATCGCCGCCATGGTGCGGTCGACGCCAATTCCGTAGGAGCCCATCACGATGGGCGTCGCCTTGCCCGCTTCGTCGAGCACCGCAGCACCCAGGGTCTCGCTGTACTTTGTTCCGAGCTTGAAGATGTGACCGATTTCGATGGCCTTGCCCACGGCGAGCGGCGCCTCGCACATGGGGCAGGGCTCGCCCGCCTGTACCTCGCGCAGATCGAGCCAGCTCGTCACCGCGATGTCCCGGGACAGATCCACGCCGCGAACGTGGAAATCATCCTGGTTCGCGCCGGTGGTCATGGCCCGGCGGCCCCGGAGCGCGGGGTCGGCCAGAATTCGCACGCCCGAGACTCCGACTGCGCCGAGGCTGCCAGGCGACGCGCCGAGGAGGCTGCGGATCTCATCGGGCCGAGCCGGACGCAGCTCCCGGGCCGCGGTGCCGTCCCGCAGCTTCTGCTCCACAAGGCTGTGATCTCCCCGCAGCAGGATGAGGGTTGGGGCGCCATCGATTACGTAGACCAGCGTCTTGATCTGACCGGTCCCAGGCGTCCCCCCGTTCAAGCCTGCAAGATCCTCGATCGTGCGTACGCCCGGAGTGGGAAAGCGTTCGGGCGCAGGCAGCCCGGGTGGATCCTCCACGGCCGCCAGCACCGACGTCGCTTTTTCGACGTTGGCGGCGTAGCCGCAGGCTCCGCAGGACACGATTCGATCCTCGCCCGCTTCGCTGGCCTGCATGAACTCAATCGACTCGCTGCCGCCCATCGAGCCCGACGACGCCTCTACGGCGAGGGCGTCGAGCCCACAGCGCATGAAGATTCTGCGATACGCCTCGAAGTGTTTCTGGAAGGCGAGGTCGAGGCCCGCCCGATCTTGGTCGAGCGAATAGGAGTCCTTCATCGTGAACTCGCGCACGCGCAAAAGGCCCGCTTTCGGCCGAGGCTCGTCCCGGAACTTGGTCTGGATCTGGTACCAGATCTGCGGCAGGTCACGGTAGGAGCGCAGCTCCGTGGCGAGCGTCGTGAAGATCTCTTCGTGCGTCATTCCCAGACACAGGTCGGCGTCTTTGCGATCGCGCAGCCGAAACATCTCTTGACCCATCGTCTCCCAGCGCCCCGACCGTTTCCAAATTTCACCGGGATGAAGCGCAGGCAACTTGAACTCCTGGGCACCGATGCGATCCATCTCCTCACGAATCACGGCGGTGATCTTCTGGCAGACGCGGTGGCCGAGCGGAAGCAGTGTGTAGACGCCCGCCATGAGCTGCCGCACGAAGCCCGCGCGGAGCAGCAGTCGATGACTGACCGCCTCGGCGTCGGCGGGGTCGTCACGCAGCGTGGGAATGAAGGCGGCAGACCAGCGCACGGGCTCCTCCTCGGGCAGTGCCCGAGCCTAGCAGCGCGGGGCTCGGGCTACAGAGGCGCTCCCAGCTCAGGCTTGTGGACGAGTTGCGCGAAGGCTTGGGTGAGCTGCTCCGTGAGGGGACCGGGCGCCCTCTTCCCGATTGGGCAACCGTCCAGCGAGCGGACGGGCATGATGCGCGCGCCGGTGCCGGTCAAGAAGACCTCGTCCGCGCCAAGCAGATCCACGCGCCCGAGGGTGCGCTCGCGAGCGGGAATCCCGAGTTCCGCCGCAAGCTCAAGCACGCTACGCCGGGTGATGCCGGCGAGCGCACCATCGCAGGGCGGCGGGGTCGAAAGTTCGCCGTCCTTGGCCACGAAGACGTTGGCGACGCTCGCCTCCGCCACTGCGCCTGCGAGGTTGAGGATCAGAGCGTCGTCGGCGCCTGCGCGTTTGGCATCGAGCTTCGCGAGCACGTTGTTCAGGTAGTTCAAGCTCTTGACGCCGGGGTCCAGCACGTCCGCGGGCGGTCGCCGCACGGTCGCGGTAGCGAGTTCAAGACCTTGCTCCAGCTTTTCGGCGGGGAATAGCCGCACCGCATCCACCAAGCACAAAACGCGAGGGCGCGGACAGCTCGACGGATCCACGCCGAGGGCGCCCTCGCCCCGTGTAACGATGAGCCGGACATAAGACTCCTCCGAGCCGAAGGCTCGCGCCGTCGCGAGGACGATCTCGCGCATGGCTTCGACTCCGCCGGGGAGGGCGAGCCCGATGACGCGGGCGGACGTCGCGAGCCGGGCCAGATGCAGGTCCAGGCGGAAGGCGCGGCCCCCGTACACTCGGATGCCTTCGAAGATTCCGTCCCCGTACAGCAGGCCGTGATCGGTCACGGGGATGCGTGCCTCGCTGCCCTCCACCACTTTGCCGTCGATCCAGACTTTCACGCTGTCCTCCTTTCGCCTCGACCCTGCAGGCGGTCACCGATGTGGCCCGCCGCAGCGAGGAGCTGCTGGGCCACCCGTCCGCTCTCGCGCGCGGCGAGCCGAACCGTCGGTGCGGCCAGGGCAACGGTCGCGACGAGGCGTCCGCCCACGAGCACGGGAGCTGCCACCACCACAAGGCCAGGGATCCACTCCTCACGGTTCTCCGCCCAGCCGCGCCGCCGCGCCAGCGCCACCGCTTGCAGCACGGCAGCCCGCTGTGTCGGCGTGCGCGGCGTAAAGCTGTGAAGGGGGCCTTCGGGGAGCGCGACGAGGTCGGGGGCGAAGGCGAGGTGGAGCCTTCCCACCGCCGTGGCATGCAAGGGGACCTTTTCTCCGATGCGCGGCGCAGCGCGCAGAAAGCCCGGACCCTCGACCTTGTCGAGCACCGTGATCTCGCCCTCCCGCGCAGCGGTGAGGAAGAGGGTCTCGGCGAGCGCTTTCGCTGCGACCTCCAAGACGGGACGGGCTGCGAGCACGATGGGCTCCCGTTCCAGCATGCCAAGACCGAGGGCGACAAGACCGAAGCCCAGGCGGTAGCGGCCTTCGGCGTCTTGCTCGACCAGACCCCGTCGGCCGAGCGCGGCGAGCAGCCGATGCACGCTGGACTTGGGAAGGCCGAGGCAGCGGGCGATCGCCGTCACTCCGCGGGGCTGAGCGGCCTCATGCAGATGAAAGAGCACGTCGAGGGCTTTCTCGACAGTTCCGGATTGTTCCATTATTCGGAACACCATCCATTTTATTGGAACGAGCTTACGCCGGTGAAGCGGGCCGGCGCAAGGGCAAAGCCCGCCCGAGGCCTTGCGCAGCGCGAGAATCCGAAGTGGGGCGAGGCCGCCTAGGCGGAGTCGATCAGCGCGAGGACGCCGGTGTAGGTGAGCAGTTCTGCGGTGCCGCCAATCGGTCCAATCTCGCAGGAGCCGAGCATGCCGAGGATGGGTCTCGCCGCGAAGGCGCCCTCCAGGTAGGCGGCCTCGAGACCAGGGATTCCGAACAGGGAAACGCCGCGGGCGCAGCAATCGAGATAGATGCCGAAGGCAGGGGGCCGCTCGCCGAGCGAAACCAGCATGGACTTCATATCCTCGCGTGCCGCGGCGGCATCGCGGAGCACGAAGGCAAGGTTCCCGCCCCGCACGACCGCCTCGGGCAAGGCGAATGCGCGGCGCCTTTCGGCGAACCCGACGACATGGCGCACCAGATAGCCGCCGGGTCGCAAGGGGTCTTTTGCATCTTTCGGGAGCGCCACCAACACGAACGCCGCCGCGCGGCGCAGGTCCGCCGCAAGCGGGCCGCGGGCGACCTCGCGGTACACGTCGAGCGCAGGCCGCCCATCGAGCTCGACGATCCAGTTGCCCTCCGCCCGGGTCACGGTCATGAGATCGGACACGGGGCGGCACGACTGCGTGACACCAATCCGCGGCGGAGCGTCACCCCGCAGCACGAGGCCCGCCAAGGCACCCGCAGCGAGTTCGCGTCCCCACCACTGAAGCGAAGGGGCCTCCAGCGGCTGGGCGGCACCGGCACCGACAATGGTGGCCGGTGCGACCGCCGCACGCACCGCCGCGACAAGCCCTGCGAGATCCGCCCCGGCCGCATCCGGGAGGAGGAGGACAAGATCGCGCTCATCGGGCGGGCGTCCGACCGCGTGAACGATTTCGGCTCCGGCCGCCGCTCCATTGCGCCGCAGCTCAGGAACCAGGAAGGGATGCGCCTCCATGCCGCCCAAGACCAGCACGCCGACCCCCTGCCCCTCTTCCTCGCGCCCTCCGCTCATCACACCGTGAGCCGTCGAGCCCACGACGGCCTCGGTCCCAAGGGCGGCGACCGCTGCCTCCACCATCGTGGGTAACGAGCTCCCGTAGCTCGCGGTCGCAAACAGCAGGGCTGCCTCCGCACGCTCGAGGCTCGCCGCGGCGAGCGCCGCCGCAACGGCCGCCTCAGCCGCCGCCTCCCCGCGCGCCTCGCTTGAAATGCCCGATCCGGCCGAGATCACCCTTCGAGTATAAGAGTTGGGGGCGCGCGCAAGGCGGCCCGCCGCCGCCGGAAGTCGGGGTGACGGCCGGGTGCCGCCTCGGCTAGCATGGCCCTGCCGGCTTCGGCCCTCCTCGGGGCCGGCGTGCCCCCTCGAGCGAGTGCATCGGGATTCGTTCGCGCACTGACCAGTCCGGGACAAAAAGACGCAACGCATGCGGTTCTCGGAATGAAAGCCACCGCGGATCGGGGCAAGGGTTTAGCTGACTTTCAGCGCATCGAAGACCGCGCTGCCCTTGAGGCGCTCGCGCACGACTTGCTCTCAGAACAGGTCGTCGCCTTCGACACCGAGGCCGACAGCTTCTACCACTACTTCGACAAGACCTGCCTTGTCCAGATCGCGACGCGCACCAACATTTTCTTGGTCGATCCGATCGCTCTGGGTGGGCCGAGCGAGCTTGCTCCCCTCGGCGCGGTCCTGGGCTCCAACGAGGTCCGAAAGATCTTCCATGCCGCGGAATACGATATCTATGTCCTAAAGCGCGACTGCGGCTTCCGCTTTGTCAACTTGTTCGACACGATGGTGAGTGCACAGCTGCTGGGCTACCCCGCGATCGGACTTGCGGCGATCGCTGAGCGACATTTTAAGGTGTCGCTTCCCAAAGATGAGCAACGCTCGGACTGGTCGGTGCGGCCGCTTTCGGAGAGCCAGCTCCGCTACGCCGCCGCCGATGTCGCCTACCTGATTCCCCTCGCTGAGAAGCTCGAACGGGAGCTTCGGAACCGGGGGCGCCTGGCGTGGGCGCAAGAAGAGTTCGAGACACTGACCAAGCGCGAATGGCCGAGCCGCCATTTCGACGAGCTCGGCTACCTGCGGATTAAGGGCGCCCGCAGCCTCGACCGGGTCAGTCTCTCGGTGTTGCGCGAGCTCTTCTTGCTGCGTGACGCGCGGGCCCGTGAGATCGATCGCCCGCCGTTCAAGGTGCTCGGCAATCGCACGCTCCTCGAAATCGCCGAGCGGCACCCGCGCACGCTGGAGGAACTCTCGCAGATCAAGGGCGTGACGGAGCTGATCCTTCGCCGACTCGGTCGCGATGTCCTCGCCGCCGTCGGCCGCGGCCGCAAGAGCCAGCACGGTCCAATCACCCGCCCCGAAGGCGGCGGACGCCGACGCATGGACCGCCGTACCGAGCGGATCGTCGCCGCCCTGAAGCGCTGGCGGGCCATCCGGGCCGCGGAGCTTGCGCTCGACCCCGGTGTTTTGTGTCCCAACTCCGCGCTCGAGGCGATCGCCTGGCGCTGCCCGTCGAACGCCGAGGAAGTATTGGAGCTGCCGGAGCTCAAGGGCTGGTTCGCGCGCGAGTTCGGCGAAGAGGTCGCGAGGCAACTGGCGGCAGGAGCCGCCGACGCCGACGCGGCCAGCGCCTAAAAGCAAAAGGCCCTCCGACCGCGAAGGTCGGAGGGCCGTTCGACCTGGTGTCCCGAGGATCCTGAGTCAGGCGGGGTGCCGTTCTGGGGGAAAGCGCCTTTGTCAGGGTCTCTGGATCTTCGGGACGGATTCAGCGATTGAGCGCGCCCACGTTCATTCGCTGCTTCCGTACCAGATCGGCTCCGGCTTAAGGCGATTGCATCCTTCGTGCCAGCCTGAGTGCAGACACCCGTGCCCTTCAACTCCTTGATTTTTCGCGTGCATGCGCTTCTCGGGGACGATGGGTGCCGCGATTGAGTGCGTCGGACGGACGCATCGGCCGCCGTTCAGCCCCGCCCCAGCTAGCACCTAAGTTACCGATTTAACGGGAGTTTCCTAGGATGATTGGACCTCTGCCGCAGAATGCAGCACTGCCGCACGGGTTGTCACATGTCTTTGCCGGGTTCGCCCTCTCGGCGGCTCTCCTTGTGGGCTGCAAAGAGCTCCCCACTACGGAGCGCGACACTGCTCGCGCGCCGGTTCTCATGGAGACCGCCCCGGCGCCGAGCATCGAAGAGAGCTACTGCGCCTGGTACGGCGACGCGCGGGATGGCGTCCTCTACTTCGGCGAGTCCGCGTTTTGGAGTGCGATGCGAGCCGCGGGGGGCGACCCCAGTGCAGACCTGAGGCAGAAGGGACCACGGCTGATCGGCCGCTTCGATTTGCGCGCCGAGCGTATGCTGCCAGCCCTCACCGCCTCCCCCAACCCGAGCGTCCCCGCCCGCGGAGGCGTGTGGGATGTCCTTGCCCACCCCAACGGGCGCATCTACTACTCGACGTATTTCGAAGAGTCCGGCTACGTCGAGCTTTCGACGGGGCACGCGGTCGCGCTCGGCAAGCTCGGCGTCGGCCTGAACGAGCTCGCGCTGGGACCGGGAGGGTCGATCGTTGCCACACGCTATGCGGGACTTGCGGGCGGGAGTGGTTCGGTCGTGCAGTTTGAGTCTGACGGCGCGCTCATCGCCGAGCTGGCTCTTGACGGCCCTACCGGTTGGAAGGTCGCGCCAAAGTCTCTCGCATACGACTCCACGCGGCGGGCGGTGTGGCTCACGACGGACCTCATCCCCGACGATCGGAGGGAGAAAGTCCGGCAAGACGCCCGGGTGATCGATCTCGCCGGTCGGGAGCTCGTGCGATTTGAGTTCCCTGAGCTCCAGTTCGTTACCTTCGATGCGGCCGGAACGGGTTATCTGGCGGAGCGCGCTGGCACGCAGCTCACGTTGCGTATCGTTCGTCCGGACGAGACGGGTTCTCTCGCGACCGCAGGCCGCCGCATCCTGCTCGACGATCGCTTCCCCGCGACGAGCGACTTCGCCCAGGAGATTCGGGTCGCGCAAGACCAGCGGGTCGTGATCACGCGCTGGAGCGGGCGCATTCATGTGGTTGACCTCGCGGCGCCAAGCGGCCGCGAGGTCCGCACGGTCGAGCTGCCCCGGCCGGCCGATAGCCTCTACTACACGGCGGTTCTGGATGGCGACCACCTGTGCGCCACCCTGTGTGCGGGCGTCACGGTGGTGTGCACGGCCGCACCTTGAGCCGCCTGGGCTAGACTAAAGACGTGTTCGCGGAACGGCGACGCCGATTTCTCGAAGCAATGGGTCCCGATGCGGTGGCAGTGATCCTGGGCGCCCGCCTCGCGACGCGTTCGGCCGACACCCACTTCCCGTTTCGGCAAGACAGCGACTTCTGGTACCTGACGGGTTTCAACCATCCCCACGCCGCAGCGGTCCTGCGAACCGACGGGGGACCCGCTTTCACGCTCTACGTCGAGCCGCGCCAGCCCGAGGCCGAAGTCTGGAACGGCTACCGCCCCGGGGTCGAGGGCGCGGTACGCGACTACACCGCCGACGCTGCTTTCCCGTCCGATGAGCTCGCCGCGGCGCTCCCCAAGCTCCTCGAGAAGGTGCGACGGGTGTTTCATGTGCTCGGGCGGGATGCCGCGCTCGACGCGAAGCTCATCGAATCCCTCGAGGCCATGCGTCTGCGCTCGCGCATGGGTCTTGTCCCGCCCACCGAAATCGTCGATCCGCGGTCGATCCTGCACGAGATGCGACTTCTCAAGGAATCCAGCGAGCTCGACATCATGCGCGAGGCGGCGGATATTTCGCGCGAGGCGCATGCAGCCGCCGCGCGTTTGGCCCATGGCGGCGCCTATGAGTACGAGCTCGAGGCCGTGCTCGACTTCACATTCCGCCGGCGCGGCGGCTCGGGGCCTGCCTACACAACGATCGTGGGCGGCGGCAAGAACGCGACAGTCTTGCACTACATCACGAACGATCAGGCGCTGCGCGAAGGAGAGCTCGTGCTGGTGGATGCCGGCTGTGAGCTCCAAGGCTACGCGTCGGACGTGACGAGAACCTACCCCATTGGCGGGAAGCTCGAGGGCGCAGCCCGCTCGGTCTATGAGGTGGTGCTGGCGGCACAAGAGGCGGCATTCGCGCTCGCCAAACCGGGCGCCACGCTGGACCAGCTGCATACGGCAGCGGTGCGAGTGCTCACCGACGGCATGGTGCAGCTGGGCCTGCTTTCTGGAAATCTGGATGACCTTGTCGCGAGCGACGCCTATCGCAAATATTACATGCACCGCACGAGCCACTGGCTCGGCCTCGACGTGCATGACGTCGGTGCCTACACCGCGAATGGAAAGCCTCGCACGCTTGAACCGGGGATGGTGTTCACCATCGAGCCCGGTCTTTACATCTCAGCCGATGCAGAAGCCGCACACCCGCGTTTTCGAGGCATCGGTGTGCGGATCGAAGACGACGTGCTGATCACCTCCAGCGGTCACCAGAATTTGACGGCTGCGATCCCCAAGCGTCCTGAGGACGTTGAGGCCTGGGTGCGCGGCGCGTAGGCGCCGCGACCAGCGAGAGGAATGCGTCCGATGGCTGACATCGAATCGCTCCTGAAGGAAAAGCGCGTCTTCAAGCCGCCGCCTGAGTTTGCAGAGCGGGCGCACTGGAACCGTGCAAAGCTCGAAGCGCTGCGCCGCGAAGCGGCCCGCAATCCCGCAAAGTTCTGGGCGCAGATGGCGAAGGAGCACGTGTCTTGGTTCCGACCGTGGCGCAAGGTGCTGGACTGGAAGTTGCCCTACGCGAAGTGGTTTGTCGGCGCACAAACCAACGTCTCCTGGAACTGTCTGGATCGCCACCTCGAGGGCCCGAACGCGTGGAGGCGGAATAAGGCGGCCCTCCTATGGGAGGGGGAGCCGGGGGACGTGCGGATCCTCACCTACGGTGAGCTCCACCGCGAGGTGTGCAAGTTCTCGAACGTGCTCAAGGGTCTTGGCGTCGCCAAGGGCGACCGGGTCGTGATTTACATGCCGATGATTCCGGAAATTGCGGTCGCCATGCTTGCCTGCACGCGGATCGGGGCTCCCCACAGCGTGGTGTTCGGCGGCTTTTCTGCCGAGGCACTGCGCGACCGGATCATCGATGTCGGCGCCAAGATCGTTGTCACGGCCGACGGCGGATGGAGACGCGGGAAGCCCATCCGGCTCAAGAACGCGGTCGATGAGGCGGTCTCCCACGCACCGGGCGTGGAGAAGGTCGTCGTGGTCAAGCGCACGGGCGAGCCGATCGTCTTGCACGCGGGTCGGGATCTTTGGTGGCACGAGCTCATGGCCGGCGCTTCGGCGGATTGTCCGCCGGCTAAGCTCGACTCGGAACATCCGCTCTTCATCCTCTACACGAGCGGGTCGACCGGCAAGCCCAAGGGCATCCTCCACACCACGGGCGGGTATCTCGTGCACGTCGCCGCGACGGCGAAAGTGATCTTCGACCTGCGAGAAGAGGACACTTTCTGGTGCACGGCGGACGTCGGCTGGGTCACGGGGCATTCCTATGTGCTCTACGGTCCTCTCGCCAATGGCGCAACCTCGGTGATGTACGAAGGCGCACCGATTCATCCGGGTCCCGACCGTCTTTGGCAAATGATCGAACGGCACCGCGTCAGCGTCTTCTACACCGCTCCGACCGCCATTCGTACCTTCGTGCGCCTCGGGGACGAGCATCCCCAACGACACAATCTCACTTCGCTCCGCCTGCTTGGAACCGTGGGGGAGCCCATCAATCCCGAGGCATGGATGTGGTACCACCGCGTGATTGGAGGCAAGCGCTGCCCGATCGTGGACACCTGGTGGCAGACGGAAACCGGCGGGATCCTGATCACTCCGCTCCCCGGGGCGGTGCCGACCAAGCCGGGATCCTGCACGCTGCCCTTTCCCGGCATCGACGCCGCTGTGGTCGACGCCGACGGCAAGCCGGTGAAGGCGCCCGCGGGCGGCTTCCTCGTGCTGCGCAAGCCGTGGCCGGGGATGCTGCGAGGCATCTGGGGAGACACAAAACGTTATCGGGAGCAGTACTGGACCCGCTTCCCCGGCTCCTACTTCACGGGCGACGGCGCACACTTGGACCAGGACGGATATTTCTGGGTGATGGGCCGGGTGGACGATGTGATGAACATCTCGGGGCATCGCATCGGTACGATGGAAGTCGAGAGCGCCCTCGTCTCCCATCGCAAAGTGGCCGAGGCCGCCGTGGTCGGCAGACCCGACGACCTCACCGGCACCGCCATTGTCGCCTTTGTGACACCCAAGGCGGGCGCTCGCGCGGATGCCGAGCTGCGCGAGGAGCTGCGCGACCATGTGGCGAAGGAAATCGGTGCGATTGCGAAGCCCGCCGATCTCAGGTTCACCGACGCCCTCCCCAAGACCCGCTCGGGCAAGATCATGCGCCGCCTGCTGCGCGACATCGCGGCCGGAAAGGAAACCGGCCAGGACACGACGACGCTGGAGGACTACAGCGTGCTGGCGAGGCTGCGCGAGGCGCAGGAGGCCTAGCGGCAGCTGCAGCGCTCAGTGGAACCACAGTGCGATAAGGCGCTCCACGATCGCTCCCCCGAGCCATGAACCCACAGGCAACGCGAGATAGGCGCCGAACTGGACCAGGGTCGCCGTCTCGAACGGCCACTCCGACAGGCCTGCCACCAGTGTGAGGTACGCGGCGAGGCCCTGCAGCGCCGCCGCCGAGGCCAGCGCCTGAGGATGGCCCGCGGCGAGGGCATTCTGCCGCGTCGCCGAGATCATGCCGCGCACGCGCCAGAGCTCGGCCTGCTTCACACTGCGAATGCGCCGGTGCACACCGCGCACCGGTAGCAGCAGCGCTCCCACTGCCAGCAGCACAATCCACACCACGATCGCGATCGTGACGGGAAGTGCCTCTAGCTCCTCGAAGAGCGGTGCGCACAGCGATGCACTAACGAGGATCGAACCCGCCGATCGAAGGGCGAACCGCGCGAACGGTGCGAGCGGACGCGGGTCGAGCAGGTCAATGTGCGCGTGCTCTTCGCCGAGTCGCGAGAAGCGGCGCCCGAGCTCGAGCGCGATGAACACGAGGCGCGCCACCAGCCAGGAGAGCAGGAGGTCACGCGGCACACGCCAGAACAGGTCGCGGGCAACCTCGCTGTGGAGAAGCTGAGATACGGCCAGATTCAAGCCGAAGCCCGCCGCCATGCCCGAAAGTCCGGCGATGAGGAGATCTCGCCGACGGAACAGCAGAAGCCCTGCGCGCATGGCGGCAGCCTCTTTCTCCGAGAGCCGGAGCACCGGGCGAAGGGCGTCGAAATCGCGCCGGGCGCCGCGGAATAGCCAGGTCGCAAGCGAGAGTGGGACTGCGAACAGAAGCCCGAAGACGAGCTCGAGCCTCCAGCTCGTGTGCCAGAAGGGCACATCGTGCACGTAGATCCCATGGTAAGGACCCGCGAGGTTGTGCCAAAGGAGGGAAAGCGCGAGGTACGCCGCCGTGACTCCGAGCGTGAGCCACACAGGAGTGACCCGCGAGCGTTCGATCATGCGCAGGGTCCAGGGTAGGGTCGTCGTGCTGCGGGTCCGGGGCATCGGCGCAGTGTAACCCGGGCTCGGGCGAGACTGACTCGCCGCTGTCGCAAAAGGATGAGGCCCCTGCCCGCACTCTCCTCGCGCAACGTCGGAGGTGAAGTGGAACGCGGCGCGCGATCGGGGGTTTCAACGGGTCGGCCGGCGCAGCGCTTCGAGGAGCCTCACCCCTTCGGCTGCTCAAGCGGAAAAGAACAGAGAACGTCAGCTAGGTCGGAAACAGCTCCGCGATCGTCGCCTGGATCTGCTCCGCCGCCTCCCGCGGGTTTGGTGCCCTGCGGATGGGGCGGCCGACCACGACGTAGTCCGCGCCGGCGAGAAACGCCTCGCGGTCCGTCATCACGCGCTTTTGGTCATCGGCCAACCGGTTCTCGAACGGTCGGATCCCCGGCGACACCACGAGCAGCCGCGCCCCGAGCTCGCCGCGCAGCCGTTTCGCCTCAAGGCCAGACGAGATCACGCCGTCGCAGCCCGCCGCAAGTGCTCGCTTGGCCCGGGAGAGCACAAGGTCCTCCACCGAGGTCGCAGCCGGGAAACCGAGATCGTGCAGGTCGTCGCAATCAAAACTCGTAAGCACCGTGACCGCCAGGATTCCAAGATCCCCCTTCTCGCGGCATGCAGCTTCCAGAATGCTCTGGTTGCCGTGGACGGTAAGAAACGAGACCCCTCGGCCGCGCATCTGCCGGACTGCAGCCGCCACGGTCTCCGGGACATCGAAGAACTTGAGATCGGCGAAGACCTTCTTGCCTTGACCGATGAGCTCCGCCAAGAGCGGAAAGTAGCCGTCGGTCAAAAACAGCTCGAGACCCAGCTTGTAGAAGCGCACGCTGTCTCCGAGCTCCCGTACGAGAGCCCGGGCCTGATCGGGCGTCGGGACATCGAGGGCGACGATGAGGCGTTCCCGGCGCGGAATCGGTTTTGCCGAGAGTCGGCTTAAGGCCGCTGCGGGGGAGGTCATGTGGGACTCGCTGCCTCCTTGAGCCCAGCCTTCTCGCGCGCGAGTTGCGCGAGGCGGTCGAGCGGTACCTCGGCCATGCGGATATTGGTGGGCAAGAGCATTCCAAGGATCCAGGGATAGTCACGCCGAATTTCGCTCGTGTAATAGCTCACGAAGAGCGCTCCGTCATTGAGGACGACCCCGGCGTACGAGGTATCACCTGCGCTCGGGAGATCGGAGAGCCGCACGAGGCGCTCGGGCTCCACGAGAAAGAGGGAGGTACGCTTGCGCGAGAACGTCCCGCCGAGCCGCGTGAGAACTCCCCGGGTTCCAGCTTGGTAGCGAGCCACCGCGTAGATCCTGCCGTCGTGGGCGAAAAGAGCGGGACCATCGAGACGCGTCACGCGACTCTTGTGATAGCTCCAACGCTCGTAGGGCGGCGCCGCCGTCGCGAGCAGGGTCGACGCCTCCCGGTTCCCGAGCATGCGGTCGGGCGTCACTTCGAGGCGCGCGGTGGCGAGCATGCGTCCATCGGGCAGCCACTCAATGTCGGTTTCGTCGTTGCCCTCCCCGCGCCAGATCTCCGACACAAGGTTCCATCGCACACCGTCGGTCGAGTGCAGGAGGATCGAGCGGCCGTGGTGCTTCCAGTAGGCGGGCACGTACCATGTGATGTCATCGCGCGTTTTGGGCCGCCAGAAGAGCCATCCTTCTGGCTCGCTGCCCACGAGCACCACACGCTCAAAAGGTGTCCACTGCTCGCCCGTATCGCTGGTCGAATACACGGTGCCATAGGGCAGGGCGTAGAAGCCTCGGTTCGGGAGAGCGTAGAGAAACAACTTTCCAGCGATCACCGCGAACTTGGGATCTCGGATGTCCTCTCCCGGCATGCGAAGCTCCGCGAGCTTCTCCCAGTGCCGGCCATCGGCCGAGCGGCGGACGACAAGCCTGCAATCCGAGGTTCCCATGTGGTAGGGCGATGCCGCATGCACGAGCAGGAGCTGCCCGCGGTAGTGGATGAGGTCGGTATTGGAGTTGTGGAGCCCATCGGCCACGACGTCCCAGGTCTTGGCCCCGAGCGCCGGATGGACGCGGGCCCGGTTGGGGCGCAACCAGAGCCAAGCGACGAGAGCCAGCGCCCCGAGCAGCACCCCTTCGACCATCATGACGCGTACTCTTCCGACGCTGGGGTGAGGTCGGCGAAGACGAAGCCATCGCGTTCAACGATCTCGCCGCTGCGCACTCCAACCGCGCCACGGAACATCGGACCCGCATACGCGAACGTGTGGAACTCACCGCGTTCACCGCAAGGATCGACGCCGAGCGGGAGGCTGGTGAGAAGCGTTTCGTCGAACTCGCGCCCCGCGAAATGCGCGGGAAGCTGCGCGGGATCGACGCACGTGATCCGCGCCCGCAAGCCCGCGCCCACCATCGTGCGTGCCAGCGCATCCGTGGGAAGTCCCCACAAGGGAAAGATCGGCTCGACGCCGGTCCCGGCGAGCCGCGCTTCGCGGTAACGCCGGATGTCTTCGAGGAACAGGTCGCCAAAGGCCATGGCGCTGATGCCCTCGGCCACGGCGCCCACCAAAACGCGCTCCATCGCTTCCTCGTACTGCGCGTTGCTGCACGGGCTCGGAATGGGAACGCGCCAGAGCGGCAGCCCGGCGGCTGCGGCCTGACGCTCGAGCAGCACCTCGCGCACGGCGTGCATGGCGACGCGCCCATATGTCTCGTTCACCGTGGTGACGAGACCCACCACCTCGACGTCCGCGCGCTGGCGGAGCACGTGGAGGCACCACGCACTGTCTTTGCCGCTGCTCCAGGAGAGAAGGGCGCGCCGGGGCTCCGACCGGGGAGGCGCGGTCACGAACATGAGCGTATCCTGCCGCCTCGGATTCGACGACACCCCCCGGCCCTGCGCCGGCGGGGCGGTCGTGTTTTTGCGTTCCGGGAACGGAATCCAAGAGGGACGGATATGGCGCGGGCGATCGGCATCGACTTCGGGACGACGAACAGCACCGTGTCCGTGGCTCAGAACGGAGGGCATCCCGCGCTGGCGCGCTTTCGAACTCCTGCGGGCGAGACCCCGGTCTTTCGTTCCATTCTCTACTTCGACCCTGAGCGACGCGAGGAAAGCGGGCGCCTCGTGCCCGCGGCCGGTCCGGAGGCGATGGAGCTCTACCGCGAAAGCGGGGGCGCGGGTCGTCTCATGCAGTCCCTCAAGTCCTTCCTCGCGAGTCGGCTTTTCCTCTCCACCAATGTCTACGGCACGAACCTCTCGCTCGAAACGCTGATCGGATACGTGCTTTGCGCGCTGCGCGCGGGGGCGGAGGCGGACCTTGGCGACCTCGGCGCGCGTGCGGTGGTCGGACGCCCGGTGCGCTTCGTCCATGCCCGCAGCGACGAAGACGAGGCGCTGGCACTCGCGCGCCTGCGTGCTGCGTTCCGGGCCGCCGGATTTTCAGAAATCGAATTCGAGTACGAGCCGGTTGCCGCTGCCTACCACTATGAGCTTGGGCTGGACCACGACGAACTCGTGCTGATTGGAGACCTCGGGGGTGGCACGAGCGACTTCTGCTTGCTGCGCGTCGGGCCCACCGTCCGGCGCGAGGGCCGGGCGCGCGTGCTCGGTACCGACGGCGTGGCGCTCGCGGGGGATGCCTTCGACGGCCGTGTCGTCCGAAACTTGGTGGCGCCGCAACTCGGCCTCGGCGCCGAGTTCCGCTCGATCTTCGGCCGCGTACTCCCCATTCCAAGCTGGCTCTACCGCCACCTCGAGCGCTGGCACCACTTCTCGCAGCTTCGCACTCCGGAGACGCTTCACCTGCTCCACGCCCTGCGCAAAGAGTGCGTCGAGCCGGGTGCCCTGGACGGCCTATTGCACCTCGTGGACCACGACCTCGGCTTCCCGCTGTATCGGACCATCGAGGCGGTGAAGCTCGCCCTCTCGCAGGCGCCGCTCGCCCGCTTTGCCTTCACCGACCCACCCCTCGAAATCGACGAACCGCTCGCCCGAGTTGACTTCGAGCAATGGATCGGCGAGGAGCTCCAGGCGATCGAGACCGCCGTCGCACGCCTGCTGGCGGCCTCGGGCGTAGCCGCCGGCGACGTCGACTGTGTCTTTCTGACAGGCGGCTCGTCCCTCGTGCCTGCCGTGCGCAGCATCTTCGAGCGGCGCTTCGGGAAGGAGCGTCTGCGGGCGGGGGCCGAGCTCACTTCGGTGGCAAGCGGCCTCGCCTTGCGCGCGCTCGAGTAAAGGTCCGAGGGGGTATGCTATGCGGCAGGATCGAGCCCCGGCGGATTGCTCGAGTGGCGACCCAGGAACCACTTGTCTGCGTCGCGCGTCAGTTCGATCACACCGCCAAGCGGCGGCAGCTCGGGGTCCAGCACCGCACCGCTCAGGAACTCGATGATGGTCCGGTTCACGCCCTTGTGCGCGACAACGAGCGCGCTGTGTGCGGGCAAGGCGAGGAGCTTCGCGAGCGCATTCTTGACCCGCTCGCGAAACAGGGCTCGCGGTTCCCCACTCGGGTATTCAAATCCGGGTGCGCCGTCCTTCCAGTCGCGAAAGAGGATGGGATCGCTTGCCTCGATCTCCGCGGCACTCAGGCCTTCCCAGCGACCAAAGTGGATCTCCCGAAATCCGTCCTCGAGCCGGACCGGTGCACCTTGCCCGATCAGCCATGCAGATTTCCACGCTCGGCGCAGGGGGCTCGCTACCACGAGCTCAAAGCCCGGCTCCCTCAGCGAGGAGCGCGCCCGTTTCATTTGCTCGACGCCGACCGGGGAGAGGTCGACGTCTGCACTCCCGTGGTAGCGCGTACCCGAGTCTCCGTCCGTCTGGCCGTGGCGGACGAGGATCAACCGGCGCAGGGTGCTCATCGGGCCTCCAGCTCTAGATCCCGCCGCGCCTAGGGCGCGGACGGCGGCGGAGGATCGGCGAGGCCGGGCCTTGCGTCAACGCGGCGAAGGGCATTGAATCCGGCTGTCGGGAAGGGGGGGGAAATTTGCGCGCCTTCATCGCGGCCTTGGTGTTGGCTCTGCTGGCAGGTGGCGTTGCTGTGACCGTGGTGCGCTGCGAGCGCCAGCCCCCCGTCATCCGCGCACCGAGCGCGCTCATCGTGGGCAAGGAAGCGCGGCCGCTCGTGCTCGAGATCGATGACGAGGGCTCGGGCTTGCGCCAGGTGCGCGCCATCCTCGTCACCGAGAAAGGGGAAGCGACGGTGTTCGAGCGGGACTATCCAGGCAGCCCGCTCACCGGCGGGGCGACCCGACCCTCCCACGAGCGCGTGGAGCTCGCGATCGACGCCAAGGCGCTCGGATTGCGCGAGGGCGAGGCGAAGCTGCGAGTCGTGGCTCGCGATTGGTCGTGGGTCCGACTGCTCCAGGGCAACGAAACCACAGTCGATCTTCCCGTAACGGTCGATCTCAAGCCGCCGCGCATCGGCATCGAGAACGGGCAGACCTATCTCGAGCGCGGCGGCTCGGGGCTCGTTGTCTACACCTTGTCCAAGCCATCCACACGGGACGGCGTTGAGGTTGCGGGGCACTTCTACCCCGGCCGGCCCCTCGGCAAGGACGCTCTGCGGCATCTCGCCTTCTTTGCCATCCCCCATGACGCTCCGCAGGACCCAGCGATCCGGGTCGTCGCCGAAGACGCTGCGGGAAACCGCGCCGCCCTCGGCTGGGCCACGCATCTCAAGGAGCGGAGCTTTCCCGACGTGACGCTCAACCTCTCACAGCAATTCCTTTCCACCAAGGTGCCGGAGCTGGCGGAGGCGAAGGGGATCGACGGGAGCGACCCGATTGCTGCGTTCCAGAAGATCAACAGCGAGGGACGCGCGGCCGACGAGGCGCATGTGCGGGAGATCGTGAAAGCCTCGGGCGACGAGCGTCTGTGGAGCGGTGCTTTCGAACAGCTCAAGAACTCGAAGGTCACGAGCCAGTTCGCGGAAAAGCGGTCGTATTTCGTCGATGGCAAGAAGATCTCTCAGGCGACCCACTTCGGATACGACCTTGCCGTGACGGTGGCTTCGCCCGTGACCGCCTCAAACAGCGGACGCGTGCTGTGGGCGGACGATCTCGGAATCTACGGCAACTGCGTGATCCTCGATCACGGCTACGGAGTGGCGAGCTTGTACGGGCATCTCTCGCGGATCGATGTCAAGGTGGGGGATCTCGTTCGGGCGGGCCAACAGCTTGGGCTCTCGGGATCGACCGGTCTCGCCGGCGGTGATCACCTGCATTTCGCGATTCTCGTCGACGACACCTATGTCGACCCGGTCGAGTGGTGGGATCCGAAGTGGGTCCGCGAGAAGATCGACTCGCTGCTGACGCCGGCGTCGGGGGCGCCCGCCGCCGCATCGGCCGCGGCGCCGGGCCAGTGAGCCCCGCCGTCGGAGTGGCCTTCAAGGCCGATCTCGCCGGCCGGCTTTTGCAACGCTACAAGCGCTTTCTCGCGGATATCGAGACGGACGACGGTCGCCGCCTCACCGTCCACTGCCCAAACCCCGGGAGTATGCTCGGCTGCGCCATCCCGGGCTCGGCGGTGCGCTGCTCCACCAGTGAGAATCCGCGGCGCCGCTTGGCCCATACCCTGGAGATGATTCGCGTGCGTCGTACGTGGATCGGTCTTCACACGACTCGCGCCAACGCGCTGGTCGATGCGGCACTCGCCGCCGGCGCGATCCCCGAGCTCTGCGGATATACGCTGCGCCGACGAGAGGCCGTGCCTCAATCGGTGGGCGGCGGGGCGCGCTTCGACTTCCTCCTCTCCGGCCATTCGCGTGACGCACGACCGCTTTGGCTCGAGGTGAAGAGCGCAACTCTGGCGGAGGGCAGCGTTGCGCGTTTTCCCGACAGCGTGACACGGCGCGGCCGCCGCCATCTTGAGCTGCTGACAAAACTCCAGCGCCAGGGCGCGCGGACCGCCCTGCTCTTCGTGATCCAGCGCGCGGATTGCAACGCCGTCGAGCCGGCGGATGAGATCGACCCCGACTACGGCCGCGCACTGCGCGGCGCCGCCGCCGAGGGCGTGGAACTCCTCGCCGTGTGCGGGCGCGTCAGTCCCCACGGCCTCTCCTTGGAGTGTCCGGCGGAGGTACGACTGTGAGCGCGCGGGCCGCTGCTCTTGCAAAGGCCCGTGTCGCCCTCTTGCCCTGGTACCGCGCCCATCGTCGTGATCTTCCCTGGCGCCGGACGCGCGATCCCTACGCGATCTGGATTTCTGAGGCAATGCTCCAGCAGACGCGCGTCGAGACTGTGATTCCCTATTACGAACGCTTTCTCCAGCGCTTTCCGGACGTCGCCACTCTCGCGCGCGCGTCCGTCGAAGACGTTTACGCAGCGTGGGCCGGGCTCGGTTACTACTCCCGCGCGCGAAACCTTCACCGGGCGGCGCTCACCATCCTCCAACGCTTTGACGGGCGGCTGCCGACCACGCGCAAGGAGCTGCTGGAGCTGCCGGGAATCGGCCGCTACACCGCCGGAGCGATCGCCTCGATCGCCTTCGACCGTCCAGTGCCTGTTCTCGATGGGAACGTGGAGCGGGTGCTTGCTCGCTACCTCGGGATCCGGGAAGACGTGCGCGGGCCATCAGGAGCCGCCGTCCTGTGGGATGCTGCTTCGCGCATCGCGATGGGCCCGGAGCCAGGAGAGCTGAACCAGGCGCTGATGGAGCTCGGCGCGACCCTTTGCAGCCCGCGGGCTCCCCGCTGCGTCGCCTGTCCTCTCCGCAGTTGCTGCACCGCCGAGCGCGACGGCGATGCGGACCTGCTCCCGCGAAAGACCGCGCGCGCCAAACCCCGCGCGATGCGCGCCGTGGCCGCGCTCGTGCAGCGAGGTCCCCGCGTGCTCGCCGTCCGACGGCCGCCGGGCGGACTGCTCGGCGGTCTTTGGGAGCTCCCGGGCGGAGCCGTGAAAAGGGGCGAGGCGCCCGAGGATGCGCTCCGCAGAGCGATCCGCGAGCAGACCGGTCTCGAGCTCGCGCAGGTCGAGGCTGCAGGGTCCGTCGAACACACCTTCACGCACCGTCACCTGCGGCTTCAGCTTTTCCGCTGCGCTGGCTGCCGCGGGCGTCTGCGTCTGCGCGAACTCGAGGCGCACCGCTGGCTTACGCCTGCGGCGTTTCGCCGGCTCGCCCAGGGAGCACTCACGCGCAAGGCACTGGCCCGCGTGGCCGGGGCCGCGCCCTCGCCGACCCGGCTCCGCAAGACGCCAAGCGCAGTCCTCTCGGCGGCGGGACGCTGATGTCGGTGCGGCGCCGCGACGGCAGCGAGACCGACCCTACCGATCGCGCCGCGCTCGATGCGGCGCTCGCGGGCGTCAAGCCGCTGCGTCGGGGAGCGGCGCTTGCGCGCACGCCGAACCGCGCCGGCACAAAGCCCGCGCCACGTGTGCGTGAAGAGTCGGGGAGCGAAGAGCAGAGCTTCCAGATTGTGACGAGCGGCGAACGCGTCGAGGGCGTTGCCGTGGGTGTCGACCGCGCATGGCTGCGGCGCCTGCGGGCTGGAGACGTGCGGGTCGAGTCTCGTGTCGACCTGCACGGCCTAAATGCACGCACGGCACACGCGGCGGTACGACGCGCGCTCGAACGTGCGCACGCAGACGGCCGGCGTTGCGTGCTTGTCGTGCACGGCAGGGGCTTGCATTCACCCGAGGGGCCGGTGCTCCGCGCTTTTCTGCTCCGCTGGCTGACCGAAAGCCGTGTCGCTCCCATCGTCATGGCGTTCGCTTCCGCGCGACCACGAGACGGGGGCGAGGGCGCGACTTATGTGCTCCTCCGGCGCTCGCGCACCTAGCCCGACCTCCTTTTGGGACGTATCCTGCAGGGGCTGGGGCTTTACCCAATCCCGAGGAACCCGTGGCGAGCCACTTCGGGCAGGCTTTTCGGATTACCACGTTCGGTGAATCGCATGGCGGTGCCGTGGGCGTCATCGTCGACGGCTGCCCGCCGCGCCTTCCCCTTGAGCTCGCCGAGATCCAGCACGACCTCGATCGTCGTCGGCCTGGCCAAAGCCGCCTCACGACCCAAAGACAGGAGTCTGACACCGCGGAGATCCTCTCGGGAATCTTCGAAGGGCACACCCTCGGGACTCCGATCGCCATCGTGGTCCGAAACGAGGATGCCCGGCCGCAGGCCTACGAGCATATGAAGGACCTCTTCCGCCCCTCTCACGCGGACTGGACCACCGAGGCGAAGTACGGCATTCGCAATTGGCAGGGGGGCGGACGGGCGAGCGCACGTGAGACGGTGGGCCGCGTCGCCGCCGGGGCGGTGGCGCGAAAGCTCTTGCGCGTCGCGGCTGGCGTCGAGGTGGTCGCATGGGTGTCACGCGTGCACCAAGTCGAGGTCAAGATCGACCCGGCAGCCGTGACGCTCGAGGCCGTCGAGTCGAACCCTGTGCGGTGCCCCGACGCGGCCGCGGCGGCGCAGATGACCGAGCGCATCGAAGCCGCCCGGCGGCGCGGCGACTCGCTGGGTGGCGTGGTGGAGTGCGTGGCGCGTGGCGTACCCCCGGGCCTCGGCGAACCGGTGTTCGACAAGCTCGAAGCGGACCTTGCCCGGGCCCTGCTGTCACTTCCGGCCTCGAAGGGCTTCGAGATCGGAAGCGGCTTCGCGGGCACCACCATGACGGGTCTCGAGCACAATGACCCGTTTGTGCCCGGGCGCGACGGAGTCCCCCACACCGCTTCGAATCGCTCCGGGGGCGTGCAGGGTGGGATCAGCAATGGGGAGCCGATCGTGCTGCGCGTTGGATTTAAGCCCACGGCGACCATCGCCTCTGCCCAAAACACGGTGGACCGCGCGGGCCACGCGGTGGTCCTGGAGGCGAAGGGGCGGCACGACCCCTGCGTGCTTCCGCGCGCCGTCCCGATGGTTGAAGCGATGGTGTGTCTCGTTCTGGCCGATCACTGGCTGCGCCAGCGCACCGTCGACGTGCTGCCGCGCAGCTCCCCTTCCGGTTAGGGAAGGGCGGCGCCAGGCGTGTGATGCCGCTCCCGCGCCGCGCAACCCTTCTCGCCCTCTGCTCGGCCCTCCTCTTCAGCGTCGCCGCCCCGGCCGGCAGAGTGCTGCTTCGAGACCTCCCACCTCTTACCCTCGCCGGCCTGCTCTATCTCGGCGCCGCCCTCGGCGTGCTGCCGGGTGTGCTGTACGGGCGCAACCGCGCCACTCCGGGGGACACCGAGGTACATGACAGGCGCGCGAGCCGGCGGCATCTCGCGGGCGCCATTGTCGCGGGCGGCGTCGTGGCGCCTGTCCTCCTGCTGCTCGCCCTTCAACGCGAGAGTGCGAGCGCGGTGTCCTTATGGCTGAATCTCGAGCTCGCCGCGACGGCGCTGCTTGGCGTTGCGTTTTTCGGCGAACACCTCCACCGCCAAGGCTGGTTCGGCGTGGGGGGTGCCGTCGCTGCGGGCGCGCTGCTTGCAGCCGGCGGCGGCTGGCCCGGCATCAGCGCCGGCGGGCTCGTGGCAGGGGCGTGTGTGTGCTGGGGTTTCGACAACCAGTGGACGGCGCTCGTGGATGGGCTCTCTCCTGCGCAGAGCACGCTCTGGAAGGGCCTGGTCGCCGGGGGCGCCAATCTGCTCCTCGGATTCGCGCTCGAGCCATCGCACCTTGCATCTTTACCGGTGATCGCGGCGCTGGGTGTGGGTGCGCTCTCCTATGGGGCCAGCATCGCGCTCCACATTGCGGCCTCCCAAGATCTCGGCGCGACCAGGGCACAGGCCCTTTTCGCGAGCGCGCCGTTTTTGGGCGCGGCGCTTTCCGTGGCCACGTTGGGGGAGCCTTTTGGCTTACGACACGCGGTAGCGTCCGTTGTATTTGCGCTCTCGGTGACGCTCGTCTTGCGCGACCGGCACGAACACCCCCACGCTCATCAAGGAATCGAGCACACGCACAGTCACCGGCACGACGACGGACATCATCTTCACACGCATCCCGGTGGGAATCCTTGGCTCCGTCACTCGCACTGGCACCGTCACAAGCCGCTTGCGCATGCACACCCGCATCGCCCCGATCTTCACCACCGGCACGATCACTGAGCGCGCTTTTCGCGGCGTAAAGACCGAAAGCGCAAAGCCCACGTCTCCGGACGTCTTCTCCTGCCTTCTTGAGGGGCTCGGCAGGCTCGCGATCTTGAGTCAGGGGAGGAGTACGAAGCCCGCGATGGCCGCCCCGACTGCTGCGAGGAAGGCGGCTACACCGAGCATCCCATGCGCATCGGCCGCCCGGGATGTTCCCTCTTCGATCCGGTGCCCCAGCACAGCTGCCGCCACAAAAAGCGACGCTGCGAGCGTACCGAGGAGCGCATGCAGCGTCGTGAAAGGAGTGCGGTCGCGCAGGAAGAACATGGAGAGCGGTCCACCCACAAAGCCCACGAGCACAACGACCACCGCGGGCTTTGCGAGGCGCAAATGGCGCGCGCGCGCGCCGGGCGCCCTGCGCCCCTCGCCAAGACGCGCGCGTCGCAAGGCCAAGCCTGCACGCAGGGCCAAGCCTGCAAGGAGGACCGAACCCACCATCCACGCAGGGTGGCCATACGCAAGGAGGCGTGCCAGGGGGTTCTGGATCCCGGGATCCAGTCACTCGACCTTCTGCACCGCTTCGGCGGGCAGTCGCGCGAGGAGCGCGTCCAGGGCACGCCCGAGATACACGGGATCCCGCGATTCGAGCGTCACCATGACGTGATAGGTCCCTTCTCCGGTACGGGGGTACGAGCCCATCAAGAGATCCGGGAACTCGGAGAGCGTCTCGTTCAGATAATGGGCGATGTCGCTTTCACGCTGCATCAGGAAGACCCGCTTCAGCTGAAACGGCACACCGCGGAAACGCTCGCGAACAGACAAAAACTTCTTGCGCAGCAGCTCGGGGATACCAGGGAAGATGTGCACGTTCTTAACCACGATCACGGGGAACCACAGATCCCCGGAGTCGATCAGGACGGCTCCGGTGGGCAAGAAAGCCATCTTGAGTTGGCTGTCATTGGGCGGATGACCCTGTGCCCGCTCAATCCGCTCCGCCACAGACTTGTTCAGCTCGAGGGGCTGACGGAAGGCCAGGGCGACCCCATCCATGGTGAGATCGTCATGGGTCGGACCGACGCCGCCGGAGGTGAAGACGAAATCGTGGCTCTCGCTCATCTCCCGCACGTTTTGGGCGATCGTCTCGACCACGTCCGGGATCACGTGGATGCGTTCGACGTCGACACCGAGAACTCGCAGTTCGCGGCACAGAAAAGGGGAGTTCGTATCGACGACTTTGCCCGAGAGAATCTCGTTGCCGATCACGAGGATTGCCGAGGTGGGCATGGGCGCAGGGTATCGAAGAGGCTGGGACCGGTTCAACCGGGTACAATAGGAACGTGGACCCCCAGGTGCGTTTCCTCCCTTCCGGCCGGACCCTCCGCGTGACGCCCGGAACGAATTTGCTCGAAGCCGCGCGCGCAGCGGGGCTCCCGATCGCGCAAGCCTGCAGTGGCGAGGGCCTGTGCGGCCGCTGCGCGGTGCTCGTCCTGCGCGGCGGCGACGGCATCGCACCGGAGACCCAGCGCGAGAGTCAAGCCAAACGACGCAACCGTGTGGCGCCGGAGCTGCGCCTCGCATGTCAGGTGGTCCCGACAGGCGATGTGGACGTCACCGCGAGCTACTGGTGACGGCCGGAAAGGAAAGGCAATGAAGGGGATCCGGATCGGTATCTCACTCGGCGATCTCGGCGGTGAGGGCGCGACTGCGGCGCTCGAAGCGTCCGTCCAGCAATTTTCTAGAGCCGAGGCCGCCGGCTTCAAGACGGCGTGGGTGCCCAACATCTTCTCGTTCGACGCAATGACGCTTCTGGCCCTCGCCGGTTCCCGTACACGCTCCATCGAGCTTGGCACCGCCGTGGTTCCGACCTTCTCCCGGCATCCCTTTTACATGGCCCAGCAAGCCCTCTCCACGGCAGCCGCCACGGGGGGACGCTTTGTGCTCGGCCTCGGTCCGAGCCACAAAGTCGTGATCGAGAACATGCTGGGCCTGTCCTTCGACAAAGTCGCCCAACACGTTGAAGAGTATGTCCGCGTCGTGAAAGCGCTGGTCGAGACGGGCAAGGTGGCGTTTCAAGGCCAGTGCTATCGCGTGAACGCAGCTCTACAGATCGCTAGCGCCCGGCCGTTTCCCGTGCTGATCGGCGGACTCGGCCCCCGGATGCGCAAAATTGCCGCGACCCTTGCCGACGGAACGATCACCTGGATGGCGGGCCGGCGTACGATCGGGGAGACACTGGCACCGCAGATGCACGCCGCCGCACGTGCTGCAGGACGCAAGGATTCGCCACGCATCGTGTGCGGCCTTCCCGTCGTGGTGACCTCGGACGCCGCAGGCGCGCGCGAGGCAGCATCGAAGTCTTTCGCGATCTACGGCCAGCTCCCTTCCTATCGCGCGATGCTGGACCTCGAAGGCGCGAAAGGGCCCGGAGATGTCGCCGTCGCCGGAGATGCTCGCGAGGTCGAACGGCAGATCGAGGCACTGGCCGCAGCGGGAGTCACCGACCTCAACGCCGCACTGTTCCCGTACGGGCCCGACGCCAAGGCGTCGTTCGAGCGTACCTACGAAGTCTTGGCGGAGCTCGCCCGACAGTGAACCGAAAGTTTGAAACCTTGGCGATCCATGCCGGGCAGGAGCCGGACATCGCCACAGGGGCGACCATCACGCCGGTCTACCAGACGGTGACCTTCACCCACGATGCGGTCGATCGGAACAAGGGATTCGCGTACTCGCGCAGCGGCAATCCGACGCGCACGGCCCTCGAGACCTGCCTCGCTGCCCTCGAGGGCGGCCGCTTCGCGCTGGCGTATGCATCGGGCATGGCGGCGGTGACGGGCGCGATGCAGGTCGTGTCGGCAGGAGACCACGTCGTCGTGGCCGATGACCTGTACGGGGGAAGCTACCGGCTTTTTACGCGCGTCCTTCCCCGCTACGCCATTCGTTTCAGCTTCGTCGACGCGACCCGCCCAGAAGAGGTGGCAAAGGCGATGGAGCCGGCCACACGGATCGTATGGATCGAGACGCCGACGAACCCTTTGTTGCGGATCGTGGACGTGGCGGCGTGCGCGCAGATCGCGCGCCAGCACGGCGCGCTCCTCGTGGTCGACAACACGTTTGCGACTCCCTACCTGCAGAACCCGCTCGCCCTTGGAGCGCACGTCACGCTCCATTCCACGACGAAGTACATCGGGGGTCACTCCGACGTCGTGGGCGGCGCCATCGTGGTCAACGACGAGGAGCTCTATCAACAGCTCAAGTTCGCGCAGAATGCGACGGGCGGGGTTCCCGGCCCCTGGGATGCTTGGCTTACGCTCCGGGGTGTGAAGACGCTGGCGGTCCGGATGCGCCAGCACGAAAAAGGTGCCTCGCGGGTCGCGGAGCACCTCCGGGGTCGTCCCGAGGTTGCAAGCGTGTGCTGGCCTGGGTTCGCCGACCATCCGGGTCATGCCGTGGCGAGGCGGCAGATGCGCGGCTGGGGCGGCATCGTGACGCTCGATCTGGCGGGCGGCGCGCGGGCCGCGCGCGCGTTCTGCGAGGCCCTCGAGCTGTTTGCGCTCGGCGAGAGCCTGGGCGGCGTCGAGTCGCTGGTCGGCTATCCCTGGCTCATGAGTCATGCCGCATTTCCTCCCGAGGAGAAACGACGCAAGGGCATTAGCGAGGCGACCGTGCGCCTTTCCGTCGGTCTCGAAGATCCCGACGACCTTTGTGCGGATCTCGATCAGGCCCTCGCGGCAGCGCGCGCGGTGAAGTGAGGCGGGCGGTTCTCCTCATCGATCACGGCAGCCGGCGCAGCGACGCCAATGCGGTGCTTGAAGAGCTCGCCGGGCGGCTGCGCACGCGACTTCCCGACCGGATCGTTGCTTTCGCTCACATGGAGCTCGCGGAGCCGACGGTCGCCCAGGGGATTGCGGCGTGCGTTGCGAAGGGAGCGACGGAGATTGTCGTCCATCCCTATTTCCTTGCGCCGGGGAGCCACTCGACGGACGACATTCCGCGCCTTGCGCAGGCCGCACTGGCAGACACCCCGCACGTGACGCTGCGGATCGCTCGGGCGCTCGGGGTGCACGAAAAGCTTGTCGAGGTCGTGCTCGAACGAGTCCTCGAAGCGGAGGCTACGCGTTCTTGATGCGCCAGGGCGGGCTGAGCCGGTTCTCCCCCGCAAAGTAGAGACACAGGGGGTGGCCGTCGGGATCTCGCAGGCGTGCTTCGCGCCAAAGCCACGCCTCATCGCGCGGCTCCGAGTCGAACCGCATGCCTCGGTTCTTGAGAGCTTGCACGGTCTCGTCGAGCTCAAGGCACTCGAAGTAGACGACCGCGGGGAAGCCGGCGGGCACGGCGCCGACGACCTCGAGTGAGAAGGTCGAACCGCCCTCTGGACACACGAAACGCGCATAGCGATCGCTTTGCACGATGCGGCGTAACCCAAGCATTTCATAGAATTGAATCGAGCGCGTGAGGTCGGTCACTGCGATTGTCACCTGGTTCAGGTTCATGGATCTCCTCGCCCACCGCAAAGACGCACCGCGGGAAACGCTTCCGGTCTCAGGCCGCGGGATCGTCGCTCTCCTGCCCCTCCCACCCGACCGATTCACGGAGAGCGGCGATCTCAGCCGGCGCGGGACGCTCCCGCCGGTGTAGAGAGACCCGCTCAAAAAGGGAGGCGTTCCAAGTCGACGTTTCCTCCGGAGAGCACAATGCCGACACGGCGCAGACCGTACTGCTTGCGAAATTCGTCACAAAGGACCGCGGCAAGCGCGACCGCGGAACTCGGTTCGACAAGAAGCTTCGCGCGCTCCCACAGCAGTCGCATGGCTTGCACAATCTCCTCCTCGGTCACGACGACAACCGCTTCCACGCAGTCCCGCACGAACGGCCAGGTCAGCTCGCCGAGGCTCGTGAGCAGCCCGTCGGCGGTCGTCCGGACAGGCCCGGTGTGGAGAACGAGCCGGTTTGCCGCCTTGGAGCGCGCCGCATCATCGGCCGCCTTCGGCTCGGCAGCGAACACCCGGATGCCCGGCGAGACCCCCTGTGCAGCAATGCACACGCCGGAAACGAGCCCCCCTCCGCCGATCGGCGCAACGATCGCGTCGAGCCGCGGTACCTGCTCGAGCAGCTCGAGGGCGCAGGTTCCCTGGCCCGCAATCACGTCGGGATGGTCGTAGGGCGGGAGGAGAGCGCCACGGGTTTCCCGCACGACGGCGGCGGCGGTTGTTTCGCGTGCCTCCTGGGTGGGCTCGCACTCGACAATCCGCGCACCGTACTCCTCGACCGCGCGCCGTTTCGCCGCCGAGGCGGTTTTCGGCATCACCACGTGTGCGGGGATTCCGCGCAGTCGCGCCGCGAGCGCGATCGCCCCTGCGTGGTTTCCCGAGCTGTGGGTGACCACACCGCGCGCCGCAAGCTCGGCGGGAAGCTTGAAGACGGCATTGCACGCCCCGCGGAACTTAAACGCGCCCGTTTTTTGGAGATGCTCGCACTTGAAGAAGAGCTCGAGACCCGCCATGCGGTCGAGCGTCGCGCAAGTCGCCACAGGCGTGCGATGCGCAAAGTGGGCAATGCGCTTTGCAGCATCTCGGAGTGCGAGAAGGTCGGGCGGCGCCGTCGTCATCTGCCAACCGACAGGATAACGTGACCTGGAGTGCGCTGGCCGGCTCGGGCCAGGGTGGAGACGCGATGGCGTTTGTACGCGTGGGCTCGGCTCGTGATCTGGTGCCCGGCGCCGGACTGTGCGTGCTCGTGCGCGGCATCGAAGTCGGCGTCTTTCGCGTGGGGAACGAGTTCTTCGCACTCGAAAATGCCTGCCCCCACGCCGGCCATCCGCTCTCCGAGGGAATCGTCGAGGGCCATGTGGTCACTTGTACTGCCCACGGCTGGGACTTCGATCTGCGGACCGGCTTCCGGCCCGGGGACGACGATGGTTTCCCCATTCCGCGGTTCCCCGTAAAAGTCGAAGGAGGCAGCCTCTTCATCGACCTCGATGCCCCCCTTCCGGTCGAGCGTGCGACGAGGCGTCCGGGTGGTCGGGGAGCCACAGGAGGTCCGTGATTCCCGGATCGAGCCCGCACTGGGAGAGCAGGTTCGTAAGCTGCCCGCGGTGGTGGGTCTGGTGATTGAAGAAGTGCGTGGTCAGGATCCAAAGCGGGGTGCTGCGCTCCTGGGGGTCGACCAGCGTGCGATACGCAAACGAAGCAGCGAGCTTCTCGCTGGTGAGGCCCGCCACAAATGCATCGATCTCGTCGTCGGTTCGCGAACGCTCCTCTCGAAGCTCGTCGAAGTCGGAGCAGAGCTCCTCTGCCAGCGACTTTACTTGGAAGGGGCGGCCGACGAAGCGACCGAGCCAGATGCGGTCCCCCAAAAGAAGGTGGTTCAGCGTTCCATGGATCGAGCGAAAGAAGGCGCGCCGATCCTTCTTGCGCTCCGCATCAGGGAGGCCGGCGGACAGCGTATAGAGTTTTTCGTTCATCCAGCGGTTGTAGCGTGCCATCAGTCGACAGTGTTCGGGGGTCACCAACTGCGATAACTCCTTCGGCTGCCATCGTACCATCGAAAGGCATCTCTCTCCGTGACGCTGCAGCTTGATCTTTATCAGCCCCAGAATCTGATGGAGACTGTCTCCATGTGGCGAGCCAGCAAGCGCTCCGCTTTTCCTTACGTTTCCGTCATGCAGCAGTACACGCTCGAGAGCGACATCGAGTACTTCCGCGATTCCCTCGCGACCAAGTGCGAGATCTGGCTTGCACGGCGGGACGGGCGGATCGTCGGCATGCTGGCGCTGGACGGACATCTGATCGATCAGCTCTTCGTTGCGGTCGAGGCGCAGCGAACAGGCGTCGGAACGGTGCTCGTGAGCAAAGCCATGGAACGATCGCCCGAGAGCCTTGCGCTCTTCACCTTCCGCAAGAACCTTCCTGCCCGTGCGTTCTATGAGAAGCACGGCTTTAAGATCGTTCGCTTCGGCGTGAGCGCCCCGCCGGAGAACGAACCCGACGTCGAGTATTGCTGGAGCCCGCAGCGCGATCTGCCGCCCGGTGCGGACGGATTTGCCCACAAGGGGTAAGTGGAGAGGCAGCACCGGACCGTCCGCGGTTCGCTGGTGGCAAGAGGGCGGCTAGAAGCGCGGGCGGACCTCGCTCCGGCTCCGGAAGGCGGCGTCCGAGATTGCATAGTGGAGCGTGGGCAGCCCGTGCACCACGCGCTCGCCCTCGAACTGCATCCCGAGTCGCTCGAGAACACGCACCGATGCGAGGTTCGGCGAGTCCGTGCGGCCGACCACGCGAGGAAGACCCACACGCAGGAAGGCGTGGGCCAAGACGGCGTTCCCTGCCTCGGTCGCAAGGCCTTCGCCCCACCGCTCGCGAACGAGGCCATACAGGAGCTCGATCTCCGCCGTCTCGTCAATCGGCCGCAGGCCGCAGAAGCCGACGAACGCACGGCTTGCGCGGTCCTCGGCCACCCACAGACCAAGACCTTGGACGGAGAAAGAGGCGAAGCTCGCGGCGATCAGCGCTTGCACCGTGTCTCGACTGACGACCCGGTCATCCCACAGAAAGCGGCGCACCTCGGGATGGATGAAGAACGCGTGCAGGGCATCTAGGTCCTGCAAGACGAAGGGCCGCAGCATGAGCCGCGTTGTTTCGAGGATCGCCCCAGCTTGTGCGCCAATGCGACGCTGCACCGCTCAGCGCTCCGTGTCCGCCCACTAGCAGGCGAAATCGTAGGGATGGTGCGGCGGCGCCGCGGGCCAAAGCCAGGCCGGACTCGCGCGGCTCCAGCGCCAGGCTGCGAGCGCCGCGGCGGCCGCAGCCAGAGTGTGAGCGTTCGGGTTGCACAACGCGCGCAGGCCCGGGAGCCCCTGGTCGTGGAGCCACAGCCCGAGTTTGCGCCGCGCATCACGGCTGCGCTTTAGCCCTCGCACCATTTCGGCGGGGGCGCCTCGCAGCACCATCGTCGCCGCCGGGTGGACCTCGACGATGCGCAGCCTTGCGCTCGCCACGGCTTCGAGGCCGCGCGCCACAACGACCCCGCGGAGCGCAAGGCAAGCTATCCGCGTCATCGTCGGCGCCATTACCGATCCCGGCTTAAGCCCTGCGTCTACAATCACCCTGCGCAGGGACGCATCGGCAGGCCGATCGCCGCCGCCCGGGTTGTAGGAGAGAGGCGCGTCGAGACCTACTGAAACCTCGCCCCTCGCAGTGAGCTTGCGGGTCAGGGCGAAAAGCGCAGCATCATCGCTCATCCCCACGAAACCCTCGAGCAGCAGGGTGTCCCCCCGCTCGCGCAGCCACACGACGGCCGTATCGCGCACGTTGCACGGGCCCGCGAGGTCCACGCCAACGACTCTCATCGCGCCGTGGCCCAGGCGAGCGCGTCGTCGAGGCGGTCGTTTCCCCAAAAGAGTTCGCGGCCCACCACGAAGCTCGGCGCCCCGAAGATGCCGAGCGCGGCGGCTTCGTCACCGTGGGCGCGCAGCCGCTGCTTGACCTCTTCGCTGCTCGCACGTTCGAGCGCCGGCCCTGCGGCGGGTGAGACGCGGTGCAGGAGACCCGCGAGGACCTGCGGATCGGCGATATCCCGGTCCTCGGCGAAGTTCGCCCGATACACTTCACGGACGAAGGCCGGACACCAAGGCTCCGAAAGCCCTGCGACCGCGACGCGAGCCGCGAGCAAGCCGTTGCGCGGGAATTGCGTGGGGCGACGAAACGGCAGTCCCTCCTTCTCGCAGATGCGCTCAAGGTCGCGCCACATGTAGCGACCCTTCGCCGGGTAGAGGTTAAAGGGGGAGTCACTCCAACCCTGATTCCTGAAGATCGGCCCGAGGAGAAACGGCTTCCAGACCGGCGCGACACCCGCTTGGGCCGCAGCGCGCTCGATGCGCATCGCCGCAAGATAGGAGTAGGTACTCGCGAACTCGAACCAGAACTGGATCTTCTGCGCGCCAGACCGCGACACTGGCATTCGGACAGTATAGGACTCTCGCAACCTCCGCCGATGCGATCCCTGCTAGTTGGAGGGAGCCGGAGCAGGCGTCGCTGCAGGCGTCTCCGACGGTGCGGACCCGCCTTCGACCGCCTTCGCGTCCTCGTAGTAGGGCCCGATCTGACGGAGGAGATCCGCGACCTTTGCGTAGCTATTGAGTGTATCCAGCTTGACATCGGCTTTGCGTCCGTGTTCCTCGAGGTCGCGCCGAATCGTCTGGATCCGCTGATAGATGGGATAGGTCTCGTCGCGGCCTTTTCCGGCTTTAAGGTCTCGCGCAAGGTTGTCGCAGACCTGTTTCAGCGTGCGCAGGTCGTCGAGCGCTTGGTAGCGGACCTTGCGCTGAGGCGAGTTGGCCACCGGCGGCTGCTTGCGGATGTTCTCGCGCAGCTCGCCGACCGCCGAAGCGAGTTGCTGTGCAATCGAGGCGGCGCGCTTCTGATCCCATTTCGCAAGCTCGGCCTTGGCGCCGGTTGCGCCGCACACGACTGCAACCGCGGCGGCGAAAGCGAGAATCCGTCCAGACATCCCTGACCCCATAGCGCTGACCTCCGGCGTCGCAACGCGTCCGTAACGCATTCTGTGCGCACAGGGATCCCCCACCCCGCGGCAGTTCGCATCCTCTCCGATGCGCGCCGGCCATGCAACAAAAACGTGGGATCTCGTCGCTCCTCCGACCGGGTCGGTATCCCATCATCTCGGGCGGCCGCGGTCCGCAGGGCCATGCGTCACGCTCGCGTCTTTTGCTTAGGGCGACGAGAGGCGGGCCACGCAGCGCTGGCGGCTCGCCTCGACCGCGTCGAGTTCGGGGCTTGAGGCGCCGTTCTCTTGTGAGAGCTTGGCGAGGATCCGATCGAGCTCCTGGGGCGTCTTTCCGGAAGCCAAGTCCTCGACAAGACAGGCACACGCGGAGCGACACGAGGCATGCGGTGCCCCGACCCCTTGGCAGCCCTCGACGCAGCTCGTTTGGAACTCCTTGCGCAGCTTGCTGCCGCCCCCAAGGGTCGAACCCGTTGTCGCGAGACGAGTGGCAAGACCGAGGAGTGCCACCGCCCCAAGACCCGCGAGGATCCATCTCCACACGCGCGTCACAGGGCGATCCCGTAGCACGGGCGCCGGCGCTGCCCGCGAGCTTGTCCGGGGTGTTCCCTTCGCGCTTTCCGCCCTCGCTCCACGCGCGCACCCCCTGCTGCGAGGCCGAGCGGCGGTGCCCTAGGGCTTCACCACGCCCGCCGACAGCAGCTTCCCGCGCAGCTTCTCCACGCGGCTGCGGTTCACGCCGAAGTCGGAATAGCCAAGGCGCGAGGCAGACCGCACCGCGATCACTTCTTCGTTCGGCCGGAGATGGAGCTCGAGATCGTCGACGAATCGGAAAAGAGCGCTCCGGCACTCCGCGTGAAGATACTGACCGGTGTCGGCGACGATATCCGTGCGCGGGAGCGCGGAGACGGCCAGGCGAACCGCGTGCCAGGCTTCCCCCGGCGATACCGCAAGGGAGAAGGGGGCGACCTGGTGCGCCTTGTCCGAGGCGTCGCTTGAAACGCAGTTCGGACTCCCCGGGCAGGGCGAGAGTGCAGAACCCCGGAGCCCGAGGGTCTTCGGTGCCTTGCCGGCGCAGGAGAGGAGAGGTGCCATCGCTAAAACCCCGAAGAGGAGCGATGCGATCCCCACGAGAGGGCGCATGCGACCCAAGGGAGTCGATTTTACAGCACGCCGGCCTTGGACAAGCACTGTCTTAGACAGAACGGACTCCGGACCAGGCACCCGGGCAGTCGTGGTGCGGCGGCAAGCCCGCACTGCCGCAGCTCGTCGAATGCCGCCCATGAGTCGATGAGCTCACCTTTCCGTGGGCGAAGACATGCGTTGGCGCCAGCCCTGCTGCGGAGGGCTGGAGAGGCGCAAGCCACCAGACCTCCGATGAACCTCACTTTCTTGAACCCAAAAGCCGCTTCGCGCCCGCCCGAAGCCACGCCAAGTCGTCGTGAGACCGCCGCGCCGCAGGCGACCACGATCCCCCGCAAAACTCCACGCCTGAGCCTATGCAGGTGAGGCCTCGCAGCGGAAGGCGGGAACCCGGGAGGCCGCTCAGCCGCGGGGCACGAGCTCGTAGGCGCCAAAGTCCGGCTGCCGCGTCTTCCACCAGTACTCGACGGTAAACCCGGACCAGTTGTTCGTGACCTTGCCCGACTCCGTCTTGTACCAGCTGTGGCATCCCGCGGCCCATGCGGTCTTCTCGATCGCGCGCTGGACGTGTTGGTTGTACTGGTCCATCGCTTCCCGCCGCACGTCAAGATATGAGAGTCCTTGGCGCATCAGCTGCTGGATGCATTGCAGGACGTAATTCACCTGGCATTCAATCATGAAAATGATCGAGTTGTGACCGAGATTCGTGTTGGGACCATAGAGAAGAAAGAGATTTGGATACCCGGAGAGGGTTACGCCAAGATACGCTTCCGCGCCCGTCCGCCACTCCTCGGCGAGCTTGCGCCCTCCGAGACCTTCGATCTGCATGGGAGCCAGGAAGGACGTGGTCTCGAATCCGGTGGCAAAGATGATTGTGTCAAACGACCGAGAGATGCCGTCTTCCGTGACAATGCCGCGGCGCGCGACGCCCGCAATCGGTTCGGTAACCACCTCCACATTCGGACGCACAAGGCTCTCGTAGTAGTCATCGGAAATCAGAATCCGCTTGCAGCCGATCGGGTAGTCGGGTGTCAGCCTTTCTGCGAGCGCCGGATCGGACACCCACTGACCCAGGTATTTGAGTGCACCTTCCCGCAGCTTCTTGCCGACCCAGCTGTCGCGGAAGAAGCCAAAGAAGCGCGCTTCGAGTCGCCAGTAGATCGTCGCGCGATAAAGCCATAGGGCGAGGGGAACGTTTTGGAAGATCCACCTTTCCCACGGCTTGTACGCACGATCGAAGCGCGGCACGACGTAGTTGGCAGAGCGTTGAAAGATCGTCACCTTGCGGGCCACCCGAGCGATGCAAGGAACGAACTGAATTGCACTCGCTCCGTTTCCGACCACAGCCACGTTCTCTCCGGCCAGATCGTGATCGTGATTCCAGCGCGCCGAGTGGAACGTCGTCCCTTCAAAGCAATCGAGCCCGAGGAGCTTCGGCACATGCGGCCGGTTGAGCTGGCCCGTCGCGCTCACCAGCACGTGCGCGCAAAGCTCCTCCCCGGTCGTGGTCCGCATGCGCCAAACGCCTTGCCCTTCATCAAACGATGCGCCGGCAATCTCCGTTCGAAAGCGGATGTGCTTCATCAGGCCATACTTGACGGCACAGTGGTCGAGATAGTCCTGAATCTCCAGCTGCAGCGAAAATTTGCGGCTCCAGTTCGGGTTTGGCTCGAAGGAATAGCAATAGAGGTGCGAGGGAACGTCGCAACCCGCGCCGGGGTAGCTGTTGTCGTACCAGGTACCGCCCACGCGATCGGATTTCTCGAAGATGATGAACGACGAAATCCCGGCCTTGAGGAGCCGGATTCCCATGCACAGCCCCGCTACTCCCGCGCCGAGGATGGCAATCGTGGGGGAGCTGTGAGGGGAAGATCCCTGGCCGCTTCGGCGTACACGGCCGACCGCTTCTCGCATCCCTTTGAGTTTACTGCCGCAGCACTCGCCATGCTCGCGGACGCGAGGCCGCAAGCGCGGCTTCCAAGGTGTGCAAAGTCGCGGTCTTTGTGCGCGCAGCGCGAGACCCCCACCTCCCGCGGCGACCGCCGCGGCACCGCGTGCGGCATCGCGCCCCACTCGCCGCGTCTTGACCTTGGATGCTACATGGAGAGCAACCACGCCAAGGAGGCGACCGGGCCATGCCGATCTCCGGATCGTACCTACCGCCGCCGCTTCCCGAGGGTCTCGAGGAACTCGCCGAACTCGCTCTTGACCTCGGAGTGACCTCCTACCCCGGTGCGCGCGAGTTTTTGCGGATGATCGATCCCGCGGTCTGGGCCGCCACACGCAATCCATGGCTCTTGCTGCAGACCGTCGAGGAGCGTCGCCTCGAGGAAGTGGCCTCGGATTCCGTCTTTCGAAAGCGCTTCTCCGAGGCGGCTCGGGCCTACCGGGAGAGCCTCGAAGCTCCGGCGTGGTTCCAGCGAAACCACCCTGCCTCACCACTTGGTTGTGTCGGCTATCTCAGCATGGAGTTTGGCCTAAGCGACGCGCTCCCGATCTACTCCGGCGGTCTCGGGAACGTGGCCGGCGACCAGCTCAAGTCCGCCAGCGATCTCGGTGTACCCGTGGTCGGCGTGGGTCTCCTCTACCAGTGCGGCTACTTCCGACAGGACGTGGATGCAGACGGGAATCAGCGCGAGTTCTATCCGTACAACGACCCGGTTCAGCTCCCCGTGCTCCCGGTGCGCGACGGCGATGGAGGGGAGTGGCTCCGCGTCGTCCTCGACCTCCCCGGCCATCGGTTGTCGCTGCGCGCGTGGGTCGCACGGGTAGGGCGGGTGCGCCTGTATCTGCTCGACAGCAATGACCCGATGAATACGCCGGCCGACCGCGGCATCACCGGCGAGCTCTACGGAGGCGGCTCCGACACCCGTTTCCTGCAAGAGATTGTGCTGGGAATCGGCGGCTGGCGTCTGCTCGGGAGGCTCGGCCTTCGCCCCGAGGTCTGCCACTTGAACGAAGGACACGCCGCCTTCGCGGTGATCGAGCGCGCCGCCGAGTTCATGAAGGAGAGCCAGACGAGCTTTGACGTCGCGCTCGCGGTGACGCGCGCCGGAAACGTCTTCACGACCCACACTCCCGTCGCCGCGGGCTTCGACCGCTTCGATCCCGGTCTCGTCGCGCACTACCTGGGTCGCTACGCCGACCGGATCGGGATCGGGGCCCGTGGGCTCCTGTCCCTTGGCCGCCTCCACCCGCAGGATGCGACAGAGCCGCTCAACATGGCGTATCTCGCAATTCGCGGAAGCGGCGCCATCAACGGAGTAAGCCGTCTGCACGGCGCGGTAAGCCGTGAGATCTTGAGCCCCCTTTTCCCGCGCATTCCGATCAGCGAGGTGCCCGTGGGACACGTGACCAACGGCGTCCACACGGTTTCCTGGGTGTCCTCAAAGGCACTCGAACTCTGGCGTGCCGCCTGCGGCGAGGAGTTGTGGCTCAATCCATCGGGCGCTTGCTTCGAGGTTCTGGCCAGTATCCCAGACGAGAAACTCTGGAGCCTGCGCACGGAGAACAGAAACGAACTCGTGCACTATGTGCGGACGCGCCTTGCCCAGGCGCTCGCGGCACAGGGGCAACCGAACGACCTCATCGCGGCGGCGGCGCATGCCTTTGACCCAAACGTCCTGACCATCGGCTTCGCGCGGCGCTTTGCGACCTACAAACGACCGAATCTTTTGCTTTTCGACCGTTCGCGCCTGCTGCGCATCCTCACCGATCCGCAGCGCCCCGTGCAGCTCGTGATCGCCGGCAAGGCGCATCCCCGAGATGAGCCGGGCAAGGCCATGCTGCGAGAGTGGATGCGTTTCGTGCACGAGCCCGCGGTCCGGCTTCGGACGATGTTCATCCCCGACTACGACATCACGCTTGCCCAGCACCTCGTGCAAGGTGTGGACGTCTGGATCAATACGCCGCGGCGACCCTGGGAAGCCAGCGGCACGAGCGGGATGAAGGTCCTGGCAAACGGCGGCCTCAATCTTTCCGAGCTCGATGGCTGGTGGGCGGAGGCGTATGAGCCGGACGTCGGCTGGGCGCTGGGAGATGGCCAGGCACACGGAGAAGACGTCGCATGGGACGGGGTGGAGGCCGCGGCACTTTACTCGCTGCTCGAGAAGGTGGTCGTCCCCTGCTTCTACGACCGAGACGAACACGGCATTGCGCGCGGCTGGGTTGGCCACATGCGGGCCAGCATGTCGGAGCTGGTTCCGCGCTTCTCGACGAGCCGCACGGTTCGCGAGTACACCGAAGAGCTCTACCTCCCGGCCGCGCGCGACTACCGCGAACGCGCGGCCAACGGCGGAAAGCTCGGTGCGCGCCTCCTGGCGGAGCGCCAGAAGCTGATCGAGAACTGGTCGAGCTTGCACTTTGGCTCTGTGCGCGTCGATTCCAGAGAGGACCGTCACTTCTTCCGGGTGCAGGTCTATCTCGGGGATCTCGACCAAGAGCTGGTTCGCATAGAGCTCTACGCCGACGGCCTCGGCGGCGCGGCGGGAGCGGTATACCCGATGGAGCGAACCGAGGCGATGCCCGGCGCCGCGAATGCCTACATCTTTACCGCACAGGTCCCCGCCGCTCGCCCTTCGAGTGACTACACGCCGCGGGCCGTGCCCGTGCAGGCGGGAGCACGCATCCCCCTTGAACTCCCGCTGATCCAGTGGCAACGCTAAGGGCAGGCGACCCTCCGCGACGCAGGAGCCAAGCGGTCCGGCCGGGACTGCTCGAGACCTCGCCAAAGGCGCGATCTCTCGCCGCCGCGGCGTCCCCTCTCTCGGCCGCGCCCCCGTCCGGCCTTCGGTGCGAGGACGGCTGCGCCGCTAGGGAATCATCTGGGTGACTTGCCCAGGGGAGACGATCTGGATGACGCCGCCCCACACGCACATCAGCTGGGATGTGTTGTCGAGGGCGGGCATGTCTCCGATGAGGACGGTCGGTGCGCCGGGGGCCCAGGGCCCGGGGGTGACGGGCACGCAGGGCATCGGAGTCAGGACTCCGAGCGCCGCGGTGGTGGCCGCTGCGACGGCGGGATTGGCCGGGCACATGCACATCCCGAACGACTGGATGTTCACCATGGGTATGTTGTCCATGATGTTTGCCGCAGGCACCCCTCCCGTCATCACCCGATTCTCAGGGGTCACCACCAGCGCGCTTGGCGCAACTCCGAAACTGCATTGAAGTACGGCGCCGTGACAGACCTGCATCGCCATCCGCGAACCTCCCTGCGCCAGGCAGGAGTGGCACCCCTTCAAGCGAGGGCGGACCGCTCTCGGCCCGGCCGCGAACGAGTGGCGGCGCGTGCTTCGCTCCCGCTCGCGGGGTGCGGTTGTCACCCGTCGTCCCAAGCAAGAGCACGGGCTCCCCGGCTTTCATTCTGCACTGCCCCTCCGCGGGGAGGCAAGCTGCGGAAGGACAGAAAGGGCGCTCCTTAGGCGCCGAGTCGTGCGCGGCTTTCGCTAGAAGCGTGGCCTCCCGCGTGAGGTCCAACGACCTAGCGCGTGATGCGCGCTCCCGGAACGCCGGCGCTGCTCCCGCAGATCCCACAGCTCGGGGCGACCCCAGGCTCCGGAGCAGCGGGTTCGTCCGCGCCTTGTCGGATGCTTGGAAGAATCGGGCGGTCGATCGATCCAGCGGAGGGCCGCACTGCGACCGTGCGGACCGCCACAGGAACCGCGGCGAGTGTGGGGGTGGGAACGCGCACAAGGAAGAGGACCGTGGCAGCGCGCGCCAATGAAGACAGGCCAAAGATCGCCCAGTAGGCGCTGCGGTGCTCCCCGAGATGCGCAAGAAGCCATCCTCCAAGCAAGGAACCCGCCACCATCGCCAAAGCGTTGGCGAGGTTGAAGGTAGTGAGCACGCTCGTCCGCTCTTCCTCGCGAATGGTTTCGAAGACGAGCAGGAAGGTCGCGAGCTCGTAGGCACCCCACGCGGTCCCGGCCACGCACTGCACCCCCAGGAGGTAGGGATACCAGTCTGAAACGATCCACAGCGACGCGAGGGGGATGATGCCGAGTCCACCCACCCACAAGAGGTGCCGTGCGCCGAAGCGTCGCGCGAGTGCGCCGAGGACCGGGAGCATCAGGATTTTTGCACCGAAAGACGCCGCGACGAGAACCATGTACCCCGCATACGAAAGCCGCAGTTGTCCCAGCATGTAGGGCGTGAAGTAGGGTGCCGACAGGTTGACCGCGGTCTGGACGGACAGCAGGTAAAGGAGAAGTCGGCCCTCCTGGCTTCGGCGGACAAGTCGACCCAGGACTTCGGTTGCGGGGACGCGGCGGTAGTTCTCGGGCAGCGGGATGGGCTCGCTCGTCGTCGCGAGAAGCCGTGCGCTGGCCACACGGCAGGCCGCCGCCGCGAGGAAGAGAACAGCAAAAGCCTGCAGGCGCTGGCCCCTCTCGGTTCCGGCCTGGAGGACAGCCCCGCCCAGCAGGAGCCCACCCAAAACGCCGACCTGCGTGATTCGCGTCCGCCGCGAGAAGTAGCCCGCGCGCAGGCGCGAGGGCACGAGGGTGCCGACCCATGTGTTCCACGCGGGCCCAGTGCCCATGCCGGAGCCCCAATAGAGCGTGGCCACCAAGAAGATCAACACCGTAGGGATGGCGCCCACGAGGGCCGCCGCGATCAGCGGGACGAAGGAGAGCGCCTGTGTCACCGCGCACACCACGACCCAGCGGCGGTGAGAGCCAAGCCGGCGCACGGCTGCGGGCGATGCCAGCTGCAAGACGGCTCCCGCGAGCGGCGGCACGGATGCAAGCAGCCCGGCGGCGACCTCGCCTACCCCCACCGCAAGCGCGAAGGCAGGCAGATAGGTCTCACCGATCCCCACCATCACGCTGAACGCACTGGCGTCGGCGCTCATGGCACGCAGATCGCTGCGCAGCTGGGTCGGACGGCGGCGGGACATGAACTCGGTTGAAGGAACGGGAGGTGCTTCGGGGTGTCAAGAGAGGCGCATGGCGAGCCGAAGTCGCAAAAGGTCGCACAAAAGTATGGACCGCTGCATCAGTGTCGTTAGAATCGCGCGCCAGTGGAATCCGAGTCGCACCCGCAAAACCGCTCCGCGAAGACACGTCACCCGAGGATGAGGAGACTTCGTGCAATGGACCGACTCAGATCGCCGGAAGTGTCCGGCTTCGGTCCGTCCGGCTCGCGCGCCGGCCGTCAGCGCTACGACGCCTGGCGCGACATCCCTAGCCCGCAGTGGCTTAGCGTCCAGTGGCAGCTTCGGCACTCGGTCCGCACGGCCGCCGACGTTGGGCGACTGCTCCCCCTGTCCGATGCCGAGCAGGCCTCGATCGCCCGCCTCGGCCAGAGCTATCGCTTTGCGGTCACGCCCTACTACTTCAGCCTGATCGACCCCGAAGATCCACACGACCCGATTCGGCGGATGATCGTCCCGTCGATCGAGGAGGAGGTGGATCTCGAGCTCGGCGAGGTCGACCCGCTCGGCGAGAAAGCGGACCAGGTCGCCCCAGGGCTCACGCACCGCTACCCCGATCGCGTGCTTTTCGTGGTCACGAGCTTCTGCACCTCGTACTGCCGGTTCTGCATCCGAAAGCGCAACTGGCGGGGCTCAGATGCCGCCCGAGGTCCACAGGAGGTGGATCAAGCCCTCGCATACATCCGGAGCCACCCAGAGATCCGAGACGTGTTGATCTCGGGCGGTGATCCGCTCACGCTGCCCCTTTCGCAGCTCGAGTACGTGCTACGGGGGGTCCGCGAGATCCCGCACGTCGAGATTGTTCGGCTCGGCTCCCGGGAGCCGGTGATGCTCCCCATGAGGATCGAGCCGGAGCTCGTGGCGATGCTCGAGCGTTACTCGCCCCTTTGGGTGAATACGCACTTCAACCACCCGAACGAGCTCACCCAAGAGGCCGCAGCCGCAGTCGACCGCCTGCTCCGCGCAGGTATCCCCGTGAACAACCAATCGGTTCTGCTCGCGGGCGTGAACGATTCTCTCGAGGTCATGAAGGCCCTGGTACAGGGTCTGCTCCGAATCCGGGTTCGTCCCTACTACCTCTACCACTGCGATGATGTGAAGGGGACGGCACATCTGCGCACCTCGATTCGGCGCGGTCTTGAAATTCTCGAGGGCCTGCGGGGTCATACCACGGGTTTCGCGGTGCCGACCTATGTGGTGGATGCGCCGGACGGCGGTGGGAAGATTCCTCTCATGCCGAATTACCTGGTCAGCCAAGGCGAGAGGACGCTTGTGCTTCGCAACTTTGAGGGCGTTTTGGTGAGCGTGGCGGACGAATCGCCTGCGGCCTCAGCCGCAAAGGGCAATGGTGATGGCCAGATTCGGCGCAGGCGCACCCGAAGCGCGGCGCAGAGCGTCTCGGATCTGCTCGCCGACGATTCCCAGCGCCTCGTGCCCGCGGGCCTGCCCCACTATGAGCGACGCGAGGCGTTGCAGAACGAGCAGGAGCCGGCCGGCGCTGCGGCTGCGGTGTCGGCCGCAGCGCGGCCTGAGCCGGCGCCGAAGCCCGCACCGCGCGCGCCGCGTACGCGGCGTGCTGCGCGCGACCTCCGGGTTATCCAGGGGTCGTGACTCTCCGCGCAGCCGTCGTCTATAGCCGCCTTCCCGAGGATCCCGTCGTCGACGTCGACGATCGCTTCGAGGAGTTCGATCTGCCCGCGGTGCCCGAGGCCGTCGCGGCGGCCCTCGCAAGGTGCGGCGTGGACGCCTTCCCGCTCGAGGACGACCCACGCCTCGTTCCCCGGTTGCTGGAAGAGGCGCCTGATTTCGTCTTCAACCTGGCGGAGGGCTTACGCGGAAGGGGACGGGAAGCCGTGGTTCCCGCGATCTGCGAGCACCTTGGCCTGCCCTATACGGGCTCCGATGCCCTCACCTTGGCCGCGACGCTCGACAAAGGCGTCGCCCGGCGCCTCATCGCCGGCACCGTCGCCGTGCCCGAAGGCGTTGTGGTGCGCCCGGGCGAAGCCCTTCCCGCCACTTTTCCCTTGCCCGCGATCGTAAAGCCTGTGTTCGAGGGTTCGAGCAAGGGCATTCACGACGACCTCGCCCTCGCCTTCGACCGACGCGCCGTCGAGGAGCGCGTGCAGGCGCTAAGCGCCCGCTACCAGCAGCCCGCGCTTGTGGAGGGGTTCGTGGCAGGTCCCGAGGTCACGGTTGCGGTTCTTGGCTGTGAGAAGCCCGAGGTCGCGGCGATGATGCAGATCCTGCCCCAGCGGGGCCCGCTTTCGCACTTTGTCTACACGATCGAGGCCAAGCGCGACTGGCAGCAGCGGGTGCGGTACGCGGTTCCCCCCGAACTCCCGGCCGAAGTCCTCGACCGCCTGCGCGGCGCAGCGCTCGCCGCGTTCCGGGCCCTTGAGTGCAGGGACGTGGCCCGGCTGGACTTCCGCCTCGCCGAAGGCGCCATCCCGTATTTCCTGGAGGCCAATCCCCTGCCCGGCCTCTCTCCGGACAAGGGCGACATCGTGTTCGCGACCGGCCGCGCCGGGCTACCCTACGATGATCTGATCGCACGCATCGCCGCCCGAGCGATGCGGGAAGCGGTCCTGGCGAAAGCCAAGGCGTAGGAGGAGAAGTCCGGTGGCGGAAGAGGCAACGGAGTACGCGGGGGCGGTGGATCGCGGTCTTGAGGGTGTGGTGGCGTGTACGACCTCCATCAGCGCCATCGTGGGATCGACCCTGACCTACCGCGGCTACACGATCGAGGACCTGGCCGCGAACTCGACCTTTGAGGAGGTGGTCTACCTGCTCTGGTATGGGCGGCTTCCGGCCCAGAAGGAGTTCTCGGATTTTCAGGCCAGCTTGCACGAAAAAATGGCGCTTCCCCAGCGCTGCTTCGGCTGGTTCCATGGCCTTCCGACCGAAGTCCATCCCATGGACTTCCTACACGCTGTGGTGGCGGGCCTCTCGCTCCACGATCCCGATGCGAACGTGATCGCGGACGAGCCGAACCGGCGCAAAGCGATTCGGCTGACGGCGCGGCTTGGCACCATCATCGCGGCCTACCACCGGGTGCGAACCGGCCAGTGGCCGCTTCAGCCGATCAAGGGCAGGTCGATCTCTTGGAACTTCCTCTACATGCTCTTCGGCGAAGAGCCGGAGGCAAGGCGCGTCAAGCAGTTCGACACCTGCCTCATTTTGCACGCCGACCACGAACTCAACGCCTCTGCTTTCTCGGCGCGCGTCACTTCCAGTACAGAGTCCGGGCTCTACTCGAGCATCATGGCCGCGATCGGGACGCTGAAGGGTCCACTTCACGGCGGCGCGAACGAGCGCGTGATGCGCATGCTGCAGGAGATCGGCTCGATGGACCACATCGAACCCTTCCTGAAGGAAGCCCTCGCGGAAAAGCGCAAGGTGATGGGTTTCGGCCATCGTGTGTACAAGGAGGGCGACCCGCGGGCGAAGATCCTGCGCGACATGAGCCGGCAGATCACCGCCGAGATCGGGCAGCCGCAGCTCTACGAAATGAGTGTGCGCATCGATGATGTGATGCAGCGCGAGAAAGGACTCTTGCCGAATGTCGACTTCTATTCGGCGACCGTCTATCACGCGATGGGCATCCCGACCGATCTGTTTACGCCGGTGTTTGCCATGAGCAGGGTGGCGGGCTGGTGTGCGCACGTATTGGAGCAGTATGCGAAAAACCGCATCTACCGGCCGCGCGGTAAGTACGTCGGGCCCACCGGCCTGAAGTACGTACCCATCGAGCAGCGCGCCTCCTAGCTACGGCGCATTTCCCGTGCGGGTCGCCGTCGTCTACGTGTCCGCGGCGTCGGGCCGCCTGCGGGATGCCGCCTGCGAGGTGAACCAGGCTGCAGCCTGCGAAGTGGCCGAGGGCCTCGAGCGCGCGGGCCACCGAGCCTGGCTCGTGCCCGTCTTCGACGAGGACTCCCTCGAGCGTGGTCTTGGAGGCGCGGGGTTCGACGCGGCCTTCAACCTGTGCGAATCCCTCTCCGGGGACCCGGCGCGTGAGAGCGAGGCCGCTCTGCGCATCGCCGCGCACGCGACCCTTGTCACCGGTTGCCCGCCCGAGGCCCTTCGCTTGCTGCTCGACAAACCCGCGACCAAGGCGCGGCTTGCCGCGCTCGGCATCCCGACGCCCCATGGTGTGACCACAGATCTCGGCCCGCTCGAAGTGGATGGACTCGAGCGGCTCTCGTATCCCGTGGTCGTAAAGCCAGCCCGCGAAGACGCCTCGATCGGGGTCACGGCGGCGAGCCTCGCACACACGCCCGAGGCCGCAGCCGCTCGCGCGGGCGAGCTTGCCGGGACCCTCGGCGGACCCGTCCTCATCGAGCATTATCTCCCCGGTCGCGAGCTCCACGTCTTTCTGGCGGGCGGCGCAGAGCCCGAGGTCATCCTCGTGTCCGAGATCCTGTTCGAGCTTCCCCCCGGCGCGCCGCGCCTTTTTACCTACGACGCAAAGTGGCGGGTTGGCAGCGCAGAGTACAGGGGCACACGGATCGAACACGCGCCTTGCGTCGAGCCGGCACTTGGCGACGCGCTCCGCGAGATCGCGCGCCGCGCGTGGAGGGGACTTGCTCTCTCCGGTTATGCTCGGCTCGACCTGCGGCTCGACGAATCCGGCTCTCCGCAGGTGCTCGAAGTGAACGCAAACCCCGACCTCTCCCCTGCCGAAGGCGTCCATGAGGCCCTTCGCGCCGCGGCCTTGCGGTTCGACGAGTTCGTCGCGCGTCAGCTCGACTGGGCCTGGAGTGCACGCAGTGCCTGAGCTCGAGCTGCGTGCGCTTCATGCGAACCACAAACACGCGGTGGAATCGGTGCTGCGCGGGGCGCGCGTCTTCCGTGAAGAGGAGATTCGTACGGCGCTCGACGTGTTCGAAGAAGCGCTCCGGCCCTACGAGGACTACCGCATGATCGGCGCGTTCCTTGAGGGATCCCTTGCGGGCTACACCTGCTACGGCCCGACTCCGATGACGGACGGATGCTGGCACCTCTACTGGATTGCCGTCCACCAAGGTTTTCAGCGTCGCGGGATTGCGCAGGCGCTGATCGAGCGCGTGCTTGCCGACTGCCGCGCCTCTTCGGTACGCCTGCTCACCCTCGAAGCCTCAGGCGACACGCCCGCCGCCCCAGCCCGCGCGTTCTACGAGGCGGCGGGCTTCCGGGAGGAAGCCCGCGTGCGCGACTTCTACCGTCCCGGCGATGACGTCGTGCACTACGTCGTGAGGTTTGCTCCGGCCTAGGGACTCGCTTGGGGCGGCGGCTCCGGCCGCGCACTCAGCCGATCGCCCAACGCCTTGCCCGCGCGTCGCTGGCGCCATGGCCTCCACAGGCCGCCCTGGCTGAAGGAGGTCCAACCCCAGCGAAGCCAGCCGAGCAGGGCGAAGGCCAGCCACAGAGCCCACGCCAGCATCGCGGCCCGGTACACAAGGAGCGGTACCGAGAGCATGAGGGCGCGCGGCAAAAAGGCACCGCTGCGATCCTGGTACCAAAGGAGCTCGCTCGCCGAGGAGCCGTTGCCGCGCACCTGCATCTGCGGCAGCCCGAGCAGCCCTTGCTCAATCGCAAAGAACAGCCCGGCAAGGGCGATCGGGGTCCAGATTGCGAGCGTCAGCTGTAGGCCGCGAAACGCCCGGTCGCCGAGCGACGCGCCCTGCTCCCGCCGCCAGCCGAGGGCGAGCAGCCATCCCACGACGATCGCGCCGACAAAAACCGGCACCTGGGTGAGACCCACACCGAGCAGCATCCAGTGCCACGAGCGAAGAGGCGTGATGCGCAGCCGTCCGAGACCCGCCGCGATGAGGGCCACGACGGCCAAAAGGCTCCAAAAAAGGACGGCGGGCCCGCGCCGGGGTCCGGCCAGGCCAAGCACCCAGCGGTCCCCGGGCGGCCGAATGTGCAGCGACACGTTCACGGCGGGCGCACCGAGATCCACCTCCGGCGTGCGGAGCACCTGGGCGATGCTCGAGGGCTCGCGCCACGCGATCGCGACCGTCTGCCGACCGGGAACGACGGGGAGCGTCACCTTCCCGTCCTCAAGGCGGATGGGCTGCGCCTTGCCGGCAATCTGAACGGACTGGAGTTCGGCGCCGGAGGGAAGGGTGACGGCGTGTTGCCCGCCCCGGCTGCTGCGCAGCACGAGCTCGAGCGTGGAGTCGCTCGCGCGCAATCCCGGCGCGTGGGAGAGCGAGACAGAGTCGAGGGTCAGCGTCTGGCCCGGCACACTTTCCGGTCGCGAAAGGACAAGGCGCACCTCCTCCCCCGGCCACGGCTGAAACTCGCGCACCCGCAGCCCGGACCCCTCGCCGGCCGCCGCCCTTTGGATCGGCGGGATGCCCGAAGCCTCGACGTGCCAGATCGGACTCGCGTCGATTCGCCAAACCTCGGTCCACGGCACGGTGTCGGGGGCCTGGAGCGCAAGCACATCCGCCTGGGCGAGGACGGAACTCCATGCCAGCTCCGAGACCTCGGGGGGAAGACTCGCGGCCACCCGGCCAGCCTCGACGCGGACTCCCTCGGTCGTCACCGACTCGCCCGGGAGCAAGGGCACCGCAAGCACGATGGCCGTACCCATCGGTGCGACGCGCACGACGCGCGTCGTCACCTGCCACTCGAGCCCGAGCTCGAGCTGGCGTTCGATCCGCACGAAGGGGGGAAGCTGCAGGGGCGCCTCGGCCTGCTCGTTCTCGTCGGCGCGGCGCGTGCGCACAAGCTGCAGGTTCTCCCCCGGAACGCCGTCCTCGTGGATACCTTCCACCCGCCAGCCGTCCTGCGCATCTTCGGGGGCCTCGACCCGAGCCGGTCGCAGCGGGAGGGGAATCTCGACCGCAGCACGCTCTGGAAGCGGCCCTTCCATCACGATCTGGTGTCGGCCGGGCGGGAGCGCAATCCAGAGCACCCCTGCGCTGTCCCGCAACAGGCTGCGGGCAGGCGCTGAGTCCGCCATCACCGTGCTCGGGCTCCACCCCCGTGCGCTTCCCGGCAGGGGTACACCCGTCTCAAACGCAACCTCGAGCTCAAGCCGTGCGCGGAGCGTCCCGCGGACCGCCTCGACGCGCAGCCGCGGGATCGCGGCACAGCGCGGCGAACACTCCGGAGGCGCGACGAGCCGCTCGCGCAGGGAGTCGAGAAGGGCCTGAGGCGGGTAATCGGCCCGGGCGTCACCAGCCAGCGTCGCAGCCGCGAGGGCGAGGGCGGCCGAAACGGCCGCGGACCCTGCGGCCCGGCCCCTTCCGGATCCCTCGCCCGGCCCGGCTGCCGCGCCGGGCAGAGGGCCGTTCCCGCGGGCCGCGGCGCGCAGGAGGACCCCGGCAAGGAGCGCGACAAGTCCCACGCGGAGCCAGGCGAGGGCAAAGTTGCCCGCAGGAGGGATGAGCCACAACTGCAGCTCCTGGGCACTTTGCACAGGTCCGCGCCAGCGCAGAGTCACGGTCTGCCAGCGCCAGCGCGGCAGGCCCGGCCCCGTCGGAATCAATGCGCTCGGATCGGGAGCCCAGCGCTGGGCGGTCTTTTGAAGCGCGCTGCTGGACAGGACTGCCGCTTTCCGCGGCGAGATCGGGGCAGCGGCCCCGGACGCGGTGTAAGCCTGCTCCGGGCTCGGCGCCTCGAGGGTGGCGGGCGAGGGCTCCGCCGCAGAGGACGCCCCCGCTTCTGGAGGCTCGAGACCGGGATAGGTGGCCTCACGCACCTCCTGCACGAGGAACGGAACCCCAAAGATCACGAGCGCGACCAGAAGCCCCAGGCGCAGGAGCCGCGCACCGTCGCGGACTCTGCCGAGGGGAAGGACACGGACCGCCGCCTCCGCGGCGAGGATGGCGGCCCACAGCCAATGCGGCGCCGAGGGTTCGGTCCAGCTGAGCGCGAGGGCAAGGAGGGTAACGAGGCCCGAGGTTCTTCCGAACAGGCGTCCAGCCGCGAGGGCGGTAATTAGCACGAGGAAAAGATCCAAAAGGCTCCAGCTCGCAATCCACGTGGGCGAGGCGTCATCCACCCCTGCGGCATGAAAGAGGCGCCAACCCGGGGGGAGATTCAGTGTGGCGGCGATCTCCGAGAAATCAGACCGCCAGCCGACGGCGGGGATGCGCGCACGGAGTCCTTCGAGGCGCGCGTCGGCTTCGAGCTGTGGTCGTGCCTCCCGAACTTCGACGCCTACGGTTTGTGCGCCGGGCAGTTTTGTCACGAGCTGACCAATCCCGCCGACGGCGACGCGCCCGAGCGTCATCTCCGGTCCGACCTCGAGGCGCCAGCTCCGCGTCATCGTTCCGCCGACCACATCGTGCACGGTGTAACCGGCGCCATCAAAATCGAGCCAAAGCGTGCGCGAGAGGGTGAGCTGGTCGGGCGCCGGGTCGGCATCTCCCCGGCGCCGCTCGACGAGGCGAAGCGTTGCACCAGGCTGCATGAGATAGGCGGGGTACGAACGCCACTGCGTCGGGAGCAGGGTCTGCTGCGGATCCACCGCGACCCCTCCCGCCACATCGACCAGGCGAAGCTCCGGCCGCGCCGAGAACGCCCAGACCTCGCTCGCGTCGAAAGCCTCCTCGGGACCCACGCTCTTGGGTGTCGGCGGAGCGGGCACTTGCGGCGGCACGGGGAGGGTGAGTTCGTTGGTCGGACCTTCGCTTCGCGCCTTGAGGGTGACCTGCCAGCGGCCGGGCCGAATTTGGAGCACAAGACGCCCGTCTTGCTCGATGCGCGCGGGGAGCGCGCTTTCGAGCGACATGGGCAGGAGGTTCGGGAGGAGTGCGCTGGGCAGGGTGAGCTCTCGGCTCTTGCCCGCCACTTGGAGATCGATGCGCGTCTCCACGACCAGCGGGACTTCGTCCTCCACAAGACGCGTGGCATGGAGCTCGATCTTGTCCTCCTCGCCTCCCGCACCGGCGCGGCGCTCGAGCCACAGGCGACCCTCGTCGTCGCGCGCTGGGAAGGGGACCGGCTCGCCCCGCAAGCGCAGCGACAAGAGGCCGATTTCGGGCGGCAGCGCGAGGAGCGCGGGGGGAGCGTCCCACAAGAAGGTTCCGCTCGCGCGATGCGATCCGATCGGAAGCCGCACACTGGGCACTCCCTCGCGGAGCACGACCGCGACGGGCAGCTCATCCACCTTGACGTCCTGGGGCCAGGTCTTCTCGTCCCCAGGAAGCGGCACGAAGCCGTCCGCATAGACCTGCCACTCCTGGCTAAAGTGCGCGCCCGAGGCATCCGCCTCCAGCAAGAGGCGTGCGGGCCACGCACAGGCGTGTCGTCCCGTGTCACCCACGAAGGCGGGGCAGAGCTCGCTCTCGTGGCCGCGCATCACCCAACCGACCCAGGGACGCAGAGGCTCGGGCGCATCGCGCGGCGCGAGAGGCTCGGCCATGGCCTGCGTCGCCAAGAGGCAAAGCGTGAGCAGAGCGGCGGCGAGCCGGACGAGCGACACGATCCTGCCCTGGCAGCGGGAGAGCGCGAGCCGCTCAAGCCTCCGACGCAGACCGTGCAGGTCGCACCGCGCAGCCGTGGGGAAGACGCTCTCGGGTGTCATCTCTGGCCATCCCCGCACCGGCCGCAGGTCATGTGCTCCTCCGCCAAAACTCGGCCGCGCCGCCGTCGCGTCGCTTTAACGTGCCGGGTGCGCCCGCGATTTCAATCACGTGCGTCGACGCCGGGCACGCAAGGCGCGTGACATCCCCTCCGGGCGTCTTCTCTTGGCAAGCGACCGGATCGAATGAGCTAGCCCCCGCGGTGTGGACGGAGCACCCCCTGTGTATAGCGGGCCTTCGTGGTGATGATGTGGATCACGCCATTTGAGGCGCTCTTGCCCCAGAGTGCAGCAGCGCGTCCGCGGATCAGCTCGATTCGGTCGATCTCGCTCAGAAGCGGCGCCTGTCCGTAAGAAGGCGAACGCGCAGAGGGCCTCTCGATTTGTCGACCATCGATCAAGACGAGAAGGCGAGCTTCCGAGCTCTCGCCCCGAGAGCTGGCGGTGACTGCAAAGACCCTCTCGTCCGTACCGGTCACGCGAATCCCGGGCATCGCGCGCAAGACGTCGGGCAGAGTGCGGACCCCAAGGCTCACGATCTCCGGTCTTGTGAGCACGTAGATCGTTGAAGGCTCTTCCGCGGAGCCGACTTGGGAGGTGGATGCGAGGCCAGCGGCTGTGAGGGTTAGCGAACAGAGTGTGCGCACAAGCCACCCCATTCGGTTCCCTCCCCTTCGCTCATGGATCGGCAGACTGCCTACTCGCTTGAGAAAAGGCCGAGGGCGGGAGGGTTCCCGGCGTCCCGGAGCAGGGCACCGGGGTCAGCGTCTTGCAGCCTTCCCCGTTCGGGCGCGGCGGGCGCTTGCGCGGATGTAGCGGCGGGTGATCGGAGAGAGGTCGTCCGGGGCAATCCGGCACTCGATCAGCACGAACTCGCGCACTTCGTGGGCGGCGCGCAGGGCCTCGCGCAGTTCGGCCCGCGTTTGCGCGCGAAATCCGACGCCGCCCCACGCCTGGGCGAGCTCCGCATAGGGCCAGTTCGGCAGGGAGAGCAGATCCTCTCGCGGGGAGACGGGCCGGAAGATCTGCCAGCCGGAGTTGTTGAGCAGCACGACCACGGGCGAGAGCCCGCGCTTTGGCGCGTGGGAAATCTCGGAGCCCGTCATCTGGAAACCGCCATCGCCGCACAACACGAGCGGCCGGACTCCGGTTCCGATCTGCGCGCCGAGCGACGCTGGCACCGCGAAACCCATCGACGCGTAGTAGCCCTGGGCGAAGTAGAGTCCACCGCCGTGGAGCCGGAGCTCGAGTCCGCCGAACAGCATGTCGCCCGACTCGGCAAAGACGTGATAGCCCTTGTTCGCGGCCAGAAAATCGTTCACCTCCAGCAACAGGTCGTTGTTGGTCAGGGGAGCTGCGTCGCCCCGCGCCTTCTCCCGACCGTTTGACTTCTCGCGAACAAGATTGTCCTGATAGATCACCCTCTCGGAGAAACTCGGAAGCCTCTCCTTTGCCAGCGCCACCACGAAGTCTCGCAGCATGACGTCGGTGTACTGATGGAACGACACGTTCACGCGTTCACCGAGCGCCCACACTGATCTTTCGCGTCGCACCTGCGGCTTCGCGGCCCCGAGGTTCATGTCCGTCAGCAAGGTGCCGAGCGCCAGCACGAGGTCGGCGTTGCGCACGCGCTTTTGGATCGCAGGGGGGCTAAAGGGGCCGACATGAATCCCCATGTGGAGCGGATGATCCATCGGAAAGACGCCTTTGGCGTCCACCGTGGTCACCACGGCGACGCCGAGTTTCTCGGCGAGCCGCAGAAAGTCTCGCTCGGCGGCCGCGCGATAGAGCTCGAGGCCTCCGATCACCACGGGGCGCCGCGCCGCGCGCAAACGAGCCATCGTGTCGGCCACGGCTTCGGAGAGCTTGCGCGCATCCGAGGTCGGCCGCGGAAACGTACCGTCCCACTCCACGATCTCCCGCGGAACCGGAATCTCGACGTCGACGACATCGCGGTGGATCTCGAGATACCCTGGGCGGCGCTCCATCGCGATCTTGCGCACGACCTCATGGATCTCGAGGGCCGCCCGTTCCGGGTGCTCAATGATTTGGGCCGCGCAGGTCACCTGCTGGAAGATGCGCCACTGGCTTTCCACGTCTTTGGCTTGGTGGTGGATGCCGGAGAGCTTCTGCTCCGCCTCGCCCGGTCCGCCCGACACGACGAGGATCGGGACCTGCTCGGCATAGGCCCCGGCCACGGGATTCACGACGTTGTTTCCGCCCGCCCCGTAGGTCACGCACACGACGCCAAGCCGCCGCGTGCTTCTCGCGTAGCCGTCTGCGGCGAAACCGACGGAGGGCTCGTGGGAGAAGGTCACGATCTCGAGCGCTCGGTCACGACCGAACCGGTGGAAGAGCCCGAGCACGAGATCGCCGGGAAGCCCGAAGATATGGGTCACGCCGTGGCGCTTTAGGTACGCGACGAGGAAATCGCCAAGCGCCATGCGCGGGCGCATGGCCGAGGAAGGCTCAATGCCCCGCACGCGCCGTTTAGTCATCCGAATAGCGCTCTGAGTTCCAAGGGTTGCCACGCATGTGGTAGCCGTTGCGCTCCCAGAATCCCGGCGCATCGTGCTGCATCAACTCAAAACTGCGCACCCACTTTACGCTCTTCCAGAAGTAGAGCTTGGGCACCACCAGCCGGAGCGGCCAGCCGTGCTCGGGAGTGAGGGGCTCACCGTTCATGCCAAAGGCGAGGAGCACGCTCTCATCGAGCAGGTCGGCGAGCGGAAGATTCGAACTGAAGCCGTGCTCTGCGTGCACCATCACGTAGTGGGCCCGCGCTGTGGGGCGCACTTGCGAAAGCAGCTCGCGGACAGAGACCCCGTCCCATTGGCAGTCGAACCTGCTCCAGCTTGTGACGCAGTGGATGTCGTTGCACAGCGTTTTGCGTGGCATTGCACGCAGCGCGTCGAAGGAGAACGTGGCGGGAGACTCGACTTCCCCGAAAAAACGCAGGTTCCAGCGCGCGAGGTCGATTTTCGGAACCGATCCGTAGTGGAGAACCGGCCACTTTTCCGTGAGGGACTGCCCGGGCGGAAGCCGCCCGGCCTCCCGCATCTTCGCTTCCTTGCGCTTTCGCTCGCTGCCCTCGAAGAGCGACATGACTACCCCTTGTGCCCGTGCGTGATCTGGTAGAGGTAAAGGCCTGCCACCACCAAAGCGTGTCGAATGGTTCCATCCGCAAGCCGTGCCTCAAGCTCACGCACGGGCAACAGCTCGACCGCCGTCTCTTCTGCGCCAGCGTTGCGGATCTCCGCCACGCGCTGCGCACCACGCGCGAGGAACGTGTGCACCCCGTTGCCGAACAGTGCAGGGTTCGGGTTGAGGGCGCCGATCGGCAGAACTTCGGGGGCGCGGTAGCCCGTTTCCTCGAGCAGCTCGCGTGCGGCGGCCTGTGCCGGTGTTTCCCCTGGATCGACGATCCCGCCCGGGATCTCCAGCGTGAGCTGGCGCGCGCCATGACGCCATTGTCGCACCATCACAAACTCGTCATCGCTCGTGAGCGCGACGACATTCACCCACTCGGAAGCATCGATGCGGAAGAAGGGATAAATCTCGCCCGTGCGCGGCGAACGGAAAAGCGTGCGACTGACCCGAAAGACTTTGCAGTCCTCAAGCGCCTCGGTCTCGAGTTCCTCCCAAGGACGGGGCAAGCCTAGAGCACCTCGTCAAGCACGATGCTGACTTGCGCGTCACCCGGGTTCGCGGGGCCGGGAGCCGCGCCTTGCAGGTCGCCAGGCGAACGCGTGGTGGCATTGCCGTCGCTGTCCAGCCGGGCGGTGAGTTGGAGCGGACCGTTCCACGGCATCTCTTGGATCATCCGGTCTTCAGGGCCGAGCTCGAACTGCAGGGGAAAGGTGGGGTTGGGGATGCGTTTTACCGCCGTGGGCGGACCGGAGGTGCCGCGGCGCGCGATCAGGAAGAGAACAGCTCCTTTGGGCGCACGCGCCACGAGCTCGGGTGCGATCTTGACCGTGCCGCGGATCGGCGGACCCAAGGTGCCCCGCTCTGCGGCCGCGCCGGGGGGAGCCCCTGTCATCGGACCGGAGGCTGCAGCGCTCGCGCGGCCCCCCGCTTTCGTGGCGTCTTCCTCCTCCTGCTTCGCCTGTTCCGCGCCCCGCGGAAAAATCCTCGAGAGGTCCGGAGCGGCAGGTTCTTCACCCGGCACGTACGGCTCAATCTTCCGGTCGCAGCCGAGGACGAGGGCGAGGGCGAGAAGGAGAAAGAGGCAGGAGGCAGCGCGCATCGCCGCGACCGTAGCGCACGCCATCCGGGCAAGCCTTGAGGACTCCGTGCGGGTGAAGGCGCAGGTGAAGCGGACGCGAGGTGCGTGGCGATGACGTCGCTCGAGAGTGTTGGACCGCGCGTGCCTCGCCGCGCCGCCCGGATTGCTCGCGTAGGCTGCAGCGAGGGCGATTCGCCCGAGGAGGGGACGCCCGATCCTCCCGTTCGATCCGATTGCCCGTCGGGAGCGCGTCCCCCCGGGCAGCTACCACAAAGTCCGCAGAGCCCCGGCTGGCGCGTTGTTCCGACGCCGGGCGCGTGGTAGCGTCGCACTATCGAGCGGAGCCTAGGGGTGGCCGGGCCGGCTGAAAGAAAGCAGCGGGCCGGGTCTGAGATGAGACCCTCCGAACCTGAACTCGTTCATGCGAGCGTAGGGAAGGCTTCCGGGAGCAAGCGACTCCCGCCCACCACTAGGGATCCGCGTCCTTCGAACCCGAGGAGCGCGGCCCCATGCACCAAAACCACGGATCGACCCACGAGAAGCCGTACACGCTACCGCCCGTCGGCGGCAACCCGTCGAGCACACAGCAAGGCACGACCCCCGGAAGCTTTGCGCTGCGCTGGCAGGCGGGCGGCCCCTACAGCTTCAGCTCGCCCGATACACCCGGGATGCCACAGCCGTCGAAGAAAACCGCGTGGGACTTCATGCCGGCGGATTGGACGCTGGCCCCGGAGAGCGGCGGGAGAAGGTGGCTCGCTCCCCCAGGCTTTTGGCCCATCACCCAGCTCGAGTTCGCGCGTCTTGGCGAGATCACTCCGCAGATGAGGCGCGTTGCCGAACGAGAGCCTCACCTCACGCCGGAGATGGTGCGAGACGAAGTCGCGGCCGGTCGCATGGTGATCCCCGCGAACAAAACCCACCTCGGCTATCGACTCGACCCGATGTGCATCGGCCGCGCGAGTCGAACCAAGGTGAACGCAAACATGGGTGCATCCCCGGTCGCGAGCTCTTGCGATGAGGAGGTGGAGAAGCTGCGCTGGGCCGAGCAGTGGGGCGCCGACACGGTGATGGATCTATCCACTGGCGGAGATCTCGACGCGACGCGTGAGGCGATCTTGCAAAACGCCACCGTTCCCATCGGGACCGTGCCCATCTACTCCATGATCATCGGCCGCAAGATCGAAGAGCTCGATGCCAAGACGGTGCTGGACGCGCTGGCCCATCAGGCGCGCCAGGGTGTCGACTATTTCACCATTCATGCCGGCGTGCTGCGCGAGCACCTGCCATTCATCCAGCGGCGCCTCATCGGCATCGTCTCGCGCGGGGGGTCGCTGCTTGCCAAGTGGATGCTCGTCCACCAGCGCCAGAACCTGATGTACGAGCTGTGGGACGAGATCTGCGAGCTCATGCGCCGCCACGACGTCACGTTCTCGATTGGCGACGGTCTGCGCCCGGGCGGGCTCGCCGACGCCACCGATGAGGCGCAGCTGCGCGAGCTCGCGACCCTCGGCGAACTCACGGAGCGTGCCTGGCGCCACGGGGTCCAGGTCATGGTGGAGGGGCCGGGGCACGTGCCCTTCGATCAGATCGAATACAACATGAAGCTCGAGCGCCAGCTCTGTCATGGCGCCCCGTTCTACGTCCTCGGGCCGCTCGTGACCGACATCTTTCCCGGCTATGACCACATTACGAGCTGTATCGGCGCCACCGCTGCGGCGTACCACGGCGCGTCCATGCTGTGTTACGTGACGCCGAAGGAGCACCTCGGGCTGCCCAAGAAAGATGACGTGAAGCAGGGCTGCATCGCGTACAAGATTGCGGCCCACGCCGCCGACGTGGCCCTCGGCATCCCGGGCGCGCGAGATCGCGATGACGAACTCACCAAGGCTCGGGCCGCTCTTAACTGGGAAAAACACTTCGAGCTTTCGTTCGACCCTGACCTCGCGCGCGCCTACCACGACGAAGATCTCGACGTCGACACGGACTTCTGCGCGATGTGCGGTCACGACTGGTGTTCGGTGCGCATTAGCAAGGAGATCGCAGAGTTCGCGAGTGGAAAAGCGGAGTCCTATGCCTGGGAGAAGCCGAAGGTGACGGCCGCCCTGACCGGCGTGCAGCGTGAGATCCTCGAAAAGCGCGGTGTGCTCGCTCCCGAACAGATTCATCGCCTCGCGAGCAAGATCCGGCAGCAGATGAGCGCAAAGGCTGGCGTCAAGGCGGCCTGCCACAGCGATTGCGTGGACGACGAGAAGGCCAAGCACTTGCAGGAGCGGGGGCGCGAGGCGTAGGCGCTCGACGAGCTCTAGAGAAGAGAGCGCCCCGGGACCGCGAGGCCACCGGGGCGTCCCGTCCGAACCTCACCCCCCCTGGATCGGCTCGGATCTTTGGTTCGGTTTTCGGTATGCGAGGGCAGGGACTTGAGGACTTTTTGCCGACCGGGTGCGCCTTCGTGAGCGAGCAGCTTCGCCTTGGGGAAGCCAACGCCGCGCAGTACTTGCTGCGCCGAGGCCTGCTGCAGCCCGGGGAGGAGGCCACGCTCGAGCCCGCGGGCGAGGGCAACATCAACTGGGTCCGGCGTGTGCGGATCTCCCCGAACGATCGCTCGCTCGTCCTAAAGCAGGCGCGGCCCGCTCTCGAGCGCTTTCCCGAGTACCAGGTGACCACCGAGCGCATCGTCTTCGAGGCGCGCTACTACGAGCTCGCCCGCGCAAGCGATCGCGACGGCCTTTTGCCGACCGTTCTCGACTTCGATGAACGCGAACGCGTTCTCATCCTTGAGGACCTAGGCGATGCCGAGCGTCTCGACCAGACGCTCGGCCGGGGGGGCGAGGGTCGGGGCGCCGCCCACGCACTCGGCCAGTTCCTCGGCCGGGTCCACACCGCGACAAAGGACGAGTCGGGTCTCGCGGAGCGCTTCGACAACGACGCCATGCGCCGCCTGCACGGCGATCACATCTTCGTCCTTCCCTTCCGCGAGAACACCTTCCCGCTCTCCCCGCGCCTGCGGGCGCGCGCCGAACAGGTGTGGAAAGACGCCGAGCTCGTCGCCTGTGCGGATGCGGCTTACTCCCGCTACCTGACCGCGCAGGGCGCACTCGTCCATGCCGACGTCCAAGCGGGGAACGTCTTGCTCACGAGCTCGGGCCCGAAGCTCCTCGACGCGGAGATCGCCCACGTGGGCGACCCCGCCTTCGACGTGGGCACGTTGCTCGCTCACCTTTGCGTGAACGCGCTTGCCTCCCGTCGCTTGAGCCCGGGGCTCGCACGCGCGGCGTGGTCGGCGTATCTGGGAACGGCGGGGCCGGGGAGCCTGCGCTTCGAAGACGCGGCCCGCTATGCGGGGATCGAGCTCCTGCGGCGTACGATCGGCGCGGCGCGCCTTCGAGCCGTCGAACGAGACGAGGCCGGTCTTGTCGTCCTCGAAGCGGCCCTGCGCTGGATCCGCCAGCCCCCGCCCTCGCTCGAGGCCCTCGAGTCTCAAACGATCTAGGAGTCGCTGTCCTCTTCGTCTTCGAGCGTCTCGCCGAGCTCGTCCACCCACTGGATGCGCTGATAATCGAATCGGTCCTCTGCGATCGCGTTGAACTTCACGATGTCGAAGTAGGGAGAGAGGTCAAAATCCCGGGGCGTCAGCAGCGTAGGATGGCGCATGCGGAAAAGGCCCGTGTACTCGGGGCTCTCGTGCCCGAACAGGCGGCGCAGCACGCGCCAGCCCGACGGTCTGGGTGCATCGAATCCGCTTTGACTCACGGGCGGGACGATGGGAAAGCGCACCTTCGCGAACAGCTGGCCGAGCAGGCTCGAGCAGATGACCTCAGTCAGAGTCGCGCTCCCGAAATGAAGCGCCGTTCGCCGGAAGCGGCGGGGAATCAGCGAGAACGGCAGGAGATAGCGAGCAAGATCCACGAGATTGCGCAAGTCGTAGCGCCAGCCCACGGCCGCAATCGCTTCATCCAAAATCACCTTGAGGTCCTCTGGGCGCAGCCGGTGGGGTCGACAGACCCGGAGATTGAAATCGATGTACTTGGTGAGAGGCGAGACGATCACCCCCTCCATCAACGCCTCGACGATGAGGTGCGACGCATCGTCGCCGAAGCGCTGGAGAGCGCGCTCGCGCTCCTCTCCGCCGCGGCGCAGGAGCTCGTCGCCGATGTAAAGGGCGGCGTGAGACCAGGAGCTCTGGCTGAGATACTTGATGGCCGCCGAGATCCGCTGGTCGCCTTCGACGAGGACGACGTCGCCCTTTCGCACATGGCGCAAGAGCGCCACCGGATCATTCCAGCCGCGACGCTCATAGTGAGAGAGCGGCATGCTGAGCGCCTCGACGAGGTGATCTACGAGCCAGCGGCGCATTCCCAACTCGGGTCCTCCCGGTCTGCCCGCCCGGCGGGCTCTGCCCTTTAGCTGCGGCACCAGATCCATGCATCTTTACACCCCGCGGGTGCTCTCCCAGAATCGCCTCGTGCCCGATCCCCGGCGCAGTCTTGCCGCTCAGCTCGTCCTTGTCCTCCTCGGGACTTGGCTTGGGGCGCTTCTGCTCTTTGGATCGGTGGTGGCCCCAGCAGCCTTTGCGGTGGCGCCCACACCTGCGGTCGCAGGCAATCTCGTGGGGCGAGTTCTCGCGGCACTCGACTGGGCAGGGTTGGCGGCGGGCCTCACCCTGGCCGGGATTTCCATCTGGCTTGGCCGGGGACTTTGGACGGTTGCGCTCCCCGTTTTTATGAGCCTCAGTTGCCTCCTTTCGAGGCTCTTCCTCGCCCCCGAAATCGCAGCGCTTCGCCCCCTCCTCGGCGATGCCTCGGCGCGGGCCCGCTTCGGGCTGCTCCATGGACTTTCGGTGGGCCTTTTCGGGGCGCTCCTGCTCGCTGGCCTCGCCCTTATCGTGCTGCACGTTCGAGCCCTTGGAACCAAAAAAAAGCGGCTGATTTCATAGCCTTGGGCGGAGGCGTGCGTTATCCTCTTTGGCGGGTCGAGATTTCCCTTTAAATTCAATAGCTTGGGATGATCCGGGAGAAGGTGGCAAGCATGGCTATCAAGATCAAGGCCATTCTCGAACTCACGGTCTCCGAAACCAGCCTCGAGGATGGACTTGCCGAATACGACGAGCTGACTGTGGAGGGGCTCCTCCAGGAAGTGCTCGACAAGGCCATCGCCTGCGACGAGATCCGTGTCAAGGTCGTGGAAGGCCCGAACACACTCGAAGAATACGACCAGCAGCAGGCGAACTCCTAGCCGCCGCGATCAGCCGAAGAGCGTGAGTTGCTCCGGATGGGAAGGCCGGTGTAGACGGGCCGCTGCCCCGCGCAAGCTGCGTGGGTCCGGGCGCCCGGGCGCACGGCGACTCGGTTGGTAGATGCCTTCCCGACGCGCGTATTCGAGCAGGCGCAGATAGAAGGCTTTGAACCGCTCGCCGTGGTTGAAGTGCTTGAGATGGGCGAGCTCGTGGCACAGGGTGTTTACGAGGCTTGAGTATTTGAGCGGCTCGCCGGTGGCATTGTGGCGGAGTCGAATGCGGATTCGTCCGTCCGCGTAACACACACCGTAGCGCCGCCGAACCCGGGGCCGCTCGGCTTCGATCGAGTGGTACGCAAGGCCAAAGCACGCAGCAATCTGGGCGGCGTCGCGATTGAGTCGCTCCACCAAGGCGCGCACGGTTTCTCGATCCATTCCCGAGGCAGTCTCTCGGCCTGCAACCGGGTCGTCAAGATCGCCGCGAGACGCGTGGTATCCTGGCGCGCGTGTCCGACGCGTTCGATCGCAAGACCCTGCCGCTCTTTCCGCTCTCAAACGTGGTTCTTTTTCCAGGTGTGCGCGCGCCGCTCCACATTTTCGAGCCCCGCTACCGCCAGATGACAGCCGCGGCGCTCGCGGCCGACCGCTGGATCGGCATGATCGCGGTCCATCCCGACCACGTAAGCGAGATGGAAGGGAGTCCGCCGCTTTTCTCCGTCGGATGCGCCGGGGTGATTGCGGAATCGGAGCAGCTGAAGGACGGGCGGTACAACATCGTTCTGCTGGGAACCCATCGCTTCCGCATTCGCCGCGAACTGCCCGACGCTCCCGGTCGCCTCCACCGCGTGGCAGAGGTCGAGTTGCTCGAAGATCCATTTGAAGCGGCCGAGAGGCCGCGCGTCATGGCGCTGCGCGCGCGCGTGGTCGAACTCTTCATCAGGCTCGCACGCCTCAGCGCAGCGGCGCGAGACTCGGAGCTCACCCCGGAGCTTTTCGACGACGTGGATCCTGTGACGCTCGTCAACACGCTCTGCCAGCTTCTGGATCTGCCCTGCGCGGAAAAGCAGGGGCTCCTCGAATGCCACGGAGTGCGCGAGCGACTCGAGCGGCTGCTCAGCGCGCTCGAGTTCCGCAGTGCCGAGCTGGCCTTCCAGAACCCGGACGGCGCGCCTACTCGACATTGACGCGCAGCGCGTTCAAAATATCGGGCATACGTTAATAAAACTGAGAAATTCGTAGATCGCGATGCGCGGACGGCACTCGGTCGTCATCCCCCTGACACGCATTTGTAACGTACGAACGATCTTCGCGGCTCGCCGCAAACCCCTCGGAATCGAAGTGCGTTCTCGCTCACAAACAGCGGTTCTCCGTCGGTGATTGTGCCCGCTGGAAGGGGTCCCGCGCGGCGCCAGCAGCGCGAAGCGAACTGCTTGAATCGCTCTTGCGGGGCTTCTCCGAGGTATGGTCTACTCCCGGCGTTTTCGGGGGGCCTCGTCGAAAAAGACGGCGAGAACTCCCGGAAATCCCCGAGAACTCTGGATGACAACCCCCCAGATCTGGGACGGCGTTTTGCGCCGGCTCGGAGCCGAAATTCCGTCCTTCGCCCTCGAGGCGTGGGTTCGGCCCATCGTGGCGCGGGTCGATGAGAGTGGACTCCAACTCTCATGCCCGAGCGCATTCCACCGCGAGCGGCTGCGCGAGCGGTTTTTGAAGCCCATCCTCGCCTGTGCCTACGCCGAGGCCGGGGGGGAGATCGATGTTCACCTGAGCATCGCGGAGGAGGGTTCCCGCACCGCGCGCGAAGCAAGCGGGGCGGGAGCTCCTCCCGCGGCGCCGACCCGAGGCGCGGACGCAGAGCGAAGCCGGCCCGTCGCCGCACCCGCGCCCGTGCAGCGCTCGCTCTCCCATACCTTTGAGACGTTCGTCGTCGGTTCGTGCAACGCTCTCGCCCGGGAGGCCGCGCTGGCCTTGGCCCACGGCCGCCAGCTCGGCGTGAGCCCCCTCTTCCTGTGCTCGGAATCCGGCCTCGGCAAAACACACCTCGCACGTGCAGTCGCCGCCGAGGCGCGGCGCGAAGGCACGGAGCGGGTCGTCTACGCCTCGTCCGAGTCCTTCACCAGCGATTTTCTCTCATCGCTTCGGGCGCAGCGCATGCCGGGCTTTAAGCGGCGCTTCCGCCAGGAGTGCGACCTTCTGGTGATCGAGGACGTGCAGTTTCTCGCCAACAAGAAATCCACACAGCTCGAATTGTTCCACACCATCGATCACCTGCTGTCCGCAGGGGTGCGGATTCTGCTCACTGCGGACCGCCTCCCGCGGGACATCAGCGAGTTTGACGGCCGGCTGCGCTCCCAGATGACGGGTGGGCTCGTCGCGGAGATTGAGGCCCCCGACGCACAGGTGAGACGCCAGATCCTGCGCGCGAAGGCCGCCGCCGGCGGCGTGCACATCCCCGAGCCGTGCCTCGACCGCTTGGTGGACGGCGCCCGCGGGAGCGTGCGCGACCTCGAGGGCGTGCTGATCCAGCTGGTCGCGAGCGCAGCGCTGCTAAAGCGAACCATCGATCTCGAACTCACCGAAGCCGCGCTCCGCAAGCTCGTGCCAAGCGCGCTTGCGCAGGGCCGCCCGATGGAACCCGAGGTCGTGATCCAGGTTGTGGCCAGCCATTTCAAGACCACGGCGCAGGCGCTGGCTTCGCGCTCCCGACGGCGCGACCTTGTGGCCCCGCGGCAGCTCGCCATGTACCTCGCGCGCCGCTACACGACCGCCCCGCTCCAGCAGATCGGCGAGGCATTGGGGCGCGATCACCCGGCCGTAAGCCACGCCCTGACCACGATCGGCCGCCAGATCCTCGAGCGCGCGCCCCTGCGCTACCAGGTGGAGGCCCTCTCGGCGAGGCTCGACGCATTGGCCGCGCGCGGAGGCTCGGGAGCGGGGTAGAATGCGCGCTCCATCCGCCGGAGGAGTGCGCTTGGCCGGGATCGTCCGCTACGGAGCCTACGTCCCCTTCTTCCGTCTTTCCCGGACGGCCTTCGGCGCTGGGAAGGGCGAACGGGCGGTCGCGAGCTACGACGAGGATGCCGTTTCCATGGCAGTCGAAGCCGGCCGCGAGGCGCTGCGCGGCGCCCCGGAACTCCACGGCTTGCTGTTCGCCACGACGAGCCCTCCCTACGCCGAGAAACTGAACGCCTCGACGCTCCACGCCGCGCTCAATCTCCCGAGCGCCGTCTCGGGCGCGGACTTGGGCGCGTCGACGCGCGCCGGGCTCGCGGGTCTTCTGCTCGCCGCCGACATCGCTGCCGCCGGCCGACGCACCCTCGTGTGTGCCAGCGATGTCGTGGTGGGCGCACCCGAGGGTGCCCGGGAGCGGATCGGCGGGGACGCGGCCTGCGCTTTTGTGGTGGGCGAGGACGGGGAGGCGATTGCCCGGGTCGTCGGCCGCGCATCCCTCACCGATGAGCTTCTCGACACCTGGCGCACTCCGGAGGATCGCTTCCCCCGTGCATGGGAGGAGCGCTTTGGCGCCGAAGTCCTGGGGCCGTTGCTGCGCGAGGCAGCGGTCCGGGCGTTGCAGGACGCCGGCATCCAACCCGCCGACCTCTCGGCACTCGTCGTCGACTCGACCAACGAGCGTGCGGCGGCGACCTTGCCGAAGGCGCTCGGCGTCAAAGCCGAGCAGGTCGGCGATACGCTCTCCCTCAGCGTCGGCCGATCGGGTGCCGCGGCGGCCGGACTCGCGCTCGCCCACGCGCTCGACCGCGCGAAGCCGGGCGACCGCATCGCAGTCGTCGTCGGAGCGGATGGGGCCGACGCCATCGTCCTCGAAGTGACTGCGCGGATTGCCTCTGCGCGGCCCAGCCACAGCGTGGCGCGCTGGCTGGCCGCAAAGCGCAGCGACCTCGCGTACCAGACCTATCTCAAGTGGCGCGGCATCCTGCCTTTCGAGCCTCCGCGCCGCCCCGATCCGGAGCGGCCGGCGGCACCCCCGATGCATCGCTCGCAGCGCTGGAAGTATGGCTTCATCGGCTCGCGCTGCACGGCCTGCGACACCGTGAACCTGCCCCCGCAGCGCGTGTGCGTGGCGTGCGGCGCCGTCGACCAGATGAAGCCCGAGCCGATGGCCGATGCCCGATGCCGCATCGCCACTTACACCCTTGACCGCCTCGCCTACTCGCTCCAGCCCCCGGTCGTGGCGGCCGTCGTAGACTTCGAGCAAGGCGGGCGCATGCAGTGCGAGCTCACCGACATGGATCCAAATCAAGTCGCGATCGGTGACGAGCTCGAGATGACCTTTCGGCGTCTTTTCACCGTGAACGGCGTGCACAACTATTTCTGGAAGGCGAGGCCGCAGCGCTGAGCCCGGCGCCGGTGGCGCTGCCTTGGCGAGAAAAGGAGAACACCCTTGGCCAGCAAAGGAATCCGGGACCGCGTCGCGATCGTCGGCATGGCCTGCACACCCTTTGGTGAGCACTGGGACAAAGGTGCCGCCGACCTGCTGATCGATGCGGCGACGGAATGCTACCGATCGGCGCAGGTCGAACCCGCGGCGGTCGATGCCTACTGGCTTGGAACCATGGGGAGCGGCCTCTCGGGCCTAACGCTGTCCGAGCCGCTCCGGATCCAGTACAAGCCGGTGACCCACGTCGAGAACTTCTGTGCCACCGGCAGCGAGGCGCTGCGAAATGCCTGCTATGCCGTGGCGAGCGGCGCCTACGACCTCGCGATGGCGATCGGCGTCGAGAAACTGAAAGATTCCGGCTACTCGGGGCTCGTCGTCTCAGCGCCTGCGAGCGACGGCACGGACTCGACGATTACGGCACCCGCCACGTTCTCGCTTCTTGCGCCCGCCTACGCCAAGAAATACGGCCTCGACGAGGCGACGCTGAAGGATGTGCTCGCGCGCATTGCCTACAAGAATCACTACAACGGCGCACGCAATCCGAAGGCCCAGTTCCGCAAGGAGGTCCCGCTCGATGCGATCAAGGCATCGCCGAAGGTGGCGGGGTGCCTTGGCATCATGGACTGCTCGGGTGTTTCGGACGGCTCCGCCGCCGCGATCGTGTGCCGAGCCGAAGACGCCCACCGCTACACGGACAACCCGATCTTCGTGAAGGCACTCTCCTTCATCGCGGGCCCAGCCGAGGGCCCGATGCGCCAGGAGTACGACTTCACGAGCTTTGCCGAGGTGGTGGCCAATGCCGAGGACGCCTACAAGCAGGCCGGCATCACCGATCCGCGCAACGAGATCAGCATGGCCGAGGTGCACGACTGCTTTACGCCCACCGAGCTCGTGCTGATGGAAGACCTCGGCTTTTCGCCCCGCGGCCAAGCCTGGAAGGACGTCGTGGAGGGACGTTTCGATCTCAAGGGCCCCCAGCCCGTGAATCCCGACGGCGGCCTCAAGAGCTTCGGCCACCCCATCGGAGCCTCGGGCCTGCGCATGATGTACGAGATGTGGCTCCAGCTGCGCGGAGAGGCGGGGCCCCGCCAGATCGAGAGCCCGAAACTCGGCCTCACGCACAACCTCGGGGGTGCGCCCGGCCGCTGCGTAAGCTTCGTTTCTATCGTCGGGAAGTAGCCCTCGCCATCGGCTTCGCCTGCGGCGCCATGATGAACGCCACGACGCCAGCCAGCGTCACCGCGAGACCGGCCCACTGGCGCGCCGACGCCACCTCGCCGACGAGGAGCCAGGTCGCTCCGAGAGAGAGCACGGGAATCGACGGCACCACGATCGCCGTCGCGCGTCCAAGGTCAAGGCGCGCGATGGATTGATACCAAAAGACGGTGCCGAGATACGAGAGCACCACGCCCTGGAGAGCGAGGGTGGGCAAGATGTGACCAAGCTCCTGCGCCGGGGGAAGCTGCTCAATTCCCTGCTGCAAAATCCAGCCCAGCGCGAGCAGCGCTCCGCCCCAGATGTAGCGTGCGCCCGTGAGCACGAGGGGAGGAGTACCGGCTAGCCCGCGCAGCACGATGAGGTGGGAAAGCTGCCAACAAAGGGGAGTCGCGAGCAGGAGCCACACCCCGGCCGAGGCCCGAAAACCCTCAACGCCCACCGCCAGCGCAATCCCAAAGAGCAGCATGCCCGTGGCGAAAACGCGCCGGAGAGTCGGCCGGTGTCCGAGGGCGAGCCACGAGAGCACGAGCGAATAGGCGGGCTCGCTCTGGAGACACAGCGCCGCTTCGATCGCGCCGGCGCGGCGAGTCCCCGCAAAGAACAGCAAAAACGCAGCCGCGGTCCCGAGAGCCCCGATCACCGCAAGGCGTCCCCGCGCGCCGGGTCGCACCAGCCATCCGAGCTCGCCGCGCAGGGCCAGCACAGCGGCCGCAAAGAGGCCGCCAAACGTCGCTGTCGCGGCCGCCACAAATAGCGGATCGCTCCGGTTCGTGGTGAGCTTCGCGAGCCCCGGGACGAAGGCTCCGTTGAGTGCGCACAGGCCCGCAAACAGGAGCCCAGTCCTCTCCTCGCGTGCGCTCACGTCGGATCTGCCGCCGCAATCGCTGCGGCGAGGGCGAACGCAGAGAGCGGGGCTGAGCCCTCGGCCTTGTTGTTGATGATGACGTACACCTCCTTGCCTGCCTTACTCCCCTCAAGGCAAAGCCCGGCAAGAGACGAGCGTGTCGCGGGATCTTCGTCCACGAGTCGGTCAAACGGGGTGTAGCGTTCGCGCGCGCTCTCGTAGTCAAAGCCCGGGTGCAGCATCCAGCGCACGACCCACGCGGGATCCTTCGAACCGTTCACGAGCGCGCGCTGGGCCCGGACGCTCGGCATCGCCGGATGGACATTCACGCAGTGCAGGGCACCCGCTGCGGCAAGCGCAGCGGCGTAGGCCGGCGTGAAAAGAGCGCGACTTCGCAGCTCGACGGCGTAGCGCGCGCCGCGTGGAAGTGCGGCGAGGAACCCATGGAGCCGCTCTGCGAACGCCTGCGGCGGGCCGAGCTCCGCCAGCGTCTGCGGCGGAAACTGAAAGAGGATCGCTCCCGCCTTTGCGCCGAGGCCCTCGAGGCAGGGCCCCACCACCGCGTCGCGGGCATAGCCCGCGTCGAAGCGGAGGGGGTTCGGCTCGCCGGCGCGCCCGCCGTAGCGGGCGTGACGCGGGAAGCGGGCCAGGGTCAACGCCTCGTGTGCCTTTACCAAGAACCGAAAATCCTCGGGGACCGCTGCGGCGTAGGCGGCGAACTCGGCAGCGCCGATCGGCCGATAGAAGCTGCGATCGATGCCGACGCTACGCAGAAGGGGATGCCGCGCATACGCGGCGAGCCCGAAGTGTGCGAGGCGCTGGGCCGTCGCCCGATCCCCATAGACGATTCCAGCCCAGCCCGGGAAGGACCAAGAGGACGTGCCGAGGCGAAGGCCAGTCGGGAGCCGCTCGGCGAGGCCCGCGATTTCGGCGCGAAGGAGTGCGGGCCCGACCGCAACGCTGCCGCGATCGGCCTGCCCGGTGCGGGTGAAAAGTTCGAGCTGCGCATCCCCGCACCGATCCGCCACGCACCCGAGTGTGCGCGAGGTGCTTGGAAAACACGAGCGCAGGAGGGGAGCTCCCGCGCGGGCGAAGCGGGGCCCGCTGCTGCTTTGCCGCCTCCCACCCGTGCGGATCGGAAGGTACGCTCCGCGCTCATTCTGGAGGAACCCATGGCCTACAAGACGCTCGAGGTGCGGGTGGAAGGGGCGCTGGTCTGGCTCACGCTCAATCGCCCGGAGGCGCTCAACGCGATGAACCTCACGCTCGTCGGGGAGCTGCGGGATTTCTTTTCCTCTCTTCCCTCCCAGCAGGAGCTCCGGGTGGTCGTGCTGAGGGGCGCGGGGCGCGCCTTTTGCGCGGGCCTCGACCTGCGCGAGTCCGGAGCCGAGCCTCGTGGCGGAGTGCCCGCCGGTCTTCGCGCGCAGCGGCGCATCAGCGAGCTTGCGCTTCTCATGCGCCGCGCACCGCAGCCCATTATCGCCTGCGTCCAGGGTGCGGCATGCGGCGGCGGCTTTGCCCTCGCTTTGGCGTCGGATGTGCGCATCGCCGGTGAGTCCGCGCGCATGAACGCAGCCTTCATCCGCATCGGTCTTTCGGCCTGCGACGTGGGGGTCTCCTATTTTCTGCCCCGTCTCGTCGGGGCGTCGGTCGCGGCGGAGCTCCTGCTCACCGGACGTTTCATCCACGCGGAGCGTGCCCGGAGCCTCGGGCTCGTCTCCGCCGTGGTCCCCGACGCCGAACTCGAGGCGGAGGCGCGAAAGCTCGCCGAAGAGATGCTCGGTACCTCGCCCCTCGGCCTTCGTCTCACCAAAGAGTGTCTGAACGCAAGCCTCGACGCGGGCAGCCTCGAGCAGGTGGTGGCCATGGAAGATCGGAACCAGATCCTGTGCGCCCAGACCCGCGACTTTGGCGAGGGGGTACGCGCCTTCTTGGAAAAGCGCAGAGCCGAGTACGCCGACGGGTAGCGTACGCCCGTCCCAGCCACCGGGGTGCAGGAGCCTCCGTGCGGGTCAGGCGGATTCGGCGATGGCATCCGTGTCGGGCATGCGCTCCGTCTCTTTGGCGCCGGCTTTCACCCACTCCTGCAGCGGCGGGAGCGCCCATACGGCGTTGAGGTAGTCCTTCGCACGTCCTTCGAGCGTTACGCCGTAGGTCATGAAGCGGGTGACCACCGGAGCAAACATCGCATCGGCGATCGTGAAGTGGCCATAGAGCATGTTGCCGCCCGTCCCATACCGGCTCCGGCACTTCTCCCAAATTGCGGCAATGCGGGCGACGTCGACCTGAACCTCAGGCGTGAGCGGGATGCGGGCGCCGAGCGCGCGCACGTTCATGGGGAGCGCGTGTCTGAGCGCCACGAAGCCTGCGTGCATCTCGGCACTCACCGAGCGGGCGTGCGCACGCACTGCCCGGTCTTCTGGCCACAAACGCGCGGCCGGCGCAATCTCCGCTACGTATTCGCAGATCGCGAGCGACTCCCACACCGTGAGGGCACCGTGCTTCAGGATCGGCACCTTTCCCGAAGACGAATGTCGAAGGATCTCTTCGCGCGAGGTTGGGGTGTAGAGGGGAATGCGGATCTCCTCGAACGGAAGACCGGCCATGCGCAGCGCGAGCCAGGGCCGAAGCGACCACGAAGAATAGTTCTTGTTGCCGATGACAAGCGTGAGGGCATCCACCCGATATCCCCTTTCGACACGATCGCGGCTTTCAGGCTACCGGCAGGCGGACGCGCTCACAACGGCATGCTGGGCGATGCGAAGCCGGGAGGAGTAAGCCCGCCCTTGCCCATGCCTGGGCGTGTCGGCCGCAAGGGGCGGAGTGTTCGAGGTGACGCTGCGCCTCGGCGAAGGCATCCCGTCGACGCGTGCCCTGCTGGACCTGGTTACGATCGCGACCGGCCAGCGCATCCTCATCTTTCGGGACCGGGCGCTGAGACAGCGCGCGTTCCCTGGGTGCCCCCTGGCGCCACCCTGCGAAGGGTTAGTCCGCCGCGCCGACTCCGTGCACGAGAATGGGGAACTGCCGCTCCTGCGCCGTCTGGGGCGCGCGCAGGGGCTCGCCGCCCTCGGGGCCGGGGGAGAGCGCCACCGCACCCTCGGGCGCGAGCTGCACGATATACGCCTTGCGCACCTCGGCGCTGCGGTTGGGCCCGGTGCGGTGAGGCGTCAGCGACGAGAAAACAACAACGCTGCCGGCTCTTGCGGGAATCGGGACCGCGCCGTCGGGGTCCCTCATGCACTGCCAACCCGCATCCGTTAGCCAGTGTTGGAGCGTGCCATGGCGGTGAACGCCCGGAACCACCCAAGGACAGCCGTTCTCGAGAGTCGCATCGGTGAGCGCAATCCAGCAGGTCAGGTACTGCTGAGGCAGCACAAAGTTGTAGCCATTGTCCTGGTGCCAGGGAAAGGTGCGCTCGGGCTCCGGCTTCTTATAGACGGCCTGGTCCCAATACAGCCGCACGTCGGGACCAATCAGATCATGGCCCAGGTCTTGGAACAGCGGTCCGCGACAGACATCGCGCAGGTATCTCGAGCGCGCCACGAGATGAACGGTGAACGTAATGGCCTCCGCATCGGCGATGAACAGCCGCCCGCCGGCCCGAGTCCGCAGGAAGTCCGTCGTCTTCTGTTCCCACGGATCGATCTCGGCCCGGATGGCCTCGACGGTCGCCGCATCGAATGCGTCCTCCAAGAGGAAGTATCCGTGCTCGTCGTACGCGCGCGCCTGTGAGGCGGTGATCCGGCGATAGGGTCCGGCCGGCATGCGCCAGTGGAAGTCGCAGTTCAAGGGATGAAGATCCACGCTCAGCCTTGCTCCAAGAGAAGGCAGGAATGGATCGACTCTTCGCCGGGGATCTCGCGGGCCAGGGTTCGGATCGCGAGTTCCGCCTCCTGCAAGGCGAAGTCGTGGGTATGGAGCCGTTCGAGCGGGTACCTGCGAGACTCGATTAGATCAATTGCGCTGCGGTAGCCAGACGAGGTCACTCCGATCGCGCCCTGAACGTGGATCTCTTTGAGCACGATCTTGTCCGAGACGAATCCCGGTACGGCCTTAAAGCCTTTCACACCCGCGAGGACCACCGTTCCACCCGGTGCCACATAGTCGAGGGCAGCGGCCACGGGTTCCGTGGAATAGGAGGAGACCTCGACCACCACGTCGGCTCCGCGCCCATCGGTCAGCTCGGCGATGCGCCGCTTTGCGTCCTCCTTTTCCACATCGATGGTGTGATCGGCGCCGAGCTCACGCGCCAGGGCGAGCTTGCGCGCATCCGCCGAAAGTCCGGTCAGAATGATTTGCTTGGCCCCCGCGACGCGGCAGGCGAGCAGGCTCGCGAGCCCTCGCTGCCCGGGGCCGAGAACCACGACAGTGTCGCCGGGTTTCGTGCGAGGAATCTCAACCGCCCAGCGGAAGCCGGCGCCGAGCGGGTTGAACATCACCGCCAGCGCGGGAGGAAGCGCGGGATCGATTTTATGGAGGATCGCGTTGGCGTCGAGCCACATGTACTGCGCGTACGCACCCCAAAGCCCCGGCGGGTCGGCGAGCGGGATATAGGAGTAGATGCGCCGTGCCCGGCAAAGGTGGTAGCTGCCCCGAAGGCATGGATCGCAGAAGCGGCACGAGAGCATGGTTTCGACGGCGACCCGGTCGCCGACGTCGACATTCCAGCGCTTGGCGGCGCGGTCGCCGATACACTCGATGCGGCCCAGCGGCTCGTGGCCTGGGATCACGGGCAAAGGCGTGCGAAGAACGCCCTCGTACTGCTCGTAGTCGCTGCCGCAGATGCCGCACGCCTCGACGCGGAGGAGAGCGGTGTCATCGCTGATGTCGGGAATCGGGAGCTCGCGCAGCTCAAGCTTGCGGGGTGCGGTTTGCACCATGGCGAGCGTCTTGCGGGGAGTCATCTCGGCACTACGTGCTGCGATCGCGGGACGCCGCGCGGACAATCTGCGAAGCGGACCCTGCGCGGCCTTTCATCCCAGCGCTCCTCGAAGAAGCCGTCCTCTCTCTCGCGATTATGAGGAGCGCGGTCTGGGAAATCCAGGGCGCTGGGAGGTCCGGCGATCCGCGGACAAACCGGCCCGGCGAGGCCTTGCGCAAGCCTCTCGGCGGGCTCCCTTCCAAGAGTGGGCGCTCTGCGCGCAAGGACGTGCAGGGTTCGGGGCCGGGCGCCCTAGCTTCGGGCGAGACGGCGTGCCACGCGCGCGATGGAGTCGGGATTGAGCGAGATCGAGTCAATGCCAATATCGGCGAGGAACTCGGCAAACTCCGGATGATCGCTCGGTGCCTGACCGCAGATTCCCACCTTCCGGCCCTTGCGGTGCGCCGCTTCGACCACCATGCAGATCAGCTTCTTCACCGCAGGATCCCGCTCGTCAAACAGATACGACAGCAGCTCCGAGTCGCGGTCGGTACCGAGCGTCAGCTGTGTCAGGTCGTTCGACCCGATCGAGAAACCATCGAAAAGGTCGCTGAACTCGTCTGCCAGCAGCACGTTGCTCGGGATCTCGCACATCACGTACACGGCAAGACCCCGCTCGCCCCGCACGAGCCCATTTTTCTCGAGCTCGAGCAGCACACGACGGCCTTCTTCGAGCGTGCGGCAGAAGGGGACCATCAGGATCAGATTCTCAAGGCCCATCACCTCGCGAACGCGACGCACCGCCGCGCACTCGAGGGCGAATCCCTCGCGGTAACGCTCGGAGTAGTAGCGCGAGGCGCCGCGAAATCCGATCATGGGATTCGATTCAACGGGCTCGAACCCCACGCCGCCCAGAAGCCCGGCGTACTCGTTGGTCTTGAAATCCGAGAAGCGGAGAATCACCGGCCGCGGGTAGAAGGCTGCCGCAATCTGCGCGATGCCCGTCGCCAGCCGGGAGACGAAAAACTCCGGCCCCGTCGGGTAGCCTCGAATCCGCTGTTCGATCTTCTGGCGAGTTTCGCGCTCGGTCACGCGGTCGGGATGCACGAGGGCCATGGGGTGAATGCCGATCCAGTTCAGGACCACAAGCTCCATCCGGGCAAGGCCCACACCCACCGTCGGAAGCTGTGCAAGCAGAAACGCCCGCTCGGGGTTGCCAACGTTCAGCATGAGCGGCACACGAGGAGTCGGTAGGGTCGCGGGGTCGATCGACTCGCAGTCGAACTCGACGCGACCCTCGTACACGTTGCCGACATCGCCTTCCGCGCACGAGACCGTCACCTCCTGCCCGGTCTCGAGAACCTGCGTCCCAAGCTCGGTCCCCACAACGCAGGGAATCCCGAGCTCACGCGAGACGATCGCGGCGTGGCAGGTTCGGCCGCCGCGGTCCGTCACCACGGCGGCCGCGTGGTGCAGCACGGGTTCCCAGTCGGGTCCCGTCTCCGCTGTCACCAGGATTTCCCCAGCCTCAAAGGAGGCTTGCTCGGAAAGGTGGTGCAAGACCCGAACACGACCGCTTCCCACCTTTCCTCCGACGCTCTTGCCGCGTGCCAGAACCCGACCTTTCGATCCGCGCAGCTTGTAGACCTCGATGGCCAAACCCTTGCGCTGGGAATGGACGGTCTCCGGCCGCGCCTGCACGACGTAGAGAACCCCGGTCTTGCCGTCCTTCGCCCACTCGATGTCCATCGGCGTGGACTGGCCGGCACGCGCGGAGTAGTGATCCTCGATCGCGAGCGCCCAGCGCGCGAGCTGGATCACCTCGTCGTCCTCGAGTACGAAGCGCTCCCGGTCCTGCGCGCGCACGGGCCGGAGCTTCACAGGCTTGGCCGCGCTGTGCGGGTCATACACGAGCTTGAGGGCCTTCTCCCCTCGCTCACGCCGTACAATTGGACGGTATCCTTTGCGCAGCGTCGGTTTGTGCACCCAGAACTCGTCAGGGTTCACGCTGCCTTGCACGACAGTCTCCCCGAGGCCAAACGCACCCGTCACCATCACGACGTCGCGGAAGCCCGTCTCTGTGTCGAGCGTGAAGATCACGCCCGCCGACGCAAGATCGCTCCGGACCATCTTCTGGACACCCACCGAGAGCGCAACATCTCGGTGCGCGAAGCCGCGCTCGGATCGGTAGACGATGGCGCGATCGGTGAACAGCGAAGCCATGCAGTCCTGGATCGCGTGCAGGAGATTGGTCCGACCGTGCACGTTGAGATAGGTCTCCTGCTGACCGGCGAAGGATGCGGTCGGCAGGTCTTCTGCGGTGGCGCTCGAGCGCACGGCGACGTCGGTCGCCTCCTCGCCGCTTTGGGCCGAGAGCAGCCGGTACGCGCGCTCGACCTCAGCCACCACGGCGGCCGGCAAAGGCGCCGAGCGAATCTGCTCGCGCACGCTACGGCCCGTGCGGGCGAGCGCGTCAACGTCCCGCGGGTCGAGCGCGTCGAGAGCGGCGTAGATCTCGTCCTCGATCCCCGCCTCATGCAAGTGCAGTCGGTACGCATCGGCAGTGACGGCGAATCCGTCGGGCACGCGAACACCGGCGGACGCAAGGTTTCCGATTAGCTCACCGAGCGACGCGTTCTTTCCTCCCACGCGCGGAAGGTCGGAAAGCGCGACCTCGGAGAACGGCAAGACGAACGGCGGTCGCGGCTCCGGCACGCAGTTTCCTCCAGTCTCATCGTGATGCATAGCGCACGGGAAGCCTGTCGGCTGGCTGACAGATCCCTCTGCCCGGACGGGCATGGTGGCAAGATGCGCGTTTGCATCGACGGCAACGAGGCCGCTGCACGAGTCGCTCACCGTCTTTCGGAAGTCGCCGCGATCTATCCCATCACACCGGCGTCGCCGATGGGCGAACTTGCCGACGCCTGGAGCGCAGAGGGCCGTCCAAACCTCTGGGGCACCGTACCCGAGGTGATCGAGATGCAAAGCGAGGCAGGTGCTGCTGCCGTTCTGCACGGAGCGCTTCAGCGCGGCGCGCTCGCGACGACTTTCACGGCCTCCCAGGGTCTCCTGCTCATGATCCCAAGCATGTTCAAGATCGCGGGCGAGCTCTTGCCTTGCGTGCTTCATGTCGCGGCACGCGCCGTCGCAACCCACGCACTTTCCATCTTTGGAGATCACAGCGATGTAATGGCAGCCCGCACCACGGGCTTTGCCTTTCTCGCGAGCAGCTCCGTCCAGGAGGCCCACGACTTCGCGCTCATCGCCCATGCTGCGACGCTCCGCAGCCGGGTGCCGTTTTTGCACTTTTTCGACGGCTTTCGGACGTCTCACGAAATGCACTCGATTGAGATCCTCTCCGACGACGATCTGCGGACGATCGTGAGTGAGGACATGATCCTCGCGCACAGGGCGCGACGGCTATCGCCCGACCGGCCGGTGCTCCGTGGCACCGCGCAGAATCCCGACGTCTTCTTCCAGTCGCGGGAAGCGTCCAATCCCTTCTATGCGGAAGTTCCGCAGATCGTCGCAGAGTCGTTTGCGCGCCTCGCAGAGCGGACGGGGCGCACCTACCAGCTCGTCGACTACATCGGGTCGCCGGACGCCGAGCGGGTGCTTGTGCTCATGGGATCGGGCGTGGGTGCAGCACGCGAGGTGGTCGAGAGGCTTTCCGCAGCGGGGGAGCGCGTGGGTGTCGTGGTTCCTCGCCTCTTTCGGCCGTTCCCGGTTGCGGCTTTCACCGACGCACTCCCGCGAACGGCGCGGGCGATCGCGGTCCTCGACCGCACGAAGGAACCGGGCTCGGCCGGGGAACCCTTGTACCAGGACGTGCTGACGGCGTGCATGGAGCATGCCGCCGCAGGCGCGCGCGCAGGCATTCCTCGCATCGTCGGCGGCCGCTACGGACTCGGATCCAAGGAGTTCACCCCCGGCATGGTCAAGGCTGTGTTTGACGAACTTGCCCGAGAGAAGCCCCGGAACCACTTCACCGTCGGAATCCACGATGACGTGTCCCATACCAGCCTGCCCTGGGACCGCGCGTTTTGCACGGAGGGTCCCGGAGTGCGGGCTGTGCTCTTCGGACTGGGAAGCGACGGGAGCGTGGGTGCGGCGAAGAGTTCGGTCAAGATTATCGGCGAGCAAACCGGGCTCTTCGCCCAGGGCTATTTCGTCTACGACTCCAAGAAGTCGGGCGCCGTGACGATCTCCCACCTGCGCTTTGGCCCCGCGCCGATTCGCTCCACCTACCAGATCGAGCTCGCCGAGCTCGTGGCGTGCCACCACGAATCGTTCCTCTCGCGCATCGATGTGCTGGGCCGGGCCGCCCCTCGGGCGCGCTTCTTGCTGAATAGCCCCCATCCCCCTGCGGAGGTCTGGGATGCACTGCCCGGCCGCGCTCAGCGCATCATCCGCGAAAAGGAACTCGAGCTGTGGGTCATCGATGCCCACCGTGTGGCGCGGGAGGTCGGACTGGCGGGCCATATCAACACCGTGATGCAACCCTGCTTCTTTGCGCTCTGCGGAGTTCTGCCACGCGAGCAGGCGCTTTCGGCGATCCGCCAATCGATTGAGAAGGCCTACGCAAAACGTGGCAAGACCATCGTGGAACGAAACCTGGCCGCCGTCGACCGCGCGCTCGGGGCGCTCCAGCGCGCTTCGGTGCCGAGCGACGGACCGCTGCGAACGGACGAACCTCCGATTCCCGAGACGGAACCTCGGTTCGTGCAGCGCGTGACCGCGCGTCTGCTCGCCGGCGAGGGGGACCTCTTGCCGGTGAGCGCGCTTCCGGCCGATGGCACCTTTCCGACGGGCACGGCGCGGTTCGAAAAGCGGATGCTCGCCGAGCAGATACCCGTTTGGGATCCGACGCTCTGCATCGACTGCGGCAAGTGCGCCATCGCCTGTCCTCACGCCGCAGTTCGCATGAAAGTCTACCCGGAGGTCGACGGCACACAGGCGCCCGCCAGCTTCCTCACCAAGCCGTTTCGCTCCCGTGAGCTCCAAGGCCACGCCCTCACCATCCAAGTCGCACCCGACGACTGCACGGGCTGCGGGGTGTGCGTGGAGGTCTGCCCTGCGCGGAGCAAAGAGGAGCTGAAGCACAAGGCCCTCGACATGGCGCCCGCTGGATCGCGCCGCGAGAGCGAGCGGGCCAATTTCGAATTCTTCCTGCGGATCCCCGAGCTCGATCGCACACTCCTCGAGGCCTCGACGGTGAAGGCCGCGCAGACGCGCGAGCCGCTCTTCGAGTTCTCGGGCGCATGCGCGGGCTGCGGCGAGACCCCTTATCTGAAGCTTCTCTCGCAGCTTTTTGGGGAGCGGCTTCTGGTCGCGAACGCAACGGGCTGCTCATCCATCTACGGGGGGAACCTGCCGACCACGCCGTGGACTACCAACGCGGAAGGCCGGGGCCCGGCGTGGGCGAACTCTCTCTTCGAAGACAATGCCGAGTTTGGCCTTGGGTTTCGCGTCGCGCTCGAAAAACAGACAGAGGAGGCCCGTCGCCTGCTTCTCGCGCTCGCGGAACGCGTGGGAGAAAAGCTCGTGCAGCAGCTCCTCGCAGAACGCGGGCAAGGAGAAGTCGCCATCCAAGCGCAGCGCGCGCGCGTAGGGTTGCTGCGCACCGTACTGGCGGAGATTGCGGGCCCCGAGGCGCGACGCCTTGAGAGCCTGGCGGATGATCTCGTACGCAAGAGCGTGTGGATTGTGGGCGGCGACGGCTGGGCCTACGACATCGGTTCGGCGGGCCTTGACCACGTGCTCGCGTCCGGACGCGACGTGAACGTGCTCGTGCTCGACACCCAGGTCTACTCGAATACCGGCGGCCAGGCTTCCAAGGCAACGCCGCGGGGCGCGGTCGCGAAGTTTGCCGCCAGCGGCAAGCCGGTCGGGCGAAAGGATCTAGGACTCCTCGCCAGCGCCTACGGCCACGTCTACGTCGCACAGGTCGCCCTCGGCGCAAACGATGCCCATACGCTGAAGTCCCTGCTCGAGGCCGATGCCTGGGCCGGGCCGTCCCTCGTGATCGCCTACAGCACCTGCATCGCTCACGGAATCGACATGTCGCAATCCATGGCGCACCAACGCGACGCGGTGCGAAGCGGATTTTGGCCGCTCTGGCGCTACCACCCCGGCAACGATCCCCATCAGCGCCCCTTCCAGCTCGATTCGCGGGAGGCGTCGATGCCGCTGCGCGATTTCTTCGCGAGCGAAACCCGGTTTTCCATGCTCGAGCGCAGCGATCCTGCCCGCGCTGCACGACTGGCTGCACTCGCCCAGGCCGACGCAAACGAGCGCTGGCGCCACTACAGTGCGCTCGCCGGGATCGAGCGGAGTGTGCCGTCGACCGAAGCGCCGCCGGGCAGCGAGCCCGTGCGAAATCCCGGCCCGGAGGACTGACGCGTGCCCAACCTTGGCTCACGCTACCTCGGTTTTCGGCTGCGAACGCCGCTTGTCGCGTCCTCCTCACCGCTTACGGGAACGCTCGATGGCTTGCGCCGGCTCGAGGACGCCGGCGCATCCGCAGTCGTTTTGCCGTCTCTTTTCGAGGAGGAGCTGGTGCGCGATGCGCTCGCGCTCCACGGCGCGCTCACCGAGGGCAGCGAAAGCTTCGCCGAAGCACAGACCTACCTGCCGGAGCCCGCGCATTACGAGAGCGGGCTGGACAAGCTGCTCGAGCTCGTGGCGGCGGCGAAGGACGCCCTTGCGATCCCGGTCATCGCGAGCCTCAATGGCACAACGCGGGGCGGCTGGACGTCGATCGCAAGAGCGATCGAGCGCGCGGGTGCCGACGCGCTGGAGCTCAACCTCTACCGCGTGGCGGCCGACCCCTCGCACCACGCCGCGGAACTCGAGCAGCGCTCGCTCGAGCTGATCGCCGCCGTCCGGGCGGAGGTCACCCTCCCTCTGAGCGTCAAGCTCTCGCCGTTTTTTACCGCTCTTGCGGACTTCGCGTGCTGCGCAGTTCGGATCGGCGCCGATGGGCTTGTGCTCTTCAATCGCTTCTATCAGCCCGATTTTGACCTCGAGACGCTCGAGATCGTGCCGACGCTCACGCTAAGCGAGCCCGAAGAGCTACGGCTTCCCTTGCGCTGGATTGCCCTTCTGCACGGCCACGTGAAGGCCTCCCTCGCCGCGAGCTCCGGCATTCACAGTGCGCGAGACGCGCTCAAGGTGCTGCTCGCCGGCGCAGATGCGGCCATGATGGCGTCGTCGCTGCTAAAGCGCGGACCCGCCCTGTTTCGAGAAATGGAGCAGGGCATGATGCGCTGGCTCGAAGAGCACGAGTACGAATCGATCGAGCAGCTGAAGGGCAGCGCGAGCCAGCGCGCTTCGCCGGATCCAGAGGCCTTTGAGCGCGCGCAGTACCTACGGACGCTGCGTTCGTACACGAAGGGCTAGGGCCTTTTTTGACGATTTGAGAGGGGCCGTTTCGGCCGCCGCAACGCTCCCGCCACAGCCGCGGACGCTCCTACGCCGAGATGCGCTGCGTCAAGTGCTGAAGCTCGTCTCGTCTCACGATCATCAGCTGTCGCCCCTGCTGGCGGATCCAGCCCGCCTGCTCGAACTGGCGGAGCGTGTCGTTCACGGTCTGCCGTACGGATCCCACGAGCGTTGCAAGTTCACTCTGGGTCAGCGGGATGTCGATCAGGATCCCCTCGCCCTCGGAGCGGCCGAAATCGTCTGCAAGCTCGAGCAGAATTTGCGCGACGCGGCTCCGGACATCGCGAAAGACGAGGTTCTCCACACGGCTCTCGATGCGGCGCATCCGTTCACCAATCTGCTTGGTGACGGCCAAGACCATCGCCGGGCGGGCCTCGAGGAGGCTCAAAAAGGCAGCGCGGGGAATCTTGCGCACGATGGAAAGGATCACGGACTCGGCGAAGCTCTCGCGCGCCGCGACGCCAAAGAGCACGAGTTCCCCGAATACCTCTCCCGGGGAGACATACCCGAAGGTCACCTCGGCGCCCGTCTCCGAGAGGCGGTAGATCCGTACAAGGCCCTGCTCGAGCAGGTAGACCGAGCTCGGGTTGGATGTCGGTGCGAAGATCATCTCGCCAGGGGCGTAGGAGCGGCTGGTCGATTCCCGCCTCAAGAGCTCGCTCTCGCCCGGCGAGAGCGAACCCATCCAATCAACATTCCGCAGGTGCCAGTAGTCGTCCATCGGGCCTCGGCTCGCAAAGTACCGGCCCAAGCCTAGTGCCGGGGCCTCGATTCGGCAGCAGCGGTTGACAGAGCCTCGACCGAAGCAGTAGGAGGAACGCAATGCCTCCCCTCCCCGCAGAGCTGAAGGAGCGCTTCCGCCGAGACGGCTTCTTGGTCGTACCGGACCTGCTCGACGCCGCCCTCCTCGACCGCGTCACCCCCGAGATCGATGCGGTGGTGGCCAGGCGTACCCGGGAGGTCCGACCCCCCGCCGAACGCAGCCGCTACGAGCAGTCCTTTCTGCAATGCATCAACCTCTGGGAGGACACCCCCGAGATCCGCTCCCTCACCTTCCATCCCGGCGTGGCGGAGACCGCGGCATTTCTGCTCGACGCCCCTGCGGTTCGGCTTTGGCACGACCAGGCGCTCTACAAGGAGGCGGGGGGGCGGGAGACCGACGCACACCAGGATCAGCCCTACTGGCCGATGAACGAGACGGACACGGTGACGGCGTGGGTGCCCCTCGTCGACGTGGACGAGGAGGTGGGCTGCATGGGGTACGTCCCGGGATCCCACCGCGTGGGGCTGCGCAAGTTCGTGAACATCTTCCTCGGCGAGCCTTATGACATCTTGAGGGATCCGGCTCTTCAGGGGACGCAGCCGGTCTTCGTCCCCGTGCGCCGTGGGAGCGTGGCCTTCCACCACGGCCTCACCGTGCACCTCGCGAAAGCGAACCGTTCGAACCGCATCCGTCGCGTGCATACGATCATTTTCTTTCGGGACGGCTCGACGCGCGCCCACGCCGGACCTCATCCGTCGGTGGACCGCGGACAGATCCGGGTCGGGGCGCCGATCGCGAGCGACGCAACGCCGATCGTCTGGCCGCGCCCGGCGGGCGATTTCCCTCCCCTGCCTGCGCATCCCGTGGACCCAAACTACATCGGCCGCCACGTCTGGCCGCGGCCGGAAAGCAGCTAACCTGGGACAGAACCAAGGGAGGCCCCCCATGCTGTCTCGTCCGCTTGCGCTCGTTCTTGCCGTCCTCCTCGTTACGGCTTCGGCCTGTTCCTTCTCGGACAGCTCTGAGAGCATCTCGAAATCGGTGTCGAGCCCGTTCAAGAGCTCGAGCGACTCCTCGGGAGATAGCGAAGCGGCGTACCGCGAAGACGTGCGCGATTACACCGCTGCGTACATTCGATCGGGCGGCGATTTCGAAGGCTACGAGCGCAAGATTGGGAGCATCGCGGCAAAGCACGGCATTACGGACTGGGAGCTTGACAAGGGAACCTATCTCGCGATCGGCCAAGGACTCCGCAAGGGCGGTCTAAAGCCGATTGAACTCTCGGCGTGGAAGTCGAACTTGGCGCGCGACGACGTCTCGCGGGCTGAGATGATCCAGAAGGGCTACGACGGCACGTCCTAGCGAAGGGACCCAGCCCGTGAGGTCCTCTTGGCACTGCGGGATCGTCCTTCCCTTCGCGCTGGTGGTCGTCGCGCAGGCAGCGTGTGCCTTCGCTGAAGAGACCCCCACCCGGACCTTCGAATACCTGTATGTCGATGCGAACGAGGGCGGCTCGAGCGGAGGCCACGTCGCTGTCCGCTTCGGCGACGAGGTCTATCACTACCAAAACGAAGCACCGGGTGTGCTGCGGCTCTACCGAGACGGCGACCAATCCTTCATTCATCTGTACAGCGCACTCCAGAACCGCAACATCCGAGGCGTTCGCGTCGGGGTCTCGGACGAAACGTACAAGATCCTGCGCGACGGCTTCGAAGAGCAGCGGCAGATTCAAGAGGCGTATTTCGATCGGGTTGCAAGCGCTGCCGAGGATGCGGCGCTGCTTGAGCACTTCTTGCGTGAACGCTCCGCGCGGCAGGTGGGAGCGAGAGACCCTGGCTTGCGGGGGCTCTTGCTCCCCGCAGCGGGGTTCTTCCTGCCCGACGGAGGCGACCCCATCGCAGCCGCGCCGGCCTCGCCTGTCCTCGACGCCCTTCGAACGCGAGTCGCAACAGCCCGCGGCCCGGACTTCTTGCCCCGGCGCGAGGCCGAGCTTAAGGCGTCGCTCGCCGGGCTCGAACCTGAAAGCCCAGGCGTCCGGGGGAGTCCCGTTTCGAAAGAGGTGCCGCCGACGGCGTCCTACGGATTCGCCCGCCGCTACCTGGACGGCCTCGTTGGCCTGCGTGCCCTCGAGATCCTGGAGCGCGCGCTCCCCCTGCGAGCTGGGAGCCTGCGCACGGGCGAAGGCCCGGATTGGACGCTTTCCGACCCGGAGCGGGAGCGCCTCACTCGGTTCGCTGCGGAGCTTGAGCTCCGCCTCGCTGACCTCGTCGCATCGAGCCGACCTGACTTTGGGTTTCCGCTCCTGGTGGGAATGGCGCGCCTTGAGGCCCTGCACGCCTCCGTCGAGACCCGGCACTTATTTTTGCTCGACGCCTTCAGCGGCGAGGACCCGCTCCTTCCTCGCGCTGCCCTCGCACGCAGCAAGCCGCTCCTTCCCGCCCTCGACGCCGAGAACCGCGCCGCCTTTCTCGCCGCACGCGGAGCGCTGTTTGATGGCAGTGCGTTCGAGGAGGTGCGCCTCGCCGACCTCGAGTCCACCGGCAACCGCCTCCTCGAGCTCGAGGAAGGGGCGCGCGGCGCGCGCGACGTCCGGCTCCATCCGGGGCGGCTGATT
>Ga0116216_10000018_pt1 | contig 157209 bp, 151 predicted proteins | sample Sb_taG_11_FD_89696 | JGI IMG/M metagenome (GOLD analysis project Ga0116216, IMG submission 89696) | Peat soil microbial communities from Weissenstadt, Germany - Sb_50d_3_AS metaG | ecosystem: Environmental > Terrestrial > Soil > Wetlands > Peat | place: Germany: Weissenstadt | collected... | reverse complement strand
CGGGTTGAGGGAAATCGCCTGTTGGAATTCCGCTTCCGCGCGGCGCCAGTCCAAATCCATCTGCATGGCGAGGTTCCCTTGCGCCGTGTGCGTATCGGACGAATTGGGATTCAGTTCGAGCGCCTTGACCACCAACTCTCGGGCGCGGGGAAAGACCTCCTTCCCCGAACGGGTGATCCCCATGACTGCGATGAGGTGGTTGGCGAGATAGGAGTAGGCAGCAGAGAACTGCGGGTCTTCCCGAATGGCGTCCTCGAAGTAGTTCACGGCCTCCTGATCGGCCGCCAGGCTCCCGTATCCTCCGAACTGCTGAAACGCCCGGATTCCGCGCAAGTACGATTCGTAGGCCACGAGGCTCGATGTGGGCCTCTCCTGAAGGGCCTCCCGTTCCGATTTCAAGAGCTCGATCTTGAGTGCTCCGGCCGTCCTCTCTGCCACATCCGCTTGGATCGCGAACACATTCTCGAGTTTGCGGTCGTAGGTCGCCGACCAACGGTGCTCCTCGGTTTTGACGTCGATCAGCTGCATGGAGATCCGGAGCTGACCGTCGGCCTTCCGAACGCTGCCCTCCAGCACCGCACTTACTCCCAGCTCCGACCCGATCTGGGCGATCGGTTTCACGGTCCCTTTGTACTGGCCGACCGACGTTCGCGCGATGACTCGGAGACCTCGGATCTGGGACAAGACCGAGATGAGTTCTTCGGTGAGACCGTCGGCGAAGTAGTCGTCCTTTGCGTCCGGGCTGATATTGGTCAGCGGCAGAATCGCGAGACGGGGCACGGTAAGGGCCACCGCTTCCGATCCGGCGGGGGCCCAAGGGAGGACCACCCGGTAGACCTCCATCGGCTCTGGAACTCCCTTGAGACTCTTCGGACCGAGCTTCTCCAGTTGAAACGGAACCTTGTTGTGGACCTGGTCATAGACCACGGACGACAGGCAGACCCCCCCCGGCTCCGCTAGCGGTTCCACCCGGGCGGCGATGTTCACCGCGTCCCCAAGGATGTCCGTGCCCCGCCGTTGGACGTCCCCCAGGTGGATTCCCACTCGCAATTGCAACGGGCGGGCCACATCCGCCGAATTACGTTCGTTCACCCTGCGCTGGAGCTCGACCGCGCACTGGACCGCGTTGTACGCATCACGGAATTCGACGAGGAGGCCGTCGCCGGTCGACTTGACCTTCCGACCCCGGTAGGTCTGGAGAAGGGGGCGAATCAGCCTCTCCTGCTCCTGCTGCAGGAGCAGCGCCCCCACTTCGTCAAGATGGGCGAGCGGAGTGAATCCGACGATATCCGTGAACATGATGGCCGCGAGTCGCCGGGTGTCGGTCACGACCCCAGCACGGCACTCGTTAGATTAAACAGCGGTCCATGTCGGGGACCGGGCGCATCGGGGTGTACCTGGGGGAGGAGGCCGGGGACTCCCGAGGCGGGTCGGGGCGGTTCGCGGAGTTCCGGGTCGAACCGCTCCGCCCACGCCGTGTCAGTGGGACGAAAGGCGTAGTGCCGACTGTCGCCGGAGAAGGTCGAGGATGCGAGGGTCGCTCCGAGCCCGTTCGAACAGGCGGGAGTACATCAGTTCCATCAGCGGCAGGGCATGCAGTTGGAACGCGCTCTCCATGCACGCGACGAACGGGTCCATCTCCCCGAGTGCGAAGTGGATGAAGCCCGCAAAGAACACGGTGAGCTCGCCCCCCTGGGCGCGTCGTTCGAGCCGGGCGATGGCCTGTCGGGCCTCCCCTGGATCCCCGAGCCGGGCCGCCAGAAAGCCTCGGTACGTGTCCGTCCACACGCTCTCCGGCCGCAGTCGTTCCATCTCGTAGAGGGTCTCCTTGGCCCGGGCGTAGTCCGACCGGCCGAGGTAGTACTCCGTGAGATGCGAGTTCGTCCGGAATGGGATCACGGACTTCGTGCGTTCCCAATGCGCGAGCGCATCGGCCTCCCGACCGGCGTACTCGTACGCTCGTCCGAGGAACGCGATGACGTTCACGTCCAGGGGGTTGAGACGCTGCGCCGCCTCGAGCCATTCCACGGTCTGGTCGATCTTCCCTTCCCCCGCGGCGAGCTGGGCCAGCCACCGGTAGGGGTCGGAGAGGCTGGGATTGAGCTCCATCGCCCGGCGCGCCTCCCTCTCGGCGCCGGCCATCTCATCGTCGGTCAGCAGGAGTCCGGCCAGGACGGAATGCGCCTCCCCGAGCGCATCGTTCTGGGCGAGTGCTCGCGCCAGCTCCTCGCGGGCCCGCCGGACCGAATCGTGGTAGGGCATCGCGCCTTCACCGCCGAGCCACAGCAAGCTTTCGGCGACCCCCACCCTCGCCCGCGCGAACTGGGGATCCCTACGGACCGCGGCCTCGAAATGGGAGAGGGCTTCGCGGAGGGTCTGTTCGGAGGTCCTCTCTCCCAACAGCTTCCGCCCGTGCAGGAAGCTCGAGTATGCGTCCATGTCCGTCGTGTCAGGCGAGCTGGGAACGAACGTGGGCTGGGCCGTCCGACGACCCCCCGAGATGTGGAGCGAGATGGACGAGACGATCTGCCCCGCGATGTCGTCCTGGATCGCGAAGATATCGTCGAGCGGTCGGTCGTATCGGGACGACCAGAGATGTTCTTCCGAACGGGTATCGACCAGCTGGACCGTGATCCGGACGCGGTTACCCGACTTCCGGACGCTCCCTTCGAGTGCCACCCCCACGCCTAGATCCTGCCCCACGTCCCGCATCGACTTGGACGACCCCTTGTACCGCTGGACCGAGGTCCGCGCGATGACCCGAAGGCTCGGGACCCGGGACGTCTGCGAGATGAGCTCGTCGGTCAGACCATCGGCAAAGAAGTCATCGTGGGCGTCGGCGCTCAAGTTGGCGAACGGGAGTACCGCGAGGCGGAGGTGCGAGTCGGTCTCGACGGCCGGAGCGGGCGGACGCGTGGGTTCCCCCGCCAGAACGATCCGATAGAGGTCCACCGGATACTCGACGTTCTTGAGGATGCGGGAGCCGAGCTTCTCGATCGGGAGGCTGAGCTTGTTCCGGACCTGATCGAAGACGGAACCCGTCACGCAGATACCGCCCGGTTCGGCCAGGGGCTCGATCCGGGAGGTGACGTTGACCGCGTCGCCCACGATGTCGTCGCCCTCCTCGATCACGTCCCCGACGTGGATCCCGACACGGAGGACGATCCGCTCCTTCGACGAAGGGAGGGTGTTTCGACGGGCCACCTGCCCCTGGATTTCGACCGCGCAGCGCACGGATTCCACCGCGCTCGGAAACTCGACCAAGAACCCATCGCCGAGCGTCTTCACTTCCCGCCCTCCGTGGGCCGCGAAGAGCGGTCGGAGGAGGATCTGGTGCTCCTTGCGCAACCGCAAGGCCTCCTCCTCGTCCCGCTGGCCCAGTTTCGTGAACCCCACCATGTCGGTGAACATGATGGCGGCGAGGCGGCGGGTCGTGACCACGGCGCGAGGAGCGCTCGGCCAGATTAAGCCCCGCGGGTCCGCGGGCCCGCGGCCGCACCCGCCTCGAAACTCGCTCGTCCGGAACGACCACCACCGGAGCCGATCCGACCCGGGGGGCCGGGCCTGGACGGGGAATCCACTTTCGGGCCGGGAAGGGGGGACGCACCCGGTCCAGGGTGCTCCGAGCGAGATCACGAGGCCGACGATCCGCTGCCGGCGAGCGCGATCTTCAACCGCTCGAACTCGACCGCCAGATCGGGTCGGGCCGTGAGCAGGTTCCGCCGTTCGAGCTCCGCGAAGTACTCCCGGGCAGCGTCGCGCTCGCCGCGGAGCTGAGATAGCTGGGCGAGTCGGAGGACGACGTCGATCTCCTCCAGCGCGTGCTTCAATCCCTGGAGCAACCGGAATGCCTCGAGCAGGTGGGTCTCCGCCAGTTCGTAGGCCCCCTGGTCGGTCGCGATCTGGCCGCGCACCTTCAGCGACATGCTCAACCCGACCCGGTCCCCGATCTGACCGAAGATGTCGCTCGCGCGCTGGACCTTTACGACCGCTTCCTCGAGCCGCTGGGCCTCGAGCAGAAGCTCGGCGGTCTTGTACAACGCCCAGCCGATCCGTCGGGGATCCTTCGCCTTCTCCGCGAACCGGATCGCCTCCGCGAACTGGACCTTCGCTTCATCCCGCTGGCGCGGGGTCGATCGGGCGTCCGCGAGGATGTCCCCGAGGAAGAGGTGCGCCATCGCGGACTCGCGGACGGAACCCAGTCGGTCGCGGGTCGCCGTGGCCTCGCGGGCTTCGGCGATGGCATCCTGCGTCTGACCCAGCATCGCCAAGTTCGCCACGCGCCACACCTGGGCGCGCGCGACCACGAGATCGTTCCCCGTCTCGCGGGCGAGCCGGATCTCCTCCGTGTGCTGGGCGAGGGCCTCGGGGTAGTTCGCGGCGTAGTAGAGCGTCATGCCGAGCTGGCGGTGCGCAGCGATCCGGACGAGCAGCTGGTCCTCGAGCCCGGGCGTGGCAAGGACCTTCTCCGCGAGCTCGGCCGCGGCGGGATTGTCCCCCTGGTCGATGCGCACCCGGGCGAGGAACAGCTCGAGCGTCGCCCGGCGGCCTGGAGAGAGGCGCGCGTCGTTCCGTTCCCGGTCGAGGAAGTCCTCGAGGATCCCTTCCGCGTCCTGGAGAAGGCCCAGCTCCTCGGTGATGCGGCCGAGCGCGAGGACCAGCTCCGCCTCATCGTCCAGGTTCTCCGGAGTCAGCTCGCGCTGGCTCTCGAGGGCCCGGGAGAAGTAATCCCACGCCGCTTCGGGCGCCAGCGCCCGCTCGGCGATCTCGGCCGCGATGCGATTGTAATGTACCGATTTTTGGGACTCATGTCCGAGGTAGAAGTGACGCGCGATCGTGTAGACCAGCGAGACGTCCGTGTCCCCCAAGGATTCGAGCGCTTCTCCGGCCTTGCGGTGGAGGGTGCGACGGCGCCGCTCGGGAAGGAAGTCATAGGTCTCCTCCCGGAGCCGGTCCTGGGGGAATTCGAGCACTTCTCCCGAGCGCTCGAAGAGGAGCCCCCGACCCACGAGGCGGTCGACCACCTCGGCGAGGGACTCCTCGTTCTCGCCGCTCGCGCCCAGGAGGAGGGCGAAGGGGAACTCCGGTCCCAGTACCGAGGCGAGGTCCAGCGTGCGTCGCTCCACCTCGTCCGGCGGGGCCAGCGAGGCCCCGGTCGGCCCGTCCAGCGGGCCGCCCGGGGAGTTTCGATGGTCGAGCTGCTGCAGGAGGAGCGGATTCCCACTCGTCTCCGAGTAGCGTCGGGCGACCTCACCGGGGGAGAACTCCCGCGAAGGCTCGTTCAACCGCAAGAAGCTCGCCACCTCCTCCGAGGTCATGGGCGGGAGGACGATGCGCGCGGCCCCGGCCGCGCTCTCGAACGCCTCCACCCGAGTCCGTCCGAAGGCGGAGAGCGAGGCGGGCGGTCGGCTGGTCGCCAGGATCCAGAGGGGCCGTTCCTTCAGCTCCTTCGCAAAGAACTCCACCGCGGCCAACGAGGATTTGTCCGCGCGGTGGAGATCTTCGAAGATCATCACCGTGGGCCCGTGACGGGTGAACTCGAGCAATCGGTCGGCGATCCCCGTTAGCACCTGGTCCGGTGTGGTCGGGCTCGGCGTCTCGGTCCCCCCCAGTGCTTCGAGAAGCCGCTCTTCGATGCCGACGGGGGTGGGGAAGGCCGCGTCGCCCAGGCCGGGGGCGAACCCGATCATCACCGCGCCCGCGCCGAAGAACGGGTTCTCGTCCGACTGAATGACCGGGTCGTCGCGCGCGCTGTCGATCGCGGAGCGCAGGAGCGAAAACGGGGGCGGGTCGTCGAGCGCGAGCGAACGGCCGACCAAGGCACGGATCCTCCGGGCGCGGATCTCCTGGACGAACTGGGAGATGAGGGTCGACTTCCCGATCCCTGTCTCGCCCACGAGGAGGGAAACCCCGCCGGCGCCCCCCCGAACCTCATCGAGCCGGCGGTGGAGGGCTTCGACCGTCTCGGTGCGGCCGATGAACGAACGACCCGTCCTGGCCACGTCCGTCATGGGCTTGGTAGAGGGAGATGGGGGCTCCGAGTACTTAGTGCGTGGCGGTCCGCGCCGAGGGCGGGTCCTCGAGATCGTCGGGAGGCACGGCGGCGCGCACGGGGGATGAAATACCCCCGCCGGGTTCGCCCTACCAGCGCTAGGGATTCGATCCGTGAAACTCACGTTCCTCGGTACCGGGGCCGGAAACTTCCGGGGCGATCGTCGTCACATGTCCAGCGCGCTCGTGGAGGGGGTCCTCCTCGATTGCGGGGCAGGAACGACCGGCCGCCTCCACGATGCGGCGCTGTTCGACCGCGTGGACGGCATCCTCGTCTCCCACCTGCACTCCGACCATATCGCGGGACTCTTCGACTTCCTCCTGCACACGCTCCTCACGGGGCGGCGGCGTCCCCTGACGATCGTGTCTCCTCCCGGACTGGCGCCCATCCTGCGAGCGATGATCGACGTCGGTGCGATGGTCAAGGATCCGGCCGACCTCTACGACTTTCGGCTGATCGAGGGACTCGTACCCGAGGTGGCGATCGGACCCTGGGGGGTCCGGGGGGTCGCGCTCGACCATACCGTGTACAATCTCGGCTACCTGCTCAGCCAGGACGGAACCACGGTCTTCTACACGGGCGACACCCGGGAGCCTTCGGTCCCCGCCGATGTGCGGGCCGACTTCGTCCTCCATGAATCGACGTACTCCGACCGGAACGCCCACCTCGCACGGGAATTCGGTCACTCCACCGCCTCACAAGCCGCCCGCGCGGCGACCGCGATGGGGGCGCGTCGATTGTTTCTGACCCACATCGGGGGGGACGAAGGAACCGACGCGGAGATCCTCCGAGAGGCCCGGAGGGGATTCTCCGACTCGACTCTCGCCGAGGACCGTAGCCAGTACGACCTCTGAGCGGTTAGGACCGTTCTCCGCTGCTTCGAACCGGCCCATCAAAGCGGCCACCACCCTCGTTGCGGCGGGGGCGGCCACGGGGGCCACGGCGGCGGCTGGTAGGCCCTTGCTCCGCGAGCGGCAGTTCGCGTGCGGGGGCTCGGACCGGCTCCTGGACCAACTCCTTCCACCCCTTCCAAACCCGACTAACAGACTCGCGATTTCGTTAGGGTGAGACGCCGTGACCGGGGGTTTCTCCTCCCGGCGGGGAGTGCAAATTCTGCAGCGAGCGGGGGTAATCGCGTCCATCTCCGAGGCCAAATACCCCGGTCCCTGCTGGCTGATTCCCCATCCATATGGTACCCCTTTCAGAAGTGGAACAGGCGGCGGAGTGGTCTCGTCAGCTGGAGGGCCACGACGCCGCGTCGGTCGTCCGGTGGGCGATCGAGCAGTTCGGCGAGGGACTCGTGATCGGCTCGAGCTTCGGAAAGGACGGCCTGGTCATCCTCGATGTCGCCCGCAAGCTGAGGCCGGACATCCCGGTCCTGTTCCTCGAGACGGGGTACCATTTCCCGGAGACCCTCGAGTTCCGGGACCTGCTGAGGCGCGAGTGGAACGCGAACATCGTGGACGTTCGCCCCGAGCTGAGCGTCCTCGAGCAGGACGCGGCCTTTGGTTTCGAGCTGTTCGCCCGGGACCCCGACCGATGCTGCGCCATGCGGAAGGTCGAGCCGCTCCAGCATGCGCTCACCGGCCGCAAAGCGTGGATGACCGGCGTTCGCCGTAGCCAGCACGCGGGACGGGCCCAGACCCCCGTCGTCGAGTGGCAGGAACTCTCGGCCGGTGGCGGCCTCTTCAAGGTCAACCCCCTCGTGGCCTGGTCCCTTCCCCAGGTGGAAGCCTACCTCGACGAGCACGCCATCCCGCGGCACCCGCTCTGGGCGAAGGGGTACGGGAGCGTGGGCTGCGCCCCGTGCACCTCGCCGGTCGGCGCCGGTGAAGGCGAGCGCGCCGGCCGGTGGCGGGGGACCGGCAAGGCCGAGTGCGGGATCCACGTCGTCGGGGTCCGGCGGAGCGCCCCGGAAGGGATCCCGGCCGCGAGCGAGCCGGTACGGTCTTAAACTCCCCTCCGGCTCCGCTCGCGGGCCCAGAGCCTCCTGATTTCCAACGATGATCGAACCCTACGGAGGGCGCCTCGTCGCCCGGGAAGTGTCGGACGCGGAACGGGCCCGGCGCGACGCGGAGCTCGGCGACCTCCTTACCGTGACCCCTCCGATCGACCAGCTGTACGACGCGGAGAAGATCGGGATCGGGGCCTACAGTCCTTTGGAGGGGTTCATGGACTCGGCCACGCTCGGCTCCGTGACCCGGACCGGACGCCTCCCGAACGGCCTTCCCTGGTCGATCCCGATCCATTTCCCCGTGCCCCTCGAGGCCGCGGGAACTGAGGCGGGCGCGGCGCGGCCGGGAGACGACGTCGGTCTGCTCGACTCGGGGGGTCGACTGATCGCGATCCTGCATCTCCAAGAGACGTTCCCGATCGACCCGGGCGCCCTCGCCCGGGCGACGTACGGTACCGACGATCCGAAGCATCCGAACGTGGCCGACCTCCTCGCCGGGGGGACGACCGCCTGGGCCGGTAAGATCGACCTCGTCCACCGCCTGTTGCCACCCTGGGACCGGGCCGAACCTACCCCCGCCGAGACGCGGACCGAGTTCGCCCGTCGGGGATGGCAGCGCGTCGCGGGCTACCAGTGCCGGAACCCGCCCCACACCGCCCACGAGTACATCCAGCGCCTGACGCTCGAACGGGAGGACGTCGACGGGCTCCTCATCCATCCGGTCGTGGGTCGACTGAAGAAAGGCGACTACCGGCCCGAGGTGATCCTCGAAGCGTACGACGCGCTCGTGCGGAACTACTACCCCGCCGACCGGGTCATGATGACCCCGCTCACTATCACGATGCGCTACGGCGGGCCCAAGGCGGCGCTCTTCCTCGCGATCGTCCGACGCAACTACGGCTGCGCCGTGTACATCGTCGGACGCGACCAGGCGGGGGTCGGGAAGTACTACGACCCGTACGCCTGCCACCGGATCTTCGACGCGTTCGACATCGGCGTGCAACCCGCGCGCTACGACGAGTCGTTCTTCTGCCGCCGGTGCGGCTGGATGGCGAGCGGGAAGACCTGTGCCCACCCGGTGTCGGACCGTGCGGAGACGAGCCAGAGCCGCGTGCGGGACGCCCTCGCCAGCGGCGCCGAGCTCCCGCCCGAGATCCTGCGCCCCGAGGTCGCCGCGATCCTGCGACGACCAAACGTTATGCTGACCTGAGGCGGGGGGGCGGTCGATGGAACAAGGACCCCCCGGCTTCTGCATCTGGCTCACCGGACTCCCGAGCGCCGGCAAGACGACGATCGCGAAGGAGCTCCTCCCCAAGCTCGTCGCACGGGGCTGGTATGCGGACCTCCTGGACGGGGACGAGATCCGGCGGGGCCTGAGCGCCGACCTGGGCTTCGACCGGAAGTCCCGGGAGACGCACGCCGGTCGGGTCGCCTTCTGTGCCAAGCTCCTCGCCCGGAACGGGTCGGTCCCGATCGTCGCGCTGATCTCCCCGTACCGGACCTCCCGCGCCGCCGCGCGCGCGTCGATCGGCCGGTTCGTCGAGGTCTACGTCAGTACGCCGCTCGACGTCTGCGAGACCCGCGACGTGAAGGGCCTCTACAAGAAGGCCCGGGCGGGCGAGATCAAGGAGATGACCGGCGTCGACGACCCGTACGAGCCCCCCGAGCACCCCGAGATCGTGGTCGATGCGGTCCGGCTAGCGCCCCCCCAGTCGGCCGAGTTCATCCTCCGCGAGCTGGAACGCCTAGGCTGGCTCCCCACGGCGTGAGCCCCGCCGTCCGGTCGCGGCCCTAGGGGCCTCGCTTCTGGGCCACGAGGAGGAATCCCCCGGAACCCCCTCCGCGGAAGAACGCGACCACGTTCGCGGGGAGCCGGGCCTCCACGGCGTACCGCTCGAGGTCGGGGTGGCGGACCTCCGCGTCCCGGAACCCGGCGGCGTGCGCCATCCTCTCCATCTCGTCGTCCTCGTAGAAATGGAGGCGCGACGCCACCGGTTCCGGACACGCCGGCGTCCCGATGAGCTCGCGCGTGCCGCTGTAGACCACGAGACGGCCCCCGACCATGAGCGCCCGCCGGATCTCGCGGAGCGTCTCCTCGGGATCCGGGAGGAACCCGAAGACACCGGTCGAGACGGCGCACGTGAACGATTCGTCCGGCACGGGGAGCTTGGCCGCGTCGCCCTCGAGGATCTCCGCCCGTCCCTCGGCGACCGCCTCCCGGTTGTTGAGCTGAGCGAGACGGACCATCTCGGGACTGTGGTCGACGGCGGTGACCCGGCACCCGCTCTTCAGCGCCTCCTTAAGGAACGCCCCGCCCCCGCACCCGACCTCCAGGAGCCGGTCCCGCGGGGAGAGGTCGAGGTTCTCGAGGAGGAGGAGGAAGTTCGGACGGTGGTACTGGGGGTCGCTGTACGTGACCCGAGCCTGTTTTCCGAAGGGCCGTCGCGCCGCCCGATCGGTGACCCAGTCGCCGAGGCGGACCGGCGCCACACCGGCGAGGAACGGAGCGAGGACCCCGCTCGAGAACCAGCCCGTGACCTCGTCGGGCCCGCCGAACAACTTCTCGCCGCCCTGGTGCTCGAGCGTGATGCGGGTCCCCGGCTTTGAGTCGGTGAACTGGATCTCGACCACGGTCTCCGAGGTGGGGTCCCACGGCGCGGGGTGCCACGCGAGGCGGATGCGTTCCTTCGGCTCCCACGCCTCCACCCGGCCCACGGTCACTCCGCCCTCGGTCACGCTGCCCCTGGGACCGGGTTCGAACTGGAGGCCGAGCCGTCCGAGGGCCTCGCGCAGCTCGTCGACGACCGTCGTGAAGGCGGCCCCCCGGGCGAGCGGGACGGTCGAGGAGAGCTGGACGCTCCACGGAGCCTTGGCCGCCTTCGGCATGGGATGGGGAGCGACAGGCGGGCGAGGCCAAGAACCGTTCGGCCGGGGAGGGCCTAGGCGGCCGGCCGGGTGAGCACGGTCTCGAGGAGCCCGACGGGAGGACAGCCCGCCCCCAGGAGGGTGTCGTGGAACTGCTTCAGGTTCCCGTGGAAGTGCGATCCCAGGAGGTTCTTGCGGGCCGTCAGGATGGCGAGCTTCCCGAGCGTGTAGCAGAAGTACTCCGGGTCGAACGTGCCACGCAACGCCTCCCGCTGCGCGGGGAGGTGTTCCATGTGGGCCTCCCGCTCGAAGAGCTCGGTCGCCTGCTCGATGGACCATCCCTCGGTGTGGAGACCGATCGCGGAGAGGAGCCGAACGTTCCGAAGGAGCGCGTCGTGGATTTGGGCGACCTCGGGTTCGCGGGCGGGGGCCCCGAGCCCGGCCTCGATGGCGAGCTGCTCGGTGTAGTGGGCCCACCCTTCCACGAACGACGAGGAGAGGTAGACCTTCCGCGCCAGGCTGCCCCCACCGGCCCTCAGGTGGAGGAACTGGAGGTAGTGGCCGGGGAAGACCTCGTGGACCGTGATGTTGCGGAGCATCGTCCGGTTGAGCGAGCGGAGCCACTCGTTCTGCTGCGCCATGGGCCACTTCGCGTCCACCGGGGTGACATAGTACACTCCCTCGGGGGCGACGTCGAACGGTCCGGGCGAGTTCATGCTCGCGGTCGAGAGGGCGCGCCCCCAGACCGGGGTCTCCTCCACCCGCACCGCGACCGGCTGGGGGATCGTGACCAGGTCGTGGTGGTGGACGAATTCCCGGGTCTCCGAGACGAAGCGCGAGGCCGTGGCGACGACCTCCGAGGCGGCGGGGTGGTCCTCCCCGAGTCGTCGGAACAGCTCCGCCACGGCGACCCCCTCCAGCGTCGCGATCTCGGCGAGGCGGGCCTGGTTTCGACGGAGGTCCGCGGTCCCGGCCGCGCGCATGTCGGCGAACGGCGCCTCGATCCCCTCCCGCACGAACAGGAGTCGCTGGAATCGCGCGGGCCCGAGAGCGAAGTCGAGCACGGCGCGGGGGAGTTGCTCCTCCCTCAACCACGACAGGAAGCGGGCGACCGCCGCCTCGGCGGTGGCGCGGGGGGCGCGGACCCGTTCGGCCAAGCCGACCGTAGCGGCGTACGACTCGGCCTCCCCGAAGTGCGTCGGAAGGCCCGCGCCCATCGAGAGGGCGAGCTCGATGAACGGTTTCGGGAGCGGACCGGTCAGGCGGCGGCGTCCGTCGTCCAGGACCCGCGGAACCCCCTCGAGGGTGCGAACGATGGCGGTGACCCGGTCCGCCGCGGGGGCGTAGTCGCGGACCAGGTACGAGGTGAGCGAGACCGCGCCGACGTACGACATCGGGTTGCGGTCGAGGTCCTTCGACTCGCGCAAGGAGAAGAGCGGCCCCTCGAGGAGCAGTCGCAGGAGGAAGCGGTCGATCTTGCGGTCCGCCGACAGGTTCGCGTCCCGGATCCCCGCGAGCTCGGTGAGGAGCCGGTCGGTCGTCCCCGCCCACTGGTCCGTCCCCGCCGAGGAGAGGTCCGGGACGCGGCCGTCGTACTCGTGAAGGCCGAGCCCGACCGCGTAGGCGGGTTGGAGGACGAAAAGCTGGTCGACGATCGCGCGCTCGAGCGCATCCAAATCCGTCGAGCCGGACGACCCCCGCAGCATGGTGTGGGATTCCCTACCGAACCGGGTTCAAAAGCCTACGGGAACGGCGGCAGCCCCACGCGCTACTCGGCCCACGTCATGCGGCAGGTGGCGCAGGTCTTGCCCTCGAGTGGATTCCCGCACACGAAGCAGAGCGAGAAGGGGGCGGCGTGCGACGGCGCGGTCGGTGTCGTCGGAGCCGCGGCGGGGCGAGGGAGCGGAGGAGGGGGACCGGAGGCCGGGGCCGGAGCGGCCGCGGGAGGCGCGGGGGCGGGCGATGCGACCGGAGCGGGGGCGGGCTTGATCTCGGCCGGTGGGGCCTCGGGGGGGTTCTCGATGACGGGCCGGTTCTCGTCGGTCCAGATCGTCCCTTCGTCGTCGCCGGCCGGCTCGGTAGGTTCCTCGGAGGGGGTCTCCTCTTTCTCGCGCCGGAGGCGGCGGAAGAACGACATCGACCCCCGAAAGCTCGCGACCCGCTCTTAGCCCTGACGACCGACGGGCGGCGCTCCCGTTTTCTGCCGTTCAGGCTAGCGAGAGCGATGTCCCCCTCGCCGACCGAACGACTCCGGGAGCTCGGGATCGCCCTTCCGCCGCCGCCGACCCCGAAGGGGACGTACGTCCCGGTCGCCGTCCACGGGGGCCTCGCGTTCGTCTCCGGCCAGATCGTGACGGACGTGTCGGGGGTGGTTCGGCCGGGCCTCGTCGACCGCGACGTCTCGGCGGAGCAGGCCCGCGACCTGGCCCGACGGGCGACCCTGCAGGCTCTCAGCGCCCTCGCCGCCTCGCTCGGCTCCCTCGACCGCGTTACGGGGATCGTGCGCGTCGGGGTCTTCGTGGCCTCCTCGGTCGGGTTCGTCCGCCAGCACGAGGTCGCGAACGGGTCCAGCGACCTGCTGGTCGAGGTGTTCGGGGAGGCCGGTCGCCCGGCCCGGGTGGCGGTGGGCGTCGCGTCCCTCCCGCTCCATGCCCCGATCGAAGTCGAGCTCCTCGCCGCGGTCCGGTAGGGTCGTCGCATGGAGCCCACCACCTGGGATCGCGTCCTTCGCGAGGGGCGGGATCTCTACACTCCGAATCGCGGCCCCCCCGGGGACCGCGTGTACGGGGAAACCCTCCGAACGGCCCAGGGAGTGGAGTACCGCCAGTGGGACCCGTTCCGCTCGAAGCTCGCGGCCCTCCTTGTGAAGGGAGGTCCCCCGGACCTGTGGGCCGGCGCGCACAAGGCCCTCTACCTCGGCGGTGCCCACGGGACGACCGTCAGTCATCTCTCCGACCTGCTCGATCCCGCGCCCATCTTCGTGATCGAGAAGAGCCCCACTTCGTTCGCGCCCCTCCTCGCTCTCGCGCAGCGGCGGACCAACGTCCTCCCGATCCTCGCGGACGCGCAGCTCCCCGAGCGGTACCGGGCGGACGTCGGGGAGGTCGACCTGCTCTACCAGGACGTGGCGCAACGGAACCAGGCCGCCATCTTCGTGGAGAACGCCCGGGCGGTACTCGCCCCGGGGGGCCGTGGGATCCTCATGCTCAAGGTCCGGTCCGTCACCCAGCGCCGCCCAGTGACGGCGGTGGTGCGCGAGACCCGGGCCGAGCTCGACCGCGGGGGGATCGAAGTGCGGGCCGAGGTGGGTCTCGCCCCGTTCGCCCGCGACCACGTCGCCCTCGTTACTCGCTCTCGGTAACTCCGATCCGGCGGCCGGCAGCTTCCACCTTCCACCGGCCCGGCCCGATGGAAATACCCCGGGACGGTTCGAGGTCGCGGTGGTCCCGTGGCGGGGTTCCGATGGGGAGCGAAGGGCGGTCCGATCCGTCCCCCCCGTGTCGGGCCGCTCGTCCTCGCCCTCCTGATGGTTCCCACGGGCCTCGGGTCCACTACCGTCGGAGGAGCGGTCGGCCACGCCGTTCCCGGGATGAGCGCGGATCTCGTCCCCTCTCCCAGCCTGACCGTCTCGCCCGCGTCCAGCTGGGTGGCGGACGGGAACTCGACCCCGCTCGAAGCGACGTGGAGCCCCGGCGGGACCGCGTGTACGGTCCTCCCGTCCTGGTTCCACTGGTTCGTGAACTCCCCGAACGTCGGGGGCACGCTGATCCCCCAGAACGCGTCGGGGACGAACTTCACGGGCGCCGCGAGCCAAACGGGGTCGACGGAGGTCGGGGTGCGGTCCGCGGCCACCGTCACCTGCGGGAACTCGACCCTCGGTGTGTTCCGGACGGCGTACGCGACCGTGACGACGATCGCCCTGTTGGTCTTGGACGACGTGAGCGCCGGCCCGCTCCTGCTCCCCGATTCGGGGAGCCTGACCCTCACCGCACTCGTGGAAGGGGGCGTTCCGCCGTACCGGGTCGAGGTGCGATGGGGCGACGGGAACCTCTCTCTCGTGCCCCTCGCCCAGGGTGGAGCGGTGGAGGTCGACCACCCGTACTCTACCGGAGTCTACCTGCCGGAGGTCACGGTCGCCGATAGCTCCGGCCTCGAGGCAAACGGCACCGTGCCGGAATCGGTCCGGGTCGGATCCGCCGCCGCGTTCGCCATCTCGGCCTCCCTCCCCGTGGCCGAGGTCGGGCACCCGGTGCGGTTCACGAGCCTGGCCAACCCGCCGGCGGGGAACGATCGGGTCGGGATCTTCGCGTGCGGGGATCGCGCGTTCGGCCCCGCCGCTTCGTCGGTCAACATCACGTGCGATCCCTCGGTCGCCGGAAACCTTCCCGTCCTGCTCGAAGTACTCGAGGCGGGGGGGACCCAGGCATCGTCCTCGATCCTACTGGACGATCCGGTGGTGCCGGCGCTCGACGCTTCCGTGGTCCCGCTGAGGGGAGAGGGGGAGGTCGATCAGGGCTCGACCTTCGCGCTCCGGATCTCGGGAGGGGCTCCGCCGTTCGAGGTGGCCGGTTCGTTCGAAGGAATCCCGCTCCCGACGGAGAACGGGATCCCGGGTGACGGAACGATCCTCCTGGTGGTCACTCCCGCCGCGGCGGGACTCCTTTCGCTGTCCCTCCTGGTCACCGACGCGGACGGCGTCGCCGCCCTCGGAGCGGCCGCGACCCTCCTCGTCCAACCCTCGCTGCTCGTTTCGTTGTCGACCGGCACCGTGCCCCAGGGTTCGGTCGCACGGGTCACGGTGGTCACCACGACCACGGGCGGCGAGGGACCCGTTGGATGGGTCGTCCTCACGACCCCTCCCTCCGTCTCGAGCGACCCACCGACGGGGGGATCGTTGCCGGATTCCTCCTTCGAGTGGGCGGGGAGTTTCGCATCCGAAGGTACCGGCACCGTTCGGCTGATCGCGGTCGACGCCGCCGGGAACTTGGTCGTCTCGCAGGCGGTCGTGACCTTCGTGATCCCCATCACGGGCCAGTTCAGCGTGGTCGCGATCGATCCCCCCGGCGGAGCGGCGCTCAACCTCACCCTGGATCTGACGGGCGGAGCCCCCCCGTTCGCCATCTGGGTCAACGTCACCGGAGACGGGGGCTGGAACGCCACCGACCCTTCCGACGGGGTGTTCTACGCGGAAATCCCCACCCGCGGGTCGGGTCCCGTCTCGGTCGCCCTGGTCGTGGTCGACGCACTGGGAGGTCGGATCGTCGCTCGGACGAGCGTCATCACGGACGGTTCGGTCGTCGTCGGACCGGCGGCTCCCCCACCGACCGACCCCTCCTCGCTCCTGGGCGCGGGTCTCGGGGTCGCCCTCCTCGCAGTTGGGGTCGGCCTCTACGTACGTCGTCGACGGCGCTCCGTCCGACCTGCTCCGGCCGCTCCCGATCCGGTGAAAGTGCTCGAGGGGATCCTCACCCCGGCCGACGGGGCCGAACGGGTGACGGTCGAGCTGCTGGCCGAAGAGGCCGGTGTCCCGCTCGACACCGTCCGGTCCACGCTGACCAACCTGATCGCGGCCGGCCGGGTCCGGTCCGAGGTTTCGCCCGAGGGAATGGAGGTCCTGGCATGGTCCACGTCGTCCCCGCCGTGACCCGTCGGGGCTGCCCCGGAGCCGTGGGTCCACTCTTGGTCCTGGTGCTGCTCGCGAGCGCCGGGGTCCTGCTCCCCTCGGCGGGAGGGGCTCCACCCCCGTCGGCCGGGGCGAACCTGGTGTCGAGCCCCACTCCGGCCAACGACTCGGCCGTCGGCAACTTCACCGCCTCGATCGATCGCATGGTGGAACTCCTCGGTCTCGCGGGGAGCGGGATCCTCGCTCTCGTGTGGGCGAGGGTCGCGCTCAGCTGGTTCTCGAACGACGTGACGAAGAAGGTGCAGGCGAAGGACCGGGCCCGGGACGCGCTCGTGGGCACGCTCCTCTTCGTCGCCGCGATCTCGGGGTTGATCTGGGGCCTGGCGCACTGGGTCCTCACCGGGTCGTAGGCGCCATGTTCGACCCGGGCATCGATTGGTCCACGTCGATTCGAGCGATCCTCTTCGCCCTGTTCGGGGCGTTGACCGGGATCGTCTCGGCCATCATCGGCCCGACGTACGACAACCTGTTCGTCCCGATGATGCAGTCGGGCGCGCTCTACCCTTCTCTCACCCATGGGTCCGCGGGATCCGGCGACTTCCTGTCCCTGTCGGTCGGATTCTCGGCCTACGTGCTCGTCACCCTGGTCGATCCGGCGATCGCGCTCGTCGCCCTCGGGGTCGCGGTCCTCTTCCTCGTCCGGTCCGTCGTCGCGCGTTGGTCGGAGCGCCTCGATGGGCTCCTCCCTCGCCTGGTCGCGAGCGTGATCGTGGCCAACTTCACCCTGCCGATCGTCGGGGGAGTACTCTCCCTTGCGGACAGTGTCTACCTGGTCCTGGCCGCGTGGGACGGTGGAGCCTGGGCTCGCTGGATCGATCTCGCCGGGTTCGCCCAGGTCCGTTTCTCGTGGGACAACGGCGCCCTCAGCCTGATCCTCTCGATCGTCGAGTTCTTCCTCGTGTTCGGGCTGATCCTCGCGATCGGGGTGCGGGACGCCCTCCTCGCGGTCCTGATCGTCCTCCTTCCCCTCTTCACCCTGCTCTGGCCCCTAAAGCCGATCGCCGGTCTTGCCCGCCGCGCGTGGCTGTTGTTCTTCGAGGTCGCCTTCCTGCCCTGCGTCATCGTCGTTCCGCTTCAGCTCGCGGTCGACACCTCCTCCCCCGTGCTCCTCGTGGGCTATCTCGGGGTCGCCCTCGCCTCGCCGTACCTCCTTTCGCTCGCCGGCACGCACCTCGTGGCCTTCGGGATGCCGGGGAGCGGAGGCACGATCTCCGGCGGGACCCAGCGGGGTCTCAGCGCGAGCTCGTCGAGCGCCGCCTCCGTGGCCGGGCCCTCCGCCCGCGCCGCCGCCGGGACCGGAACGGCGGGGCGGGCCGTGACGGGAGCCACGCAAGTCGCGGGCTCGGCGTCGGTACCCGCCGCGGCTCCTCTGGTGGCCGCCGAGCTCCTCGGGCACACGGCCCATCACCTCCTGAGCCACCTCCCATCCGGATCGGGCGGGGAATCCCCGGGATGGACCCCGATCCGGGGCCGGGGGTCTCGATGAGATGCCCGACCCCGAGGTGCCGGCCCCGGTGGTGCCGTTGCCGCGTCCGGTCGAACGTCGCCTTAGGTTGGGACCGTTCGCGAGCGCCCGAGATGCCCTCAAGTTCGTCACCTACGCGGCCGCCGGGGCGCTCCTGGCTCCCTTCGTCAGTCCCTATGCCTGGCTGCCCCTCCTCGGGCTCGGGTTCGCCGTCTCGGTGTGGCGGCCCGACGGGGAGGCGGTGGACGAGCGGTTCGGGCGCTGGCTCGGCTGGTCGTGGCGTCGGGTCCTGGGGGGTCCCTTGACACCGCTCGCTCTCCGCCGGTCCGCCGCGGATGCCTTCGTGCGCCTCGGTCCGGGGCGGTACGCGACCCTCCTCCGGCTGAGCGGCACCCCCGTCGCCTATCGTCCTCCGGCCGACCTCGAACGGATGTTCCGCGAGTACTGCGAAGTGCTTCGGGCCTCGGACGGCATGCTCGTGATGCGAGTAGGAACGGCTCCCCTGAGATCGGAGCGCCTCCTCCCGGGTGAGACCCCGCTCGTTCCGGCGGAGCGGGCCGCGAACGCGGGATACCGGGAGCTGGTTGCGGTCCTCTGTCGCCGACGGTTGGTCCGGAAGGTCGACCTCGCCCTCTTCGGATCCGGCCCGGGTCGAGAGGTTCCGGCCCAACTCGAGGCGCGCACGAGGGCCCTCGCGGCGCGGCTCGACGCGTTGGGACTTCACCCGTGCCGCCTTCGAGGGCGGTCGCTCACCGACGCGGCCCTTCGCCTGGGCTGGTTCCGGGGGGGTCCGGAGGCGTGACGGTCGGTCGGAGCAACCTGCCGGTCCTCGAGTTCGAGGTGGTAGGAGTGGCCGTGGGCGCCGCCCTCGTGAGTGGAGCTCTCTCCCTCGTCGCTCCGTATCTCGCCTCGCTCACCGCAGCGCTCGCGGCGTTGGCCTTGGCCGGATGGGTCGTTCGCTGGGGGACGAGCGCTTCGGGCGAGCGGCGATCCCCTTTACGACGAATGGAGTGGCTCGCGCTCGGGTGCCTCGCTCTCGGGGGAGCCCTGTTCCTTTCGGGGGCGCCGCCCGTTCTGTCGGTGCGGGGACTCGTGCTGGCGGTCTCCGTGGTCCCCCTGTGGGCCGCGACCCGAACCCTTCCGGCGAGGAGTGCGTGACCGTCGTCCCTCCGCTCGAGAAGCAGGAAGGTCCGACGGTCCTGCGAACGGGGCGCCGGCACCGCGCGCCCCTCCTGGTCCGTGACCTTTCTCCCGAGGTGCCGTTCGGATTCCTCGGTCGGGTGCTCCCCACCACGGAGCCGCTGGAGCTCACGCTCGAGCTCTACCGGATCCCTCCCGCCCGGGCGCTGGAGATGCTCGAGGGCGCTCGAGCGGTGGCGGAGGCCGAGCTGGCCTCGTCCGGCGCACCCGGCGAGACCTCCCGCCTCGAGGTCGAGCGCGATTCGTCGGGAGCCCTCGGGCAAGCCGTGGCACGGGGGGCGCAGGAGCTCTGGCGCACCGGGATCTGCTTCGCCGCCGTGGGCTCGTCGAGGGTTCGGGTCGAAGCGGTCCGGGCTCGCCTGGCGGAGCGGCTTTCCGCGCTCCGATTTCGGACCCGGGTACCGCGGTACGGGGTGGCCGGCGCCCTCCGCCCTCCGGACCCTCTCGAGGGAGCCCCTCGACCCTCTGGATACTGGCACACGCTGCCCTCCGACGCGGTCGCCGCCCTGTTCCCATTCGGCGACGAGACCGTAGCAGAACCGGCCGGTGTCTTGGTCGGGCTCGCCCTCGCGGACGCGAGCCCTGTGTTCCTGGATCGGTGGTCGCACGCCAGCCACTCCTGGGGCATCTTCGGCACCACCGGTTCCGGAAAGTCGTTCGCGGCCGGCCTCCTGATCCTCCGCACGCGCTGGATGCACCCCGACCTGGACGTGGTCGTGCTCGACCCCCTCGGTGAGTTCTCGGAGTTCGTGCGCGCCCTCGGAGGAACGGTGATCCGCATCGCGGACGGCCGCGCGGGCCGCCTGAACCCGCTCGACCCCGTGACCACCGGCGGGGACCGCCGAGAGAAAGCGGGCCGGGTGGGCACCCTGCTCCGGGCCTTGTTCCCCACCCTGACCGACGGAGAAGCGGCGGCCCTCGACGCGGCGGTCATGCGTCTCTACGACCGGGGTCCGTCGGTCCCCACGTTCGACGACCTGGTCCGGGAGGTCGACGAGGTCCGGCCGTCCGAAGGTCGGCTCCGGGCCCTCCTTGAAGTCTTTCGGACGGGGTCGCTTCAGGGAGCGAACGGGCCGACCACGTTCCACCCCGATTCCTCCCCGGTCGCGGTGGACCTCTCGGGGATCTCGGACGAGCACCGCGCCTTTCACCTCGCCTACGTCCTCGATTGGGCGTACGGGCGGATGCGGGAGCGGCCGGGGCCCAAGCTCGTCGTCGTCGACGAAGCCCATCTCCTGGTGCGCCATCCTCCGACCGCGGAGTTCTTGGACCGCGTGGTGCGGCACGTTCGCCACTACGACGCCGGATTGCTCCTGCTGACCCAGAGTCCAGAGGATTTCCTGGCCCTCCCCAGCGGGCGCTCCACGCTCCGCAATCTGTACGCCACGGCGTTCCTCCGACTTCCGGAGGTCTCCTCGACCGCCCGGGACTTCTTCGGTCTCACGAGTTCCGAGGCTGAGTGGCTCCCGAAGGCCCGCCTCCCCCGGACCGCGGGGTACTCCGAGTCCCTGTGGCGCGTAGGGGACCTCCACCTCCCCCTCGCGATCGTGGCCTCCACGCCCGAGTACGAGCTCCTGAACGCGACCCTCGGGAAGGGTCGGACGCCTCGCTCGCCTGCCGGTCGAGAGGATGGTTTATGAGGGCTCGCTCGCCGGTCCTCCCCGTGGCCGAACCAGCGACGGCCGAAGGCCCCGCTCGTCGTCGCACGAGCTGGAATCTCCGGGCGATCGTCGAGGAGGTCGCCGGTCGCCCGATCGAGGATCTGCAGGACCCGGACCGACCTCCCCATCCGTATCTCCGGGGCCGGACGAGCCCGCCCCTTCCCGCGTCGAGGACGGCGCTCTCCCCCGAACCCGCGTACGACCCCGTGGCGCACGTGTATCCGCCCATGGTGGGGGCGGCCGGACGCGCGTACCACGGGAGCGAGTACGAGCACCACCAGGAGACGCTCGACCGGCACGCCGCGCCCGAAGGAAGTCGTCCGACCGGGCCGTTGGCCCGACCCGAGCGTCTCTACCTCCACTACCTCCTCCTCCATATGGACCGCTTGAGCGACACGTCGCTCCGCTACCTCCAGACCGTGATCCAGGAGGAGATGGACCACCGCGCGCCGCGGAAAGTCTCGGCGGCTCCGTCGTCGCCGCCCGTTACCGAGAACGTGGTTTAGGGTGGGCCCCGGGAGGCGGAGAGAACCCGCGCCGGGCCGCTTCCTCGAGGAGCGTTCGGAGCACCGTGGGATCCCACTCCACGCCCACGGCGTCCCGGCCGAGGGCGGCTGCGGCCCAGAGCGTGGTCCCGGTCCCCGCGAACGGGTCCAGCACGGTATCGCCCTCGACCGAGAACATCCGTACGAGGCGGCGAGGCAGTTCCGCCGGGAACGCGCCACTTCGCCCTCCGGGACGTCGCTGGGCCACTCCGCGGATGTCGGTCCAGAGCTGGCTGAACCATCGGTCCCGCTCGGATCGGGTGTACCGGCTCGCATAGCGTCGCGGGTCGTGGGGAGGGAACCGGCGGAGCCCGGCCTTTCGGAAGAGCAGGATGAACTCGCAGTCGAGGGTGACGTAGGCGTTCGGCGGAAGGAACCCCGAGCCGAGGAACGCGTTCGGCTTGTTCGTCGGTTTCTTCCATAGCAGGTAGGGGAGGGGTTGGAATCCCACTCGCTCGGCGGCCGTGAGCGTCTCCGCGTGGTTGGGCCAGAGGCGGAACTCGCCCCCCTCCGAACGCAGCGCATCCCCGACGACGACCGCCAGGATCCCGCCCGGGAGGAGAGTCCGATGACATTCCTTCCACGCGCCCTCGAGCACGGCGAGCATCTCGCGGTACTCCCGGGCGCCCAGCGCCCGGAACAGCGCATCCCACTGGGGGATCATCGGGTAGGGAGGGGACGTGACCACGAGCCCCACGGAACCGTCGGCCAGGTCCGGGATCCGGCGCGCGTCGCCCAAGAAGATGCGGACTCGTCCGGTCCGTCGCGCCGCCACCGGGTCGGGGAGCCGGGAGAGCGTTAATAGCGGCCCCCCCTCGCAACGCCGATGCGCCTCGACCGACCCGTCCTCCAGGTCGCCCTCGATTTCGAGAATCTCTCGCGGGCCCTCGTCGCGGCTCGCGAGGCCGTGGAGGGGGGCGCGGACTGGATCGAGGCCGGCACGCCGCTGATCAAGAGCGAGGGGCTCGACGCCGTCCGCGAGCTGAAGAAGGCGTTCCCGGACCGACGGATCGTCGCGGACATGAAGATCATGGACACGGGGGCTTTTGAGGTCGAGATCGCGGCCAAGGCCGGAGCCGACGTCATCACCGTGCTCGGGGCCGCGGACGACGACACGATCGCCGACGCGGTGCGGGGCGGCGAGCTCTACGGGGCGGAGGTCATGGTGGACCTGCTCGGCGTGGCCGACCCGGTCGCCCGCTCGAAACGCGCCGCCGAGCTCGGCGCCGCGGCGGTCTGTTGGCATGTCGGGATCGACATGCAGATGGCGGGGAAGACCCCGTTCGCCCTTCTCGGGGACCTCGCTCGGGCCTCGCCCGTGCCGGTCGCCGTGGCGGGAGGACTGAACAGCGAGACCGTCGCCGCCGCGGTCCGCGCCGGTGCGCAGATCCTCATCGTCGGCGGCGCGATCACGAAGAGTCCCCAGATCGCCCAAGCGACCCGGCAGATCCGGGAGGCGATCGCGACCCAGAAGGAGGTCGCGACCGAACTGTTCCGGCGGTATTCGGGGGAGGACATACGGGCGGCGTTCCTCAAGGTCTCCAGCCCGAACGTCACGGACGCGCTCCAACGCCAGGGAGCGATGCACGGGCTCCAGCCGCACCTGGTCGGTCCGAGCGTACGGATGGCGGGACCCGCCGTCACCGTCGTCACCCGCGACGGGGACTGGGCGAAGCCGGTCGAGGCGATCGACCGGGCCGGGCCCGGTGATGTCATCGTCATCGACGCGGGAGGGGGGACGACCGCGGTGTGGGGCGAACTCGCGAGCTGGTCGGCGCACGGACGCAAGCTGGCGGGAGTCGTCATCGACGGCGCGATCCGCGACCTCGACGCGATCCTCGAGCTCCAGTTCCCCGCGTTCAGCCGGTCGGTCAGCTCGAATGCGGGCGAACCGAAGGGCCACGGAGAGATCGGGATCGAGGTCACCGTGGGCGGACAGCGGGTCCGCCCCGGGGATTGGATCGTCGGCGACCTGAGCGGACTGGTCGTCGTCCCCCGGGAACGGGCCCAAGAGGTCGCCAACCGATCGCTCGACGTCCTCGAGCACGAGAATCGCGTTCGCGAGGAGATCCAGCGCGGGTCGACCCTCGCGACCGTCCAGAAGCTCGAGCGCTGGGAGCGGGTCGGCTAGCCCGCCGTCCCGTTCATTCCCCGTACTCGCCAAGCCATTGTTCCCGACTCCACAGCCGAGCCCGCACCTCCTCCAAGTACGCCCGCTGGCGTCGGTTCGGGCCGGTCCAATGGTGGGTCCACGGCTCTTCGTATTCGACGTCCCACAGGAGCAGCGACTCGGGCGGGGCGATCGGGAGCATCAGACGGATCTCGCCCGCGAGCGCCGCTCGGAGGCGGGTCACAGTGAGTCGCCCGGCGTCAACCTCCCGGAGCGAGGCCACGATCTTTCGCACTTCCCCCCAGACAAAGGACGGAGCGCGCACCTCAACCATGCGTCCGCCGTCCGCCAAGCGGGTCACTGTTACCGACTCGATCGGCCTGCGCATCGGCGTCGTCCTCGGGAGTCCCCGCCCGAACGAGCGGATGTCCACTGGACCGCTGAACAGCGCGGCCGCGGAATCCGACGCGGCGTGGGATTTGCGGTCCGGAGCCTCAAAGTACCGGTAAACTCGTCGGACCGCCCGCCGGATGCGATACTCCTCCGGGATCGAGCGAGCGGCGGTGAAGAACATCGCGGGGTCGATACCGTTGAGGGCATGCAGGGTCGCCCCCGGAGAGAGGGGAGTGGAGAGGGCCAGTGCATTGCCGCGGGCACTCACTCCCCGATCGGTCCGACTGGCCGCTTCCAGCTTCCCGAACGCGGGCCCCGAGTCGATTCCCAGACGGGAGAGTCCTCGACGAATCTCACCCTCCACCGTTCGACGACCCGGTTGGCGCGCCCAACCCCAGAACGAGGTCCCGTCGTACCCGAATCGGACCAGAATTCGCGTCGTGTCCCCCCTCTGGCCGCGGTGAAATTGGGCTCCCGGCTAGCCGGTATCGACCTTCGGTTAATCAATACGATACATCGGTCTATGGTTACGTCTATATTCTAAAGTCATTTCCTATATATTCGAAGGTCGGGTCCGACGGCTGATGACTACCCTACCTCGGGGCAGATCGGACGTCGGGGCGGGCTCCCGCGGGGGTCTCGACCACGGAAAGGGTCGACCCTTTTCCCACCCCCATCCTCGTTCGGCCCTCCCCCCGGAATGGCACTCCTCGAATCAAGAAACGAGGGGAGGGAAAACAACGGAATGAGCGCACAAGGAACAGACAAGCCCCCAGAGACGATCAAACGCCAGACCTCCAAGACCCCGCTCTACGCCGCGGTCGCGATCGTGGTCGTGGTCATCATCGTCGTCGCCGCGGGGTTCTACGCGGGATGGTTCAACAGCAAGTCGACTACGAGCGGGACCACGGGCTGCGCTCCCCCTTCCGGCGGGTCGATCAAAGGGGCCGGCTCGACCCTCGTCTACCCCCTGATGTACCAGTGGGAAACGGTCTATGGCGGGGGGACCGCCGTCAACTATGAATCCGTAGGAAGCTCTGCCGGAATTACGGATATCACCCAGAAGACGGTGGATTTCGGCGCCAGCGACGCACCGCTCAACTCCGCACAGCGGACCGCCCTCCCGGCGACGGCCGTCACCATCCCCGAATCGGCGGGCGGAGTCGTCCCGATCTACAACGTCCCGGGCGTACCGACGTTGAACTTCAACGGCACCGTGCTCGCGGAGATCTACCTCGGCACCGTCTCGAATTGGAACAGCACGGCTATCCAGACGCTGAATCCGGGCGTGACCCTTCCCAACGCGGCCATCAGCGTAGTGTACCGCTCCGACGGGAGCGGAACTACGTTCATCTGGACGAGTTACCTCTCCCTAGAGAGCGCGAGCTGGGAGAGCAAGGTCGGCAAGGGCACCGCCGTGGTATGGCCGGTGGGAAGCGGCCAACCGAAGAACGCGGGAGTGGCCGGGTACGTCCAGAAGACACCGGACACGATCGGCTACGTCGACCTGAACTACGCGTTGAACGGAGGCATCCAGTTTGGTAAGGTCCTCAACCCGGCGGGTCACTACATCCTCGCGAGTGTCAACAACACCGCGTCGGCCCTGAAGGATGCGAATCCGACCCTCCCCTCGGGGACGGGGGACTGGTACAACGTTTCGGTCCTGAACGCGCCGGGAGTCGGAGACTACCCCATCACGTCGCTGACGTACGTGTTTGTCTACCAGGACCTCAGCGGCGCCTACGGCTCCTCGTACACCAAGACGCAGGCCGAGACGCTGGTCGACTACCTGTACTGGATGGTCACGACGGGCCAGTCGTACTCCGCGCAGCTCTACTACGTCCCGCTGCCCGCGTCCATCGTGGCCGCGGATGAGACGACCATCGGGTCGATCACCTTTGGCGGGAGCGCAGTCCCCAACAGCTGCGGATCCTCGGTGTAACGACGCGCTCGGACGGAACGCGTTACGATGGATGGACCAACCCCTTCCGCCCCCATTTCTCCGATGCCCCGCCACTCTCCCCAGTGGGGAGACCGGATCTTTGCTGTTCTAGTCGGTTTGGGTGGCGTTGCCGTCCTCGTGATCGTCTTTGCCGTCATGGGAGTCCTGTTCTATCAGTCCGCCGACTCGTTCCACGCCTTCGGCTGGCAGTTCCTGGTCAATACCCGCTGGGATGTGCGGCACAATGTCTACGGGGTGGTCCCGTTCGTCTCGAGCACGCTCCTCACCAGCGCGATCGCGCTCCTGATCGGGTTCCCCATCGCGATCGGCTCCGCGATCTTCCTCACCACCCAAGCCCCCCGGTGGATGCGGGGGCCGATCGGATCGGTGATCGAACTCCTCGCTGCGATCCCGTCCGTCGTCTACGGGTTCTGGGGCCTCTACGTGCTCGGTCCCTACATGCGTACGACCGTGGAACCCGCCCTGTACCGATATCTAGGATGGACCGGCGCCTTTAGCGGCACTCCGACCGGTACCGACGTGCTGACCGCCGGGGTCATCCTCGCCATCATGGTGATCCCGACGATCGCGGCCATCAGCCGGGAGACCCTGATCGCGGTCCCGATCAGCCAGAAGGAGGCCGCGCTCAGTCTCGGGGCGACGAACTGGGAGACGACCCGGGTCGCGATCGTCCCCTACGCGCGCTCCGGGATCTTCGGGGCGACCATTCTGGGACTCGGCCGGGCGCTCGGGGAGACGATGGCGGTCACGATGACGATCGGGAACCACGACGCGGTGCCCACGTCCTTCTTCTCTCAGGGACAGACGATCGCGAGCCTGATCGCGAACGAACTCACCAACAGCAACGGCCCGCTCCAGTATTCAGCCATCATCGAGGCGGGCCTCATCCTGCTCTTCATTTCGCTCGGCGTTAACATCGCGGCGCGGCTCATGCTCTGGAAGGTGCTCCGAGTGGAGCGGGGGTCTACGGAATGACCTTCGACCGAGCGACCCGCCGGAAGTTGTGGAGCCACACCATGACCGTCCTCGCCGGGTTGTGTGCCTTGGTCGCACTCATCCCTCTCGCGAGCGTCGTCTTTCAGGCCGCGACCTTGGGAGGCCCGGTCCTTTCCATCTCGTTCCTGACCCAGAATCCCCCTCTCCCGTGTACCCCCCAACCCGGAATCCCGTGCGCGACCGGGGGAGTGGGTTCGGCGATCCAGGGAACGTTGATCCTGGTCGGGCTCGCGACCGCGATATCCGTCCCGGTGGGTCTCGGGGCGGCGATCTACGCCGTCGAGTTCCGAAGCCGGTTCCTCGGCCTGGCGATCAGTTTCACGGCGGATGTGCTGACCGGCGTTCCCTCCATTATCGCGGGCGTGTTCATCTACGCCTACTTTGTGATCTACGACCCGTCGATCGTGTTCAGCACGATCACGGGAGCCCTCGCGCTCTCCGTCATCATGATCCCGATCGTAACGAGGACCTGCGAAGAGGCGTTGCGTACCGTCCCTCACGCCGTGCGCGAGGCGGCCCTCGCGCTCGGCATCTCCCGCTGGCGAACGACCCTGCAGATTGTGGTCACGACCGCGCTCCCTGCCATCGTGACGGGGATCCTGCTTTCCGTGATGCGGGCGTCCGGCGAGGCGGCGCCTCTCCTCTTCACGGCGTTCGGGAGTCGCTTGGGATTCCAGGGGTTCAACAACCCGATCAACGCGCTTCCCTTGCTGATCTACAACTTCGCCGAGAGCCCGTACCACAACTGGATCGATCTGGCGTGGGGCGCCGCCCTGATTCTGATCATCCTCATCTTGATTACCAGTGTGATTTCTCGGCTCGTGGTCCAGCGGATGGTCCACCGCATGCAAGGAGGGTGAACGGAGATGGGGTCCACCAAGGTGAAGGTCGACCACGTGTCGGCCTACTACGGCAAGAACCGGGCGATCTCCGACGTCTCGGTCGAGTTCGAGGACCGCAAAGTGAGCGCGATCATCGGACCCTCGGGGTGCGGAAAGTCCACGCTGATCCGCTGCCTGAATCGGATGCACGAGACGCTCCCTCGCACCCGGATCGAAGGGCGCATCCTGCTGGACGGAGAGGACATCCTCGAACTCGACCCGGTCCACGTACGTCGCCGTATCGGGATGGTCTTTCAGAAGCCGAACCCGTTCGTGACGATGTCTATCTACGACAACGTCAGCGTCGCCCTCCGGTTCAACGGCCGGCATTCCCGGGACGAGATCGATCGTGCCGTGGTCCGAAGCCTCCAGCAGGCCGCCCTCTGGGAGGAAGTCAAGGATCGGGTGGATGCGCCCGCCCTTTCGCTCTCGGGAGGCCAGCAACAGAGGCTGTGCATCGCACGCGCCCTGGCGGCCGAACCGGAAGTACTGTTGATGGACGAGCCCTGCTCCGCTCTCGACCCGATCGCGACCACGAAGATCGAGTCCCTCGTGAACGAGCTCAAGAATACCTACACGGTGATCATCGTGACCCACAATATGCAGCAGGCCGCGCGCGTGGCGGACAATACCGCGTTCCTCTACCTCGGCAAGCTGATCGAGGTCGGCCCGACGGAGGACCTGTTCGAGCGACCGAAGGAGCGCTTGACAGAGCAGTACATCACAGGAAGGTTCGGATGAACGAAGAACCCCCCATGAAACCGGAGGAGCCGCGCGGGGCCGATACGGAGATCCGTCGCCTGAAAGAGCGCGCCCTTGAGATGGGTCAATGGGCCCTGAGAATGGTCCATGACGGATGGAAGGCCTTCCGCATCGGAAACCTGAAGGAAGCCCAGAAGGTACTGGACGGAGACACGGAGCTCGACCGCTTCGACGAGCAGATCGAGCACGAGATCATCAGTTTCTTGGTGTTGAAGCAGCCGACCGCGGTCGACTTGCGCACCGCCGCCGCGTTGCTCAAGATCACCACCCACCTCGACCGGATCGGTCGGCTCGGATTCGACATGGCCCGGATCACCACTCCCGACGTGGGTCAGGAGGGGTCGGAACTGGCCACCCTGCTGGATTCCATGGACGAGATCGCCGAGTCGATCGTCCAGCAGGCACTGGACGCGATGCTGGAAGGTCAAGCTTCGTTGGCCATGGGGCTGTTCGTCCGGGACGACGAGGTCGATCGCATGCACCGGCAGGCCACCCGACTCGTGGTGCGGGAGCTCATCCGGGACCCGATGTCCGCCCTCCACCTCTCCAATCAGCTCCTCGTGGCGCGGCACTTCGAACGGATCGCCGACAATGCGTGCAAGATCGGCGAGAAGACGATCTACGCGGTCACGGGACAACGTCGATCCGAGTACCTCCCTCGACACCCGTATACGCCCTATATCTTGGAGCCGGGGCGGCCCAAGTAAGGACCCCCCCTGCCCCCAGAGCGCGACCGACGGGAGCGCGACGGCGGGGTCACGACCGGTACACCACGGCGGTGGAACACTTCAAAGGAAGGCGTGGCTCACCGAGACCGAGCTCCCGTTGTCTAGTCCGGTCAAGGATTCGAGGCCTTCGACCTCGAAACGCGGGTTCGAATCCCGCCGGGAGCATCCGACCCGCCCGTTCGGCCCGGACGTCCGTTAGCCCTTCGGATCCGGTACGTACGGCAAGACATGGAGCAACTACGTAGAAGCGGACCCCCGGGGGGGGAAATCTCGGACGTACCCGCCGTAGTAGGGTACCCGACCGGCGACGACCGAACGGAAGGCCTCCCGCAACGCCGCGTCGTCGAGCCCGCGGGTGGGGATCAGGTCGTCATTGCGGTTGAGGCAGCCCTTGAGCTCGCCCTTGTGGGTGATCCGGATCCGGTGGCAGTTCATGCAGAACTCCTGGTTGTAGACGGGGTCGACGACCTCGACCTCGGCTCCGTTGAAGAGGTAGATCCTTCGGTGGTGCATTTCGCGCACGAGGATGCGGTCGGCCCGGCTCGCGAGCCAGCGCTTCACTTCGTCCATGTCCACGGACCAGTCCTTCGGTCCCACGAGCTCGGGCATGAACTGGATCAGCTGCACCCGGAGGCCCTCGGATTCGCTCGCGAACCGGATCAGCTCCGGGATGTGGGGGAGGGTCGGTCGAAACACCACCATGTTCAGCTTGACCGGCTTCATCCCGACCCGGATCGCGGCCTCGACCCCCTTCAGCACGGGGGCGAGCGCGCCGCGACGGATCTCCCTAAACGCGGTCGGGTCCAGGGAATCGACCGAGACGTTGACCCGCTTCAAGCCCGCGTTGCGGAGCGACTCGGCGCGGCCCGCGAGCATCGAACCGTTGGTCGTCAGCGAGACATCGTCGATGTGGACGACGGTCCGGGCGATGATCTCCTCGAGGTCGGGCCGAACGAGCGGTTCCCCTCCGGTGAACTTGACCGACCGGATGTCGAACTCCCGGGCGACCCGCACCAACCGCTCGACCTCGAGGGGAGTGACCTCCTCGCCGTGCGCGCTCTGGGGCTTGGCCACTGGGCCCTGTCCCTCGTCGTGACAGTAGATGCAGCCGAAGTTGCACCGCTTCGTGACGCTGATGCGGACGTCGGTGACCTCGCGTCCGTACGTGTCGACCAGCACAGCGCGACGCATTCCCAGCCCCCCTTTAGGGTTCGCACCGACGGTCCGGCCCACTCCGACCGCCCTATACGGCCCCCTCCATTACCCGGAATGCGCGGCTAGAACGCGCGGGATCACGTTGGTGAAGGTGGCCCTCCTCGGTGGAACCGGGTTCGTCGGCTCCGCGGTGCGCGCCGAGCTCCTGACCCGGGGCCATGTGGTCACGGTCTTCACTCGAGATCCGTCCCGGGTCGTCCCCGAGGAACGGCTGCGCGCGGTAGCCCTCGACGTCTTCAACCCCGACCAGGTCGCCGCCCGCGTGCGCGGCCACGACGTGGTGGTCAGCGCGTTCAATGCGGGTTGGAAGAACCCCGGGCTCTACGACGATTACTTGCGCGGGACGAGGGCGATCGTCGCGGGTGTCAAGGCCTCGGAGGTGCGGCGGCTCCTGATCGTCGGCGGGGCCGGAAGCCTCGAGGTCGCTCCGGGGGTCCAGTTCGTCGATACACCTGAGTTCCCGATCGCAGGGAAGGCCGGCGCGCTCGCCGCGCGCGAGGCGCTCCACCTGATCCGGACCGAGCACGAGCTCGAGTGGACCTTCCTCTCTCCGCCCATCCAGGTCGAGACGGGTCCCCGGACGGCGCTCTACCGGACCGGTCGCGACACGCCGATCGTGGGCGCGAACCGGAACTCCCGCATCTCGGTCGCGGACCTCGCGGTCGCCATCGTCGATTGGGTCGAACGCCCCCACCACGTGCGGGAGCGGTTCACGGTCGGCTACTGACGGGGCTCCGCCCCGCCGTTTCGACGCGGTCGGGCGATGGCCCCGCCCCCAAATCTTAAGCCGCCGACGCCTCCTCCTTCCCCTCGGGTTCCTGACGCCCGTGGCGGCGCACGCCGAGCAAGACCGGCTCGGGGGGACTCTATTTCTTGAGAATGGGCTCCGATTCGATGGCGTCGGCTTCGGTGCGGCCACCCGCCGGGTCGGCGAGGTCGTCTTCACGACCGGGATGGTCGGCTACCCGGAATCGCTGACCGATCCTTCGTTCCGCGGGCAGATCCTCACCTTCACGTACCCGCTGCTGGGCAACTACGGCGTCCCGCCCGCCCACGTCCGCGACCGGGACGGACTCCCCCTCCTCGAGAGTGAAGGGATCCAGGTCCGGGGGATGATCGCGCGGGGCACCACCGCTCCCCACCACTGGACGAGCGCGCGTTCGCTCGAGGGATGGCTGGAGGAGGAAGGGATCCCGGGGATCCGGGGCATCGACACGCGGCGCCTCACCGAGTTCCTGCGTTCGGAAGGCGTGGTGCGCGGCGTGATCGACGTCCGGCCGCACGACGACCGACCCGGGGACGAGGAGCTCCGAGCCGTGTTGCGGAACGCGCCGGCCTACGCGGAGGAGCGATTCATGGACGAGGTCGCTCCGAAGGCCGCGAGCGTGCTCTCTCGGGGCGGGGGACCGCTCGTCGCCGTCCTCGACTGCGGCATCAAGATGAGCATCCTCCGCGCGCTCCTCGACCGGGGGGTCTCAGTCCTCCGCCTCCCGTACGACCACGAAGTGCCGACCCGCTTCGAAGGGCGGCGCGTGGCGGGGCTCCTGGTCGGGAACGGTCCGGGGGATCCGGCCCAGCTCGCCGCGACGATCGAGGAGCTGGGACGCCCCGGCAACCGCCACCTACCGACCCTCGGCATCTGCCTCGGCCACCAGCTCCTCGGACTCGCCCACGGCGGCACGACGTTCAAGCTCAAGTACGGCCACCGCGGCCAGAATAAGACCCTCCTGTTCCCCGATGGGAAGGCTCTCATCGTCAGCGAGAATCACGGGTACGCCGTAGACCCGAAGTCGCTCCAAGGGTCGGACCTTGCCCCGTGGGCGACCAACCCGGACGACGGGACCCTCGAGGGGCTGCGGGACCGGACCGGACGAGTGCTCGCCCTCCAGGGTCACCCCGAGGGTCACCCCGGCCCGCAGGAGGCCGGCTTCGTCTTCGACCGGTTCGTCGCGAAGGTGAGGCGGGGCGGATGACGGTCACCCTGCCCCGCAAGGTCGTGCTCCTCGGGAGCGGCGCGCTCAAGATCGGCGAGGCCGGGGAGTTCGACTACTCGGGCAGCCAGTGCCTGAAGGCCCTCGAGGAGGAGGGCATCTACACGATCGTCGTCAACCCGAACATCGCGACCCTGCAGACCGACAAGCCCCGGCTCGGCCGGGTCTACTTCCAGCCGCTCGTCCCCGATTTCGTGGCCCCGATCCTGGAGGAGGAACGACCCGACGGGATCCTGCTCTCCTTCGGTGGTCAGACCGCCCTCAACTGCGGCGTCCAGCTGGCCGAGCGAGGGGTCCTCCGGAAGACGGGGACCCGGGTCCTCGGAACCCCGCTGCGCGGGATCAAGGCGACCGAGGACCGGGCCAAATTCGTCCGCATGATGGCCCGGGCGCACGTGCCCACGCTGCCGAGTGAGGCCGTCTACTCGTTCGAGGAAGCCCGAGAGGCCGCGCGCGCGCTCGGGTTTCCCGTGATGATCCGGGTCGCGTACACCCTCGGGGGCAAGGGAGGGGGCGTGGCCCGTACCGAGGGCGAGCTCGAGGAGGTCGTCCGGCGCGGGCTGCGCGCGAGCCCGACCGGCCAGGTCCTCCTCGAGCGCTACGTCGGAGCGTTCAAGCAGCTCGAGTACGAGGTCGTCCGGGACGCGAGGGGCAACGCGCTCACCGTCTGCAACATGGAGAACGTCCTCTCCATGCGAGTCCACACGGGGGACAACATCGTCATCGCCCCGAGCCAGACGCTCACCGACTTTGAGTACCAGATGCTGCGGCAGGCCGCGCTCCGCGCGGTCGAGGCGTGCGGCATCGTCGGCGAGTGCAACATCCAGTTCTGCCTCGACCCGACCAGCGAGGAGTACTACGCGATCGAGATCAACGCCCGGCTCTCCCGCTCCAGCGCCCTCGCGAGCAAGGCGACGGGATACCCGCTCGCCTACGTCGCGGCGAAGCTCGCGCTCGGCTACACGCTCCCGGAGCTCAAGAACCGGATCACCGGCGTCACGACCGCGTGCTTCGAACCGGCGCTGGACTACGTCGTGGTGAAGCTGCCGCGGTGGGACCTCGACAAGTTCGACCGGGCCGACCGGCGTCTCGGTCCTTCCATGAAGTCGGTCGGCGAGGTGATGGGGATCGGCGCGTCGTTCCCGGAGGCGATGTCGAAGGCGGTCCGGATGAGCGACCCCCGGGCCGACCTGATCCCGCCGAAGGAGGTTCGCCCTCGGAGGGAGATCCTCGCCGACCTGGGAAGTCCGACCCCGGACATCCTTTTCCAGATCCTGGAAGCGCTCCGGGCCGGCATCCCCGCCGAGACCATCTCCCACACAGCGTGGGTCGACCGCTGGTTCGTGAACTCGCTCGCCGAGATCGAGGAGACCCACCGCGAGCTCGGCCAGGTCACGCCCGGCGAGCTTCCCATCGCCCTCCTCCGGCGGGCGAAGGAACTGGGTCTCTCCGACCGGGCGGTGGGTCGCGCCGCCCGCCTGGACGAGGAGGAGGTCCGTCGGCGCCGCTTGGAGGCGGGCGTCCGTCCGCGGATCCGGATGATCGACACCCTCGCCGGCGAGTGGCCGGCCCGGACGAACTACCTCTACCTCACGTACCGGGCCGATGCGGACGACGTCCTCCCGATGCCCGAGGGCTCCGTCCTCGTCATCGGGGCGGGCCCGTACCGGATCGGCTCGAGCGTGGAGTTCGACTGGTCGACGATGAACCTGGTCGATGGGCTCCGTGCGGAAGGCGTGCCCGGGGTCGCGCTCTTGAACTCGAACCCGGAGACCGTATCGACCGACTACGACCGGTCGGACCGTCTCTACTTCGAGGAGATCACGCTGGAACGGGTCCGGGACATCGCGGACGCGGAGCGGTTCCGGGGGGTGGCGACGTGCGTGGGCAGCCAGCTCGCCCAGAACCTGACGCCGCTCCTCCACATGTGCGGCATCCCGATCCTCGGCACCTCCCCCGGATCGATCGACATGGCGGAGGACCGAGCCCAGTTCGCGCGGCTCTTGGAACGACTCCGCATCCCGCAACCGGCTTGGCGGGCGTTCACCACGCTCGACGAGGCGAGCTCGTTCGCGGACGACGTCGGGTACCCCGTCCTCGTCCGGCCCTCCTACGTCCTCAGCGGCCAGGCGATGCGGGTGATCTGGGGCCGACAGGACCTCGGCCGCTTCCTCTCAGAAGCGACGCGGATCTCTCCCGAGCATCCGGTCGTGATCACGAAGTTCGTGGAAGGCGCCGACGAGGTCGAGCTGGACGCGATCTCGGACGGGACCCGGGTCCTGGTCGCCGGGGTCTTGGAGCACGTGGAGCGAGCGGGGATCCACTCGGGGGATGCGATCTTCTGCCTGCCGCCCCGTCACACGCCGCCCGAGGTCCAGGAGGCCCTGATCAACGCGGCCCGACAGCTCGCCCAGACCCTCGCGATACGGGGACCGTTCAACGTCCAGTTCCTCGTGAAGGACCGGGCGTACCAGATCATCGAGCTCAACCTCCGGGCGAGCCGATCGCTCCCCTTCCTCGCGAAGGCGACCGGATGGCCCCTGCTCCGGGAAGCGGCCCGAGCGATGCTCGGCCGACCGATCAGCCGGGACGGCATCGCCCCCCTCCCACCGGGTCGGTTCGGCGTGAAGGTCCCCCAGTTCTCCTTCCTCCAGCTCACCGGGTCGGACCCCCTGCTCGGGGTGGAGATGCAGTCGACCGGCGAGGTCGCCTGCTTCGGTCCGACGTTCTCGGACGCGCTCGTGAAGGCCCTGGTCGCGACCGGTGTGCGCCTCGTCCCCCGTCGCGGGACCGCTTTCCTTTCGGTCGGGGGTCCCCAGCTGAAGGAAGAGCTCCTGCCCGTCGCCCGACGACTTCGGGCGCAGGGCCTCCGCATCGCGGCCACGGAGGACACCGGGGCGTTCTTGAAGTCCCGCGGGATCCGGGGCGTCCGGATCCTCCACAAGGTGTCGGAGCCGGACCGGCATCCGAACGTCCTAGAGGCGCTCGAGCAGGGGGGAGTCGACCTCCTCCTCAACGTGCCCCTGTCGCTGACCCAGGCGAAGTTCGAGCGGATGCTCGAGGACGAGTACGTCCTCCGACGCCGCGCGGTCGAGCTCGGGATCCCCCTGTTCACGAGCCTCGAGGCCTTCGCCGCCTACGTGGAGGGTGTCGCGTGGCTGGAAGAGCACCCGCTGACGGTCGATGCGCTCTACGGAAGCGAGGAGGCGGGGCCGGACGGAGGCCCCGCCCGACTCCCCCGCGAGATACCGGTCACGCCGGGACGCAAGCGGCGACGCCGGCGGAAGGGACGAGGGACAGCCCGGTAGTGTGCGAAACCCGGCAATCGCGGACGGTACATCCTATCCCCTGTCATACGCCGTTGGCGTATCTATGGCGTATCTTGGCCCAGAGTTCAATAGTCAAGTGCCGTTCGTCTGATCGATGGGGAGGGGGATTCGCGTCGCTTATCAGTGGAGTGGGGCGGCGGGGACGACTCTCGTCGTGGGCATCGTCGGTCTCTTGCTCCTGTCACCGATAGGCGCGGCTCTCAGCCTGAGCCCTCGCAGCGCCGGAGTCATTTCTGGGTCTGCGCCAGTTCCGACCCTAGGATCACGAACCGCGGCTAGCTTGCCCGCGCGCCAGGGGGCGTGGACCGATTGGGGCGACCACGACCATGCCCGGGTCGACGCGGTCGCAACGCCACTTAGCGGCCCAGATTCCGGCTCATTTGCAGGCAGCCCATCGTGGCTCGCCTACGACTCCGCCGACCGAGAGTTCTACGTGGCCGATCCGCCATCCAGTGTCGACCTGGTCTCTGGAAACTCTACGCTTGGCTCGGCGGTGGTCACCCAAGTCGTTCCGGTCGGCCTCGACCCGTTCGGGGTCGCCTACGACAACCTTACCGGCGATGTATTCGTCACCAATTCGGGCTCGGCCAATGTGAGCGTGCTCTCGGGCAATGACATGGCCCCTATCGCTTCGATTGACGTGGGGTCGGGACCCATGGGAATCGCGTTCGATCCCGCGACCGGTGACGTCTACGTTGCGAACAACGGTTCGAACAACGTCTCGGTCATCTCTACGAGCCCCCTCAGCGTGGTTGCTTCGGTTCGGGTTCCCGCTACGCCGATTGGCGTGGCCGCCGACCCCCGTTCCGGGCAGGTGTTCGTGGCGGACTCTGGGGCGGCCAACGTCACGGCCATCTCGACCGCCAACTACACCGTCCTCGCCAATCTCTCCGTCGGGAACACCCCTTACGATGTGGCCGTTGACCCAGTGTCGGACAACGTGTACGTGACGAATTCGGGATCGAACAACTTGACTGTCATCGCCGCATCGACCGACACGATCGTAACGTGGATCGGAGTTTCGGGAGTCTACACCCACTCTCCCGGACCGCTGACCGGGTTGGCCTTTGACCCTCAGGATGGGATGGTGTGGGTGGGCGCGGGAACATTCGATATGCTCGTAATCAACGCCTCCACCCAGCACCTTGTGGCGGTGCTCGGGACGGATCCCGCCGGGGTTGCGTACAACCCCGACAACGGTGACGTGTGCGTGACGAACACCGTCAATCGGACCTTCGAGTGTCTCTTGGCGGAGGTCTCGTTCACCGAAACCGGACTGCCGACGGGTACGCCGTGGAACGTTACCGTGGTCCCTGCCATCTCCTCACCGAGCGGCAACGGCAGCATCCTCACCTTCTGGGTTCCGATGTACACGACGTTCAATTTCACGGTCTCGCCGGCGGGCACGTATCTGCCGACCCCCGCCAACGGAAGCGAGTCGGGCTTGGGCTACTATGGGTACACCAACGTTCCCATTTCGTTCTCCTCCGCCGGCTCGGGCTACCCGGTCACGTTCTCCGAATTCGGGCTTCCGAGCAACACCTCTTGGGGCCTCACTTTTGACGGGGTGAACTACACTTCGTCAACCTCGGAGCTCCAGTTGACCGAGTTGGACGGCACCTACCCCTACACGATCGCTGCCATTTCCGGGTACCGGGCCACCCCGGCGTCCGGGATGGTAACGGTGAACGGCTCGGCAGCCAACGTGAACATCACGTTCTCGGCGGTCACGTCGCACTTCTTCTTGACATTTGCAATGTCCGGGCTCCCTGCGGGGACCAACTGGTCGGTGAGCGTGAACTCGACCGTCGAGTCGTCGACGAACGCGTCCATCGTTTTCGTGGAGCCGAACGGGAAGTACACGTACTCCATTCCGGACGTTGCCGTATACGGAACCCTGTTCGAACCCACTCCTTCCTCGGGGACCATCTCTGTGACGGGGTCGAATGTCCCGGTTCCCGTGTCGTTCGTCGCGTCCGCGTACGCGGTAACCTTCATTGAGTTCGGCTTGCCGGTCGGCAACGGATGGTCACTGACGGTGGGCAACTCCACGGCAGGGGGGGTCGGCCAGTTCCTCGTGTACCTGCCCGACGGATTCTACTCTTGGAGCGCCCGGGCCATCGTGAACAACTCGGAGTATCAGGCGACGGGATCAGTCACGGTGGCCGGTCAGCCGATCTCGGTGGACGTCGTGTTCGTCGTAACCCCCTACCTGTTTTCCGTCACGGTTGTCGAAACCGGACTCCCGAACGGCTCCGCCTGGACCGTGTCGGCCACGAACGACCTAACAGGTGCATCGACCTCCGTGACCCGGTCCGCTTCCCTCCTTTCGCTCTCACTGGTCAACGGGACCTACACGATCACGGCGAGTGGACCATCCGGTTACTGGGCGTCGATCTCCTCGACTACCTGGGTTGTGGCGGGGCCGCAGACTACCCTCCTTACGGTCACGTTCGGGCCAGCGCCGTGTGCCTGCGGAGAGCAAAGCGCCGGTGGCAACGGGAACGGGGCTTCTTTCGAAATCGTCGTGATCCTCGGGGTCGCAGTAGGGGTCGGAGTGGGAGTTGCGGTTGCAGCGCTCGTCGGTCGTCGGGGGCCCCCCGCCCCCTAGCCATGGTTTTCGCGATCGACCGCGAATTCTGGGGAACACTAGGGTGGCCGAGAGACCCGAGATACAGACGGTGCCCGGGAGGAAACGTTCGCGCCTCCTTGCGCCATCGCGGCCGCCACCGTGGCGACTGAGGGGGCTCTTGGGGGTACGCAGGGCGCGGCCGGGGCCTCTCCTCTAGAGCGGGAACTTCGTGATCGAGTACTCGGGGACGATGGTCGACGTGTCCAAGACCTCGGGGATGCCGCGGATACGGTCCGTGACGAAATCCAAGACCCGCCGCTTGTTCGAATCGGAGGCCGGGAATTCGAGGACCACCAGGATGTCCCAGTCGCCGGTCAGGAAGTGGAGCTCCTTGACCTCGGGAAGCGACTCGAGCAGGGCCCGGATCCGGTCCAGGTCGCCGCCGCGGACCTTCAAGTAGGTCATCGCGCGCTGGCTCTTCAGCTCGGTCGGCATCAGGGCCGCGAGGTTCTCGTCGGTGAACTGGCTCCCGCCCTCCAAGCGCGGGCCCTTCGCGGAGATCAGGACCGGGAACGACTGCACCCCGCGGAGATGCTCCGCGACGAGGCGTTCCAGCCGTCCCGCCTTCTCGATATCGACGACCCGCACGCGGTGGCCCCGGCGGGCGGCGGTCTCCTCCACGAGGGCCACGCAACGGGCCTGGTCGTCGGAGAGGAAGTAGACGGGGGAGCTCGACGAGCGGCCGGCCTCCTCGCCGGCGCTCCCGGAGACCCCGGGGACGGTCTGGCCGGTGGCCGTGGTGGACGGCGGACGATAGAACGTCGTGACCGCCTTCTTCGACTGGACGTAGAGAGTGAGCTCGTGGGAATCTTCGGGCATGTGCAGCCGCAGAGCGGAGTGCCCTACTTTAACATTCGTGGGCCGCAGGCCCCCGCCCCGAAGGGCGGGGGAAAAGGTTCGACTTGGGCTCCGGTAGGTCGGTCCGGGGTCTAGTAGCGCTTGTAGGAGTCGGTCCGTTCCCGGCCGCCTCCGCCACCGCCACCGCCACTGCCGCCGCCGCCACCGTAGCGGCCACCGCCGCCACCACCGTAGCCACCACCGCCGCCTCCGCCGCGGTCCCGGTAGCCACCGCCGCCGCCGCCCCCGAAGGACCGGCGCTCGCTCTCGAACTCCTGCTGGCTCATGTCGAGAGTCGTGTTGACCTCGCCGACCGACTCGGTCGACTTGGAGAGGTTGCCGTACCGCCCGACGTTGAGGCGCATGTGGCCCCGAACGAGGGATACGTAGCCGTTGTCGACGAGGATGACCTCGTCCTTCGCGATCGTCCCGATCTGCTCGTTCCAGAGGGAGAGCGTGATCGTCGCGGTGTCGTCGCCCACGACCGCCTCACAGACCTTCCTCGGGTCGCCGAACTTGCCCATTACTTCCTTCGGCTCTCCGATGCTGATCACTTTGGACAGCACGTTGACTTGCTTCGAGTTCGGCGTCAGGTCTCGCACTTTCGTCAGGGGTTTGTCTACCATTCGTCTCGCCTTCTTCGCGTTTCGCGTTGCTCGGGAATCGTTGGGTGGCAGTCTGGTCGTGCGGACACTCGTCGCAAAAGTAGGACGGGCGGGACGCTCGATTCGGCCTGGCTCGCGGATTCCTCGACCGCCCAACGCGGGATGGACCATATAAAGCCGGCGGCGTGCGCCGGCGTCTCTCGGGGGTGGGGTCAGGAGCGACCCGGAGGAGCTCCACACCGCTCGGACAACAGGCTTTTCTCTGCCGGGACCCTCGCCCGACCGAGCCGGGTTTGAGCCAGCGATTCGACCTAGGGGTCCACTATCTCCTGCGGGGGGAGTACGAGAACGCCGTCCGCGCCTTCCGGGACGTGGTCCGGGAAGAGCCGACCGACGCGGGCGCGTGGTCGTACTATGGCCTATGCCTGGCCCATCTCGGTCGGGCGGCCGAGGCCGAGAGCGCGCTCGCCCGCGCCATCCAGCTCTCCCCCGCGAACGGCGAGGCCTGGTTCCACCTCGGCGTGGCCCGCTCGCTCCGGGAGGAGTGGGGCGAGGCAGCCAGCGCCTACCGACGGGCCGTCGCCCTGAGCCCCGAGGACCTGGTCGCGTGGCACCGTCTCGGCGTCGCGTTCGCCGAATCGGGAGATGAACCCGCCGCCTCCGTCGCGTTCGAACGGGCCCTGGTCCTCTCCCGCGCGCTCCCCAGCGACGGCCCCGAGGCGGAACCCCGGGGTCACGGCCCCGTCGACGATCACGTCGAGGAGGTGGGGGCCCGCGAAGGAGGACGGGAGGCGAAGAGCTGGATCGACCTCGCCCTCTCCCTGCTCAGCCTGGGCGACGAGGAGGCCGCGGTCGCCGCCTACGAGCGGGCCTACACCCTCGACCCTAACTGGGCCCAGGCCTCCCTCTTCCGCCCCATGCTCCGCCTGGTCACGGCCGTTTCGGGAGGCCCCGAGCCCCCGTCCGACGGGGACCCCGCCCCGATCGTTCCCCGACCGCGCCCCCGGGTCCCGGTGAACCGACCCACGACCCCGTCCGGCCGGGTCGAGATCGGCTGAACTAGAGCGGCTTCGGCGCGGTGGTCACGATCGTCGACTCCGCCCAGTCCTTGACCTTCTCCCGGGCGACGGCGTGGTCCCGGTAGAACTCGTGGACCCGCTCCAAGACCTTGCCCTTGCACTCCCCACATAGCAGGGCGCCGGAGCGGCAGTCCCGGGTAACCTCCTGGAACTCGGTCTCGGAGCGCGCGAACCGGGTGCGCCAGAGCGCCCAGACCGAGCAGACCTCCGGGGTCGCCCCGAGCCGGCGCTGCTCCTCCACCGTCGCGCGGCCGCCGGTGAAGGCCTGGCGGACCTTCCGCTCGACCGTCTTCGGGGGGTCGTTCAGGAAGAGCGCGTTGTCCTCGCGGTCGCCGGTCGTCGACATGGCCGTCTCGCCGAGGAGGCCCGGCAGCATCTGGCTGTGGAGCAGGGCGGGCTTTGGGTAGCCCAGGCCCTCGGCGATGTCCCGCGTGACGCGGAAGTGCGGGTCCTGGTCGATCCCGCACGGGATCAGGCAGGGGACGCTGCGCCCTTCCGCCCACGAGGGCCAGAAGCACGGCACCGTCTGGAGGGCGGTGTAGAAGACGAGACCGATGTTGGTGCTGGGCTCGAACCCGAAGACCGCCTTCACGGTCGAGTAGGGGATCTTGCGGGCGACGCGGATCGCGAGCGGGTACAGCGCCGCGATCGACTTCGAGTCGAAGAAGACGTGCGTTCGCTTCGGGTCGAACCCGAGGGCGAGGATGTCGTACAGGTTCTCCATGCCCCAGAAGGCGGTCTCTTCGCGCGTCAGGCCGGACCGGGCCCAGAACTTCTCGTCGTCGGTGATCTGGATGAACATCCGGACGCCGAGCGTCTTCTGGAGCCAACGACAGAGGTCGAACGAGACCAAGTGCGACGTATGGAGAGGGCCGGAGGGGCCCCGGCCGGAGTAGAGGAAGAACGGCGAGCCCTTGGTGAACTGGTCGAGCAGGAGGCCGAGGTCTCGGTGGGAGTAGTAGACCCCGCGCGTGAGGAGGGGAGGGAGATCACCTCCCGTAATGTGGTGGAATCGGGCGAGGAGCTCCGGGGTCAGCTCCTGCGTACCGAACAGCTCGCGGAGCCGGACGTAATCGATCCGACCCTTGACCTCGTAGGGGGTGACGACGAACTCGTCGGGGGTCAACGGACGGCCCTCACCCTTCGGGGAACGTGATCTTGGAGAGGATCTGCTCGCGTTCGGCCATCGGGATACCGGCCGCGCTCAACGCCTCGGCCACGCAGGACCGGGAGTGGTCGTAGTAGATGGAGTGGCCGCAGGCCGGGCAGGAGGCGTACCCCTGGATGAGACGACGCAGGCCCTCGCGGCCGGAGGAGGAGTCCCGCCGGGCGAACCGCTCGACCAGGAGGGCGCCACCGGACGCGTTCTCGAGGTTCGTGAGCGGGACCCGAACCGCGAAATTGCAGATCGGGCAGCGGGCCGGGGTCCGGCACGTGCAGCTCATGGAGAATGAGGTATCTGCGGGTCCCGCCTATTAAGCCGGCGGGACGCGGCGTACCCCGGGCCCGGTGTGGGTGAGGATAACCGACCCGGGGGATTGGGCGAACCGTGGCCGGAGACCCATCCCAGGATTCCGCCGCGGCGCTCCACGTCGCGTTGCTCGAGGTCCTGAAGCAGCTGAACCGGGCCGAGGTCGAGGAGCAGGCGGGGGAAGGGCTCGAGTCGACCGAGATCCTCGTCCTGCTCCGAAAGGGGCCGCTCCCGATGCTGACCGACGGCGATTTCGAGCGGGCCCTGGGAACGCTGGTCGCGAACCGGATGGCCGAAGTGCTCGACTCCCCCCAGTACGCCTGGGACCGGGGACGCGTCCTCGGTCGCCGGTATGCCCTCACGCGGTCGGGAAAGGTGTACCTGCTGGAGCAGCTCCAGAAGACCGGTCGGGTCGAATAGCCTCGCCGTTCGCCGCTCTTTATGTAGGGGGACCTGACGTAACAGTGGCCGTGCCTCGGAAGGACAGCGACCCGGACCCGATCCGGGCGACGCTGGTCGCCATTCTGCAGCAGCTCAACCGGGTCGAGTCGATCAACGAAGGCCGGGCCCGCGACCAATCCTTGGAACTGAAGGAGGTCGAAGGGCTGCTCGAGGACTTCTGGGCCGTCCACCGGAGCCAGGTCAAGGTGCCCCTCGCGCTCGGACTCCTGCTGCGGAACGGACTGGTCGAAGGGACGCTCACCGAACGGACCCCGGCCGAGCCCCCCGGACCGCGCGTCGCCCTCTACCGGATCACCCCGGAAGGGAAGGCGTTCCTGGTGGAAGCCCAGGAAAACACCGACCGAATCCAGTGACCGGAACCGGGGGAGATTCCCGCTCCCCCCGGCACCTTAAGTAAGGCACGAGTGTCGGCGCGAGGCCATGTCGCGCATCCACTCCGGACGGAAGGGACGGGCCGGTTCGCACCGCCCCTACCCGCTCACGAAACCCGAGTGGGTGACCGCCACGCCCGCCGAAGTGGTGGAGCAGGCCGTCGCGCTCGCGAAGGGCGGCGTTCCGTCCGCGCTCGTCGGCCTCCAGCTGCGCGACCAGCACGGGATCCCCTCCTCTCGGGCGGTGACGGGAAAGCGCTTGGGAGCCCTCCTGGCCGAGAACGGCGTCACGCCCGAGATCCCGGAGGACCTCCAGGCCTTGTTGAAGCGCGTCGTGCACCTCCAGCGCCACTTAGAGACCCACCCGAAGGACCTCGCGAACCGCCGGGGATTGAACCTGATGGAGTCGCGGATCCGACGCCTGGCCCGCTACTACCGCCAGCACCACCGCCTCCCCGAGACCTGGCGCTATTCGGCGGCGGGCGCAGCGCTCCAGGTGGAGTGATGCCCTCGGGGCCGGACACTTTCGTCTCCGACCCTCACTACCAACGCGAGTTCGAACGGGCGCGGGCGCTCGTCCTCGCCCACCCCCGCCGCTGGCGGGTCATCTACCACTACGACGCCGACGGCATCGCGAGCGCGTCCTCCGCGGTCCGCGCGTTCGGCCGCCTCGGTTACCCCGTGCAGGCGACGCCCCTCCTCGGCGTCGAGCGGGACCGGGTCCGCGCCCTCCTCACTGCGACCAAGGGACCGGTCCTGATCGCCGACACGGGAGCGAGCTGGCTCGACCTCTACCCCTCCCATCCTTTCCCGGTCGTCATCCTCGACCACCACAAGTATCCGGGCGTGCCGAATCCCCCCGAGCTTCCTCCGCACGTCGCCTTCGTCAACCCTCTCGACTGGGGGGTCGACGGGATGAGCGAGCTCTGCGCGGCCACGCTCACCTGGCTGTTCACGGTCTTCCTCGATCCGGTCAACTGGGACAACGCGGCCTGGGGGCTCTCGGGGGCCATCGGCGACCGGCAGCACGTGGGGGGGTTCCGCGGCCTGAACGGGATCCTCGTGGAGGAGGCGGTCCGACGTTCCGTCCTCGAGCGACGCCCCGGGATCGCCCTCCTCGGGACGACTATGGGCGCCGCGCTCGCCTCCGCGATCGACCCCTTCGTGCGCGGCCTCTCCGGCCACCGCGCGACGACCGACGCGTTCCTGCGCGGGCTCTCCATCGACCCGGAATCGTCGCCCACTTCCCTCGCTCCCGAGCCGACGTCGCGACTCGTCTCCGCGCTTCAGAAGCGGCTCGAGGGATCCGGGGTCCTCCCGGAGTTCGTGGCCGTCCTCGACCAGGAGCGCTGGTTCCTCCCGTCCCACGGGATGGACGCCGAAGAGCTTTCCAACCTGCAGAGCGCTACCGGACGCGCCGGGATCCCCGGCGTCGGGGTCGCGATGGCACTGGGCGATGCGACGGCGTTCGACCGGGCCCGGACCGCCGAGACCGCCTGGCGGGAAGGGATCCTCCGGGGCCTCTTGCGGATCGAGGAGAAGGGCGTGCACTCCAAGACCGCGCTCTGCTGGTTCGAGAGCCCCGAGACGACGCTCGCCGGGACCCAGGCCGGCATGGCCATGAACTACCTCCTCCCTCCCGACCGACCCGTCCTCGTCTTCTCCGACGGAGGGACCGGCCCGACCAAGGTCAGCGGCCGGGGCACCCTCCGCCTGGTCGACCGTGGGCTCGACCTCGCGACCGCCCTCCGCACCGCGGCGAACGCGGTCGGTGGAGAGGGCGGTGGCCACCGCGTGGCGAGCGGCGCGACCATCCCGCCCGGAACCCGGGACCAGTTCCTCGAGGTCGCCGACCGGGCGATCGCGGATCAGCTCAAGGTCGGAGGGGACCGATGACGGACACTCCCCCCGCACCGACCGTGCCTCCCGTGGACCGGATCCACGACCACTCGGTCGAGCGGGAGATGCACAAATCCTACATCGATTACGCGATGAGCGTCATCGTCGGGCGGGCGCTCCCGGACAGCCGGGACGGCTTGAAGCCGGTCCATCGCCGCATCCTCTGGTCGATGTGGGAGTCGGGTGCGACCCACGACCGGCCGTACCGGAAGAGCGCGCGCACGGTCGGCGACGTCTTGGGGAAGTACCATCCTCACGGTGACCTCGCGGTCTACGACGCGCTCGTCCGCATGGCCCAGCCGTTCAGCCTGCGTTACCCCCTCATCGACGGCCAGGGGAACTTCGGCTCGATCGACGGCGACTCGCCGGCCGCGATGCGGTACACCGAGGCCCGCCTCTCCCCGTTCGCGGAGGAGATGCTCGCCGATATCGAGAAGGAGACGGTCGGTTGGACCGAGAACTTCGACGGGACGCTCAAGGAGCCGCTCGTCCTGCCCTCGAAGGTCCCGAACCTGCTCTTGAACGGGTCCGCCGGGATCGCGGTCGGCATGGCGACGAACATGCCGCCGCATAACCTGGGCGAAGTGATCGACGGCCTCCTCCTCCTCCTCACCCGGCCGGACGCGACCCTGGACGAACTGATCCGGATCATCCCCGGCCCGGACTTCCCGACCGGTGGCTACCTCTCCTCGGAGGGGATCCGCGAGGCGTACGAGACCGGCCGCGGCACGCTCCACCTGCGGGGCTCCGCCGAGATCAAGGACCGGGACGGCCGGGACGAGATCATCATCAACGAGACCCCGTACGAGGTCAACAAGGCGTCCCTCTTGGAACTGATCGCCGAGCTCGTCAAGAACAAGCGGATCGACGGCATCACCGACCTGAGGGACGAATCCGACCGCCACGGGACCCGGGTCGTCTTGGAGCTGCGCCGCGACGCGCCCGCCGAGATCGTCCTGAACCGGCTCTACGAGCACACGCCGCTCGAGACCAGCTTCGGCGTGATCAACCTCTGCCTCGCCGAGAACCGCCCACGGGTCCTCCCCCTGAAGTCGCTCCTCGAGATCCACCTCACCCACCGGCGGTCGACCCTCACCCAGCGGACGACCTTCGACCTCCGCAAGGCCTCGGAGCGGCTCCACCTCCTGGAAGGGTTCCTCACCGCGATCGACCACATCGACGAGGTGATCAAGATCATCCGGCGCTCGAAGGACGCCGCCGCCGCCGAGGCGAGCTTGATGGGTCGGTTCCTGCTCTCGAGCGAGCAGGCCAAGGCGATCCTCGACATGCGACTCTCCCGCCTGACCGCCCTGGAGCGCGAGGCGGTCGAGAGCGAGAAGGCGGAGAAGGAGGCGCTCGCCCGGCACCTCCGCGAGATCCTGGCCGATCCCAAGCTCCTGGACGGCCTCATCGCCGACGAGCTCAAGGACCTGAAGACCCGGTTCGGCGACGCGCGTCGGACCCGCATCGTCCCCGCGTTCACCGCCCGCACGCTCGAGGACCTGATCCCGGACACCGAGGTCGTCGTCCTCGTGACCCGGGACGGGTACGTGAAGCGCCTCCCGCTCGAACAGTACCGGCGGCAGCGCCGGGGCGGGCGGGGGCTCGGCCAGATCGAGACGAAGGAGGAGGATTTCGTCATCCGCACGTTCGTGACCCGAACGCACGACGACGTGCTCTTCTTCACCAACTTGGGCCGCGTCTACCAGTTGAAGGCGTACGAGCTTCCCGAGGGAAGCCGCCAGTCGAAGGGGAAGGCGGTCATCAACCTCCTGCCGAAGCTGAAGTCGGGCGAGCGGGTCCAGACCCTGCTCCCCATCCACGACCTCGCGGCCGACGGGGGCCTCTTCTTCGCGACCCGCAAGGGGCTCGTGAAGCGGACCGCACTCGACCAGTTCCAGAACATCCGGACCAACGGGATCCAGGCGATCCTCCTCGAGGAAGGGGACGAGCTCGTCGGGATCGCCACCGTCACCGGGGAGGCGAACGAGGTCCTCATCGCGACCCACTCGGGACAGCTCGTCCGGTTCGCGCTCGGCGAGGTCCGCCCGATGGGACGCGCGACGTACGGGGTGATCGGGGTCCGCCTCTCAGGGGAGAAGGACGACCACGTGGTCGCGATGGCGCCCGTGAGCGCGCGGTACCCGAACCTCCTCTCGATCACCTCCACCGGGTTCGGGAAGCAGAGCCCGGTCGAGGACTACCGTAAGACCGCCCGCGGAGCGAAGGGGGTCCGCACGATCAAGACGGGCGGCCGCAACGGGTCCGTCGTCGCGGTCCTCCCCACGACCGACTCTTCCGAGCTCCTCGTCACGACGAAGAACGGCGTGACGATCCGCATGTCAGTAAAGGGGATCCGGACGATGTCCCGGAACACGCTCGGCGTCCGCGTCATCCGCCTGGACGAGCAGGACGAGGTCCGCGACGCCGTCCTCCTCCCCGTCGCGGAGGAAGCTGTCGGGACGGAGGGGCCCGGCGCCCCGCCCCCGACCGACCCGGCCGAGCCCCTCGCGGAATCGCCCGAACCCGAGCTCCCCGAGGAGAACGGAAAGGCGGAACCGGCCTCGGAGGACGACGATGCGCCGCCGCGCTCGGACGGGTAGATCCATCAAGGTCTGCCCGCAGTGCGGGTCGAGCCGGATCGTCCAGGAGGCCGGGTCGATCACCGGCGCGGTCTACCACTGCCTCGCGTGCCAGTACATCGGGGCCTTGGTGCTCGAGGTCGACGTCGCGGACGACGGCACGCCGTTGAAGTGAGGCCTATCCGTCGGCCGCCGCGTCGGTCCACGTCGTGACGCCCCGCCGGGCAGCGGCCACCACCGCGAGCGCGCGCACGGTCGGCCCGACATCGTGGGTCCGGATCAGCTCGACGCCGCGCTCGGCCGCGAGGACGGCCGCCGCGAGCCCGGCCTCGAGCCGCTCCGCCGGGTCCTCCGACCCGAGTGCCCATCCGAGGAAGGACTTCCGGGAGGCCCCCACGACCACGGGGTACCCGAGGCTCCGGAACTCGCCGGCGTGCGTGAGCAACTCCAGGCTCTGCTCGACCGATTTCCCGAACCCGATCCCGGGGTCGACCAGGAGACGGTCCGCGCCGATCCCCTCCGCGAGGGCGGCGTCGGTCCGGTCGGCGAGCCACCGGAAGACCTCCCCTCGGAGGTCGGCGTAGGTGAGGTCGTCCTGCATCGTCGCGGGGGTCCCGCGGAGATGCATCACGATCGCCGCGGCGTTCGTGCGGGCGACCGCGCGGCGCATCGCCGCGTCGCGAAGCCCGTCGACGTCGTTCACGAGGTCGGCGCCGGCGTCCACGGCCCGCTCCACGACCTCGGCGTGGCGCGTGTCGATCGAGATCGGGACCTTCACGTGCCCCGCGAGCCCCCGGAGGACCGGCTCGACGCGGCGCCACTCCGCGTCGGGCGACACGGGCGTGGCGCCGGGCCGGGTCGATTCCCCGCCGATGTCCAGGAGGTCCGCCCCCTCCGAGGCGAGCTGCTCGGCGTGCGAGATGGCGACCTTCGCGTCCAGGTACTTCCCGCCGTCCGAGAAGGAATCGGGCGTCACGTTCACCACGCCCATCACCCGGGGTCGGTCGCCGAGGAGGAGCTTGCCACGGGCAGTGCGCACCTCTCGCGGGCCGTGGCGGACATACGCCCGGAGGGCCCGGTCCACCTCCTCGCCGATCGCACGGAGCCGGAACGGCTGGCGGGCGAGCTTCGGTAGGAGACGGCGGTACTGGCTCCAGGTCGCGAGCAGGACGGCCGACGTTGCGGCCGCGCTGTGATCCGCGATCCCTCGGGCGTGGGCGGAATCCCCACCGGCCGCGAGAAACTCCTGCTTCAACAGCGGGGCGGCCTTCAACGACACCTCGTCGAGACGGATCGCGTAGATCCGGCCCTTCGGGGCCATCAGGGCGACGCCGTCGGGCTCGCTCTCCGTCCGTTCGAGCTCCCGCGCGACCTCCGCGAGGCTCTCGAATTCCAGGACCCGGGCCGCGTGGCGGTGGGGCGGGCTCGGGGGAGTCGGGATCGATGCCACGTCGTCGGCGAGCGGGCTGCGCGATAAAAGCCGCCCGTCCGCTCCGCCCTGCTCCCTTTTGACCGTGGCCCGCTCGACTCCCTTCGCATGCCGGGTCGGGTCGTGGCGGTCGAGGGACCCTCGGCCGCGGGCAAGACCCGGGCGGTGGGGGCGGTCGCCCGACGTCTCGGAGGCGCTCCGCTCGCCGAGGCGTACGACCGGGTCCGGCCCCGCCTTCCGCTCCGGTGGAAGGATCCGGGGGCGCTCCTCCGACTCGAACAGACGCTGCTCGCGGAGGACGCCCGACGCTACCGGGAGGCCCGGGACCTCGCCGAGGCGGGCGGGATCATCGTCACCGATACCGGGTTTCTCGGTCCGCTCACCTACACGACGGGTCTCGTCCTCCAGGGCGACGCCCCACGGCGGGTGTTGACCGCGCTCGTGCGTACCGCTCGCGCCCTCGCCTCCCGGGGTCAGTGGGGGTTGCCCGACGCGATCCTGTACCTCGAGACCCCCGAGGCCGAGCGCGCACGGCGAGCCCGTCACGACCCGGTCGGTCACCCGGTCGACCTACGGGAGCGCCACCAGCGCGTCGCGGCCGAAGAACGACGACTCTACAACCGGGTCCTCGCTCCGGCATTCGGAGCCCGGTTCCGGTCGGTCTCGGGCCGCGGACTCCCCGCCGCGGTCGCCCGACGACTCGCGACGTCGGCGACGAGTGTGGTTCGGGTCCGCGGTCCGGCGCCCCCCGTCGGGAAGATCCTCGACGCCCTCCTGACGAGCGAGGGCGTTCCGTGACGTCCCGGACGAGGGTTTAACCGGACGACCGCCTTCCTTCCCCGGGGGCCCATGGGCGAGATCCTGCTGGGCACGAGCGGCTGGGACTACCCGGAGTGGGCCGGTCGCGTCTACCCGAAGCGCGGGGTCTCGGACAAGCTCCATTACTACACGGGCCTCTTCCCGATCGTCGAGGTCAACTCCACCTTCTACCGGCTCCCGCCCCCCTCGGTGGCGGCGTCGTGGGTGCGACGGACCCCGGGGTCGTTCCGGTTCGCGGCGAAATTCCCCCAGACGATCACCCACGACCTCCGGCTCGTCGGGACCGACGAGGAGCTGCACCGGTTCCTCGCGGTGCTCGAGCCGATCCGGACCGCGGGCAGGTTCGCCGCGGCGCTCCTCCAGCTTCCCCCCTCCCTGCCGTTCGAGCCGGCGACCGTGCGGGCGTTCTACGCGACCCTCCCGCGCGACCTGCCGGTCGCGGTCGAGTTCCGGGAACGCTCCTGGATCACGCCCGAGTCCTTCGCCCTCCTGCGCGAGTTCGGCCTCGCCTACGTCGTGGTCGACGGACCCCATCTCCCCGCCCAACTCGAGGTCACGGCGCCGTTCGCCTACGTCCGCTGGCACGGGCACGGGTCTCCGCTCTGGTACGACTACACGTACTCCGCCCCCGAGATCGAGGCGTGGGTGCCGAAGGTCCGTCAACTGGCCGAACAGGTCGCCGTGATCTACGGGTTCTTCAACAACCACTTCCGGGGCGACGCGGCCATCAACTGCCGGAGCCTCTCGGAGTCGCTCGGCCTGCCGCTCCCCAAGGGCCGGTCCCGACTCGACTGACCGCCCGCGAGGCCGGACCTAGGTCGACGAAGGCGGTGGTCCGGCCGGCGCGGCCGGGCTCGGGGGGGACCCGCGCCGTCCGACCAGGACTCCGATGAGCGCCCCGCCCAGCACGCCGGCCGCGACGAACGCCACAAGGTCCGTCGCGGAATACCCTCCGGAGGAAGAACCCGACCCGCCCGCAGCCGGGACGTAGACCGCGGTGAGGGTCCCGTTTCCCGAGACGGTGAGCTCGCCGCCCAGCGGTCCCTGGACCACGAGCGAGACGAGTCCCGTGAGCTGCCAGACGGAGAACGTGTACCCGCTGCAGGGGGCCGCGGCGAGGGAGTATGACGCCGGCGCCAGGTCCGCCGGCGCTCCGTTCGAATAGTCCTGGCCGGCGAGCGTGACCACGCTCCCGCAGCTCGAGGGCGTGACGGAGATCCCCACGGCATATCGGGCGTCCGGCGCGAGGGCGTAGACCGCGGTCAGGGTCCCGTTCCCGACCACCGTGACCTGAGTGCTGGCGTTGGTCGAAACGGCGACCGAGACCCCTCCCGAGACCGACCACCCGTCGAAGGTGTAATCGTAGCAGGCGGGAGCCAGGGCGGAGTAGACGCCCGAGTCGATCGACACCGACCCGCTGGTCGAGCTTCCTCCGAGGTCGACCGGGCCACAGGAGGCCGGGTTCGTCGCCACGGCGACCGAGTTCGGCTGCTCGGAGAACGAGACGACCGAGACGGAGGAGCTGTACTCATTCACGACGTAGATCCGACCCGTCTCCGGGTCGGCGACCGTGGCCGCGGGGTACACTCCAACGGCCGCCGAAGCGAGAACGAGGCCGGGGCTGCCGCCGAACACGGTGAGGGAATTCGTCGCCCAATCTCCCCACGCGAGCACCCCGAGCTCGGGGAGCCAACCGACCGTCCCGATGAACCCCCCCACGGAAAGCGTTTCCACGATCACTCCCGTCGCCGGGTCGACCACGAGAACGGAACTGTTGTTCGCGCCCGCGGCGTAGAACCCAAGGACCAGGTCGCCGTTCCCCGGATCATAATCGACCTGGTCGATGATCCCCTTGAACGCGATGCTGGACCCGGGCGCATCGGTAGTGAGGTTGATTGGTACGAGGCTACAGTTGGTGGGGCCGGTGACCTCGTCGACGTACAGCTCGCCGGTGGCGGTATCCATCGTTTCGGAGAATGGGGTCTCGTCGGGGGCCAGCGCGACGGACGCCAAGACCGCCCCCGTGGTCCCGGAGACCACGGTCACGTTCTCGGTACCCTCGTTGACGACGTACAGTCGCTCGTTGGCCGAGTCGTAGACGACCTGATTCGGTGAGACGCCGACCGGGATCGATCCGATGACGCTGTCGTTGGCCGGGTCGATGACCGTCAGACCCCCCGCGAGGTCGGTGACGTAGATCAGTCCGCTCGCGTTGTCGTAGACGAGGCTCGACGGGTCCGGACCGGCGGAGATGTTCCCGAGGACGCGGTCCGAGATGACATTGATGAAAGAGATGTTGTTGGACAGGCTGTTCAGGACGTAGAGCGTCCCGCTGGCAGTGTCGAGCGCGGTCGCGACCGGATCGAGACCGAACGGGGTGTACGTTTCGACCGTCAGGGTCGTGGCGTTGAGACCGGTCAGGTAGTTCCCGTACTGGCTCGAGGCAAAGAAACGGTTCGTCGACTCGGAGTAGGCGATCCCATTGGGGTCCACGGTCGGGAAACCCACCGTAGAGCGGATCGCGTTGGTGGTCGCATTGATCATCACCACAAAGGAGTCATCGTAGCACACGACGACGACCTCATCCGCCCGCGGGTCGAACGTCAATAGGTTCGGAGTCCCGCCCAAGGCGACGGTCGTGACCAGGGCGTGGCTCGAGCCGTTGAAGACCGAGACGGTGTTGTTGAGGAGGTTGGCCGTGAACACTTCGTTGCGAGCCGGGTCGAACTCGGCGGCCACCGGGCCGCCCGCCGCCGGGAGTTCGGCGATCAGCGCGTGCGTGGCCGTGCTGTAGGTGGAAACGTTTCCATACGAGCCGGGGCCGCCTCCTGACCCTTCGTCCACCACGTAGACCTGGTTGGCCAGGGGGTCCACGGCAAGGTCCACCGGGTTCGTCCCCGTGGGCTCGTTGGCCAGGATCGCGCCGGTCATGGGGTCGATGAACAGGACGGCGCTCGGTCCGTAGAATCCGTACCCGTATGTTACCCCGGTACCGGTGACCACGATCAGCTGGTCGTGCACCGCGTCGAAGGCGATGGCCTGAGGATCGCCCGGCACGGGAATGGTTCCGAGAACGCCGCCGTTGTTGGGGTCGAACTCCTCCACCGAGCGGTTGGTGAGGTCGGCCACGTAGAGCTCCCCGTTCAAGGGGTCGTAGGCGCTGCCGGTCGGAACGCCCGGCATCTCCGGCGAGTCGACGAGCACGCCGCTCGTCGCGTTGACGAGCAAGAGGTTGCCGGAGTACTCCGTGACGACCGCAATCCGATTGTTCCCGGCCACCGTGACGTTGAGCGGATACTGGCCGCCCGGGTACGGCTGGTTACCCGGTCGGCTCGTTCCGTTGAGAGTCGAGATCGTGTCGAGGACGGTCGCCGAATCGCCCGCCGGACGGATCGTCCCGAGGGTCGAGGAGGACGCGGAATGCGTTGAGGGGGTATCGGCGAGGAGGGGAGAGGTCGGGGAGCTCGGTCCGGACGGTCGGCTCGTGACCGCGAGCACGGTCGCTCCGACGACGAGGAGGGCGACCAGCAGGGCCAGCACCGGGACCCCGTGGCGGGTCGACCGGTTTCGGGTGAGAGGGAGGTCGCTCGGGTGGTGGTCTTCGCGGTGCATGGTCGCCTAAGGGGATTCCTCCCCCCTCATAGAACCCTCACCTCCCAGTTTTCCGAGCCGACCCGGCCTCTTTCTCCTCCGGTAGAGTCGGTCCGTCGACGCACGGGCGTCCCCGGGCGGCGGGATGAACCGCCGTCCCTTCGGCGGTGGGAGACGGAGGGGGAAACGCCCTTTCTCCACCCCGTTTCAACGTCCCCCGAGCCGCCGCTTTAGAGCGGTCGGGCCGTCGAACGCTCCGGGTAGCACGATGTTCGACATCGACCGTTTCGAGGTCCCGGAGGAGTTCGGCGGGGAGGACCTCCTCCCCGTTCCGTTCCCCGCACCGACGCCCTTCCTCCCCCGGAGCGGACCGCCGGACGTCGCGCGCCGGCTCCGCCTTGCGCCCCGGACCCATCCCGCCCGTGCGACCACGGGGCTCCCGTCCTCCCCGCCGCTCTTCGCGTGGCTCGCGCGGCGGTTCGCCCCGGGTCAGCTCACCCTCTGGGTCGGGGCGCGGGCCGCGCTCGACCCCGTCCTCGAGATGCTCTACGCCGGCAACGCGCTGGGCCGCGGCCGCATCTCGCTCTTGGAGGGCGCGAACCACTTCAACCCCTACCGGCTCGGCGAGGTGGGACGGGGCCTCGGCGTCGACGCCGCCGAGGTGCTCCGGCACATCCGCCTCGCGCGCTCGTTCACCGGCTACCAGATGGTCGCGCTGGTCGACGCCTGGTCGGCCGAGGTGCGTCGGCACCCGTCGACCCTCCTCATCGGTCACGATCTTCCGGCCGCCTTCTCGATCGACGATATCCCCGAGGACGAGCGGGCGGCGCTCCTCCGCCACGTCGCGGGATCCCTCCGCACGCTCGCCGAATCGACCCGGACCCCGATCCTCTTGACGCTCGACCCTGCCGGACCGGCCGGGTTCCCCGGGCTGGACACGGCGGGCCCCCCGTGGTGCGACCTCGTTACCTTCTCCCGCGGGCCGGTCGCCCTCCGCCTGCGCGCGCTCCGGGACGACGCCCGGCTCGCGCTCGTGCCCCGCTCCCCCGGCCAGTGCGGGATCGAAGAGTTCGGCGAGGGTGCCGGGGAGGTGATCGCGTGGGACGCACCGTCCCGACGTACCGCCAGGCGCTCGACGAACGGCTGAAGCGCTGGGACGAGTTCGCCCGGCTGCTCACGACGCCCGAGGAGCGGGCCGCGTTCGAGACGCTCCGCACCGGCGCCCGGCGCTACGTGGCCCAGGCGACGTTCGTCGGCAGCCCGGACCTCCTCGAGTCGATCCTGCTCTCGGTCCTGCTCGACCTGGCCCGACGCCTTCCTCCCGAGCCCGAGCCGCTCCGCCCGGTCCGTCGCTGACCGTGGCGCCCCCGGCGACGCCGGATGGCTGGCTGCTCGACATCACGGAGAGCCCGGACGGCCGCTCCGTCGTCCTCTGGACGAAGGACCGGGGCTCGGGGCGGGTTCACCGGACCGCGGTCGAGTACCGACCGCCGTTCCTCGTGGCGGGGACCCGGCCGGACCTCGCCGACCTCGCCGCGCATCTCGCCGGACGCGCGACGGTCGAGCGGGTGCGGTCGGTCGTCCTCCGCCCCTCCGTCTTCGACCGACACCCCCGGACGGTCCTCGAGGTGACCCCGACCCATCATGCGCGCCGGCGCGCGCTCGCCCGGTCGGTCGACGAGTTCGGAGGGTTCGTCCGGTACGTCCTCTACGACGTCGACCTGGGGCCGCCCCAGCTCTACCATCTCGCCCACGACCTCTACCCGTTCGCTCCCGTCGTCGGGCACGGGAGCGCGCTCCGCGCGACCGAGCCCGCCGAGACGGTCGACTACGTGCCGCCGCCCCTCGCCGTCGCCCGCCTCGCGGTCACGCTCGACGGACCGCACCGCGGACGGCTCCCGCCGACCGAGGGGCGGATCCGGTCGATCCGTCTCGGGGACGCGACGCTCGAGGGACCGGAGGAGGACCTCCTCCGCGCGTTCGTCGGCGAACTCGATCGAACCGACCCGGACGTCCTCTTGACCGAGGGCGGCGACGCGTTCGACCTCCCGTGGCTCTACCGGCGCGCCGCGGCGTGTGGTCTCGGTCCCGATGCGTTCGCGCTCGGGCGGGAGCCGGTCGCCTTCCGGCCGGCGCGCGCCGCGCGCTCCTTCGAGACGTACGGTCGCGTCCTCTACCGCTCGGCGACGTACCCGCTCCCCGGCCGGTTCCACCTCGACCGGGAGAACTCCTTCTTCTTCAACGACGCCGACCTCGCCGGGCTCATCGACGCGGCCCGGCTCTCCCGCCTCTCGCTCTCGACGGTCGCCCGCCAGTCGCCGGGCACCTGCTTCACCGCGATGGAGATGGCACAGGCGCTCCGGCGCGACGCCCACGTGCCGTGGAAGAAGAACCGGCCCGAGTCGTTCCGTCGGGCCGACCGGCTCGTCGCGGCGGACCGGGGCGGGGCGATCTTCCTACCACCGGTCGGCGTCTTTGGACCGGTCGACGAGTTCGATTTCGCGAGCTTGTTCCCGCACATCATGGTGCGGAAGAACCTCTCCGCCGAGACGCTCGAGTGCCGGTGCTGTCCCGAGAGCCCGATCCGTGCCCCGGGACTCGGCTACCGATCCTGCACGCGTCGCGTCGGGCTCATTCCCCGGACGCTCGAGCCGCTCCTCACGCGCCGCCTCGCCTACAAGGCGGCGCTCAAGCGGCCGGACCTCCCGGCCGAGGAGCGCGGGTGGCTCACCGGCCGCGTCAAGATGCTGAAGTGGATCCTCGTCACCGCGTTCGGCTACCAGGGGTACCGGAACGCGCGGTTCGGCCGGATCGAGTGCCACGAGGCGATCAACGCCTACGCCCGGGAGTTGATCGCCGGGTTGATCCCCGCCGCGGAGGCCGCGGGGTACCGGGTCCTCCACGGGATCGTCGACTCGCTCTGGCTCGCCCCGGTCGACCCCGACCGGCTCCCGGACCCGGTGGCGTTCGCCCGCGCGATGAGCGAGCGGACTGACCTCCCGCTCGGCTACGAGGGTCGGTACCGCTGGGTCGTCTTCCTGCCGGCGGTGACCCACGGGCTCGGGGTACCGAACCGGTACTACGGGCTCTACGAGCACGGCGAGTTCAAGCTGCGCGGGATCGGCGGGCGACGGCACGACACGACGACGCTCGTCCGCCGGTTCGAGGGGGAGCTGCTCGACCTGTTCCGGGCCGCCCGGTCCCCGGCCGAGTTCCGCGCCCTCGTGCCGCGGGCGCTCCACCGGGCCGACCGGTTCGCGGAGTCCGTCGCACGGGGAGGCTGGCCGGTCGAGGAGCTCGTCATCACCCACCGGCTCGGGCAGGCCAGCGAGGCGTTCGTCACCTTCACGGACTCGGTCGCCGCGCTGCGCCAGCTCGCCCAGGCCGGCTCCGTCCGGCAACCGGGGCAGAAGGTGCGGTTCGTCGTGCTCGACCGGACCAGCCGGTCGTACCGGGACCGGGTCCGGCCGGAGGAGCTGCTCGAGGGGACCGAGCGGTACGACGTGGACGCCTACCTCGACCTCCTCGCGCGGGCGGGGGAGACGCTCCTCGCCCCGTTCGGGGTGGACCGGGACGGGCTCCTCGAGCGGTGGGGTGTGGGACGACCCCCCGAACGAGGGCGCTATCGGTCCCCCGAAGGGCTCGCCCAGTCGTTCCTGGAAGAGCGGGTGGGGAGCGGGACGACCTTTTAGCCCGAACGAGAGTGGACCCGACGTGGCCCCGCGCACCCGTCGCCCGGCCCGGACCCGCCCGAAGCGGGCCCGCACCCGGGCGGCCCGGACCCCTCCGCCTCCGTCCCTTTCGCAGCGGGCCGCCGCGCTCCGGGCGAGCGCGCGCATGGGCCGGGTCGAGGACCTGACCCCCCTCCTGGTCGCGCTCAGCGACCCCGTCTCCGGGATCCGGCAGACGGCGGCGATCGCGCTCGGGATGCTGGGCGACCCGAGGGCGGCGACCACGCTCGCGACGGCGCTCAGTGACCCGGACCCGGCGGTCCGCGCCAGCGTCGCGGAGGCGCTCGGTTCGACCGGTCGACCGGAAAGTCGCCTCGCGCTCGAGCCCTCCCTTTCCGACATCGACGCGCACGTGCGGGCGAAGGCCGCGGATGCTCTCGCGGCGTTCGCCGACCCGGCCTCCGTGGCCGGATTGGCCGCGCTCGTCCACGACCCGGTCGTGGAGGTACGGTCCGCCGTGGCGCGGGCCCTGGGCCGGATCGGCACGCCGGCGGCGGGGCTCGCCCTCGAGGAGATCCTCACCGACCCCTCCGACCGGGTCCGCCGCGAGGCGGTCCTCGGGCTCGCCCGCGGCGGCGCGACCGAAGCCCTGCCGTCGGTCCGTCGTATGCTCCACGACCCGGCCCGCCGGGTCCGGGCGGCCGCCGCGGTCGTGGCCGGACGCTACCGGGACCTGGAGGCGGTCCCGCGGCTCCTCGAACTCTTGGCCGCGGAGGAGACATGGGAGAAGCCCTCCGTGCTCGTCGCGCTCGGCCGCATCGGCGACCGGGCGGCCTTGCCCAGCCTCCTCGCGGCGGCGGAGAGCCCGCAGCACTGGCTGCGCGTCTGCGCGATCCACGCGCTGGGCGACCTCGGTGGGCCGGAGGCTCACACCGTCGCCTTGGGTGCCCTGCACGACCCCGCCTGGCCGGTACGCGGCGCCGCCGCGATCGCGCTCGGGACCGTCGGCGGGCCGGACGACCTGGGCGTCCTCTTGGAACGACTTCGGGACGACCATTCCTGGCCCCGTCGCGGCGCGACGTACGCGCTCGGTCGGCTCGGCCTCGCCGCGGCCGCGCCGCGCATCCGGGAGGAGCTTACGGACCTCGCCCCCGAAGTGCGCCTCGCCGCCGTATGGGCCCTCGGACAGCTCGGCGACGACGGGGCACGCGAGGACCTGGTCCGCCTGCTGCGTTCCGTACCGCCGGAGGGCGACCCGTCCCCGGTCCCCGAGGGGGAGGAGGGCGAACTCCGCTCCGACGCCGAGAGCCGCCTCTTCGACGCGGTCGTCCAGGCCCTCGGCCGGCTCCCGCACGGGGTCGACGATCCGTTCGTGCAGAGCGCCCTCGTGACCGCGCGCGCCCAGCTGTCGGACGAGGAGCTCGACCGACTCGCCCGCCTGCCCCTCCCCGAGGTCGGCCCGGACCGGGAACCGCTGACGCTTAGGACCCTCTTCGAGGGCGCGATCGCCTCCTCCTTCGACGACGAGGAGTCCGGATGATCCGCGAGTTCCGACGCGCGGACGCGAACGCCGTCGTCGGGTTCCTGACCAGCCAGTTCCCGGCCGAGGAGGCGCTGATGGGGAGCCGTCCGGAACGGTTCTTCAAGGTGATCGAGCGGGTCAGCCGGTGGGACCTTCGCCTCGCGTTCGCGCTGCTCCGCCTCGGCGGGAAGCGGATGTTCCAGTTCCTCGTGTATGAGGACGACGGACGCCTGGTCGGCACGACCCTCCTCACCTTCCCCGCGCATTCGGTCTACCTCAGCATGGTCGTGATCGACCCCACCGTACGACGTCGCGGGTACGCCAAGGCGCTGCTCGAGCAGGCCCGGGCCACCGCCCATCGGATGCATCGCAGGTTCATGGTGCTCGACGTGCTGGCCGACAACGCCCCGGCCCGGGCCCTCTACGAAGGCAAGCTCGGCTACCGACCGCTTCGGGAGACCACGTTCATGTCGCGGGAAAAGCCGGCCGACGTCGGCCCGGAACCGGCCACCCTTCCCGTGGGGATACGTCCGTTCCGGAAATCGGACAACGCTTCGCTCGTCGCGATCGCACGTCGCCACGTGCCTCCCGACGTCGAGACCGTTCTCCCGGTGCCGAAGCAGCTGATGGGCGGCACTCGCACCGGCAACCGTATCATGGGAAGCGAGTCGGCCGCCTGGGTCGTCGACCGGGGCGCCGGGCCCGAGGCCCTGATCGTCGCGACGTCGGCCCCGGACGCCGAGGCCGGTCATCTCAGTGACCCGATCGTCTCCGAGACGACCGACCCGGCGCTCGCTCGCGCGCTCCTGCGCACCGCCCTCGCCTGGATCGGCGCGCGAGGGCAGGTACGGGCCCTCTCCTCGGTCCCGCGCTACAACGCTACCGCACGCACTGCCTTGGAAGCGGAGGGGTTCCACGATGCGCTCTCGGTCTGGACGCTCTACCGACCGGTCGAATAGACTCCCCCGTCGATCCCCCCTCCCCGACGTCTACCTGTTCCCCGCGGTCGTCGGCGGGGGCCTCGGCGACATCGAGGAGACCCTCGCCGCGGGCCGGCGCCTCGCCGCCGTCGGGTGTCCGGTCCGTCTCTACCAATCGCCCGGTCGACCCCTCCCCCGGGAGGTGGACGGTCCCTGGGATTGGCCCCGGTCACTGCGGAGGGTGACCCGTCTCGCGCCTCGCTCCCCGTCGGCCCTCACCGTGGTCCCCGCGTGGGGAGTGAGCGCGGCTCCGTGGCGCGCGGGCGCGCTGGGCCGAGCCGGGCCGTGGGCGGAGGAGGCCGAGGAGGTGGAGCGAGCGTACGGGAGCCGCTCCACGCTCCACATCAGTCTGGAGGAATTTGCCCGCACCCTCCCGGTCGCGGTGGAGAATCGGGAACGGCTTCGGGAGGGAGGGGTCCCAGCTCACGCCTTGTCGGGCCGGCTCCGCGCGTCGAAGGAGGACGGAGACTTGGATCGGTTCCGGCAGGCGTTCCACCGGTTCCGCGCATTCGACCGCCCGAACGTGCTCCACGTGTTCGCAACCTTTCGTCGGGACCCGACGTTCGCCCGGGAATTCCCCGCGGCGGTCCAGACCGGTCCGCTCTGGCCGGGGCGGTACGCTCCCGCCGGGAGGCGCAGTTCGTCCGGCCGGGCGACCCATCACGTGGTCTGGTACGCCAGCCCGGCGAGCGCCGAACGGATCGCTCCCTCCGTGGTCCAGGGCTTGACGGATCGGGGCACTAAGACCCGCCTCCTGATCCGAACTCCCCGACCGTGGACCCGCGTTCGCTTCCCGACGTGGGTGGAGGTGGCGTCCGCTCCCTTCTCTGCGGCCCGGTGGTCCGCGGAGTTCCGTACGTCCGACCTTCGTATCGTTACGGGGAGCCGAACCCTGCTCGAGGCGCTCGAGGTGGGGGGCCCGTTCCTCTACTTCAACGGCATCCTGGGCGAGGCGTCTCGCACGCGACGCCATCGACCTGAGAAGATCATTGCGTTGCTCGAAGCCTATCGGCAGCGCCTCGCCCCGGATGTGCGACGGGACCTGGGCGATTTCGCGCGCGGCCGGAGAGTCACCCCGGTGGTGCGTCGGGCCGCGGACCGGGCCGGAGGGTGGCGACGCTTCCCGACCCATTGGGGGGATCCGACGTTTCGACCTCCCTTCGACGAGGGGGGAGCGCTGATCGTGGCGGTGGCCCGCGCGCTGGCACGGGCGCCGACCGATGCGGCCGGGATCGTGCAGCGCGTACGCGCGGGCTCCAACCCTTAATCGGGGTAGCGCCTCCCCCCGACGATGCCGACCGAGCCGATGGGGGCGCCCACGATCGCGCGGGCGCTCGTCGGGGGGGCCCTGCACCTCAGGAAGGGCGAGGAGCTGATCGTCGCGTCCTGGAACCACACGCTCCCCTGGGCCTCGGCGTGCGTGACCGAGGCCCGACGGCGCGGAGGGCGGGCGTCCCTCTTCCTGGAGGATGAGGCCGCCTTCTGGCGGAGCCTCGAGCTCGCCCCGTCGACCCGCTCCTGGGCCGGCGTTCCACCGGGCTTGCGGACCGCGGTGCAGGGGGCGGACGCGCTGATCTACTTCGCCGGGCCCGCGGACCGGCCCCGCTTCCACCAGCTCCCGTCCACCCAGCTCGCTCCTTTCCAGGGCGTGGACGAGGAGTGGCAGAGGCTCTGCCGGGCCGGCGGGGTCCGGGGGATCCGCTGTCTGCTCGGCTACGCCTCCGACCCCCAGGGGGAGCGCTGGGGCGTCCCGGGGGCCTTATGGCGCAATCAGCTCCTTCGGGCAATCGCCGAGCCGGAGCTGGGCCGGATCCGGACGGTCGGGCTTCGGGTGAGCCGAGCGCTCGCCCGGGGCCGGGAGCTCCACATCACCCAGGCCAATGGAACCGACGTGCGGATGCGACTTCGACGACGCTCGCCGTGGGTCGACGACGGAACGGTGGACCGGGACGATCTCCTTCGGAGCCGCCCGATCGCCACTGCTCCGGCGGGGGTCGTGGTGGTGGCCGTCGATGAGAAGGCCACGACCGGCACCGCATTCGCCAACGTCCCGAGCTTTCTCGGGAGTGGCCGGGTCGAGGGCGGTCAGTGGGACCTGGACGGCGGACGCCTCCAGAACTACTGGTACACCGGCGGCGGCGAAGTGTTCGATGCGGAGTTCGCGCGCGCTCCCTCGGGTCGGGAGGTCGTCGGCCTCTTTGCGCTCGGGTTGAACCCGTCCCTCGCGACGGGGGTCCCCCACGCCGAGGATGCCGCGGCCGGCACCGTGACGCTCGCGCTCGGGGGGAACGATCTCTACGGCGGGACGAACCGGTGCCGCTTCCTCTCCTGGCTGACGATCGGGGAGGCGACGGTCGCGATCGACGGCGCACCGCTCGTGGACCGTGGCGAAATCCTCTAGGGAACGACGGCTCGGGCGTTCGTTCTTCGACCGACCGACGACCCGGGTCGCCCGCGACCTGCTCGGCGCGACCCTCTCGGTCCGCGGCCCGGCCGGCCTACGATCGGTGCGCCTCGTCGAGGTGGAAGCGTACGTTCGGAACGACCCGGCGAGCCATGCCTACCGGGGGCGAACGCGACGGAATCGTTCGATGTTCGGCCCGCCCGGAACCGTCTACGTCTACCGGATCCACCAGGTCGTCTGCATGAACTTGGTCACGCGACGGGGCGAGGCCGTTCTCCTCCGCGCCGGGGCGCCGAAATCGCGCGACGTGGGGAACCCGTCCGGTCCCGGCCGTCTCTGCCGAGAGCTCGGCATCACACTCGCGGATGACGGGAGCTCGGTCACGGGCCGAAGCCGGATCTTCCTCGTCCGTACGACCCCGCCCGAACGCGGGGGACCGATCGTTCCGTCACCGCGGATCGGGATCTCGCGGGCGACCGAGCGTCGGCTCCGGTTCAGCGTCGCGCTCGACCGTTGGGTTTCACGCCCGAGGCCCGGGGTCCCTTCTGCTTCGCCCAGCTGTAGCCACGGCGGCGGGCGGTCGCTCCGAACCCGCACGACGCGCAGACGCCCTGCTGGCGGTGGAATGAGTGGCGACCACACCGCCGGCAGATGACGTGGACGATCTTCCCGCCGCTGCTGGACGGTGTTCCCTTCGACATGATACCGAACTCCTTACGGCGAAATGTAGACGATCGAGTCGCCGCGGACGAGGGTGAGGCCCGCGCGCGGGGTGACCTGGTCCTTCACGACCTCTTCGGCCGCGGAGAGGACGAGGTTGAGATGCTGGTCGAAGGCATCGAGGACCCCCCGGTACGAGCGTCCGCCCTTCATCTCCACGAGAACGCGCTTGTGGAGGCTCTGCTGGAGGACGTCGAGCGGCCGCATGCGAAGGTTCCCGGCGAGGCCGGGCGGCCTTCTTAACGGTTACTTCGGCCCCACGCGTGCGCGGGTCGGGACCGGGAGGTATTCCGGTATGAGGACGGCCGACCGCGGGGCGAGCGATGTCGGTGGGGGCCGGCGTCCGAAGTAGCAGTACTCCGGGCTCGGGCCGAGCGCGAGCTGCCGACGCCAGAGCACGCCGTTCGGGGGACCCTCGTCCCGCCAGCGACGCAGGAGCGAGCGGCCCCGTCCGGCCGAGAACCAGGCGACAGTCTCCGGCGCGTTCGGCGGGCCCGCCCGTCCCCGCGTAGCGTAGATCGAGCCCCAGCCTTCCCCGAACAGCGCCGCGATCGCTCGGTGCGGCTCGATCCATGGGGAGTGATATGCCACCTGGCGGACCGGGTCGAGGTCGGCGAATCCGGAGAAGACGTACCAATCCACGTAGAGCGGCCGATCGGGATGGGGGCCCCAGGAGACCCGGGGAAGGCGAAACGCCGCGCTGCCCCGGAAGCCCGGTGTGGGGCTCCGCGCCAGCTCGTCGAGGAAACCGAGCAGCGTGCGCTCGTACCGGGCCCGACCGACCCCGGCGCGAGGTCGGTGAGAGAAGACGTACGCGAGCGTCTCAGGACCTCGACTTCCCCCGTGCGAACGACTCGAGCGGGCCATCTGGAACCCCTCGTAGCGGAGACCGCAACGCAACCGTAATAGGGCTCCGTGCGGGGAGGGACCAGGGCGATGGTCCAGGTCGACATCGACATCGCGCGGTGCACCGGCTGCTCGCACTGCAAGGATGTGTGCCCCGTGAACGTTTTCGACCTGCGGCCCCGGGCCGAGGTCCCGGATGTCGTCGACAACCCCGAGGTCGCGGCCAAGTTCCAGTTCCGCGGAGAGAAGTCGCTCGCGATCCACGGTCCGGAATGCATCGTCTGTGAGGCCTGCCTGTTCGAGTGCGAGGGCGAGTGCATCCTGATCACGGACGACGAGAACCACGTTCACCGGTCGACCTCCAAGCAGTCGGTCTAGGACCGACCGGCGTCGTCGTTTTCTCCCCGGAGAACGGCCCTCCGGGCACGCGCGGAGGAGCGCTTAAATAGGCTGAAACCCCGCCGAGAACGCCGTGCCCGAGAGGACCGACGCCCCCCGTCGCACCGTTGTACTTGGGGAGCGCGAGCTCGCGATCGGGTTCCGCCTGATCGGACTCAGCGACGTGGTCGAAGTCACGCCGAAGAACGCGCAGGCCGAGTTCCAGCGGGTCGTGGCGGACCCGGCGACCTCGCTCGTCATCGCGAGCCAGTCCGTGCGGGCGACACTCTCGGAATCGCAGCGGTTCCACGCTGAGAACTCGCTTCATCCTCTCGTGGTCTTCGTGCCCGCGCCCACGGGCGAGTACGAGGTCGAGAGCATCGCGGCGCTCGCGAAGCGCATCCTGGGCGTCTCGCTCAACGTTCCGCACTAACGGAGGAGAATCCAATGGGAGTCGTAGCACGGGTATCGGGTCCGGTGGTCGTCGCCGAGGGCCTCGCGGGCGCGAAGATGTACGATGTCGTCCGCGTGGGCGACCTAGGCCTGGTCGGCGAGATCATCCGGCTCGTAGGCGACACGTGCACGGTCCAGGTGTACGAGGACACGACCGGCCTCCGACCCGGGGACAAGGTGGAGAACACCGGCCAGGCGCTCTCCGTGGAGCTGGGTCCGGGCCTCCTCAAGAGCATCTACGACGGGATCCAGCGTCCGCTCGATGTCCTGAAGCAGAACCTCGGGGACTTCATCACGCGCGGCTTTGTCGCGGCCCCGCTCGACGAGAAGAAGAAGTGGGAGTTCACGGCCGCCGCGAAGGTCGGGGACGAGGTCACGTCGGGAGCCATCCTCGGGACCGTCCAGGAAACGCCGCTCATCCTCCACAAGGTCATGGTCCCACCCGGAGTGAACGGGACGATCACCGCTCTCGCGAGTGGTACCTACACGATCCGAGAGCCGATCGGCTCGCTCCGTACGGCCTCCGGTTCGCAACCGCTCGGCCTGACCCAGAAATGGGTCGTTCGGATCCCCCGGCCGGTCCTTCAGAAACTTGCACCGACGATTCCCTTGATCACCGGCCAGCGGGTCATCGACACCTTCTTCCCCGTCGCGAAGGGCGGCACCGCGGCCATTCCGGGACCCTTTGGGAGCGGAAAAACGGTCGCGCAGCAGCAGCTAGCCAAGTGGGCGGACTCTGACATCGTCGTCTACGTCGGCTGCGGCGAGCGCGGTAACGAGATGACGGAGGTGCTCGCGACCTTCCCGAGCCTCACGGACCCGAAGTCCGGGCGCCCCCTCATGGAACGCACGATCCTCATCGCCAACACTTCCAACATGCCCGTTGCCGCGCGTGAGGCGAGCGTCTACACCGGCATCACCCTCGCCGAGTACTACCGGGACATGGGCTACGACGTCGCGCTCATGGCCGATTCGACCAGCCGATGGGCCGAGGCGATGCGGGAGATCTCGGGCCGTCTCGAGGAAATGCCGGGCGAGGAGGGCTATCCGGCCTACCTCGGCCGTCGGATCGCTGAGTTCTACGAGCGCTCCGGCCGCGTGGTCACGCTCTCGCCGGAGAAGCGGACCGGGTCGGTGACGGTCGTCGGTGCCGTGAGTCCACCGGGCGGCGATTTCTCGGAGCCGGTCAGCCAGAACACGCTACGGGTCACCCGCGTCTTCTGGGCCCTCGACGCGTCCTTGGCCTCCCGACGCCACTTCCCCTCGATCAACTGGCTCAACAGCTACTCGCTCTACGCGACGGACCTCGACCCATGGGCCCGCACCCACATCGCAGCGGACTGGACGGCCCTGCGTCAGAAGGCCATCCAGACGCTCCAGCAAGAGGCCGAACTCCAGGAGATCGTGCAGCTGGTCGGCGTCGACGCGCTCCCGGAGCGGGAGAAGGCGGTGCTGGACGTCTCGCGCATGCTCCGCGAGGATTACCTCCAGCAGAGCGCCTACGACGAGATCGACACGTACACCTCGATCCAGAAGCAGTACCGGATGCTCCGCGCGATCCTGGGCTTCGGGGAGAAGGAGCAGGAGGCGATCGCCCGAGGGGCGACCGTCCAGCAGGTGCAGCGCCTCCCCGTGCGCGAGAAGCTCTCCCGAATGAAGTCGATCCCCGAGACCGACCATGCGGCCGCTTTCGACCGCCTCGAGCTCGAGATGGGAGAGGCCGTGGCAGCCCTCGGAGGCACCGCCTGATGTCCGCGACGAAGCGCTCGGCCAAGGACGCGGTCGTCGGGAAGGTTCCCGTCGACTACCGGACCATCGACCGCGTGACCGGCCCTCTCCTCTTTGTTCGCGAGGTCGAGAAGGCCGCCTACGGGGAGATGGTCGAGATCCTTCTCCCGAACGGGGACCGCCGCCTGGGGCAGGTGCTCGATTCCCGGAAGGGACTCGCGATCGTCCAGGTCTTCGGCCCTACCATGGGAATGAACGTCAACGCGACTCGAGTGAAGTTTCTAGGCAAGGTCGCCACGCTTCCCGTCTCGGACCAGATGCTGGGCCGAGTCTTCAACGGGCTCGGCGAGCCGCGCGACGGGGGCCCGAAGATCGTCTCCAGCAAGGAGCTCGAGATCGTCGGGAACGCCATGAACCCGTACTCGCGGGAGGAGCCGAGCGAGTTCATCCAGACCGGGCTTTCGAACATCGACGTCATGAACACCCTCGTCCGGGGACAGAAGCTCCCCATCTTCTCCGGGGCGGGACTCCCGCACAACCTCCTGGCGGCGCAGATCGTCCGGCAGGCGAAGTTGCGCAACTCCTCCGACAGCTTCGCGGTCATCTTCGCCGCGATGGGGATCACGAGCGAGGAGGCCAACTTCTTCCTGAAGGAGTTCGAGTCGACGGGAGCGCTCGAGCGCACGGTCGTCTTCATGAACCTCTCGTCGGACCCGTCGGCCGAGCGGATCATCACGCCGCGCATGGCGCTCACGACCGCCGAGTTCCTCGCCTACGAGAAGGACATGCACATCCTGGTCGTGCTCACCGACATGACCAACTACTGCGAGGCGCTCCGAGAGGTCGCCGCCGCGCGGGAAGAGGTGCCGGGGCGACGCGGCTACCCCGGCTACATGTACACGGACCTGGCCACGCTCTACGAGCGCGCCGGGAAGATCCACGGCCGCAAGGGGTCGATCACCCAGCTTCCCATCCTGACGATGCCGGCCGACGACATCACCCACCCTATCCCGGACCTGACGGGCTACATCACCGAGGGGCAGATCGTCGCGAGCCGGGAACTGCAGCGTCGGGGCGTCTATCCTCCGATCGACGTGCTGACCTCGCTCTCGCGGCTCATGAACCAGGGGATCGGCAAGGGCCGGACGAGGGAGGACCACCGCGGCGTGGCCGACCAGCTCTACGCATCGTATGCGACGGGCAAGGACCAACGGGCTCTCTCCGCGATCGTCGGGGAAGAGGCGCTCACCGAGACCGACCGGATCTACCTCCGCATCGCGGAACGGTTCGAGAACGAGTTCGTCAACCAGCGCCCCGACGAGGACCGGTCCATCGACGAGAGCCTGACGCTCGCCTGGAACATCCTCTCCGAACTTCCCCAGTCGGAGCTGAAGCGGATCAAGCCCGAGTTCATCCAGAAGTACTACCACCCGAAGACCCCGGCGGCCTGACGGGCGCGGACGGGACCGGGTTACACCGATGGTGGGCGAGGAGGTCCGACCGACACGGCTCGAGCTCCTGCGGACCCGCCGACGGATCGTCCTCGCCCGGAAGGGCCTCAACCTGATGAAGCTCAAGCGGTCCGCTCTGATCGCGGAGTTCTTCCAGCTGAGCCGCCAGGCGCTCGAGCTCCGGGGGGACCTGCAGCAGAAGATCGCCCGGGGGTACGCTTCCATCCGCCAGGCCGAGATGCTGGAGGGCCCGACCCGGCTCGAGAACGTCTCGATGCTTCTCCCCGAACTCGCCCGGGTGAGCGTGTCGACCAAGAATGTCATGGGGGTCCGCACGCCGCGGGTCGATGCGGGGAACTACGCCCCGGTCCCGGCGAGCGCGCTCCTCGACCTTCCCGCCTCGTTGGGGGAGTCGATCCGCCACTTCCAGGGCATCTACCAGGTCATCCTCGATATCGCCGAGAAGGAGAACGCGCTCCGCCGCCTCCTGAAGGAGATCGAGAAGACCAAGCGACGAGCGAGCGCCATCGAGAACGTGCTGATCCCCCGGCTCCAGGGGATTGTCCGCATGATCAAGTTCCGGTTCGACGAGCTCGAGCGGGACTCGTTCAGCATGTTGAAGACGGTCAAGCGAAAGATGGAGCAGACGGAGGCCGCCCATGCCTAAGGTCGATCTTTCGGGGGCCTACGGGATCGCGACCCCGCCGCCCGCCGCCGCGCTCGCGAACCACCCGGAGCGCGTGCTCCGATACTCCCGAATGATGGCGCTCGTGTGGGGTCTTCGGCTCGGCGCCGTCGCCGTCCTCCTCTATCTCCTCTACCTCTCCCACGTGATCCAACCATGACGAGCGAAGCAGCGACCCCACCGGGCGATTCCCTGGAGCCGATCAAGCACGTCACGACCGTCGAGGCGGAGATCGAAGCGAAGGTCGCCCGGCTCCACGAGTCGATCAAGGGCCAGCTCGAGACCCTCCAGCGTGAGACCGAGGGGCTCCTCCTCCGGACCCGTGCCGACGCCGAGCGGGAGCGGGAGACCGCTCTCGGGAGCTCCCGGGCCGAGGGCGACCGCGAGGCGGAGAAGATCGTGGCCGAGGGGGCGGGACGGGCGACCGCGATCCGGGGCAAGGGGCCGGGGGAGCTCGCCCGCCAGAAAGAAGCGCTCCTTTCCGCGATCCTGGCCGAATTCCGTCCCCCGGGGAAGCGACCCCCCGCGTGATCCATGGGTTTCCTGCGCCCCGTCCCGATGGTCAAGGTCGGCCTCCTCGGTCTCAAGACCGATCGGGAGACGGTCGTGGCCCTCCTCCACGACTTGGGGGTGATCCAGATCGAACCGCTCCGCAAGGAAGCGTTCCAGTTGCTCGAACCCGAACACGGCGGGGAGCTCCAGCGGCAGGTCTCGGACGGGCTCCTGAGGTTCCGCTCCCTCAAAGCGTCGCTACCGCCCATGCCCGACGGCACACCCGAGAGCTACGCCTCCCTTGACGCGGTCCTCCGGGCCGCCGCCACCATCCCGATCGATGCCGAGGTGACGGAGCTCAAGCGGGAGGAGGACCGGTTGATCACGGACCGGAGGGACGTGGCCACGACCCTCGAGCTCCTCGAGCGGCACGGCTACTACACCGCCCCCCTCGGGCTGCTCCGGTCGTCCCGGCTCCTGGCCTTCTTCGGCGAATCGTCGCCCGACGCGTTCCACCGGCTTCAGGCGGAGGTCGCCGCGCTCGGGGAGGCCGCGTTCGTGCCGGGCCCGAGGGAAAAGGAATCGGTCCGGTTCCTCCTCGCCGTCCCCCAGGAGCACGCCGACGCGGTCAGCCGCATCGCCCAGCAGGCGGGCGTCCACCTGGCCGCCATTCCCGCCCTGTCCGGGACCATCGAGTTCGAGCTCCCGAAGTTGCGGAGCCGCCGGGACGCGATCGACACCCGTCTCACGGACCTTCGAGGTCGCCTCCGCGAGATCGCCGGGCAGTGGTACCTCCGGGTCGCCTCCCTCGAGGAAGCCTTCTCGATCGAGAACCGGAAGTTCGAGGCGTGGACCCGAATGGGGGCCGGCCACTTCTCGTTCGCTCTCGAAGGATGGGTCCCGAAGCGGAACTTCGCCGCGCTCGAGTCGGCCCTGAGGGGGCGCATCGGGGACCGGGTCGACTTGACACCGATCCCCACGAACGAAGAGCCCCCGACCCTGATGGACAACCCGCCCGGGATCCGGTGGTTTGAGTTCTTCATCAAGTTCTACTCCCTGCCCCAGGCCACCGAGTTCGACCCGACGTGGATCTTCGCCCTCGCCTTCCCGCTGTTCTTCGGCCTGATGCTCGGCGATGCCGGCTACGGGCTCGTGATCCTCGGGATCTGCCTCTGGATGATCGCGGGCTTCCCCGGTGGCCAGCACGTGCCGAAGGGGCTGCGCGGGTTCGTGACGATGATCATGGGTCCGAAGGGGATGCAGCTCCTGGCCCGGACGCTGCTCCCCGGATGCGTCCTCGCGATCGCCCTCGGCGTCGTCTTCAACGCGTACTTCGGCGCCCACCTGCCCTTCTACACCGGGCTTTTCGACCCCTTGCACGAGGCGTCCAAGCTCCTTCTCCTCGCCGGGTTCATCGGCCTCGGGATGGTGACCCTCGGGTTCGGCCTGGGGGCGCTGAAGGCCTACTACCACCACCACCGCCGTGAGCTCGTCGCCAAGATCGGCGGGATCGTCTTCGCGTGGGGGGTCGCCGGCTTTGGCCTGCTCACGATCTACCACTCGTTCAACGTGGCCCACCCCCTCTCCGAACTCGCGCTCGTGGGCCTCGTGGGCGGCCTCGCCCTCATCATCGGCGGCGAGGGACCCCAGGGGCTGATGGCGCTCACCGAGATCGTGAGCCACATCCTCTCGTACTTGCGGTTGGTCGGGATCCTGCTCGCGAGCGCCATCCTCGCCCTCGTCATCAACTCCGTCACCTACGGGATGTTCGTCGGCTCCTCCTCGAGCGTCGCGCTCCACATCGGCTACATCGTGATCGCGGTCGTCATCCTGCTCGTCGGCCAGATGTTCAACCTGGTGATCGGGGTGTTCGAGCCCGGGATCCAGGGCGCCCGGCTGATCTTCGTGGAGCATTTCTCGAAGTTCTACGAAGGGAACGGCCGACCGTTCCAGGCGTTCGGCTCGCAACGGACCCACACGCGCCCGGCGTCGCACGACGGGGCCCCCCCGTTCCTCGAGGGGACGCACCGCACCTAGGTCGGCGCACCGCGGCCGGACGCTAGGGACGGCCGAGGACGAGGGTGCGCTCGAGCTCGGCGGGCGGGATGCCGTAGAGCTTCCCGTAGACGATCTTCCGAAGGTCCGCCCGTTCGAGTTCCGCGAGGAGCAGGAAGGTGAAGAGGATGGAGACCGAGAGGGGGAACGAGCGCAGGCGCTTCAGCTCCCGGACCATCCGCTCCCGGGTGAGCGCGAGGTCGAACGGCACGAGGCTATGCTCGACGGCGTACCCCTCGAGACCGTCGTGGAGCGCCGGGAACCGGCCCTCGAGCTGGGCCACGAGCTCGGGGACGTCCCGCACGTTGTAGAGGTCGGGGATCCGGTCCCGGCCCAGGTCGCCCCCGTCCAGGAACCGCTCGAGCACCACCTCCAAGGGGAGGGCCGCCGCCTTCCCCTTCAGGAGCAGGAGGACGTTCTTGAGATCGATCTCCGACCGGAGGAACTCGCGGATCACCCATTCGTCCCCCTGGAAGAACTTGGCGGACTCGAGCAGTCGGCGGTAGTAGTCGCGCTGGAGCGCAGCGAGGAGCGGGAAGATGTCCCGGGTCTTCTGGTAGGTCTCGAGGAGCGGCAGGAGGACCCCGCCGTAGCCGAACCGGACGAGCTGGGTCGCGACGGCCTCCGTCGTGGGGAGCGCGAGCAGGGCCCGGAAGTCGTCCAGTCCCATCCCGCCCGCGAACAGGCCCGCGGGGATCTCCCGGCTCGAGACGAGGAACGACTCGGTCTCGGTGACCGAACGACCCTCGGACTTGGCCGAGAGGATGAGCCCGATGTTCTCGATGTCCCAGCGGCGAAGGTAGGCCTCGATGAGCGGCTTGCCCGCGAACGACGCCGACTCGAGCAGCATCCGCTGCCGGTGGACGAAGAGCCGGTTGGCCGCGACCTCGAGCGCGGAGGCGCCGTGGTAGGTCGTGCCCGCGAGGGCGATCTCCGGCCCGTAGGCGGTCGGTTCCAGCAGCTTCAGGATCTCGGACAGGTCCTTCGCGCGGACCAGCGGCCCGTAGGCCTCCGGGGGAAGGAGGGTCGGCTGGAGGGCCTTGAACCGACCGAGGGCGCTCGCGTACGGGGAACCCGCCATGCCCGACTCCGTGCTAGGCGAGAAGCGAGCGGACGCGGTCCTCGCGGAGGCGGAGGAGCTCGTCGAAGCTCAGGGAGAGGCGCCGGTCGCCGTCCGGGGTCTCGGCGACGAGGCCGCCCAGGATCGGCGCCGGGGTCGGGTCGAACGACCGTCCCGCGAGCGGCTTGAGCAGCGCGGCATCCTCCGCGCGCCCGGCGACCCGGACGTCCTTGCCCAGTTCGTCGGACGCCACCGTGTACATGCGACGGAGGACCTCGGGATACTCGTCGCTCTCCGTGAACTGCCGCAAGAGGCTCCGCACGGCGTCGAGCGAGGCATTCATCGCCCGCTCCTGCGCCTCGAACTCGAGCTTGCGGGACTGCATGCGGGCGCCCGCCACCCGCTGGGTCCGTTCCCGGCGGCCCTCGGCCTCGGTCCGGGTCCTAAAGTCCTCCTGGATCGCGGCGACCCGTTGCGCGCGGTCGGCCCCCACTCGGGCCTTCTCGGCCTCGAACTTCTGGGTCTCCTCCCCGAATTCCCGCTCCCCGCGGGCCCGGATCTCGGCGATGAGCCGCTCGAGGGTCATCGGGGCCGCTCGCTAGAGAATGCCCGTGAGCAGGATGTACCCGAGCACGAATCCAATGATCCAGAGGGTTTCGGGGATGACGAAGAAGAACAGGACCTTGCCGAACAACTGCGGCTTCTCGGCGTAAATCCCCATTCCGGCGGCCCCGATCCCGGACTGGGCCATGCCCGTTCCGATCAACCCGCCGGCGATCGCGATCCCGGCGGCTAGCGTGGCGTATGCATCGACCATGAGGACGTCCCGGGCGGCCGAGAAAGGTCGGGTATATAACCCGAGCCACCGCTTTTTTTCCCCGGTTTCTCGAGGGGAATCCGGGGGCCGGACGGCTCCTCGGAACTAGGCCTCGGCCACGGCCGCGGTCGGGGTCCTGTGCTCCCGCCGATACGTCTTGCGGGCGAGTCCGATCGCGCCCACCCAGGCGATTACGCCGCACAGATACGCGGCCGCGCAGACGGGGCAGAGTCCGTGGATCTCGACTACTTCCACGTAGAGAAAGTACACCGAAAGCCCGATCCCGGCGGTAGTGACCGTCAGCAAGACATAGGGGAGGCGGGGGTCGCGACGGTACTGCTCGGTCAAGATGGCCAGGGCCAGAATGACGACAAAACCGGCGACGCCCCAGATCCAGTCGGAGATCCCGAGGGTTGTCGTCTTCCCGCTGTTCAGGATCTTCCCGCAGTTGACGTAGGCCGTGATCGAACAGGCCCCGGCGAGGGAGGCGTAGTACACTTCGAGGGCGGCGTAGATGGACGCGATGAGCCCCAGCCCGCCGCCGAGGGTGACGAGGCTCCGATAGGTGCGGGTCCGCATCGGTTCACGTGATCTGGGCGAGATACCCCTTGACGGCCGACTGGACCCCGGGCGACCAGGGGCGCGGGCCCCCGTGGCTCGCGAAGTACGCGACGTTGCCGCCGAGACAATGGACCAGGAATGCCATGATCCATTCGGCCTGGGGGGCGACGGTCGTCCACGCAGAACCGCTCTCGGAGAAGACCTGGTTCCGCACGGAGGCGGCTCCCGAGCCACTGGTGGCGCTGTAGGAGTACGCCGAAAGGTCCGTGGGATTGAGGAGGGAGGTGCCGCCGTGGACGAACTGGCCGTTGACGACCACGAACGGGATCGAGCCCGCCGAGTAGGCGCCCACGTACGCGGCCTGGACGCAGTTGGCCGTCCCCGGGAAGGTTCCGCCCTGCCCCGAGGTGTCCTCCGTCACGATGAAGGAGACGTTGTTGCTCGTGATGGCGGTGCTGGCGAGTACCATTTCCGGAGTGCCGGGGGCGACGTCAGTCAAGCTCGAGAACCCGGTATAGTTCCCTGAAACCGTGCCGAACTCGGTAAGCGCCTTCCAGATCGCCCAACTGCTCGCGGAACAGTACGGGCACCAGGTCGCCCCGTAGAAGTAGACGACCGGGTTCCCGCTCTCCTGCCAGGGTGCGACGTTGGCCTTGGCCCAACCCGTTCCCGGTTCGCTCGTCAGGGACGCGGCCGGTGGCAAGTACGGGCACCCGAAGATCAAGGTCCCGGCCAGGGCGACGATCCCGGTGAAGACGAGCCCCAGGACGATCCCCCCGATGACGGTGGTTCGGAAGACCTTCGTCCAGCGCTTGGTGCTCCGGAGGAGGCCGTAGAGAAGGACGAACACCACGCCGACCAGGATCAATGCGATGTACGGGATCGTGGGCAGGATCAGCCCGACGGGGGACGGGGCGAGGAAGGCGACGAGCGCCCAGACCCCCACGAGGGGAGTCAGCAAGAAACCGATCCGGGCGAGGCTCCATTTCCGATCGGTCTCGTCGGCCGTCCGTTTGCTGGGCTTCGCGGCCGCGGCTTCCTCTTGCGGGGCGGTGCGACTCTTTCTCTTCCGGTAGAGCACGGCGAGCGCTCGGGCGGGGTCTCCCGACCCCTTGACCGCCTGGAACCCGACCTTCGGGTCCTCCGCGATCTCGTCCCAGTCCCAGCCGCTTTTGTGCAGCTGCTCGACCCGGTCCCAATCTACCATTCCCGCGACCGAGTCCTGAGCCCCTTTTCCTCTTTGCCCCACCCCACCGGTCCGCCACGGAGGGCGGCCCGCTCCGCTTTTACCCGGGACCCGGTGGGGCGGGGCGATGCGGGTCACCTTCCTGGGCACCGCCGGTTCGTGGCCGACCAAGGAGCGCTCGGCGAGCGCCATCGCGCTCGATACCGAACGCGAGCTCCTGCTGCTCGACTGCGGCGAGGGCACGCAGCGCCAGTTCTTCCAGTCGAGCGCGTCGTTCATGCGGGTCCGTAGGGTCTTCTTGACCCACTTCCACGGGGACCACTTCCTCGGACTTCCGGGGCTCATCCAGAGCATGGGCCTCAACAACCGCACCGAGCCCCTCGACGTGTACGGTCCTCCCGACGCCCAGGAGATGGTGACCCGGGCGCTGGGGATGGGCTACTACACTCCCCGCTTCCCAGTGGCGATCCACCCCCTCCAACCCGGCGAGTCGGTCGAGCTCGAGGGCTACACGGTCCGCACCGCTCGCGCGGTCCACCCGGTTCCTACCCTCGCCTATCGCATCGAAGAGGGCCCGAAGCGGGGCCGGTTCGACGGGGTGCTGGCCCGGTCCCTCGGGATCCAGGGACGGGACTTCGCCCGGCTCGAGGCGGGCGAGACGGTGCGGGTGAACGACCACGTCGTCCATCCGGCGGACGTCATGGGCCCCCCGCGACCCGGGCGCTCCGTGGTGTACTCGGGCGACACGGCGCCGAGCGACGACATCCGCCGACTCGCGGACCGGGCCACGCTCCTGATCCACGAGGCGACGGCCGCCCGCGAGATCGAGGAGGAGGCCAACCAGTGGGGCCACTCCTCGGCCCGCCAGGCCGCCGAGATCGCGCGGGCGGCCGGAGTCGGGACGCTCTACCTCACGCACTTCTCCTCCCGTTACAAGGTGCTCGAGCCCCTCGAGTCGGAGGCCCGGATCGTCTTCCCCGGTTCCACCGCGGCGCGCGACCTACTCGACTACCAGGTCCTCCAGGCATGATCCGAGCGGACCTCCTCATCACGAACCTCGCCGAGGCAGCGACGCTCGCGGATGGGCCGGTGCCTAGGGTCGGTGCGGCCGCGCGCGAGCTCTCCTGCCTCCCCCGGGCGACCGTCGCCGTCGCCGGAGGTTCGTTCGTCTGGGTGGGTCCCGAACGAAACGCTCACCGGGAGGTCCGGCTCCGCCCCCGGGGTCGGGAGGTGGACGGACACGGAGGGACGCTCGTGCCCGGCCTGGTCGACGCGCACACCCATGTGCTCTTCGCCGGCGACCGGGCCTTCGAGATGGCGTGGAGGGCGACCGGCGCGAGCTATGCCGAGATCGCCCGACGCGGCGGAGGTATCCTCTCGACCGTGCGGGCGACCCGGGCCGCCCCGCGCGAAACCCTCCTCGCGGCCACCACCGCTCGTCTCCGAGGAATGGCCGCGTCCGGCGCGACGGCGGTCGAGGTGAAGAGCGGATACGCCCTCACGCCCCGCGGCGAGATCGCGTCGCTCCGCCTGATCCCGGAGCTTCGACGGCGAACCGGGCTCCGGCTCGTCCCGACGTTCCTGGGCGCCCACGCCGTACCCCCCGAGGCCCGCGGCCGGGCCGACGCGTACGTGGACCGGCTCGTCCGCGAAGCCCTTCCCATCGTGGCCCGCGACCACCTCGCCGAGTTCGTGGACGTGTTCTGCGAGCCCGGGTACTTTTCCGTCCCGACCTCGGAACGCCTCCTCCGCGCCGCCCTCGCGCTGGGGCTCGGCGTGAAGGTCCACGCCGACGAGTTCGTCCGCTCGGGCGGGGCGCGTCTCGCGGCCCGGCTCGGGGCGCGCTCGGCCGAGCACCTGCTCACCTCGACCGAAGCGGATTTCGCTGCGCTCGCCCACGCCGGCGTCACCGCCGTCCTGCTCCCGATCACCGCGTTCGCCTCCTCGCCGGGCCGACGGAGCCCGGGCCGCGAGCTCGTCGACGCCGGCGTGCCCGTAGCCCTCGGCTCCGACTGCTCGCCCAACTCGTGGAACGAATCGATGCAGCTCGCGATCGCGCTCGCGGTCCACGGCGGCCGACTGACGCCGGCGGAGGCGCTCACCGCCGCCACCGTCAACGCGGCCCACGCGAGCGGGCTCACCGACGCGGGGACGGTCGAGGTCGGTCGCCCGGCAGATTTCGCGATCTTCCCGGTCCCCACCGCCGAGGGACTCGGCTACCGTTTCGACGTCCGTCCGACGCTCGTTTTCCGTCAGGGAAAACCGATTTCTTCGAGGACACTCCGTCAGTAATACTAAATAGAGGGGGTTTCCCTAAGGACGACCGAGGTCGCCAACATGGCGGAAAAGATCGGCAAAGAGCAAACCAAGCGTGAGAAGGGCTACCTGTACTACCTCGGCAAGGATGGGTACCTCTGGAAGACTCCGACGAAGCTGAACAAGTCCGGGAAGAAGGCGCGCGTCGGCACCGAAAAGATCGTTCGGGCGGACGGGTACATGTACTTCCTCGACAAGAAGGGTTTCGTCTCCCGCGCCAAGATGAAGAACGCCTAGCGCGGACCCACCCTTTCCGGGGAACCTCCCTTCGGGGGGGTTCCCGTTTCTAATTCTTCTCTTCCCGTCGGGACTCCGTTGCGAGTCGGACCGCCGGACCATATACCGGAACGCGGTCCGTCCTTCGAGCGAGCGCGATGGGCTGCCGGAACGACCCCGACGATCCGCGGAAGTGCGAGCGGTGCGGAGCCTTTCTCTGGGTCGCCGAGGAGGGACTCTACTGCGGCGACTGCGGTTCGCTGATGCCCTGCACGATGCGGCTCCTCCCCCCGCCAGCCCCCGCGGCCCCGGGTCCCGCGCATGCCTAAGAAGTCGGCGCCGCCGCATCGGGCGGGCCGACCGCGGTGCGGCTTCTTCGAGGCCCGACGCTCCGCGGGTCGCCCGGTCGCCCGCCTGGCGGGCCCGAACTTACGTCACTTGTGCGGGCGGGGGTGACACGGTCCTCGGCCCTGGCCGGGGCCGATAGTACCTCCAGAGCGTGAGGAAGAAGAACACGGCGAGCCCGTCCGGCACCAGGACGATCGGCACGAACAGCTGGGCGATGAGACCGATGGCCATGAGCGGAAGGACGAGGCCGAACGCCAGGACCACGAGCTGGGAGTAGTTCGCCGACCGCCCGATGTCCCGGCGTACCGCTAGGAAGAGGAGGAGGAGGGCCGCGGCGTCCGCGCCGAACGCCACGTACGCGGGAAGGTGGAGCTCCCCGATGATCCCGGGGACGAGCACGAGCAGGACGAAGTAGACGACTCCGTAGACGAAGAAGAGACGGGGCCCTCGGCGGGGCGCCGGAGAGGGCGGGTCGAGGAGATCGGGCGGCAGACACCACGCGACGATCCAGAGGAGCCCCGCGGCCACCGCGGCCAGGATCTGGAGCGGGACCCCGACCCAGTAGTGAACGATCAGCTCGAGCAAGACGATGTCGATGGCGTAGATCGCGACCGCGATCGGAAGCTTCCTTCCGGTCAGGAACGGCTGGCCCCGGGTCTCGGGAAGCGCGAGACCGAGAAGGAGGATCGGCACGCCGACACTGAAGACGGCATGGACGCCGAGGATCCCGATCAGCCAGACCCAACTGACCCCGTAGGCGTGCCCGTACGTCCCGAGTCCCCCGACCACGGCCGCCTTCGGGTCGAAGAGCGTGGAGAGCGCGGTCCCCTCCTCGAGGAGACCGTACGCGCCCCCGAGGAGCAGGAGGGTGGACCATCCCTTCTTCCAGCGGACGTGCGCCTCGCGGACGAGCAGTACGCCGGGCCCGTAGAGCCCGAGGTTGAGGCCGAGGAACAGGAGGAAGACGACCGGCGAGACCACCACGAGCTCCAAGGACGAGGAACCCGAGAGGTACTCCGGGATCCCCGGCGTGAACGCGAGCAGCAGGAGGATCGGGTGGCGGCGGAAGAACGCCACGATGGGCCGGGAGGGAGGGGACGTCGACGTGGGGGTGCCCATCGCCGAACGATTCGGACCCCGGAGTAGATAGACCCTCGGACCGAGACCGCTCCGGACGCGCGACGTCGGCGAAGAAACACGAAGTTCTTGCGGGGGAGCCGCACGAACTGCCGTGGCGGACCCCGAGTCCGCTCGAGTTCCAACTCCGGAACGGCCGATACGCTTCGAGCGACGCGCTTGGGTCGAGAATTTGGACGACGAATCGGCAGTTGTGGCAGAGTGTCCTTATAGCAGGTCGCGCTTGGGCGAACCCGGAGGGTTTTCGACTGGTGTCGGGAGCGGCACCCATCGCGTCCATCCCCATCACGGACCGGCGAGAAACGCACTCCTCCCGAGGGCGTTTCACGAGGTTTGTGAGGGGATAGACCACCGACGGTGGATGTGGCGTCCGGGACAGGGCCCGTCGCTCAACCCCCCAACAGAGGTCCTCAATGGCCGTTTCCAGAAAGCGCGCACCGTCTGCATCCGACTCGCCGGCTCCCCGACCCGCCAACCGCGTCGGCCGGGAACCGATACCGGTTCCCCGCCTCGTGCCTCGAGGCAAGACCGCCTTCGACACCGTGGATTGGCGCACCCATGACGCGGTGATCAAGAACGCCGAAGGGAAGGTCATCTTCGAGCAGAAGGGGATCCGGGCCCCGGTCTCCTGGTCCGAGACCAGCGTGAACATCGCGGCGTCCAAGTATTTCCGCATCATCGCCGGTCGGCGGGAGAACTCCGTCGACGGGATGATCCGGCGGGTCTGCCACTGGATCGCCCAGTCCGGCCTCGACCTGGGCTACCTCGAGACCTCGGAGGATGCGACGACCCTCGAGGAGAGCCTCTCCTTCCTCATGGTCCACCAGATGGCGGCGTTCAACAGCCCCGTCTGGTTCAACGTCGGGCTCCGCGACCCGCCCCAGTGCTCCGCCTGCTTCATCCAGTCCGTCGCCGACGATATGGATTCGATCCTCGCGCTCGCGACGAGCGAGGGGCGCCTGTTCAAGGGCGGCAGCGGCACCGGCTCCAACCTCTCGGCCCTGCGGGGGAGCCACGAGAAGCTCGCCGGGGGCGGCATCGCCTCGGGCCCGGTCTCGTTCATGCGCGCGTTCGACGCCCTCGCGGGCGTCATCAAGTCCGGCGGGACGACCCGTCGCGCCGCGAAGATGGTGATCCTCAACATGGACCACCCCGACATCGTCGACTTCATCGAGTGCAAGGTCCGCGAGGAGGAGAAGGCCCTCGCCCTCATCCGCCAGGGCTACTCGTCCAACTTCGACGGGACCGACCCCGACTCCGCCTATGCCTCGGTCGCCTACCAGAACGCGAACCACTCGGTCCGGATCCCCGACGCCTTCATGGAGGCGGTCATCCGGGACGGTGAGTGGAAGACGGTCAACCGGACCGACCACGCGGTCGCCCAGACGATGCACGCCCGGGACCTGTGGCGGAAGCTCGCCTACGCCGCCTGGCGGTGCGGCGACCCCGGCGTCCAGTTCGACGACCACACGAACGACTGGCACACGAGCCCGCACTCGGGCCGGATTAACGCCTCCAACCCGTGCAGCGAGTACCTCTTCCTCGACGACACCGCGTGCAACCTGTCGTCGATCAACCTGATGAAGTTCCTGGACCCGAAGGGCGGGTTCGACATCGAGCTCTACCGACAGGCCGTCCGCACGATGATCCTCGCGATGGAGATCATCGTGGACGCGTCCAGCTACCCGACGGCCCCGATCGCCCAGAACTCGCACGACTTCCGACCGCTCGGTCTCGGCTACGCGAACCTCGGAGCCCTGCTCATGCACTACGGCCTCGCCTACGACTCGGAGGCCGGCCGCACGCTGGCCGCGGCCGTCTCGGCGTTCCTCTCGGCCGAGGGGTACCACATGTCCAGCGAGATCGCAAAGCGCGTGGGCCCGTTCGTCGGGTTCGAGAAGAACCGCGCCCCGATGCTGCGCGTCATGTCGAAGCACGCCCGCGCGGCGGAGCAGGTCTCCCTCGCCCACCCGGAGCTCGCCCCGTTCGTGACCGCGGCGGTCGACCGCTGGCACGACACGGTGAAGGCCGGTGAACTGTGGGGCTACCGTAACGCCCAGATCTCGGTGATCGCGCCCACGGGGACGATCGGCCTCTTGATGGGCTGCGACACGCTCGGCCTCGAGCCGGAACTCTCGCTCGTCAAGACGAAGAACCTGGTCGGGGGCGGCGTCATGCGGATGATCAACCGGACCGTGCCCGACGGGCTCACCGCCCTTGGCTACGCCCCGGACGAGGTCCGCGAGATCACCGCGTACATCGAGCGGACGGGCACGATCGAAGGCGCCCCCGGCCTCGAGACGGAGGACCTCACGGTCTTCGACTGTGCGCTCGCGCCGGTCGGCGGCGCCCGGACGATCCTCCCCATGGGCCACTTGAAGATGCTCGGCGCGGTCCAGCCGTTCCTCTCGGGAGGCGCTTCGAAGACGATCAACCTTCCCAACGACGCGACGGTCGAGGACATCGAGAAGATCTACTTGGAGGCGTGGCGACTCGGGATCAAGTCGATCGCGCTCTACCGCGACGGATGCAAGGCGTCCCAGCCGTTCGAGACGGGGCAGGGCAAGACGGTCCCCGGCGACTCCCGGACGCCCGCGCGGGAACGGCTCCCCGACCAGCGCAAAGCGCTCACGCACCACTTCCAGGTCGGCGGGCACGACGGCTACGTGACGGTCGGGCTCTACCCCGACGGTCGGCCCGGCGAGATCTTCTTCCGGGTCACGAAGGAAGGGTCGACCGTCAACGGTCTCATGGACTCGCTCGGGATCTCGATGTCGATGGCGCTCCAGCACGGGGTGCCGCTCAAGGACCTCGTCCGCAAGCTCGCCCACCTGCGCTTCGAGCCCGCGGGCGCGACCAACAACCCGAGGATCCGGTTCGCGAAATCGATCCCCGACTACGTCGCCCGGTGGCTGGCGATCGAGTTCCTCACCGAGGACGAGCGACGCGCGATCGGCCTCGAGGGACCGGCGGCCGACGGCAACGGCCACGGCACCCCACCCGCCCCCGCGACCAAGGCCGCCTCGTCGGCGAGCCAGACGGTGAAGTTCGAGACGCGGGCCTTGGACGCGTTCTCCCGGGACGAGAGCTCGGGCGGCGGCGTGAGCGATGACGCTCCGTCCTGCCACATCTGCGGCGGCATCATGGTGCGCTCGGGCACGTGCTACGCGTGCACGGTCTGCGGCGCCACGAGCGGCTGCTCCTAGGCCGAGCCGATCCGCCCTACCGCGCCGGGGTCCCCGCCGTCTCGGGGACTTGGGGGAGTGGCGTCGATCGCCGGTCGCAGTTCGGGAGCCCGCGGTGCCGCGGCGGAAGTATGGCCGGCCTCGCCCATCCGTCTCCCATCGGCGTGGAAGCGGAAGTTCCGGAGGGCGAACGAGAGGAGCATCCCGAGGAAGGCGGTCACCGCGATGAGGGCGAAGAGGATCTGGAATCCCTCGATCGAGGGTGCGTTGTGGTAGACCGGACCGAACGGGGTCATCGCAACGATAACCGGGGTGGTGAAGCTCAGGGTCACCGTCGCCGCGATCACCGGCCCCACCGCACTGCCCAGGTTCCGGAAGGTCTGGTTCATCCCGGTCTGGATGCCGAGCTCCTTCGGAGAGACGGACAGGACGATCATGTTCGTCATCGCGATCAACACCGCGACGTTCCCGACGAGCGTCGGGATCGTGAACACGATGAGCTCCCACAACTGGTCGTGGAAGAGCACGAGAGCGAGGCCCCCCAGGCCCATGATGGCGAACCCGGCGATCGAGACGGGCTTCGGGCCCTTCGTCGCGACCCACCGGCCCCAGAGCGGGGCGAACGCGAGCATGCTGAGCGACGACGGGACCGCGACCAGGCCCATCTGGAATTCGGTGAGGCCGAACCCCGGCTTGAACGGGTCCTCGACCAGGAGGACCATCCCGACGAAGACGAGGAACATCCCCATCCCCACGATGACCCCGTTGACGTTCGAGACCCAGATGTTCCGTTTCTTCAGCGCGGCGAACGAGACGACCGGGTTCTTCGCCCGCGGCTCCCAGACCAGGAAGAACACGGTCCCCGCCAGCGCGAGGAGGAAGAACTCCGGGACCCCCCACGGGAGCCCCCCGAACGAGACCGCCGAGAAGTTCCCCCAACCCCAGTAGGTTCCCTCGGTGATCCCGAACATCACCATCGCGAGGGCGAAGCCCAGGCTGCCGACGCCGGGAAGGTCGATCGGCTGGGGAGACAAGTGCGGCGATTCCCGGAGGATGAAGTAGGAGAGGAAGGCGAGGAGGACGGCGAGCGGGATCACCGTGTGGTACGTGAGCGGCCACCCGTACTGGTAGGCGATGTACCCGCCTCCGACCAGACCCAAGGAAGCCCCGGCCGCGAACATGCCCGAGACGATCCCCTGGGCCTGACCGACGCGGGACGCGGGGAACACCTCGGGGATCATCGCGAAGGCGAGCGGGAACATCCCCATCCCGAGCCCCTGGAACGCCCGGATCCCGATCAGGACGTAGATCTGGTTCGCGCGGGAGACCCCGAACGCGGCCCCGATGTTGGGCGAGAACCCGGCCAGGCTGACGGCGACGGCGTACAGCGCCATCACGAAGACGAGCATCCGCTTCTTGCCGTACTTGTCGCCCAGCTTGCCGAAGATGGGGGTGGCGACCGTCCCGACGAGCAGGTAGGCCGAGATGATCCAGACGACCGTCGACGTCGGAGCGTCGTTGAAGAACGTGATGAACGCCTCGAACGCGGGAAGGACCATCGTCTCGACGTAGGTGACCATGAGCGCCATCACGGCGAGAACGATCAGCACCGCCCGAGCGGCGCGCGGGTCGTAGGGAGTGCCCGCGGCGGTGAGCGAGGGGGTCGTCTCGCCGCTCACGGATGCCCCCCGTCCGGTCGCAACCGGGCCGCTACGGTCCGCAGGACCCGGGCGGCGGTCGCGACGTCCTCGTCGGAGAGGTCCCGCGTCGCCGCCCGGATCTGCTGGTCCACGTGGCCCCAGATGGCGTCCACGGTGCGGCGTCCCTTCGGGGTGACGGCCAGGACGACCTGGCGACGGTCCTCGGCCGAGGGACGGCGTTGGACGTGGCCGGACTCGACCAGGAGGTCGACCATGGACGTGCACGCGGGCGCGGTGATCCCGAGCGTCCGCGCGAGGTCGGTCGGATGGGGTTCCGTCCCCTGGGTGAGCCAGTACAGCGACCAGAAGGAGTGACCTCCGAGTCCCCGGGCGATCGCCTGCGGAAGGAGCTGGAGCACCGCCGCTTGCTGGGCCGCCTGGAGGGCGTTCAGGAGTTCGCCGTGGTCGCCGAGGACGGGAGGTTCGGGGACGGAGACCGTGGGCATCGGAGCCTCGGCCGGGGGCGATTTTATTAGATTATTTAACTATGCGCTAATCGAAGGGTTCACCTACCGAAGAAGTCGACGAACCCCGGGCCCGCTCTCTCACGCCAGCGCGTAGCGGGCGAGGTCGACGAGGTCCGGGACCCGCACGGGACCATCCGACGGAGGGTCCTCGAGGGGGCCCCACACCGCCACGAGGGCTCCCGAGGGGAACGCCGGGTCGCGGCCGGCGTTCTGGGAGACCAGGCACCGAGGAGGGCCGCGTCGGTCCCCCTCGAGCAGGAGCACGAGGGCCCCGACCGGGCCCGAATCAACCTTGAGGCTCGTTCCCCCCGCCGTCTTCTGGGTCTCGACCCGGGCCTCCTCCTGGAACAGGTGGGCGATCCGGACGTTCTTCTTCTTCCGTCCCGACGTTCCGGAGGCGGGCCGCCACTCGATCTGGAGGCCCGCGGAGCGGAACCGCTCGAGGAGCCCGGGGGCGACCCCCCACCCGGGGTCGGTCATGCCGCGACCTTCCGGCCCCGCCAGAGGAGGCAATCCGGTCGCACCGAGCACGGTCCGCAGATCGCGAGGTCGCGTTCCTTGGGGCAGTCCCCCGAGATGCCGGTGTGGCAGAGGACGAAGTCGTACCGGATGGGGTCGATGGGGTCGATGCGACGGAGCGCCTCGGTGACCTCTTCGACGGCGGCCCACGAGCGGCTCTTTCGGGTCGTGAGCCCCAGATGGTAGGCGATCCAGTGCACGTGCAGGTCGAGCGGGATTCGAAGCTCTCCCGTCGGCACCCGACGCCATCGGCCGAGGTCGGGGAACCCGTCCCGGACCATCCAGCGCACGAACAGCGTGAGCCGCTTGCACGGGCTTCGGGGCATCTCGAGAGGACTCGGGAACAGAACGCGGTACCCCGGCGGGGGAGGGCCGAGGTCCCGGACCGACGCGTCCCCGCGCAGGGTGCGGGCGAGCGTGTCGAGGCCGCCTGCGAACCCGGCCGAAGCGTACCCCTCGAGGAAGGCGTCCTCGAGCGAAGGATGCGCCCGGTAGTACCGCCCGAGCACGCGAGCGAGGTAGTCGACCTGGTCGCCTCGGATCCAGCGATGGCGGAAGGCGGCGAGCTCCGCCGCCCGCTGCTCGTCGGGCCGGTCGATCACGAAGGCGAGCAGGTCGTCGTCGGCGATCTCCGTGAGACGGGCGAGGGCGCCCCGGATCGCGGTCGTGTTGCCGATCGCCAAGGTCGCGGCGAAGACGGCGGCGACCTCCGCGGACCTAAGGTCCCGCGCCAGCGGGCGCACCGACGAGATCGGGTCGTCGGCGAGCGAACGCGCGAACGGGAAGCTCCGGTAGAGCGCTTCGAGGTGCGCCGGGAGCTGGGGGCTCGGGCGATGGGTCCGCACGGAAGCGTCCGACGGGCCGGGCGGATTTACCGTTGCCCCGCGCGGGGACCGGGGCGATAACTAGGGGGCCCCCTTCCCACCCGCATGGGCTCGGACCGGATCGAACTCCGGCCGACCATCGACCGCGCCTGGCTGGAACGCGAGGCCGAGAAGGACCCCGTCACCCACGCGTACGCACTCTGGGACCTCGACCGATTCCCGGATCGGGTTCGCTTCGTCTCCGCATGCCGGGGCGAATCGACCGTGGCGTACGTGTTGATCTGGCAGCCCCCCGATCGGCCGCCGATGGCCATCTGGGTCGGCCCGGCGATCGAGGCGCTCGCCCCGGCGCTCCCTCCGCGTCCGTTGATCGTGACGGGGTCGGACGCGGTTCGGCCGCTCGTAGAGCGCGATCGCGCCCCGGCGGTCGTCTACCCCATCTTGGTCGAGATAGCGCGTCGGGGAACGCGACCGCCTCTCACCGCGCACGACGCGCAGGTCCGGCGTCTGACCCCCCGTGATGTACCGCGTCTGGCGGGCATCGCCGAGGGGAGCACCGACGTCATCGCGACGAGCTACGCGGCCCTGGACCTCGATACCGAGGTCGCGTTTGGCGGGTTCGACGGGGAGGAACTGGTCGCGGTGGCCCGAGCAGTGGTCCGGCTCCCGACGGTCTGGCTGGTGAGCGGGGTCTTCGTGCGCCCGTCGCGACGGGGGCAGGGTTGGGGACAGGCCATCACGCGGGCCGTCCAGCTCGAGGCGGAACGGGCGCGCGCCCCGTGCGCCCTCTTCGTACGGGAAGACAACGTCCCGGCCGTCACCGCCTACGAGCGGCTCGGGTTCCGTCCGGTCGACCGGCGGTTCTGGCTCGATTGCGGCGTCCACCTCTCGCCCTGATTCGTCCCGACTGGCTAATCCCGTCCGGCGCTTGCGTCCGGGGATGCCCTCCAACGCGGAGGCGGCGGAGCTCTTCCGGTCGATCGCCGATCTCCTCGACGTGATGGGGGAGCGGTTCAAGCCCGAGGCGTACCGGCGCGCCGCGCGCTCGATCGATTCCCTCACGGAGGACCTGGCGACGGTCGCCGCACGGGGGGAGTTGCGCTCGGTCCCCGGCGTCGGGGGGGCGATCGAGGAGAAGGTCCGGGAGTACCTTTCGACCGGCCGGATCCACTACCTCGACCGGCTCCAGAAGGAGGTGCCTCCGGGCGTCGCCGAGCTCCTGCGTATTCCGGGTCTGGGTCCAAAGACCGCGCGGCGTTTCTGGGTCGACCTGGGTCTCGAGGGACCCACCGAAGTGCTCGCGGCGATCGATGCGGGCCGACTCACGGGGGTGAAGGGATTCGGTGAGAAGAAGATCGCCCAGATCCGCAACGCGGTCGAGGCGGCGCGCGGTACCGGGGCCGCGACCCGCCTTCCGATCGAGACGGCGTTCCCGATCGCCCACCGGATCGTCCGGGCCCTCCGCGAGGGGGCCGACGCCGACCGGGTCGAGGTGGCCGGAAGTTTCCGTCGCGGTCGGGAGACGGTCGGGGACCTGGACGTGCTCGTCACCTCCCGCGACCCGTCTCGCGCCTTCGAGGTCTTCTCCGCCCTGCCGGAGGTCCGCGAGGTCCGGCTCCGGGGGAGTACGAAGGAGACGGTCGTCCTCACGAACGGCCTGCAGGTCGACCTTCGGGTCGTCGAGCCCGAGTCGTTCGGGGCCGCGCTCCAGTACTTCACCGGTTCGAAGGACCACAACGTGCTCGTCCGCACCCTCGCGAAGGAGGCCGGCCTCCGGGTCAACGAGTACGGGGTCTACCGGGGAGAGGAGCGCATCGCGGGTGCGACGGAGGAGGATGTCTATGCCGCGCTCGGGCTCGCCTGGATCCCGCCCGAGCTTAGAGAGGCCCGAGGCGAGATGGAGGCCGCTCGCACCGGTCCGTTGCCCCCGCTCGTCGACGAGCCCTCGCTGCGGGGCGATCTACACGTCCACCTGGATTCGGGGGCCGATGCCGGAACGGTCGAGCGGTTGCTGACGGAGGCGCGACGCCGTCGGTACGCCTACCTGGGAGTGGTGGCCGCTGGGGTCGACGCGGGCGGACAGCCGATCCGCGTCGCTGAATCCGCGCTGGAACGGCTCGTGACCGTCTCCACGGCCAAGCTCCGCGTGTACCGCTGGACCGAGGTTGATCCCGCGGAGGACGCGGCCGCACTCCTCCCTTCCGGACCGGACGGGTTCGTCCTCCGACCCTCGGCCCGACACCGGGCCCCACCGGTCGAGGCGCGGCCTCCTGGGATCGTGATCCTAGTGGCCCACCTGGGAGTTTCGGATCCGTCGGCCACGCCCGTCGCCCGCGAGTGGCTCCACTACGCGGCGCGACGCGGCGCGGCGGTCGAGGTAGGTCCCGGTCCGGAGCGATTGGACTCGACGTGGGCCCGGTCGGCCCGCGAACAAGGGGTGCGACTCGTGCTCCCGACGGGCCTCCTCGCGATCCAGGACGACCCGACCCGACCCGTGGCCCTCGCCTGGGCTCGACGCGCGGGCGCAATCCCGAACGACGTGGTCAACGCCGGCCCGTTCCGGGCCAGCTAGGGGGTCCGCTTCGCGGTCGCCGGTCCGGGGGCGCTCGACCGGGCGCCCGAGATTGAGGTAGCGTGGCCCGCCGTCCCCCGAACGAGGCAGCTGGCGCACTGGTGCGCCGACGGGGTCAGGCCATGACGCCAGTAGCAGTCCGCACAAAGCGTCCGGCCGCACCCCCAGCACAGGGGAGGGGAAGTCCGGAAGGAGACCGGCGAGGCACAGTTGACGCACGAGCGGGCGCTCCCCGGAGAAGGCGTCCGGAGGGTGGGGGGTTCCGGGAACCGGGTCGGAGCTCGCCCCACGGGCCCCGTCGGGGGCTGGGGCCTCTGCGGCGTACCCGGCGGCCGCGGTAGGTCGACCACGTGCGGTCCAGCATGGATTCCCCCCTTTATGCCTATGTCTCGACGGGGGGTTTTCCATTGGACGGCGAGCTTCATGTACGCGCTGGACCGGAAGGACCCCTGTGTCGGCCGGCCGCCTCCGCCGTCCGGCCCCGGCGCTGCCTCCCCCTCCGCCCCGCCGCTCCCACGCGGCGATCCCGGTGGCCGTGGTCGTGGTCGGGGTCGGGCTGTACCTCGCCCGGTTCACGATCCTCCTGCCGGTACTGCTCGGCGTGGTCCTTCTCTATGCCGGCGCGTCGTTCCTCTCGACCCGGCTCAACCCCCTGAGCCCCCATTTCTACCTCACGAGCAAGCCCTCGTGGAGCGCGATCGGGGTCGTCTTCCTCGGCTCGCTCGCCCTGCTCTGGGCGGCCTACGCGATGTACCTGGGGCGCTGGGCACCGCTCGTACCCCACCTGTAGGGGCCTCGCGCGTCGTCAGGTCGCGACCATCCGCTCGAGCGCCCGGCGGGCCCGGACGGCGGTCTCCACGGGGACGTCGATGACGTACTGGCGATGGAGGAGGGCGTCCCGGAGGTCGGTGAGGTCGATCTCCTTCATGAACGGGCAGATCGTCCCCTCGTCCAGCGGCGTGAACTGGGTCGTGGTGTTCAACCGTCGCATCCGGTGGAGGATACCGACCTCGGTCGCGACCAGGACCTCGGGCGCGCGCGTCTCCTCGGCGTACCGGACCATCCCGTCGGTCGACAGGATGCGGTCGACCGAGCCGAGCGCCTGGGTCGAGCAGCCGCACTCCGGGTGGGCGATGACCGGAGCTCCCGGGTGGAGCGCGCGGGCCCGGTCCAGGTCCTCCGGGCGCATCTTCGCGTGGACCGGGCAATCCCCGACCCACAGGTGCATCTTCCGTCCGGTCCGCCGCCGTACGTAGTCGCCCAAGAACATGTCGGGAAGGAAGAGGATCTCCTGGTCCGCGGGGATCCCGTTCACGATCTGGATGGCGTTCGAGCTCGTGCAGCAGTAGTCCGATTCGGCCTTGACATCGGCCGACGTGTTGATGTAGGCGACCACGACCGCGCCGGGATGCTCGCCCTTCCACGTCCGGAGCTGGTCGGCCGTGATCGAGTCCGCAAGACCGCAGCCGGCCTTCAGGTCGGGCAGCAGGACGGTCCGTGTCGGGTTGAGGATCTTCGCGGTCTCGGCCATGAATCGGACCCCGGCAAAGACGATGACCTCGTGGTCGGTCTCGCGGGCCCTCCGGGACAGATACAACGAATCCCCGACGAAGTCGGCGATGTCCTGGACCTCGGGCCGCTGGTAGTTGTGGGCGAGCAGGACGGCGTCGCGCTCCTCCTTCAGCCCGCGGATCTCGTCTTCGAGCGTCATCGCCCTCCCTCCGGGGATGCTAGGGGGCGCGGCGACTTAAGCGGACGGGCCGGACCTCGAGATGGAACGGGATCGCCACGGCGGAGTGCGTCAGGGCCCCGAGGCTCACCGCGTCCGCGCCTACGTCGCGATAGCGCGCGACGCGCTCCGGTGTGAGGCCGCCCGAGAGCTCGACCCACCGTCCCTTCCGCAGTCCCGCGTGGGAGAGGGCCTTCACGATCGCCCGCGCCCGTGCGGGCGGAGCGTTGTCGATGAGGAGGGAGTCGGCGCCGGCACGGGCGGCGCGCAGGGCTTCGTCCCGGGTCCGGACCTCGACTTGGACCCGCTCTCCCGGACGGGCGTGACGCCGCGCGCGGGCGACCGCGACCTCGAGGGGCACGAAGACGAGATGGTTCGACTTGACCAGGATCCCCGCGGCGAGGTCGCGCCGGTGCGGGCGGCCTCCCCCGTCGACGACGGCCGCTTTTTCCAAGTCGCGGAGCCCGGGCAGCGTCTTGCGGGTCGCCCACACCTCGAGGCGGGGACGGCTTCCGCGCGTCGCCCGGACCGCCCGGGCCGTCGCGGAGGCGACACCGCTCGCGTGCATCAGGAGGTTCAGAAGGGAGCGTTCCGCCGCCAGGATCCGCCGCGCGTCCCCTTCGAGGCGCAACACGGTCATACCGGCCCGGATCGGCCGGCCGTCGGGCACCGCTCGAACGACGCGGACCCCGGCCGCCCTCGCTACGGCGGCCGCGGCGCGCCCTCCCGACAGGACGCCCGCGGCCTGGGCCACGACGTGGGCCGTCGCGCGCTGCCCGGGCCCGAGAAGGCTCCGGGAGGTCCGGTCCTCCCGCGCCCGGTCCTCGTTGAGCGCCCGATTCGCGAGCGAGCGGTATCCCGGGGGAGTGGTGGCTCGCGCGCTACGTCGTGGCGCCACCGGCCGCCTCCTTCGCCAGGAGGGCGCTCCGCAGGCGCTCGAACTCGACCGCCAGGTCGGGGCGCAGCTTCGGCAACTGGTGCCGCTCCAGCTCGGCCACCCGGCGGCGCGCGCTCGCCCGGTCGCCGCGCGCGTACGAGAGCTGGGCGAGACGCAGCACCACGTCGACCTCATCGGCCGTCGCCTTCAGCTCGCGGACGAGGCGGTACGCGTCGAGGAGCTCCACCTCCGCCCGGTCGTACTCCCCCATGTCGGTGAGGATCTTGCCGGCGATGATCATGGAGTTCACGAGACCGAACCGGTCGCCGATCCGCTCCAAGATCTCGCGGGAGCGGGCGTTCCGTTCCGCCGCCTCCTCGTGGCGACCGAGGCCCCGCAACAGGTCCGCCTCGTTGAACAACGCCCAGGCGACGTGCCGGGGATGGTGGGCCCGCTCGACGAGACGCACCGCCGCGGCCAGCTCCTTCAGGGCCTCGTCGTACTCGGGCGGGTCGTTCGGCAATCCGGCGATGATCACGCCGAGGAAGAGGCGCGCGTGGGCCGCCTCGCTGGCGTCGCCGAGCCGCTCCAGGGTCGTCGCCGCGTGGCGCGCGTCCCGTACGGCGCTCTCGGTGTCGCCCATCATGGCGAGCACGTTCGCCCGTCGTCCTTCCGCGAGGGCCCGCGCTCGCTCGTTGCCGATCTCGCCGGCAAGACGCAGCTCCTCCGTGTGCTCGCGCAGGGCCTCCGGGTATTTCCCGGCGTAGTAGAACGCCTCGCCGCGGAGCCGATGGAGGGCGCTCAGGACCGCGGGGTGACTCTCCAAAGTACCGGGCCCGGCGGAGTCCAAGATCCCGACGATCGTCTTCTCCGCCTCGGACCACTCACCCTTGTCGGTGAGGAGCCGGGCGAGATACAGTTCCGTGAGGGCGATCACGGCGGGCCCGAGCCGCTGATGCAAACCCCGTCGTCCGAGATGCGTGCGGAGCATCTTCTCGGCGTCCTCGAGTCGGCCGACGCGCTCGACCTGCTGGGCGAGCTCCACGACGAGCTCCGTCTCGGCCCCCCAGTCGTCGGGAGCGAGGCGCCGCTGGCACTCGAGGGCTCGCGCGAGGTGTTCGATCGCCACCTCGGGGGCGTCGGTGCCGAGCGCGGCATCGGCGGCGGTCCGATTGTAGACGACCGCCTTGTCGTCGACCTTGCCGAGATAGTAATGCCGGGCCAGCGCGTAGACCGTCGGGAGGTCCGCGTTCTCCGTCGCCTCGAGCGCCTCGCCGGCCCGGCGGTGGAGCAGCCGTCGCCGGCTCTCGGTGAGGCCGTCGTAGACCCGGGCGCGGACGCGCTCGTCCGAGAAGGTGAGCCGCTCCCCCGGCCGCTCGAAAAGGACCCCGTGCCCGACCAGATGGTCGACCGTTTCGGCGAGCCGTTCCTCGTCGTCCCCGCTCGCGCGCAGCAGGAGGGAGAAGGAGAACTCGGGACCGAGGACGGCCCCGACACCGACCGCTCGCTCCTCGTCGCGGTCGAGGGCCGGGAGCGCGATGGGTCCGTCCGGGGAGGCCCTAGGGAACGGCGTGAGGGCGCCCCCGGTCTCGAGCCGGCGGTCGAGCTGCTCCAAGAGCAGCGGGTAGCCGCCGGTCTCCGAGTGCCACCGGGCGATCTCCTCCGGTGAGAGCGAGCGACCCGGGTCCCGTTGATGGAGGAACTCGGCCATCTCGGTGGAGGTGAACGGCCGCAGCTGGATGCGCTGGGCGTGGGCGGTCGAGATGAACCCCTCGATCCGCGCCCGGCGCACCTCGGGCAGCGTGGAGGGCGTCCGCGAGGTGGCGATGATCCAGAGCGGGCGGTCGCGGAACTGCCGGGCGAGGTACTCGACCGCCGCGATCGACGGCTCGTCGGCCCGGTGCAGGTCTTCCAGGACCACGACCGTCACCCCGCGCCGGGTGAACTCGAGGAACTGGGCGGCGATCCCGTTCAAGAGGGGGAGGCGGCCGGCCTCGCCGCGATCGTCGGCGCTTCCCAATGCGTCGAGGAGGCGCTCCTCGATGTGCACGGGAGAGAGGGAGGCCGCATCGCTCAAGCGGGGAGCGAAGCCGATCAGGAATCCCTCGGGAGCGAAGCTCGCGCCCTCGGGCGCGTCCGAGCCGGCCTGGTCGCGGGCGCTCTCGATCGCGGAACGGATGAGCGAGAACGGAGGGGGCGCGTCGAGCAGGGGGGCGCGACCCTCCAGGACCTGGACCCCGCGCTGCCGGACCGTCCGGAGGAGGTCGGCGATGAGCTCCGACTTTCCGACCCCGGTCTCGCCGACGAGCAGGGTCACTCCACCATGGCCCGCCCGTGCGTCCTCGAACCGTCGATGGAGGGCTTCGACCGTCTCCACGCGGCCGACGAACGGACGGCCGTTCCCGGGATCGGCCGTCATCGTCTAAGGGCTGGATGGGCGAGTCCGACTATTTACTCTCGCTTCCCGGTCGCCCGGGCCCGGGCGTTGGGGTCCCGCGGTGGGGGGAAGGCGCAAACCTGAACCTACGAACCGCCGGGCCGGGGCGGGGTACGGAACGGGAGCGCCACCACGCGGGCCGGCACGTCGCGGCCGCGGAGGTGGAGGGCGAGTTCCGTGCCGGGGGTCGCGAGCGCCTTCGGCAGGTACGCCAGCGCGATCCCGTACTGCAGGGTAGGGGAGAGTCCACCGCTGGTCGCCTGGGTGATCGTCACCCCGTCCCGCTGGACGGGCGTGCCGTGGCGGGGGATCGCGCCGGGCTCGCGCACCTCGATCCCGGCGAGCCGGACGGCGGGTCCCTCGGTCCGTTGCTTGTCGAGGACGGCGGCCCCCACGAACTCGTGGTCGAAGTCGACGAAGCGATCCTGACCGGCCTCGAGAGGAGTATGGTCGCGATGGAACTCCTGCCCCGAGAGGAGGTAGCCCTGCTCCAAGCGGAGCGTGTCGCGGGCTCCGAGCCCGCACGGCACGACCCCGGCGGCGAGCAGGCGCTCGGCGACCGCTTCGGCCTGATCGGCGCGGAGGAACAGCTCGTAACCCCGTTCGCCCGTGTAGCCGGTCCGGCTCACCAGGACCTCGGCCGTGAGGTTCTCCGGGAACGAGACCCCGAGGTGGCCCTTCGGTTCCCCGGTGCCGGGGCGTTGGGGGAAGCTCGCGACATGGTAGAAGGCGAGGCTTCCGAGGTTCCAGCCGAAGGTCGTCTCGAGAACCGCGCGCGATCGAGGTCCCTGGACGGCCAGGATGGCGGCCTGGCCGTTCCAGCGGCCGATCGTCGTGTCGGGCGACCGGTGGTGCCTAAGGATCTCCTCGATCTCGTCCGCCCGCGACGCGTTCGGGACGGCGAGGTAGTCACGCCTCAGGTCGGTCCCGTCGTCCAGGCGGGAGATGAGCAGGTCGTCGACGATGCCCCCGTCCGCCTGGAGCAGGAAGGTGTACCGGACCTGGCCGGGTACGAGCGCGGGCACGTTCGAGGTGGTGCGCCGGGCGAGCAGCTCGGCGGCCCGGGGTCCCGAGACCGTGATCATCCCCATGTGGGAGACGTCGAACATGCCGACGCCCTCCCGAACGGCGCGATGCTCGGCGAGGATGCTCGAGAAGTAGAGCGGCATCTCCCAGCCCGCGAACGGCACGAGATGACCCCCGTGGCGGCGGGCGAAGGGACCGAGCGGGCTCTGCCGGAGCGGGGCCACCACCGGCGCCGGGGGGGTGCTCATGTCACGACCTCCCACAGCCGACCCGTCTCATGCGCCCGGCGGATCTCGAGGGCGATCCGACGTCCGGTGCTCATCGGGGTCCGCCAGAGCGCGTTCCCGTACGGATGCCCGACTCCGAGATGGATGTTCGTTCCGCCGCCGATGCGGGCCGCCACGTCGAAGACGGTCGGACGTCCGTTCTTGTCGAGGCAGGTCTGCAGACAGAACGGCCCGAGGATACCGGGCGGCGCGCGGGTCCGGGCCGCGTCCACGAACTTCTCCCCGAGGCGGAAGACCTCCTCCAGGAGGGATTCGCGGACCGTGAGGGAGCCGTGCCCGACGACCGTGTACTCGGGGATCCGTTCCGACTCGGAGAGCTCGAGCTGCTGCGCCGCGGGCAGGCGCACGAGCCCGTCCAGATTGCTCTCCCGACGCTCATCGACCCCCAACAATTCCAACCCCTCCGTGCGGGGTAGTAGCGGGGAGAAGAAGAAGTTGAAGTTGAAGACCGGGCCGAGGACGTACTCCTCGATTCGGGCCGTCGCGAGGTCGGCTGGCGCGACGGTCCCGCGGGCGACGAGCCGCTCGACCTTCTGGCGGTACTCCGCCGGCGTCGCCGCGGTGAAGAAACCCCGCTCCAGCCGGCGGGTCGCGTGCGGGAGCTTCACGATCGCGAGCCCGTCGATCGCGTCGGGACCCGGAAGCGCGCGCGGGATGGGGATGCCCGCCGCCTCGAGCAGCGTGTAGTAGTTCTCCCGCTCGGTCCTCTCCTCGATGCGGAGCAGGCGGCGGCTCCCGACGATCGGGACGAGCAGGTCGTTCTCGACGACCTCGAGGGGAACGTAGGAGCTGAGCGCCCGGTTCGGGACCAGCAGCGCCCCGTGGTGGCGGAGCCGCTCCTGCACCTCGGGTGCGGCGATCGCGTCGAACCGGGGGTAGGTCCACACGTCGTCCACGCAACCGCGCAGGCGGCTCCCCGCGGGGCTGCGGACGGTCCGGAAGTACCGCGCGTACGTGGCCTCCCGGCCCCCCTGCGCGAGCACGAGGCTCGGGAAGCCCTCGGTCACCGCCCCATCCGCGACGTCCAGCGCCGCGTGCGACCCGACCGTCGCCACGACGAGCGACCTCGGGTACCGTTCGACGACGGCCCGGATCTCCTCCCGGGAGATCGGCATGGCGTGGGGGACCCTCAGAGGAGTTTAAGCGCTCGCGCCACCCGCTCGGCGGAGAGCGGCAACTCCGTGACGTGCGCCCCGCTCGCCTCCCGGACGGCGATCGCGACCGCGGCCGGGACCGGCACCATCGGCGGCTCGCCGAGCCCCTTGGCCCCGAACGGACCGGCCCCGAGGAATCCCTCGAGGAACTCGACCTCGATCGACGGGATCTCGCCCAGGGTCGGGATCCGGTAATCGAGGAGGCCCGCGTTCTCGAGCCGTCCGTCGTCGGACCATATCGCCTCCTCGGTGAGGGCCGTTCCGAGGCCCATCGCCACCCCGCCCTCGACCTGGGCCCGGGCCGAGGCCAAGTCGATCACGGTTCCGACGTCGTGGAAGGCGGCATACCGCTCGACGCGGACCGCCCCGGTCTCCCGGTCCACCGCGACCTGGGCGACATGGGCCGCGCCGGTGAAATCGGTGTAGGGGTAGAACGTACCGTCCACGACGCGCCCTTCATCGATCGTCCCGCCCCGCCCGAAATGTCGTCCGCCCACGAGCAGCCCGCCCGCGGCCGCCTCCTCGGGCGTCCAGAGCTCCGGGACCGTCGCCCGGCGAGGGCCGGCCACGGCGACGAGGCGGTCGGCCGCGATCTCGAACGAGGCCGGCCCGGGGCTCCCGAGGCGTTCCCCGAGGATCCCGCGGAGCCGCCCCGACGCCTCAATGATGGCTTGCCCGAGCGCGCCCACCGTCCGGCTCCCGAAGACGCCGGAATCGAAGGGGGCGTGGGCCGTGTCCGGGGAGGTGACCCGAATGCGATCCACCGGCAGCCCGAGCGAGCGGGCCGCGACGGCGGGCAGACCGACGAGCACGCTCCCGCTGCCGATCTCGCGCTCGGCCTGCTCCACGACGACCGCGTCGGGAGTGAGCCGCAACCGGACCTCTCCGCCGGCCCCGGTGCTCGTCGACCAGAAGCCCCCGGCGACGCCGACGCCGTGGCCGGGGGGCGCGGCATGGCGCCATCGCCGGGCGGTCTCGACGGCCCGCTCGAACGCCTTCGGAAGCCCGAAGGGTCCGACCTTCTGCCCGAGCGGCGTCGTGTCGCCTTCCTTCCAGAGATGACGCGACCGGAACACCTCGGGGTCTTCCCCTACTTCCCGGGCCACGTGGTCGAGATGGGACTCGACGACGAACGCGCACTGGGGCGCGAACGGGGCTCGATGGGGACCGAACGGGGGCTTGTTCGTCCGGACGGCGTACCCCTCGACCTCGAACGACGGCGTGGAGTACGGTCCGAGCAGGAACCCGATCGAGTATCCGGTGGCGAAGTCGCGACCCGGCAACGACGTCCCGACGTCCAGGAGGAGGCGGACCCTCCGCCCCCGGATCCGGCCGTCGGTGACCGCCGTCTCCATGCGGACCACCGCCGGCAGCGTCGTCCGGCCGAGGCGGAACTCGTCCCGGTAGCCGAGGGCCAGCCGGACGGGGCGTCCCGTGGCCCGAGCGAGCAGGAGGGCGTACGGCTCGAGCAGCGGGGCGCCCTTGCCGCCGAACCCGCCCCCGACCCACGTCCCCTCGACCACGATCGCGCTCTCGGGAACGCCGAGCAGCGACGCGAGGTCCTCGCGGACCCCGAACGGGGTCTGGGTGGAGGTGCGAACGTACCAGACGCCGTCGCGGACCTCGCCCACGCACGCGTGGGGTTCGAGCGCGACCTGGTGCACGCTCGCGGTCCGGTAGACCTCGCGCACGACCCGGTCCGCCTTCTTGAACTCGGTCTCCAGGTCGCCGTGACGGGCCCGGACGTGCGCGGCGACGTGGGAGGAGGTGCCGGCCTCCGAGCCCGGCCACTCGGGGAAGACGGACTCGAGGTCCGCCACGATCGGGAGGGCGTCGACGGTCACGCGGACGGCGGCGGCCGCCCGGGCAGCCAGGCCGAACGACGGAGCGGCGACGGCGGCGACCGGCTGGTTCCGGTAGACGACCAGGTCCCGGGCGAACAACGGACGTTCCTCGTCCCGGCTCCCCGCGGGAAGCAGGCCGTCGACCTCGTCCGGTCCGATCGCGATGACCCCGGGGAGGGCCCGCGCCGCCGTGAGGTCGATCGAACGGATCCGTCCGTGCGCGACCGGGGCCGGCACGAGCGCGCCCCAGAGCATGCCGGGGACGTCCAGGTCAGTACCGTACACGGCCGCGCCGCGGAGCTTCAGGTCCCCATCGGGGCGGATCGGCGGGACGCGCGCGCTCATTTGGGCTCCGCCCGCAGCGCGTCCACCGCGCGCACGATCGCGACGTAGCCCGTGCACCGGCAGAGATTCCCTCCCAGCGCCTCGAGGATCTCCTCTCGGCGAGCGGAGGTGCCGCGCTCGCGGAGCAGGCCGGCGACCGCCATCACGAACCCGGGCGTGCAGTACCCGCACTGGAGCGCGCCGGCCGCGGAAAAGGCCGCGCGGACCCGGGCGACGACCTCGTCCTCGTCTCCGACCTCGACCGTGGTCACGGAGCTCCCCTCGACCTCCCTCGCGAGCGTGAGGCACGAGAGCGTGCTCTCCCCATCGACGAGGACCGTGCACGCACCGCAATCACCGGTCCGACACCCTTCCTTCGTCCCCTTCATCCCCAGGCGCCAGCGGAGCGTGTCGAGCAGCCGCTCGTTCCCCGGGACGTCCGGCACGAGGGCGGGCCGACCGTTGACCGTGAGCCGAAGCGGTTCCACCGTCACGGGGGGAGCTCTCCCTGCGAGAGGATCCCTGCCACGGCCCGTGTGAGAAGGGTGCCGACCAGGTGACGACGGTACTCGACCGACGCCCGGCGGTCGGTCACGAACCCGGCCTGCTCGCCCGCCCGGCGCGCGGCCCGGGCGACGGACTCGGCGGAGGGGGAGCCGGACCCCAGGGCGTGCGCCGCCTCGGGGAGCAATGCCGGGCGCGGGGAGACGCCCCCGACGGCGACCCGCCACGCATGCTCCGCGGGCGAGAAGGCGAGAGCGACCGCCACCTGGGAGATGTCGTTCGCCGGACGGACCCGCTGCCACAAGTAGGCGGACGGACGGGCTTCGGGGAACCGCACGGAGCGGACGAGTTCCCCCGGAGCGAGGTCGACCTTCCGGGAGGCTCGGACGAATCGGTCGACCGGGAGGCGGCGCACTCCGCCCGGGCCGATCAGGTCGACCTCGGCATCGAGCGACAGGAGGACCGGGACGAGGTCCGAGGCGGGGGCGGAGCGGACGAGGTTTCCTCCCAGCGTGGCCCGATGCCGGAGGGCCACGCCCCCCACGGCTCGTACCGCCTGATAGAGACCCGGGAGCCGCCGGGGGAGTTCGGGGTCCTGTTCGAGGGCGCGCAGGGGAAGGGTGCTACCGACGGTCAGCTGGGTCCCGTTCCAGTCGAGCGTCCGCCAGGGGAGGCGACGCAGCGAGATGACCCGGGACGGGGCGAGACGCCCGTCCGCGACATCGAGGAGCAGGTCCGTGCCGCCGGCGATCACGGCCGCCTCGCTCGGTCCGGCGGTCCGGAGCAGCGCCATGGCCTCCTCCGGAGTGGCCGGTGCCAGGAGCTCGAACGGAGGCATCCGACGCGGCACCCCGGCGCGGCGGTTTAGCGTTTCAGGACTCCCGCGGCCCGACGCGGGCCCCGGGCTTATTATGGGATGAGTGGCTGGGGCACCCACTCGGCATGCCGTTCGAACTTGCGTTGCGTTACAGCACCCCGCTCACCCCGATCACCGACCTGGACGAGGTCCTGCGGGAATTCCTCCGTCTGGTCGGTTATCTCCCCGAGGGTGACGAGGGCCGGGGCTCGGAGGGACCGATCGGGCAGAGCCTCGCCTATCGCCTGGTGCGGGAGTGCTTCGTGCGGGACCCGTCCCGGGCCTGGTACATCGAGGAGCTCACCGCCGTCCTCAAGACCTCCAAGCCGACGATCTACCGGCACATCAACAAGCTAAAGGCACTCGACCTTCTCGAAGAGGTCGGAGGCTTCGCGGACGGGAAGGGGCGAAAGGGGTATCGGCTGCGGTACGGCAGCCTCTCCCGAGCCTGGGACTTCACCGAAGCGAACGCCCAGAACGCATTGCGACGGTATCGAGAGACGGTGAACCACTTGCAGGGATTGGTGGAGACGCAGGGAAACGAGCCGCCCACGGCGAAGGTACCCACGGCCCGCGTCCGTGGAGGCACGCGATGACCACCCCGGCCGGCGCGAAGAAGTCCGTGATCGGGCTCACGCCCGGTTCCCGGGTCCGGGTCCGGTCGGCGGGGCCCGACGACACGGCGCTCGACTCGACCGGTGTGTTCCGCGGCCTCGTCTCGATCGGCGGCGACAACACGCTCGCCATCGAGCTCGAGGGCGGCGCCGGGGAGGAGAAGGGACGGGTGCGGCTCGTGCCGGTCCCCGCGCTCCTCGCGGTCGACATCCTGGAAGCGGCCAAGCCCGAAGAGGAGAAGCGGGCCGACCCGTCGGCCTCGGCCGCCTACTTCCGCTAGGCGCGGGCGGGAACGGGCTTGCTGGGAGTTCCGTCGCGGGTCGGACCCACGATTTCGAACCCAGGTCGTCGGCTTCGAAGGCCGACAGGATAGTCCAGACTACCCCACAAGCCCGCCGACCGTCCACGGAAGGGCGTCTATTTGGACGTTCCGCGGGCGCGCCGCACGTCGTCCAGGCTTCGCCGGAAGTACCGAGTGCCCTCCACCGGATTCGGATGGGGTTCGGGGATCTCGACGAACCCGAGGGAGTGGTAGAGGACCGTCGCCGCCGTCATCGTGGGGAGCGTGTCCAGACGCAGGGCCCGGTAGCCGGCGGCCGACGCGCGACGGAGGGCTTCCTCCACCAGTCTACGCCCGATCCCTTCCCCCCGGGCCCGGGGGCGCACGTAGAGCCGCTTCAGCTCGGCCTCTCGGGGTCCGAACGGCCGGACGCCGGCGCAGCCGACCGGTCCGGCGTCGTCGCGCGCGAGGAGGAGCACGCCGCCCGGCGGACCGTAGACGCCCGGGAGGGTGGCCACCTCGTCGGGGAACCCTTCGAACGCGAGGTCGACCGGGAGCCTCTCGGCGTACTCGAGGAAGAGGTCGCGGACCGCGGCGAGATCCTCCGGGCGATGCGCCGGTCCGACCGTCGGCCGGCCGGTCGCCGTCATGGTTCGGCGGGCACCCTCGGGGCCGAGGGTCGGAACTGGTCGAGCGTGGTCTGGGACCCGGCGCCCGGGAAAAGGGTCGCGAGCGAGTCGGCGAGGACCTGGATGCGCTGGCGCACGTACGGCGTGATCCCCTCGATCGCCCCGAGACGCTGGGAGAGCGGGAGGTACTTCCGGACCGATCCTTCGTACACGGTCGCGAGGAGCTCGCTGTCGCACCGCCCGGCCCCGGGGCGGAGCGCGACGCACCGCCCGACGAGCGGCGGCCGGCGGTACGAGGCGCCGCAGGTCTTGCAGCGGAACTTCTGGGTCGCGTAGCTCTTCAGGTTCCCCATGAGGTCGGGGAGGAAGTGGGCGTTGAGGACGAGCGTCACCGCCTCGGCGACGTCGACGGCCCGGATCTGCGCGGTGAGGAGGACCGAGCGCTCGACCATGTCGCTCATCGAGCGCCCGTCGCGGTAGGCCGACCGCACCGGCCCCGCGGCGATACGGGACGTGTCGTGGGTGAACCCGTAGCCACCGAGCGAGCGGGCGGTCCCGAGCCGGTGGCCGACCGTATCGATCAGGGCTTCGACCTCCTTCGGGGCTTTCCGCTCGACGGCCGCCCGGTAGAACGCGAGCGGGTAGCGCAGCCCGACGTCGACGTTGTGCGCCTCCTTGTCGACCTCCGTCGCCTCCAAGCGCGTCGTGAGGACGAGCGGCTTGTCCATCAGGGCGCCGCGGCTCGAGGGGAGGTACGCCCGGGAGAAGTTCAGGAGCGCGTCCATGAGCAGCGTGATGGAATCCTCGTCCCCGTCGCAGTTTCGTCGCTTCGCGGCGTGGAACACGGGGTGGGCGAAACACGCCTCCGCGAGGGTGAACCCGATGAGTCGGCCCGCGACCCCGCCCGATGTGTGGGGCGCGAGCGCCACCACGAGAGCGCCGACCAGGTCCTCCGGCCGCTGCGCGCTGTAGAACGGCTCGAGGTTGTAGAGCCGGACGAGCTCGTCGTCCACGAATTGGGAGAGCCGAGTGAGGTACTCGCCGCCCGAGTGGGCGACGATCAGGTCCTGGGGGCGAAGCTCCACGAGCTGTTCCCCGTCGACCAGCTCCGCCCCGGCCCAGTCGGTGGCGTACCCGAGACGGCGGAGGGTCTCGGGAGACGTGCCGATCTCGTTCGGCCGGAAGTGGGTCAGGGGGAGGTCCGTGAGGTCGAAGCGAGCGGTCCCGTCCTGGTAGACCGAGATCTGGTGGGACGCGCGCAGGATCCCCTTCTCGATCGGTTCGGGGACCTTGCCGGGCGAAGTGAGTCCCTTGACCCCCTTCACCACGGGGGCGTGGGCGAGGTGGAGCCGGTTGAGGGCCTCGCTCCAGATCCGCGCGACGGGGAGCACCTCCGATATCGTCCGACCGTCCGGCTCGGTATGCGTCCCGCAGGCGCAGCGGGTCCAGACGCTCGTGCGCTGGCATTTCGGACAGACCCGGACGCCGAGGTCGACCCGAACACCCTCCTTCAGGCTGCGCCGGGCAGCCTCGGGGACGGAGCGCGTCGGACCGCCGGCGGCGCCGACCGGGAAGAGGGCGTGGACGTTGGGCTCCATCACGCGCTGGTACGCCTTCTCGGGGCGGCCGACGCGGCCGCCCACGCGCGACGGGCCCCGCGCCCGCACGGTGACGCCCGCGAGCCGGCTCACGTACTCGAGGGGGTCCAAGTCGACCGGGTCGAGGGCCACCCGGCGGATCAGGAGCCCGTCCGAGACCTCCAGACCGAGGCCGCCGACCAGGGCCGCGCTCGAGTCCGGCTCGCCGCGCCACCGATCGTCGGCGACCGGACCCATGAGGAAACCGAGGCGTTCGAGCACGTCCCGCCACGCCGGGTCGGCCGGGAGCTCGAGCGCGCCGTCCTTCCACTCCGCGGACTCCTCGACCCGTTCGGAGAGCGCGCGGATCTCGCCGGGCGCGAGGTCGTGCCAGAAGAGCAGCCAGCGCGGGTGGAGCGGGACCCGGTACCGGGCGGACGTCCCCAGGGCGTCCTCGTACCGGGCGGGGCTCGCTTCGCTCGCGTCCGCCCCGGCCTCCGCGAGCTCGGCGGCATGCCAGTCCAGGGAATAGGCCCCGGGTACCAGGGACCGGTTGTTCTCGAGGAACTCCCCGTAGCCGACCAGGAGCTCACCCAGGTCGAGGATCCGCCGCACCCGCGGCAGGAGCTCCACCGCGCGGGCGGGTTCGTGGACCGCGGTCACGGTCCCGTCGTCCAGCTCCACGATCGGCCCGTCCACCGAATCGCAGACCCCCATCGCGGTCGCTTTGCCCGGGTACTCGAGCTTGACCTGCGTCCCGACCGCGACGAAGTGCTGAAGGATCACCATCGTTGCCGGGTTCACGGCGCAGGCGGCCAGCCCCGTCGTCCGGCACCGACCGTAGACCAGCCGGAACGCGCCCGGATGGTTCGGGTGAGCGAGGACGGGACGGCCGCCGACCGAATCCTGGAGGTACTTCGGGGTCCGATTCTCCTCCTCGTCCGTCGTGTGATGGCCGATCTCTTTCAGGAACTCCCAGCCGTCGAGCCCGAGCTTGTCGACGATCTTCCCGATCTTCGCCGACTTCTGGCAGAGTCCCTCGGCGATGACGAGGCAGGCCCCGCCGCGGATCCCGTTCGTCGGGACCCTAGGAAGGTTGCGGAAGGCGCTGACCTCGGCATCCCCCTCGGTCGATTCTCCCGAGATCGCGACCGGGACGTTCCGGACGACGAGCTCGATCTCCTCGGCGGTCGGGACGTACTGGAGGTGCTGGTGGTACTTGTACAGCGGGATCTCCTCCTTGTACCGCTCGACCTCCTCCCGGTCCGGATGGAACGCGGCCAAGCCGAGGTCCCGGCGTACGATGTCGGCGAGCAGCACGCTCAGTGCCTGCGCGGTGCCGCCCGCGGCCCGAATGGGGCCCGCGTAGTACAGCTCGATGTACGACCCGTCGGGTCCCTCGCAGACGTGAACCTCGGCGAGCCCTTCGAGCGGCGCGACGAGGATCCCCTCGGTCAGGATGGCGAGCCCGACCCGGAGCGCGGTGTCGACCCGCTCCGCGACCGTTCCCCCGCGGGTGATGTCCGTCGCGAGGCGACGGGTGATCGCGACGGCGACCTCCTCCCGCGGGAGCTTCTCCGAGAGCGCCCGGATCTCCACCGAGATCCCCTCGACGCCGAGGTGGGCGAGCAGCTTCTCGACCCGCATCGCCATGTCCTGGGCCCGCGGGATCTCGGGGTGGGTCTCCGGATCGAACCCCACCTGGCGGGCTCGTTCGGCAACCGAGTACGCCCGGTCCACTTCCGATTCGATCGCTCGGAAGTAATCTTCCACGGCCGTCCCAGAGTGCGGAGGACGATAAGGCCACGGGGAAAAACGGCGGTCCTCGGACCGTACGGATCGCTACCCGACCGACCCCGAGCCAGCCGGTTCGGGCGGCTCGCCGGGTCACTCGGTCAGTAGCGCGCCCGCGGCCCAGGCCACGGGATCGACCATGTGCTCGCGCGTTCGGGCGGGGATGAGGGCGAGCCGCTCCTCCACCTTCTCGGGGTGATCCGCCCGAACGTGGTTCCGCGCTACTTCGCGGTCTACGAACGGCGGAGTGGCGCAGAAGGGGCACCGAAGCGGCATCGACCCGGAGCCGAGCAACGGCTGACGACCCTTAACCCCGCGTTCCCCCCAATGCCTCTGGGCGCCGGCCCGTTCCGGGAGGGGGTCGGCGAGGTGCGGGAGGAACGGGCCCCTCCACCGGGTCAGCTCCTTCGCCGCCGCCCAGACCGAGGTTCTCCTCAGGGGTTAGGCGGCGAGGACCGTTCCGTGAGAAGCGGTCGGGCGGTCAGCGACGCGCGCGGTTTCCGCCGGGAGGGACCTGACGGCGCCGGGCCGATATCCTTCGCTGACGCTGCTTGTGATGCCGCTTCTTGGCCGCTGGGCTGGGCCTCGTTCTCTTGCCGCCTGTCATCCCGGTAACTGCCCCCTTCGCGGGGTTGACACAGGATTCGGATGGGATAAGGTTCCTCGGCCGACCGGAGGTTCAAGGTGACCGGATTCGCTCCACCTGGGGCCGGAGTTTGAGCGCCGTGAGCTAGCCCCCAATGGGTACCGATCACCCGACTGGTTGCTCGACCGGAGAGTGCGCTCCTGCCCGTCGAGCCATCCCTTCCGGCGGAGACGGAAGAATACACCTTCCGCTGAACGCAAACGTTTATCTATCAACTCCCCGAGTGCTTCCCCAGAGCGTATGACGCTCGTCTGACAAACAGGATGGGGTACAAAACGATGAAGTCCATCATCCAGGAAGCAATCGCAAAACACCAGGAGAGCCTGACCCTGGTAGACGACAAGAAGACGACCGCGCCGGCCTACGGCAGCGCCGATGACGCGGAGCTCGCGAAGTTGGCGGAGACGCTCCGGGTCAATATCCGGATCGTCGGCTGCGGAGGCGGAGGATCGAACACGATCAACCGCTGCGTCGAGGAGGGGATCCAGGGCGCCGAGATGTGCGCCATCAACACCGACGCGAAGCATCTGCTCTCCATCCATTCCCCCCGCAAGATCCTGATCGGCCGCCGGGCCACCAAGGGCCTCGGCGCTGGCGCACGCCCCGAGATCGGCGAGGAAGCCGCTCGGGAGAACGAGGAAGAGCTGCGCGCGTTCCTGAACGGAGCGCACATCGTCTTCATCACCGCGGGGATGGGCGGCGGAACCGGCACCGGCTCCGCGCACCTCGTGGCCCGACTCGCGAAGGAAGCGGGCGCGCTCACGATGGGCGTCGTCACTCTCCCGTTCTCCGGCGAGGGGGCGGCGCGCATGGAGCAGGCCCGCGACGGCCTCGAGCGCCTTCGGCGCATGTGCGACACCACCATCGTGATCCAGAACGACAAGCTCCTGGAGCTCGTTCCCCGCATGCCGCTCGACGCGGCGTTCAAGCTCGCGGATGCCTGCCTCATGACCGCGATCAAGGGGATCACCGAGATCGTGACGCGGCCGGGCCTCGTCAACCTCGACTACGCCGACATCCTGACCGTCATGAAGGACGGCGGGGTCGCCCTCATCGGGCTCGGCGAGAGCGAGAGCGCGACCGACCGGGTGACCGAGGCGGTCACCGAAGCGCTGACCTCTCCGCTGCTCGGCTCCGTGGAGCTCAAGGACGCCACCGGCGCGCTCGTCCGCGTGATCGGCGGCCCGACGATGACCGTCAGTGAGGCCGAGAAGGCCGCGGCGCTCGTCGGCGGGAAGATCTCGAAGCGGGCCCGTATCATCTGGGGCTGCTCGGTCGAGAACTCCCCCGAGATGGAGAACACCATCAAGGTGCTCCTGATCATCACGGGCGTACGCGCCACGAGCCTCCTGGGCCAGAAGGGAGGCTACGCTGCCGGTGAGTCCGAGGAAGTCATCGACCTCGTCCGCTAGGCGCTCGGACGCCCCGCGTCCCCGCTACCTCGGTCTCGAGGTGGCGGGGGAACACCTTCCGCCTCCCACCCCGCACGGGTGGGAGACGTTGCTTCGAGGATCCGCCGGACCGAAAGCGTTCCGCCTCATCCGGGCTGAGGGCTTCCGCGCGATCGTCGAGGTCGGCCACCGCTCGGCGGGCGACGCCCGGGCGTCATGGAACGGATCGTTTCCCGACGGACTCCGCCTGACCACCGTGCGCACGTGGGGCACCCTCCTCGGAGCGAAGCGGTGGCTCGCCGGCCGGCGCGGCCCCCGTGGCGAACCCTCCCCGGCTATTGGATCGAGAGCGAGAAGAGCGCGACCGTGACCGAGAAGCTCACCAGGCTCGCCGTCGGCACCGTGAGGGTCACCATCCCCAAGGCCCCGTTGGCCGTGTAGGGGCCGGTGCACGCGGGGGTACCCGCCGGCGCGCACGAGAACGTCGCGCCCGGCAGGCTCGACCCGGTGTAGTACGCCATCCAGGCGGCCGCGAACTGGCTCGTGACGGTGAGGGAGACGCTCGACCCCGGGGCGAAGCTGAGCTGGGTGGCGCTGGAGACGACGACCTGGTTGACGGAAATGAGACGGGCGACGACGTTCGCCGTGTAGGTCCCCTCGACGCTCGGGACCTGGTTCGTGAACTCGGGCAGCCAGATGCGGAGGGTCGTGACGGCTCCTCCGCTGGCGACCGCGGTCACGTCCGGTGTGTCCGTGAAGATCGGGTTTCCCCCGACCTGGGCGAAGACGACACCGCCGTACGTGAAGGCGATGTCGGCGGTCGGCGAGTAGGAGTTCTCGACGTGCACGACCATCCCCGCGATGAGCGGCACCGGGGTGTGGGACGCGAACGAGGTGGTCGTGTAGTTGACCCAGGCGGAGGTCTGGTTCACGGTCGTCCCGGTGTAGGACGAATCGGCCGGGGCGAAGGGAGGCACGGCGTCGGAGCCGAGCGAGACCGGCTGGGTCAGCTGGGCCCCGGTCGCGTAGTTGGCGGAGGTCGTTTCCAAGAGCGCATCCAGGCGGGCGAGCTGGTTCTCGACCAGGAGGTTGTGGTTGAGATCGTTGACGGCCATCTGGTTCGGAAGCTGGGTGCTCAGGTAGTTCGCGATGAACGAAACGACGAGCAGCAGGCCGAGGAGGGTGGCGACCGCGGCCACCTGACCCCGACGGCCCCGCCGGCGCCAGTTTCGATGGGCATTCCGTCGGACCAAAGAAACTCCCCGCCGAGGGTACAATTTACCCCAGCTCGGCGTATTTAGTCTTGTCGAGCGGAGCGTTCTCTTCCCCGGGTACGGCCGCCGAGAAACTTATCCCTCCCCCCTCCTCCCCTTTGAGGGTACGGTCGGTGGCGTCGGAGGCGGTTCCTTCGGTCCGGATCGAACGCGCTCTCCTTTCGGTCGACGATAAATCCGGCCTGAGCGATCTCGGCCGCGGCCTGGCCGAACTCGGCGTCGAACTGTGGGCCACGGGCGGAACCCGCCACCATCTCGAGGACGCCGGCATCCCCGTGCGCTCGGCCGAGGAGCTCACCGGGATCGGGGCCTGGTTCGGCGGCCGGGTCAAGACACTTCACCCCGGCATCCTGGGTGGCATCCTGGCCCCCCGGACGGACGCCGGCCGCGCGGAGCTCGTCGAGCGCGGCCTGCGGGCCTTCGACCTCGTGGTCGTGAACTTCTACCCGTTCGAGCGCCACCTCCTCGAAGCACCGCACGCGACCGACCGCGAGGAGTACGTCGACATCGGCGGGGTCACGCTCGTTCGGGCGGCCGCCAAGAATCATGTGGGGGTCGCCGTCGTGACCTCCCCGGCCGAGTACGGTCCCCTCCTGGAAGAGCTCCGCGGCGCGTCGGGTTCGGTCAGCGCGGCGACCCGGGTGCGCCTCGCCCGTCGTGCCTTCGAGCGGGTGGCCGCCTACGATGCCGCGATCGCCGGGGCCCTGTTCCCGCCGGAGACGGGAGCGGACCCGTTCCCCGACACCATCGTCCTCCGACGAGAACCCCTGAAGCTGCGGTACGGGGAGAACCCGCACCAGAAGGCGGCCATCTTCGGGTCGTTGCCCGGGGCGCCGACCGGGTTCGTCCCCCGCTCGTTCGAGATCCTGAAGGGGGAGTCGCTCTCCTACACGAACCTTCTGGACGTCGACACCGCGCTCTCGATCGTCGCCGAGTACCCGCTCCCCGCGGCCGCGGTCGTGAAGCACGCGACCCCGTGCGGCGTCGCCGAGGGGGGGACCGTTCGCGAGGCCCTCGAACGGGCGATCGCGACCGACCCCGTCGCCCGGTTCGGCTGCGCGGTCGCGGTCAACACCCCGCTCGGCCCCGGGGACGCGGACGCCCTCCACGGCGTCTTCGTCGACCTGCTCGCCGCCCCTGCCGTGTCCCCCGAGGCGTTCGAGGCGCTCGGCCGCCGGCCCAAGTTGAAGCTCATTCGGACCGAACCCCCGCCGCTCGACCAGCCCCGCTGGGAAGCGAAGACGTCGTTCGGCCGGGTCCTGGTCCAGGAGACGGACCGCCGCCAGCTCACGCTCGGGGAGTTCAAGCCGGTGACCTCGCACCGAGCCACCCCGGAACAGCTCTGCCACCTCGACTTCGCGTGGCGGGTCGTCCGGCATGCCAAGTCGAACGCGATCGTGCTCGCGTCCGGTCCCCAGACGGTCGGGATCGGGTCGGGCCAGCCGACCCGGGTGAAGGCCGTCCAGATCGCCTGCGAGGTCGCCGGGGAGCGGGCGCGTGGCTCGGTGCTGGCCTCCGACGCCTTCTTCCCCTTCGCGGACGGGGTCGAGGTCGCGGCCCGGGCCGGGGTCGTCGCCATCCTCCAGCCCGGCGGCAGCCTCAGGGACCCCGAGGTGATCGCGGTCGCGGAAAAGGCCGGGATCGCGATGTACTTCAGCGGGTGGCGGGTGTTCCGCCACTGACCGGGGGCCGCGCGGCGAAGTACCACTTCAAGGTGGCCCGGAACGCGACCGACTCGAGCGGGCCGACCTCGCGTCCCTTTTCCTGGCCCGCCTCGACGAAGAGGTAGGTCGGGATCGCGTGGATCCCGTACGAGCGCGTGACGGCGGCCGCGTCGTCGATGTTCACCTTCGCGAACTTCACCCGGCCGGCGAGACGGTTCGAGAGCTCGACGAACACCGGCTGGGTGATCCGGCACGGGACCGACCAGTCGGCGTAGAAATCGACCACGACCGGGAGCGGCGAGCGGATCACCTCGACCTCGAAGGTCTGGTCCGTCACCCGCACCGGCTCGGTCAGTTCGAGCAACGTCGGCTCCCGGCGATTCGAATTCGTCACCCGCTTTAAGCCCTCGGTTCCTCGCGCCATCTCCGGTGAGGGCCAAGACAGATTCTCCGACGACGCCGGCCGTTCCGGCGTCCGTGTCCCGCGCACTGCTGGCGTGGTTCCGCCTCCACCGACGACCGCTCCCGTGGAGGACCGATCGCGACCCGTACCGGGTGTGGGTCGCGGAGGTCCTGCTCCAGCAGACCCGCGTCGCCCAGGCGATCCCCTACTACGAGCGATTCCTGCGTGCATTCCCCACGGTCCACGCCCTGGCCCGGGCGTCGGAAGGGGAGGTGTTGAAAGTCTGGCAGGGCGCCGGCTACTACGCGCGGGCGAGGAACCTGCACGCGTCCGCCCGCCTCGTGGTCCGGGAGGGGTCGGGTCGGTTCCCCACGACCGTGGACGGATGGGAGGAGCTGCCCGGGGTCGGTCCCTACATCGCGCGAGCGGTCGCGAGCCTCGTGGACGGCGCTCCGGTCGTGGCGTTGGAGGCGAACGGACTACGCGTCGCCGCCCGCTGGACCCGGGAGGAGGGAGACATCCGGACGCGCGCCGTCCGCGAACGGGTCGAACGGGTGCTCGCGAACCTCTTGCCCTCTCGCGCACCGGGGGAGTTCAACGAGGCCGTGATGGAGCTCGGCGAGACGGTCTGCCGACCGGTCGCTCCTTCGTGCCCCGACTGCCCCGTCCGGTTCGGGTGTCGGGCGCTCGCCGAGCTTCCGGACCCGGGGTCGATCCCGGTACGCCGACGGCCCGGCCGGCGACCCCACGTGCGCGCGGCCGTCGCGGTCGCGGAGTTCGGTGGGAGATGGCTCGTGCAACGACGACCTCCCGGTGGACTGCTCGGTGGGCTGTGGGAGTTCCCGGGGGGGAAGGTCGAGTCGGGCGAACGGCCGATCGACGCGGCGGCTCGCGAGTTCGCCGAGGAGACCGGCCTATCGGCGCCCCTGCTGACCCCCGCGGGGGTCGTCCACCACGCCTACAGTCACTTCACCGTCACGCTGCACGTGTTCCGGGGGACGGTCCGGGGTTCCCGGTTCCCCGCGGTGGCGGCCCCGCGTCGCTGGGTCACGCCGGCCGAGCTCGCCCGCCTGCCGCTGCCGAAGGCGACCGAGAAGATCGTCGACCGGCTCCCTCCGCCGGGTACAACTTCCCCGGATTCAGGATCCCGTCCGGGTCGCACGCGGAACGTATCGCGCGGAGGAGCCGCACGCCGACGGGCCCGACCTCGCCCTCGAGGAACGGGCGCTTCAAGGACCCCACGCCGTGCTCCGCGCTGATCGTTCCTCCCCACCGGAGCGAGGCGGCGTACAGAGCGGTCCGGAGGCGGTTCGCGGCCGCCGACGCCGGATCGACCACGAAGTTCGGGTGCAGGCTTCCTTCCCCCAGGTGCGCGAACACGTGCACATCGACCTGCTCCCGTCGAGCGATCTCCTGGATGGCTCGAAGCATCTCGTCCAGATGGAGCAGGGGTACGGCGATGTCGTCCCGGATGCGGTGGCCGAGGTGGTCGTCCATGACCCGGCTGCTCTCGCCCCGCAGGTCCCAGAGCCGATCGGCGTCGGGAAACTCCCGAATGCTTCGGGCGGCCCCCTGCGTACCCAGCACCTTTCGGATCCGCCCGATCCGTCGGTCGGCCTCCGCGGGCCCGTCCGCCTCGACCTCGAGGAGGAGCATCGCGGCCCCGTCCTCCCACGGTGCGGCGCGGTCCTCCGCCAACCCGCGCGCCGAGTAGCGGTCGAGGTACTCGACCGCCGAAAGTCCGGTGCCCCGGGCGTGGGCCAGGTGGCGGACCAGACGACCGAGCCGGACCCGCGGCGGAAGGGGTACGATGAGCCCCCGTCGGACCTCGGGCTCCGGCTCCAAGCGAACCGTGATCTCGGTCGCGAAGCCCAGGGTGCCTTCGCTCCCGATGAAGAGCTGCAGGAGGTCGGGGCCGACCGACCGCTTCTCCACTCGACTTCCGAGGTGGACTCGCTCTCCCGTCCCCAGGACGGCGTCGAGCTCGCGGATCCACCGGCGGGTCGGACCGTACCGGAAGGAGCGGGGACCGGAAGCGTTGGTCCCCACGTTCCCGCCGATCGTGCACGTCTGCCAGGACCCGGGGTTGGGGGGGAAGAAGAGTCCGTGACGATGGAGCGCGTGCTGGAGACGGGCGTTGACCACTCCGGGTTCGACCCGAGCCCACCGCGATTCGGGAATGATCTCAAGGATGCGATTCCACCCGGTGAAGTCGACCACGACCGCCCCCGCCTCGGGAACCGATTCGCCGTCGAGCGACGTCCCGGCGCCCCGTGGGACGAGCGCGACGCGATGTCGGCGCGCCCACCGGACCAGGGCAACCACGTCCGCCGTGTCGGCCGGGGCGACCACCGCGCTCGGACGGCCCACGAGGTGGGACGCGTCATGGCCCGCGTCGAGACGGGACGTCGGGTCGGTCCGAACCTCGCCGCGGATCGTTCGAGCGAGGCCCGCGAGGGGAGGACGCGCCACGGCCGGTCAGCGGGCTCGAGCCCTTACCGTTGCCCCGGCACGGCGGGGTACCGTTCCTCGCCGCGACTCACGAGCTCGACGGTCGAGATCAGGTCCCGGATGGCGAAAGGGCGACTCAGGATCCCGAGGACACCGGCGGCCCGGGCTCGCGCGATGAGCTCCGCCTGGGTCTCGGGCACGATGAGCAGCGGAAGCAGCCCGGTCTGGCGTTCGCGGGCCGTGACCAGCTCCGCGGCCCAATCGTCGTCGTCCCCGTCCGCAACCAGGACCAGGACCCTCCGACCCAGGGGCTCATCGACCGGCTCGAGCTCCTCGGCGGTGGGTGCCTCGGCCAAGACGCGGTAGCGGTGGAGCCGGAGGAGGCCCCGCAGCAGGAGGCGCGTCTCGTCGTTGCCTCCCACGATGACCGCGCCGATGTTCGGATCCGGCGAGCCGGACGGCACTGCGTCCCGCGGCGAACGGTGATCGTTGTTGGCCATGGCGTGGCGGGCCCGGTCCCGCCACTGGATACGAGGAATCGTGAGTTTAAGCGCGTATGGGTCGAGCGGGACCGGCGTGGAAACCGCGCACATCGCACCTCTCACGGGGCCCGTCAACTATATAGTCGGCCCTGCACTTCCGGTTATTGGCCTCGGGCATCGGTAGGCGCGACCCTGGGTGGCAATGTCCACGGACCCGGAGACGCGCCTATCGGTGCCTTCCCGATTCCTCTCGAGCGACAGGTTCTTTTAGCGTCCGGGGTGAGGGCGGTCGATGCCCCCCCTATTCGGTCCCTCGGCGTCCGACCTCGAACACCTTCGTTCCACCGTTCGCGCCCTCGGCACGACCAGCGTTCCCGGCCTCTCGGCGGCGCTCTCCTGGCGGGAGCACAAGACCGAGAAGCTGTTGGCCCACGAGCTCGCGCGCCCCAACAGCCCGCTCGTGTACGATCCGGCGCGACGCACCGTCCGATGGGCGGTCGCGCTTCCCGAGATCCCGGCCCCGCCGCCTCCGACCCCCGCGACGTTTCCGACCCCATCCACCCCCTCCGCCCCGCCGGCCCCCGCCCCGATTTACACGCCGGCCGGCCTGAGGACGCTCTGTCCGCATTGCCAGGTAGCGCTCCAGTCCACGGGCTCGAATGGCCTCGTGGTCTGTCCCGAGTGCGGTCGACTGTCCAGCTCGCGAAGCGGAGGCATCGCCAGCCCCGCGTCGCCCCCGCCTCCCGCGACCCCGGCGCCGTCCGGCCCCACCGCGACCGTCTCCGTGGCGGACCGGAAGTCCCAGGAGCTGTTCGCCGCCTGGGTGACCAACCAGCCGATCCCGTGTCCGAAGTGTCGAACCCCGCTGCGGCACCGGGGCATCCGCGTCTACGGGTGTCCGTCGTGCGGACAGCAGGTCCGCTTCCCGGAGTCCCCGAGCGAGGCGGTGCCGCCGCCTCCGCCCGAGCCGCTCCCGGCGCGTTGATCAGAACGGGACGACCGCTCGGACCTCGCGGACGATCGTCCCCGAGCTGACGGCCTCGGCGACCCGTCGGATGTCCTCGGCGGGGCTCCGGTCGCGTACCCACGGGGCGACCCGTGTCCGAAGCGCCTCGAGGGCCGCCTCGCTGCCCTTCCCCCCCGTGCGGGGGTGGCGCAGCTCGAGGGCCTGGCCCGCGACGATCCACTCGACGGCCACGACGCGACTTGTGTTCTCCAGGATCCGGCGGAGCTTCGCGCCCGCCCACGGACCCATGCTGACGTAGTCCTCCTGGTCGGCGGAGGTGGGCAGGCTGGCGGCGCTCGCTGGGTGGACCAGGGTCTGGTTCTCGTTGACGAGAGCCGCCTGAAGGTACTGGGGGACCATGAATCCGGAGCTGACGCCCGGCTGGGGGGCCAAGAACGGCGGGAGGCCCCGGTTCAACGCCGGATGGAGGAGGCGCGAGGTGCGTCGCTCGGAGAAGCCGGCGATGTACTGGGTGGCGATCGCGAGCGTGTCGAGCGCGAGCGCGAGCGGCTGGCCGTGGAAGTTGCCTCCGCTCACGAACTCGTCCTTCTCGAAGACGACCGGGTTGTCGGTGACGGCGTTCAGCTCGCGCCGGGCGACCTCCTGGGCGAAGACGACGGCGACATCGACCGCCCCGAGCACCTGCGGGAGGCACCGCAGGGTGTACGGGTCCTGGCCCACCCACACGTCGCGGGGGCCGGAGAGGACACTGCCGGCCAGCAGGGTCCGAAGCGCCGCGGCGATCCGGCGGTGTTCGGGTGAGTTGCGGAGCTCCCCCAACCGGTCGTCCAGCGATTCCGGATTCCCTTCCAGCGCGTCGAACGAGAGCGCCGCGGCGATGAGCGCCGCGTCCAGAAGACCGCGCACGTCCTCGACGGCCAGGGCGAGGTACGACGCCATCAGCGCCGTTCCGTTGAGCAGGGCCACACCCTCCTTCTCGGCGAGCGAGAGCGGAGGGATCCCCTCCCTTCGAAGGACGTCGGCCGCCGGCTCGGGAGCCCCTGCCGATCGACCGATGAACGACCCCTCTCCGATTATCGCGAGGGCGAGGTGGGCGAGCGGCGCGAGGTCCCCCGATGCGCCGACGGACCCCTGTTCAGGGATCCACGGTACGAGGTCATGATTCAGGAGGTCCAGGAGACGATCGAGGACTTCCGGGCGCACGCCGGAGTGCCCGCGGGCGAGTGAATTCGCCCGCAGGAGCACCGCGCCGCGGACGAGGTCGGCCGGAAGGGCCGGCCCGGTGCCACTCGCATGGCTGCGGACGAGCGACAGCTGGAGCTCCCGCGCCTGATCCGCCGGGATCGACTGGGCGGAAAGGCCCCCGAACCCCGTCGTGACTCCGTAGACCGGGCGCTGCTCCTGCACGGCGCGCTCCACGACCTTACGGCTCGCGGAGATCCGCGTCCGCGCCGCGTGATCGAGGGCCACCCGGGCTCCGCCGCGCACGACGGCGAGGAACTGGTCGAGCGTCAGCGAGCGCCCGTCGAGGGAGAACGGCCCGGTCATGGCCGGGTCGCCGGCGTACGGGGACTGAGTGAGGACGGCACCCGATTCCGCCCTAGGCGGGGACGACGAGCTCGCCGCCCGGTTTCTGCATGGAGGGGATCCGTCGGGTCTTCGCGCCCTTGGCCTGCCAAAAGAGCTCCGCGAATTCCTGGACGAGCTTGAGTAATTCGTTCGCGTCCGCGAGGTTGGTCCCCTGGCGGGTCTTCGAGGCCTGCTTCAGGATCTTCCAGGTCAGTTCGTGGACCTGGGGGAACTGCTTCGCGTGGTCGGGGGTAAAGAAATCGCCCCAGATGACCCGCACCTCGCTCTTCACGCGTTCCGAGTGGGTCTCCTTCACGGTCGTGTAGCGGGCGAGCTTCGAGACGTAGGCGGCGCGGTCCTCGGGCTTCGCGTCCATGGCGGGAGCGGCGAGCTCGCCGATGAGCTGGTCCATTCGGAGAACCGTCAGGGCCGCGATCTGCGCCTCGTGCGGGTCGTAAATACCGCAGGGAATGTCGCAGTGCGCGTAAACGGCGCGGGGTGGGAGCACGGCGTCCAAGAGGCGGTTCGCAAATCCGGTCGGCCATGTGGAGGCGGACATGGCCCCGCAGGCCCGGGGGGTCGGATAAGGATGCCGGAAGCGCCTCCCGGCGAACCCAGCTCGCCATCGCGTCCTCCTCCCCCGTGGTGGACCCGCTGGAGGAGCCGGCGGGTCGTGGTCCACGACCGAAGCATGGTCCCGACCCTGCTCCCGGGCGATCGGTTGCTCGTCGACCCGCACGCCTACCGGGAGCGACTCCCGTCGGTCGGCGACCTCGTCGTCCTGGTCGACCCGGAGGACCCGGCCCGCTGGCTCGTAAAGCGCGTCGCGGGAGTGGGACTCCAAGCGTTCTGGAAGACGCGGACGGGACTCGCACCGACGATTCCTTCCGCGGCCCCCTCGATCCCTCCGCCCGAGGCGGTCGAAACGATCGTGCTGGCCGACCAGGCGGTCTACGTAACGGGAGATGCATCAGGTCCGGCCCGCGACAGCCGACAGTTTGGCCCGGTTCGACTCGACTCCCTGGTGGGGCGGGTGTACCGATGCTACGCCCCCATCGAGCGACGTCGGAACTTCTGAGCGTCGTCCAAACCCGTAAACCTTTAACCGATGTGGGATTCCCACGCATCGATGGCGTCCAAAGAGGTGATCGCCGTGGTGGTGATCCTGGTCGCGGCCGGTGCGGGTGGCCTCGGGTTTGCCGCCGGCTACGAGTACAAGACCACGAACGCCTGTGCGGGGGGACCCGCGAACACCACGCTCGGCGTCTGGGGGGCAGGGACGCTGGACACGCTGTTCCCGCTGCTCGCCGGTCAGTTGCAGAACCAGACACCGTGCATCACGGGCACCACCCAGGTCTACGAAGGGTCCCTGGACATCACCACCGCCATTACGGCGCTGGGCCTCAAGACCGACGTCGCGGCCGTGGCGGATTACCGATTGATCCCGTCCCTGCTCGAGCCGACCTACGCCGGCTACGAGGTGGTCTTTGGTGGCACACCCGAGGTCCTCGTGTACAACGCCTCGCTCCCCGCGTTTGCCGGGGTCAACGAGTCGAACTGGGCCGAGAAGCTGATCACCGACGTGACGACCTCCGGCAACAAACCGATGGCCGTCTGGAACGCCTCGACCGACCCGAACGGCTACAATGAGATCTTTTCCCTCGAGCTCCAAGGAATGCTCCACAACGGAAGCACGAGCGCGTACTACGGTCAGTTGTACGGCGGCCCACCGGGCACTCCCGCCGTGCCGAACTCGGGGCGTACGATCATCGAGCACGAGTCGCAAGCCGCGACCCTCCTCCACACCGGGGTCGTGTCCGCCTTCATCACCTACCGTTCCTACGCGATCGTGAACCACCTCCCCTACGTCTCGTTCGTCCCGATCGTCGGGCTGCAATCGAACAACACCACGGCCCTCGCGGACTACGCCCCGCTCTCGACCACGATCTTCGGTGGCTCGCCGGGCACGTTTAAGACGGTCGTTCCGGCTCCCATCCTGTTCGCGATTACCGTGCCGTCGAACGCGCCGAACCCGACCCTCGGGTTCGATTTCATCCACCTCCTGCTCTCGCCGCAGGGCAGCGCGATCATCTCTTCCGGGGGCGCCTTCAACCCGATCTTCCCGGCGTGGTCGGACCACCCGAGCGCCGTCCCCGCCGGATTGGCGTCGGACGTAACCGCCCTCCCGAGTTGGGCTACCGCGCTGTTGACATGAGCCGCGGGGGAGACGGCCTTCCCGCCTCCCCTCCCCGGCGACCCCTGCGGACAGGGCCGCTCTGGCTCGCGCTCCAGCTCGTCCTGTCGGGCTCGCTGCTGCTCCTGTTCCTTCTGCCGATCTACGCCCTGTTCACGTACTCCCCGATCTCGAGCCTCATCGCGAACGCCAACAACGCGGGCGTGCGCGAGGCGCTCTGGTTGACGTTCTTCACCTCGGGGATCGCGGTCCTCGCGGCGGTCCTCTTCGCGATCCCGATGGGCTACCTGCTCGCGCGGCGGCGGTTCCCCGGACGCACGGTCGTCGAGTCGCTGGTCGCCCTCCCCGTCGTCGTTCCCCACCTGCTCGTCGGCCTCGGCCTCTTCTTCCTCCTCGTGGTCCCCGGCGCGCCCCTCTACCGGTTCACGCAGGCGATCGGCTTCCCGGTCTACGACACGATCTGGGGGGTCGTCCTCGTGATGGTGTTCGTCAGCGCGCCCTACACGGTGCTCGCGAGCGAGCTGTCGTTCCGGGCCGTCGACGGTCGGGTGCTCGAGGCGTCCCGGTCCCTCGGGGCCGGGCCGGCGACGGCGTTCCTCACCGTCACCCTCCCGCTCGCCTCCCGCGGGATCGTCGCGGGCCTCCTCCTCACCTGGGCCCGCGCCGTGAGCGAGATCGGTGGACTGCTCATCCTCGCCGCCTTCGTCTATCCGGGCGGGCCGTACAACGGTCCCGTCACCACGACGATCTCGGTGTACATCTACAACCTGTTCCAGGTGGGGGATCTGGCCGACGCCGCCGCGGTCAGCTCGTTGTTCCTCATCATCGCCTTCGCCCTCTTCCTCGTGGTCCGCCTCGGGGAGCGGTCCGGCTGGCTCCCGTGGCGGCGGGGGGAGCTCGAACCGTGAGCGAATGGGTCGTGGACGGGCTCGAGGCCGACCTCGACCACTTCCACCTCGGCCCAGTCGACCTGACGTTGACCCCGGGTCGCGCGGTGGCCGTGCTCGGCGCCTCCGGGGCCGGTAAGACGACGCTCCTCCGCACCCTCGCCGGATTCCTCCGGATGCGGCGGGGCCGGATCCTCCGCGACGGGACGGACATCTCCGACTGGCCCCCCGAGTCGCGCGGGCTCGGGTACGTTCCGCAGGGATTCGGGCTCCTCCCGCATCGCACGGTCGAGCGCAACGTCCGCTACCCGATGGAGATCCGCGACCGGCCCCAGGCGGCGCAGCGGACGCAGGAACTGCTCGAGCGATTCCGCCTGACCCCACTCGCTCACCGCTACCCGGCCCGGCTGAGCGGCGGCGAACTCCAACGCGTCGCGATCGCGCGCGCCCTCGCGGCGGAGCCCGGGCTGATCGTCTGGGACGAGCCGTGGCAGGCGCTCGACGTTCTCGCCCGCCACGACCTCGGGGTCGTCCTCGAGGAGATGCGGCAGACCGAGCCGATCCCCATGGTCATCGTGACGCACGACCCCGCGCTCGCGTTCTCGGTCGCGGACTCGTTCCTCGTGCTCCACGCCGGACAGGTCCGAAACCAGTGCGACGCGGTGGCCCTGATGCGGGCCCCCACGGACGCGTTCTCGGCCCGGTTCGTCGGGTACGAGAACGTCTACGACCGGCCGGACCTCGAGGGAAAGGGACGCTCCCCCTTCCGGTCCTGGCTCGTCGACCGGGCCGGCCCGGAGGGGCTCGCCTTCGCGAGCCCGACGCTGTCGCCCTCCGTCTCGGCGTCTCCCCTCTGGGAGGGAAAGGTCCGGAGCGCTCGACCGAGTCCCCTGGGAGTGACGGTCGAGGTCGTGGTCGACGACCTCTTGGTCACGCTCCGGATGCCCCCACCCGTGACGCCGCCGCTGCCGACCCTCGGCGAACGGCTCCGCTTCGGGATCGACCCGGCCTCGCTCCAGCCCTTGGGAACTCGGCACCGGACGGTCGCGGGAGGGTAGGAATGCGCCCGCGTACCGTCACGGATACGGACGTCGCCCTCCTTCGGTCGCTCGAGCGGGAGCGGTCCGTCGTGGCGGCGAGCCGGAGCGTGGGGATCTCCCGCGACCGGGCGACGTACCGGATCGCGCGGCTGGGCCAGGCCTTCGGCGGCCCGGTCGTGACCAGCGTCCGGGGCGGCCGGGCGCACGGGGGGACCCGCCTCACGACCCTCGGGGACCGGATCGTCCGACAGGGCTTCGATTCGGTCGAGCTCTTGGATTCCCGGCCGGTCTCCCCACCCTCCCGGTCCAACCTGTTGCGCGGGGTCTACCACGCCTCTCCGGCGCCCGAAGTGACGTTGGGAAACCGGCTCCACCTTCGCGTGGCCTTCCCGGCCGAGGAGGGTGAGGCGGTCGCCCTCCTGCTCGACCCGGAGTCGATCCTCGTGGCCCGCGGGAAGTTCCCGTCCAGCGCCCGGAACGTTCTCCCCGCGACGATCGAGGCGGTCCACCGGGGCGAGGGCGCTCGGGGTTCCACTCTTCGGGTGCGCGTGGGCTCCCTCCGTCTGCGAGTGGCGGTCACGGACGAGCCCGTCCGGCAGCTCCATCTCACCCCGGGCGCCCGGGTCTGGCTGTACGTGAAGGCCACGGCGCTCCGTCGGGTCGGCCGGCCGGACCGCGCGACCCGGACTCGATGACGGGTTAGCCCGCGCGCAACGCCTTCCCCCAATCCGGTCGCGTCCCGTTGCGGTCGTCGAACCGGTACTCCTTGGCGAGGGTCCACGTGCCGTACACCTTCCCGGACTTGGCGTGCACGTGGGGGTCGGCCGCGAGCGCGACGATCGCCCGCCCGAGGAAGTAGGGCGTCTCCGAGAATTGGAACCGTCGCACCCGGGGGATCGCGTCGCGCCAGGTCTCCTCCGTGACGCCGAAGTGGTCGAGCATGAACTCCGAGCGGAGGAACCCGGGACTCACGGCGATCGCGCTCAGGTGGCGCAGCTTCGCTTCCTCGAACTCTTCATGGAACGCCAGGGCGAGGCGGATGACGTTCGTCTTCACGAGGTCGTAGTAGAGGCTCCCGCGGTACTCCAAATGGTCCCCATCCGTGATCTCGAAGACGATCCCTCGCTTCCGCCGGACCATGAGCGGCACGGCGTACCGGCTCGTCAGGATGTGCGACAGCACGCCCCGTTCGAGCATCGTCCGCCCTTTCGGATACGACATCGTCCAGGGTGGTTGGCCCCACTCGGTGAGCTCCTCGCCGCCCCAGATGTCGTTCACGAGGAGGTCGAGCCGGCCCCGCTCCCGCCGACGGATGCGGTCCACGAGCCGGCGCACCGCCCCTTCGTCCGTGTGATCGACCCGGAGGGCGTGGGCGGTCCCCCCGTACCGACGGATGAGCTCGCCGGTCTCTTCGATGGTCTCGGGGCGACCCGGGGTCGCGGGCCGACCGCGAACGCTTCGACCGGTCGCATAGACGGTCGCGCCCGCGAGCCCGAGACTGACGGCAATGGCCCGCCCGGCGCCCCGGGTAGCGCCCGCGACGAGGGCGACCTGTCCCCGAAGGGGTTGGGTCACCGCCGCCGTCCATCCCTCGTTGGGAGGACGCGACACGGGTTCCGTCCGACCGACCCTCTTAGACCTCTTCATTCGACGAGCTTCCCTCCCTTCACGATCGCCGAGCCGTCCACGTTCAGGTCCGCCCCTCGCAGGAGCAGCCAGGCCCACCAGCCCGCGTGGTTCGTGCCCCCCGCGGTGTCGTTCCGGCCGACCTGCAGGGTGAGGACGCCGGCCTCCTGGTCGCGGAGGAGGGGGGCCATGGAGATCCGGTCGTTGAGCCCGACCGAGAGCACGCCCACCCGCTCCTTCCCGGGTCCCCCCCGCGTGTAGCTCTCGGTGAACAGGTCCTGTCCCCGGTCGTAGGCGAACCGGCGGAGCCGACCGTCCGAGAAGGTCCATCGACCTCCGTCGACCTCCCCGACCGTATCACAAACCCCGACGGTGTTCGACACGTTCGACACGAACACGCCGTCGGCGATGCGCTCGTCGAGCGCGACCGAAACCACGCCCGCGGGAAGTTGCACGAGACTCCAGTCCCCCTTCGGCCGGGCGGGGGGGACGAGGCCATCCGAAACCTGGGCCGGACGGTGCCTCAGCCCGAGACGGAGCCGGGTCCCGTTCGGATGGGAGACCTCGAGCGAGCGGCCCTTCCCCAGGAGGCGCGCGGACCGCCGCGCCCGGCGGTGGAGCACGTCCGGGTCGACCGTGGTCCCGTCGACCAGCTCGTTCCTCCATGCTCCGAGGTCGACCCCGTACATCCGGGCGGAACCGGGAGAAGCGCGCCCGAGCGCGAGCTGGACGGCCCGGGTTCCGGCCTTGGCCGCGGCCCCGTAGAGCTTGTCCTCGTACTCCCCCAGCCGGAACCGCGTCGCCGCGGGGAGCGCGTGGAACCGTTCCCGGTCGCTGGGTCCGAAGAACGTGACAAGCGCATCGGATTTGGCGATCGCGGCCCGGAGATGGTCGCCGACCCGAGCCAGGTCCGACGGACGGGACCCCGCGACCGCGGCCCAGTAGGTCGGCTCGTCCTGGTACAGCACGATCGGGCGGGCCCCGAGCTGGAGGGTCTCGAGGACGAAGGCATTCGCGTAGTCGAGCGTCTCCGACCAGCTCTCGATCGCAACGTGCTCCCCGCGACGGACGCGCAACGACTTCCGAAGGACGACCCGGGCCATCTCCCGGGCACGGGGATCCGGGACCGGAGGCGACCGCATCGAGGCCCGGATCGCGGGGGGCTTCTTGAACCCGGGGTGACCTGTAACACTGAGGTCGTATCGTAATCGGGCGCCGGCCCCGTCAGCGGCAATCTCGGTCGGGGAGGCGACCCACTGGAACGGGTCGTCCGAACCCACGTAGGAGGTGAGGAACAGGCCGATCGCCCGTGCGGTCTCACCCCGTCCTTGGGAGTGACCCTTCGAGGGAGACCTACGGCCGACCCGTTCCAGGTCCGCGCCGACCCGACGGGTCCACGCGTCCACAGCGTGCATCCAGTCGAGTCGAAGGTTCGGCCGTCGGAGCAACCAGGATCGCAGCTCGGGCGCGGGTCCGCCTCCCGAGACGGTCGCGACGATGCGAGCCATCCGGTTCCTCCCGATGGCCCGTTCGAGCTCGGCCAAGAACCGGAGGAACTCCCGATTTCGAGGGCCTTCCGAGGGGGGAGGCGGAGGACGGTTCAGGAGATCCGCGGAAGCGATGGGAACCGGGTGGGGGACCGTGCCCGGGGGAAGGAAGGTCCCCCTCTCCGACCCCTCCTCCCGGACGCGGGGCCGCACCGCGGGCTCGAGGGTGAACGCGAGGGCGTGTTCCGGGGGACGCAGGTAGACCCCCACGACGTCGCCGGGGACGAGCGGACGGATGGGGTCCGGTCGATACGGAGCCGACTCGATCCATCGGGGCCGGACCCCCGACTCGGACCAGAGGCGCCGGACGGTCGTGTGGCTGAGACCGAACCGACGCCCGAGACTCCGCGAGCTGGTCCGGGGCGCGCCCATGACGGAGATCGCGGTCGAGGCCCGGAGGATCTCCCGTACCCGGGACTCGGGGATCCCACCTGTCCGGGGGGCACGGGCGAGGGATCGTTCGATCCCTTGGAGGCGATTGGCGAGGAACCGTCGGCGCCACCGGGCCGCCGTCAACCGCCCGACGCGGAGCCGATCACCTATCTCGAGGTCCTGGTGGCCGTCCGCCGCCGCGAGGACGATGCGGGCCCGCATCGCCCGGGGATTCCGTCGGGGGTCGGGTCGGGCCCACCGGAGGAGGGTGACCCGCTCCTCCGGACTGAGAGCGACCCGAGGAGCGACCCGCACACCCGGCCATGGACCGAACCTGTCTTAGAGTACTCGAGATCGGGCGCTCGTCTTACGTTCCATCCTAAATGTTCCAACTACCATGAGCTTGATAATCGCCGGGCGGCATGGGGCCTCCATGCCCGCCGCACGAGCCGCCACCAAGTCCCCGACGAAGAAGACCGTCCCGAGCCCCCAGGAGATCGCTCCCGGGGTCTTTCTGGGAGGCTGGAACGACGCCCTTACGTTCACGGGGGCCAAGTTCTGCCTCCTCGACGAAGCCCCGGAGGAGATGCCGACGGCCACCCATATCCCGATCTACGACGAAGGGAAGGATGCCCCCGTCGTCGCCAACCTGGACCGGCTGGTCACGGAGGTCCGCTCGGCCCGCCGCGCCCACGAACCTGTGCTCATCTTCTGCGGCCACGGGGTCCGCCGCGGACCCCTCGGCGCGGCGTGGTACCTCCACCGGTCCGAGAAGCTCCCGCTGGACGCGGCGTACGACCGGATCCGAGCGGTTCGGCCGAAGATCGAGACCGCGAGCGAGTGGATTGGCCACCCTCAGTCCCTCGACGGATAGGCTTCTGAACTCCCATGCGCCTCGAGGAGGACCCCGACGCGGGGTGGGTCGCTGCCCTCGCTGGCGTGCCGGTCCTTCGGGCGCACGGAGCCATCGAGGAGGCGCGCGGGGAGCGGACGCTCTTTCGCCACCTCGACCGGAGGCACCGTGAGGGCGGAAGGAGCTCCTACGTCGAGATCGATGCCCCGCTCGAGCTCTACGCGCTCGTGCGCTTGCTGCGGCCCGCCCACGTGGTCGAGGTCGGTGTCTCCTCGGGGGTCTCCTCGGCTTACCTGCTCCAGGCGATGGAGCGGGTCGGCCACGGCGCGCTCCACTCGGTCGACCTGCCCAAGACCGAATCCCCGAAAAAGGGGGCCCCGCGGAGCCGCTCCCCGTCCTGGGCGCTCCCTCCGGGGCGCTCCTCCGGTTGGGCGGTACCGTTCCCGCTCCGCAAGCGTTGGGACCTGCGCCTCGGCGACAAGCGCGAGGTGGTACCTCTCCTCGCGCGGGAACTCCCCTCGGTCGACCTCTTCGTCTACGATGTTCCCCACGTGGAGACGCAGGCCGGAAGGGAGTTCGACGCCGTCGACTGGCGCCTCCCCAAAGGGGCGGTGGCAATCGCCGACCACGGACCGGGCGGGGGCCTCTGCGCTCCCCTACGTCGCTGGGGGGCGACCCGAGGCGCGCGCCCGGTCCGCCGGGCCGGGCTCGGCCTGTACGGGTTCCGGTGCGCCCGGGCCCCGGTGCGTCCTACTCGCGGATCCCCTCGCCGGTGAGCGAGAAGACCGCCTCCCCCTCGGGAAGGTTCGGGGAGTCGATCAGCCGCGCGATGCGCTTCGGGGGCTTCGACTTCCGCAAATAGACCCGGTAGGTCGCGGCGTGGGCCACGATGTTCCCACCGATCGGGCGGGTCGGGTCGCCGAACAGGATGTCGGGGCGCGCCGTGACCTGGTTGGTGACGACGATCGCGGCGTTGTACATGTCCGCGAACCGGAGGAGCTCGTGGAGGTGCTTGTTGAGCAGCTGCTGGCGGGGCGCGAGCTCCGCCCGCCCGAGGTACTCCGCCCGGAAGTGGGCGGTCAGCGAGTCGACGACGAGGAGCCGGATCGGCTTCTCGCGGGCGAGCTCCTGGGCCTTCTGGACGAGGAGCATCTGGTGGTTCGAGTTGAACGCTCGCGCTACGTGGATGTGCTCCAGGGTCTCCGTCGGGTCGAGCCCGACGCCCTTCGCCATGTCCACGATCCGCTCGGGACGGAACGTGCTCTCAGTGTCGATGTAGACGACCTCGGAGAGCAGGCCTCCCTGGGCGACCGGCAGCTGGATATCGACCGCGATCTGGTGCGCGAGCTGGGTCTTGCCGCTCCCGAACTCGCCCGAGAACTCGGTGATCGCCTGGGTCTCGACGCCGCCGCCGAGCAGTTCGTCCAGCGATTTCGCGTTGGTCGTGACGCGGCCGAGCTTCTTGCGGCGCTCCAAGAGCGTGCTGCCGCTCTCGAACTGGCCGACGTCGGCCTTGCGCCGCGCCTCCCCGATGATCTTCTGGGCGCTCGCGGTGCCGATCTCGGCGGCCTCCGCCACATCGCCCGGCGAGGCGACGGCGAGCTCCATGAGGTCGGTGTAGCCGGCCTCGCGCAGCTTGTCGGCCGTGGTCGACCCGATCCCGGGCAGGTCCTCGAGGGCGATCTCGGGTTTCGGCTCGGGGGGCGCTTCCGCATTCCCCGGCCGGGCGGTGGCTTTGGTCGGCACGAAGGGACCGACGGAATGTTCGGGGATAAGGGTAGGGGAGGGGTGGCGGAACAGTGGGCGGTGCGGCCTACTTCGGAACCGCCGTGGGCACGAACGGGGCCCCCGTGAGGCGCTGGTAGACCGTCGTGTAGAGCCGGCTGACCTCGTCGACCAGGAGCGGGGGCAGGGGTGGGATGGGGGGCTCTTCCTGGTGGGCCTCCCGGGCCTGGAGCAGCTGGTCGTAGTACCCCGTCGAGCGGTAGTGCTGCCGGACGAACTCCTTCGAGAAGTCGACGTGGCGGCCGCGGTCGTACGCCGCCGTGTCCCAGAACCGGTCCTCGTCGGCAGTCCCGAACGTGTCGACGACCATGAGCGTCCCCTCACTGTCGAGGCCGAACTCCTTCTTTCCGTCGACGTGGATCAGCCCCCGCGGGCCGATCTCGGCCTGGATCGCGGTGTCGACCTTGAGCGCCGTCTCGCGGATCTGGTCCATCTGGGACCGGTCGAGCGCCGCGAGCTCGAGCGCCTCGTCGCGCGTCAGCAGTCGGTCGATGGGTTCGAGCTTGGTCGTGACCTCGAAGTGGGGCTCGGGGAGCGGCATCCCGTACTCGAGCTTCTTCCCGGTCGGGAAGCCCAAGTCCTTCGGACCGACCTTCCCCTTCTGGACCCGGTCCCACATCGATCCGGCGAGGTAGTACCGAACGATCACCTCGAGCGGGACCAAGTAGTCCTTCGGATGGGGGCCTAGGGTACGGGGTTTCGGGACGACACGGACCCGCTTCACGCGCATGGAGGTCGGTCCGGCGAGACCGAGGAAGTGGTGCGGGACGCCGAGGCGGGAGCAGGTGGCGAACCAGAACGCGGCGGTGCGGTTCAGCGTCTCCCCCTTGTGGGGGATCGCGCTCGGGATGTGCTTGTCGAAGACGGAGATGTCGTCCGTGAAGCGGAACTCGAGCTCGGTCGCCGAGACCTCGTAGACCTCCTTGACCTTGCCGCGGCGCAGGTACTTCGGTGCGGCCGCCGCCCCGGACGTCGGGGGATGCGTCATCGGCCGCCGACGGAGGCCGGACGGCTTAACGTTGCGGGCCGGGGCCACCTAGTGCCGCGTCTAGTGGGAGAGTTCGGGGTTTCTGACTTCTAGCGCAAGTACTTTCCCGGAGGAGGTGATGCCTCCTCCCCATGCTGCGAGTCCACGAACTCTCGGACGAGGAAGGACAGGCCCTCAGTCGCCTGGTGAAGCGCTCCAACGACCCGACCGTCGTCAAGCGCGCGATGATCGTGCTTCACTCGTTCCAGGGCTTCTCTCCGCCCAAGATCGCCGGCCTCGTCCTCTGGAGCGAGGACTGGGTCCGACGGGTGATCAAGGACTACAATCGGATCGGTCGGGACGCTCTCTACCCCAAGAAGAGCCCGGGCCCCGAGCCCAAGTTCACCCCCGAGGTCCGCAAGGCCATCGTGACCTTCGCCCTCTCCCGACCGAAGGACCACGGGTGGCAGGGGCCCACCAGTTGGTCTCTCGACCTCCTGCAGGAGACTCTGGTCTTCGAGGGCGTAGTGGAGTCGATCAGTCGAGAGCGACTGCGGCAGATCCTCCTCGAAGAGTCGGTGACCTTTCAGTCCGTGAAGACGTGGAAGAGTTCGAAGGACCCCAAGTTCGCCGAGAAGCTACGTCGCCTGAACGAGCTCACCAACCGACCGCACAACCCTCCGATCGTGGTCTCGGTGGACGAGATGGGACCGATCTCGCTCCAACCCTATGGGGGCCACACCTGGGCTCGGTCGGGGCACCCCGACCGAGTGCCGGCAACCTACGAGCGACGGGGAGGCATTCGCTACCTGATGGGGGCCTACGACTACTACCACCATCGGTTCCGAGGCTATCTATCGGCCTCCAAGAACGGCGCGGGGTACGTGCGGTTCCTCCACTGGGTCCGAGGGAAGTATCCCTCCGGAGGACAGATCTACCTGATCCAGGACAACCTCTCAACCCACACCACACCGGCGGCGGTGGCCGCGGCCCGAAGGCTGAGGATCACCTTCGTCCCCACACCCACCAACGCGAGCCACCTCAACCCGATCGAGACCCACTTCCGAACGATACGACGGTGGGCGTTCACCCGGACCAACTACGGCAGCTGGGACGAAGCGGATCGGTCACTCCGGTATGCCATACGTCGGCTCAATCGAGTGCACTGCGCGACAAATTCGCGTCCCGCACTCCGCTGGTGGACGCGGCACTAGAGCAGCCGCGCATGCCGCGCGGTGATCGGGCGGAAGCCGCGCTTCGCGTAGAACCGGACCGCGATCTCGTTCTGGGCGGGGAACTCGGCGATCACGACGCCCGCGCCTTTCGCCTTCAGCGCGGCGGAGACCTCCTTCAGGATGTACTCCCCCACGCCGTGGCGGCGGTAGAGCGGAAGGAGGTAGATGTCGACGATGACCCCCTCCACCGGCGGGGCGTAGAAGGCCCGCTCGCGCAGGACGGCGTTCACGAACCCCACGACCTTGTCCTTGTCCGGTCCGACCCCCTCCGCGGCGAGCAGGACCGCCTTCGGGTCGTTGATGGTCGCTTTCAGGATCTCCCGGGCCTGGCTCTCGGCGTCGTCCCGCACCCGGAGGAGCGGATCGAACTCCTCGTTCAGGCGCTTCAGCCGGAGGAGGAGGGGAACGAGGGCGGAGACATCCGCCGCCCGGGCGGGCCGCAGGTGGATCGGGATGGAGGTCGAGTCCGTGGGTCCGGGCGTCGTCGGCGGGGTCGGCTCACCGGCCGCGGTCATGGGCTCCTCCGCCGGGTCGGGGAATGGGGCCGGGGCATCGGGGCGGTGAGGTGGGAGCGGACGAGCGCGCGGACGAGCCGGGCCGAACGTCCCATCCGGGTGCGCGCCCCCTCGAGGTACTCGTCGTGGGTGAGACGGAGGCGGGCGATCCCCTTCGCCACCGTGGCGTCCGCGACCGCGGCGGCGACGTAGGGGAAGACCTCGGTCTCCTCCATCGTCGGGAGGAGGTGGGTCGTGGAGAGCCCACGGTCCTCGGCGTGGCGCGCGAGCTCGCGGGCAGCCGCGAGCACGATCTCGTCGGGGATGGAGCGGGCCCGTGCGTCCAGCACGCCGCGGAAGACCGCCGGGAAGATCAGGGAGTTGTTGACCTGGTTCGGGAAGTCCGAGCGGCCGGTCGCGACCACGGCGGCTCCCGCGTCGCGCGCGACGTCGGGCCAGATCTCCGGCACCGGGTTCGCGAGGGCGAAAACGATCGGACCCTTCGCCATTCGGGCGACATGTTCCGGGCGGATCGTGTTGGGGTCGGGCGTGGAGGCGGCGAGCAGGACGTCCGCTCCCTCGAGCGCCGCGGCGAGGTCACCGGTGCGTCCCCCGCCGTTGGTCTTGAGGGCGAGCCGGTACTTCCACGGGTTGCGCAGCATCAGCTCGTCGACGTCGGTCCGCTCGGCGTGCAGCACGCCCTTCTGGTCGACGAGGGAGAGCTTGTGCGGGTCGTGGCCGAGCGCGAGCAAGAGGCGGGCCGTCGCGATGTTGGCGGCCCCGGCCCCGAGCAGGACCGTACGGGTCTCCCGGACGGCGCGGTTCGTGAGGGTCAGCGCGTTGATCAGGCCCGCGATCGTCGCGGCGGCGGTCCCGAGCTGGTCGTCGTGCCACACCGGGATGGGGAGTCGGTGCTGGAGCTGTTCCAGGATCCCGAAGCACTTCGGGGACGCGATGTCCTCCAAGTTGATGCCACCGAAGGCGGGTGCGAGACGTTCGACGGTCTCGATAATCGCATCCGGGGAGCTGACCCGGATCGGGATCGGGACGGCGTCGACGCCCCCGAGCCACTTGAACAGGAGTGCCTTTCCCTCCATCACGGGGAGCGCGGCCTCAGGCCCGATGTCACCGAGCCCGAGGACCCGGGAGCCGTCGGTCACGATCGCGATCGTATTCCACCGGCCGGTGAGGTTGAACGACTCCTCCGCGTCGGCTTCGATGGTCCGCGAGACCGCGGCGATCCCGGGCGTGTACCACAGCGAGAAATCGTGGAGCGAGCGAACGGGAACCTTGGGCACCGTCTCGATCTTGCCGGCGTAGAAACGCGCGAGCTCCACGGCGCGGCGACCGAGCTGGTCGGTCTCGTCCTCCCGCCGGGCCGCGGCGCGGTTCGCCCGCGTGCGGCGACGGGCTTCCCGTCCCGCTTCGACGGGCACGGGCACGCTCTCGGCCATCGGGGGGATTCACCGGGGGGGCCTTTATTAACACTTTCGCGGAGACGTTCCCGGAGTTCGGCAATTGACGGACTCGGCCGTCCACGGAGCCCCCCGTGGGTCCGGCGCCCAAATCGCCCGCTAAGTACTTACTCCGGCGTTTCCGGTAGGGAGTTTCGATGGTCGATGCGGACGGCGCCCTCCCGCACCCGTACGTCCGCCCACCCCGGGCCGGCGCCGTCCCGCTCGTGGCGCCGCACGAACTCGCCCGCCTGATGTCCTCGGAGGACCGACCGATCTTGATCGACGTCCGGCCCGCCCGCGAGCGTCGTCTCGCCCGCCTCCCCGGCGACCGATCGATCCCCCTGGAGCGGCTCGAGCCCGAGGCCGCGACGCTCCCGCACGACCGCGCGATCGTCGTGTACGACCATCTCGGCTTCCAGGCGCGCGTGGCGGCCGAATTCCTGCTCTCCCGGGGGTGGACCCGAGTGGCCGCCCTGGAGGGTGGGATCGAAGAGTACGCTCGCGAGGTGGAACCGCACGTGGGCCGGTACCCCGCCGATACGGCGACACCCGACCTCCTGCTCCGCCAGCTCCCCCGCCCCGACACGGGCTGCCTCACGTACTTCGTGGGGGACCCCGGCTCCCGCCAGGCGATCATCATCGACCCCGGGATCGACCCCGAACCGTATCGGGCCCTGCTGAAGGAGGGACGCTGGAAGCTGGTCGCCATCGTCGAGAGCCACACGCACGCGGACCACCTGGCCGGGCACTCCCCGCTCCACGCGGCCACCGATGCGCCGATCTACCTCAGCCACCGCTCGCCCGCCGCCTACCCGCACCGGAAGCTCACCGAGGGGGAGGCGGTCTCCTTCGGCACCGGGGAGCTCGTCGCGATCGAGACCCCGGGCCATACCGCCGACCACCTCACCCTCCAAGTGCGGGACAAGATCTTCACCGGCGACACCCTCCTCTTGGGGTCGGTCGGCCGCACCGACTTGGGCCCCGGGTCCCCGGACGCTCTGTTCGAGAGCCTCACCGAGAAACTGTTCCGGCTCCCGCCGTCGACCGAGGTCTACCCCGCCCACTACGGCCCGCTCCACTCCCTGCCGCAGCGCTACGTCTCCACGCTGGGGTTCGAGCGCGCCACGAACGAGGCGCTCAACCAGGGGTCGCGCGAGGGGTTCGTCAAGTACATGACCGAAGGCTGGCCACCGAAGCCCACCAACTTCGAGACGATCGTCCGGGCGAACCTCGACGGGTAGCCCGCTAGGTCGGCGGCCACTCGGATAGGACCTCGGCACCGTGCGCCCCGACCAGCACCGTGTGTTCCGCCTGGGCGACCAGCCCATGCCCGGTCTCGAGGAAGACGGGGTAGGTCTGGAGCTGGCGGCGGGCCTTGTGGAGCGCCTCGCGCTCCTCGGGCGCAGTGACCCATCGGGCCGTGAAGGGAAGGGTGCGGAAGCGGCCGTAAAGTCGGGCGAGCACCGGGTCCCGGGGCCCCGGGTCGGAACGGAAGCGCTGGATGTTCCCGAACGGACCGTTCTCGATGTGCCCCTGCCCGTTGGTCGCGAACGGCTCGATCGCGATGATCTCCCCTTCCCGGAGGGTGTCCGAGCTTCGGCCCGGAACGTTCGGGATCGATTTTCCGGCGTGGAGGAGATACCGCTCGATCGAGTGGCCCGTCAGGTCCTCGATCGGTTTCAGGCCCCGCGCGCGGATCGCGGCCGCGATGGCCCGGCTGAGGTCGTCCACCCGACCGCCGGCTCGCACTTGGGCGATCCCGGCGCGAAGCCCTTCCCGCGCGGCCCGGATGAGGTTCTCGTGACGGTGCGTGCCCCCGACCTCGACCGTGTCCGCGGTATCGGCGAGGATCCCGTCCAGGTGGGCCCCGACGTCGACCTTCACGAGGTCGCCGGCGACGAAGACCACGGGATCCTCGGGGTCGGGAGTGTAGTGGGCGGCTTCGTCGTTCCTCGAGAGGTTGGCCGGGAACGCCGGTTGGGCCCCGGCGTCGCGAATCGAAGCTTCCACGGCCTCGGCCACGTCGCGGCGTCTCGCTCCGGGAACCGTCAATCGGAGGCCTAGTTCCCGGGCCCGGGCGGCGATGCGGGCGGCTTCGCGCCAGCGCTCGAGGTCGGGGGGTGCGGGAGCCACGATCACCGCCGGGCGACCGGCCGGGGTCGGTCGCCGCGCAGGTCGATGAACGTGGAGGGACGGCCGGACGGCCGGGGTCGGGTCGCCACATAGGCTGCGACCCTCGGACCGAACGCACGACGGGCCTCGTCGACCGTCCGGCACGGCGGCTGGCCGTGGTGGTTCGCGCTCGTGGCCACGATCGGCCCCGAGCGACGGGCCAGCTCGCGGGCCGCCGAGTGGTCGGGGATCCGCACCGCGAGGGCCGCGTCGGGGGGGACCAGCGTCGTCGGGAGCGTTCGGGACGCGAGGGCCGACGGGCGGACCAGGACCGTGTAGGGGCCGGGCAGGTGACGGCGGACCCAGCGCCGCGCGGGAGGCGTGAGGTCGGCCCACGTCTCGAGCTCCTCGAAGGAGCTGACCGCGATCGACAGGGGTTGGCCGGTCCGGCCCTTCGTGGACTCGAGGTGCGCGACGGCCCGCCGGTCGGTCGCCCGGGCTCCGAGCCCGAACAACGTGTCCGTGGGGTAGACGATGAGCCCGCCGGCCCTGAGCGCACGCGCCGCGGCGGTGACGGCGGCGTCCATCGCCCTAGTAGTACTCCTCGCCCACCCGGGAGTACGCCAGGTACTCGGCCGGGGTGAAGTAGAGCGCGAGCTCGCGGGCCGCCGACTCGGGCGAGTCGGAAGCGTGGATCAGGTTCGCGGTGATCCCGAGGGCCCAATCCCCTCGGACGGTCCCGGGGGCCGCGGTCTGAGGGTTGGTGGCGCCGGTGATCAAGCGCACCACCGCGATCGCCGAGCGACCCTCGAGGGCGAGTACGACGATCGGACCCGAGGTGATGTGCTGGATGAGGGAGGGGTAGAACGGCTTGCCCTCGTGCTCGGCGTAGTGGCGCTGGGCCGTTTCCGGGGCTACCCGAAGCATCTTCGCCGCGATGATCTTGAGGCCCTTCGCTTCGAACCGGGCGATGATCGCTCCGACGAGGCCGCGGCGCACTCCGTCCGGTTTCACGAGCACGAGCGTGCGCTCTTCCTTGCCTTCTGCCATCGAGCCCAAGCGAGCCGAACGGGCGCGTAAAGCTTTCCTTCGTCCCGTCTCCCGAGCCCGCGGGGGGCGGGGATGGGGTCGGGGATGAGCCGAGCGCGCACGACGCGCCTGATCCGCACGTTCGACCGGAGCGCCGCGCTCTACGAGCGCGGTCGGCCGGGGTACCCGCCCGAGGCCATCCGCTTCCTCGGGCGCACCTTCCATCTCGGCCGGGGCTCGACCATCGTCGAGCTCGGCAGCGGCACCGGCAAGTTCACCCGGGCGCTGCTCCCGCTTGGCGCGGCCCTCGTCGCCGTCGAGCCGATGCCGGGGATGCGCCGCGAGTTCGCGCGCCGCGTCACTTCGGTACCGGTCCTGGCGGGCTCGGCGGAATCGATCCCGCTCCCGAACGGGTTCGCGGATGCCGTGTTCGCCGCCCAGTCGTTCCACTGGTTCTCGGGAATGACCGCGCTTCGGGAGATCGCCCGGGTCCTGCGACCTAGAGGCGGACTCGGGCTCGTGTGGAATGCCCGGGAGGAACGCGCCGGATGGGCCCGGGATTTTGACGTGATCCTGCAGCGCCACGGGGGGTACGGACCGTCCCGACCGGGGGGCTGGCGCGCCCCCTTCCGACGGCGCACGAGCCCGTTCATGGGCCTCCACCACCGCAAGTTCCCCTACGCCCAGAGCGCCGCCGCCGAGACGTTTCCCGCGTGGGCCTTGTCGGTCAGTCGCATCCAGGCCCTGCCGCCCCCGGTTCGGCGGAGGGTGGCCCACGAGGTGAGGACGCTGCTGGCCACCCACCCGACCACACGCGGCCGTCCGATGGTCTCTCTGCCGTACCGGACCTCGGTGTACTACACGCGGCTCCGGAACGGGTAGGGTTCGGCCCTTCCCTACACGGCACGGACGTCGCAGACCTCACGCCACGGGCAGTGGGTGCACCTCGCGACCGAGGGGGTGGCTCGCCCGTCATAGGGCTCCAGGAGCTCGGCCCGGAGCGCGAGCAACTCAGCCCGCGCCGGACGGTCCCACGCAAGGCGGAACTCGCCTCCGTCGGAGTAGCGAAGGATCCCGAACGGCGGGGCCACGCCGGTCGTCTCCTCCAAGAGGAGACAGTACGCCCAGACCTGGATCCGGTGCGAGCGGGGCGGACCTCCCCGAGGCGTCGAGCGGCTCTTGAGCTCGACCGGAACCTGGCGACCGTCCCGCAGTCGACGCACCTCGTCCGGTCGCCCGGCCATCGCATACCGCTCGGACCGCAGGAGTGGGGCGCGGCCGGCCCCCTCGTCGACCGAGACGAGGCGCCCCACCCGGGCCTCTCTCTCCCGGACCCCCAGCGCGCGCACGCCCACCCCCACCGCGATCGCTCCGCCCACGACGAGCGCCGCGGCGAACAGGGTCAGAAGAGGAGCCATACGATCCCGACGGCGGCCAGGAGGATCCCGGCCGCGATCAACCCGGTATAGGCGGCCCCGAACTCCGCGCGGACGCGCGTCCCTCGCAGGGTCTCGCGGTGGTACCGCTCCCCGGTCGACGACCGGCGCCGACCGTCCTCAGAGGGTCCCCCCGCGGGAGGATGGTGGCGGTACCAGTGCGAGCGAGGGCAGTACGCGTAGTCGGCGAGGTCCGAGGGGGAAGTGCCGGCCCGGTATCCCCCGCCCATGGTGACGGCGGCAGGTCCGCCCGAACTTACCGATTTGGCTCGAGGCGCACGATGGGGGGTGCGCGCCTACTTGTCGGAGGCCACGGGCGCGTCGTCGGCCGACTTCTTCGCCCGGGTCCGGGGCTTGGCGGCCTTCTTGGCCGGTGCGGCGGGGGATTCCGCCTCCTCCTTGGCCGGAGGAGCGGCTCCCTTCGGAGCGACCTCGACCGGGGTCGTCGGAGCGGGCTTCGGGGCCTCGGCGGCGGGAGGGGCCGGCGGCGCGGGCGCGGGGGCACGGCGGCCCCGGCCCGGTCCCTTGGACAGTGACGTTTCGGCCCTGGGAAGGGCCCGCGCGGTCGCGGCGGAACGGTCCGCGGCGCGCTTCAAGGCGTGCGCGCGCGTCCACTTCAGCCGGTGCCCGACGCGACCGAGGTTGAGCTGCTGCTTGCGGCAGGAACCCGTGTCAAAGTGGTAGATCGTGCCGTCCTTCTTGACGTACATCGCGCCCGTCCCGGGCTCGATCTCGGCCGCGCAGAATGAGCACTGGCGTTTCACGACCATGGACGCTCCCTACCGCACCGAGAGTTTGCGGGCTTCGCGCGCGGTCTCGCGGAGGATGAGGACATCACCCAGGCGAATCGGCCCGGCGACGTTCCGGGTGATGATCTTGCCCCGGTCCCGGCCCGCGAGGACCCGAACCTTGACCTGGGTCGCTTCGCCGGCCATGCCGGTGCGGCCGACGAGCTCGACCACTTCGGCCGGTGAGCCCTTGTCTTCCGCCACGGTCGCTCCCTCTCCCGTTTCCCCGTTACTTCTTCAAGTTCGGGAACTGGGCGGTGATCTCGTCCAGGAGGCCCTTCGCCTCGCCCGGTTCGACGACCGCGACGCTCGCCGCGGACTTCGAGAGGCCGGCGGACTGTCCGAGCCGCTGCTTCTTCGGGACGTAGATGTACGGGATGCGCTTCTCCTCGCAGAGCATCGGGATGTGGACGAGGATCTCGACGGGGTCGACGTCCTCGGCCATGACCACGAGCTTCGCCTCGGAGCGCTCGCTGGACTTCGTGACCTCGTTGGTCCCGACCCGGATCTTCCCGGTCTCGCTCGCCACCTGGACGAGTTGGAGGGCCTTGTCGGCGAGGTCGTTCGGTGTCTCAAATCGTACGTAAATCGGTCACGCCATGGTTCACTGCGTCAGCGGAACCCCCCGTGCGGGGGGGTCCTCGGCTCACGGGTCGGGGCCTAGGGTCCACGCTATTTAACGGTGCGTGCGGGCGGGCCGAGGAACTCGCGCCGGTTCTGAAAGGAGAGGCATCGCATCGACGGGGAGGGGCGGCGCCGATATCCGCTCGTCGGGGGCGCCCCCGTTGAGGGGGTCAGTCTCCCCAACCGCCCGAGGAGCTGGACTCGAGGCGGGCGTCCGAACGGGAGGGACGGTACGAGAGGGAGAGGACCAGCCCACTCAGCGCCACGGCGCCGACGACCAGGAAGATGCTCGTGACGCCGTACGTCGCGTAGACCACACTGATGAGGAGGGGGCCCATCAGCAGGCCGAGGTCCTCGAACGAACCGAAGACCCCGATCGCGGTGCCTTGCAGCGGTCGGGCGACTTCCCCGAGGGCGAGCGGGAGGAGGCTCGCCGAGAGCCACCCCAGCCCGATCGCGAAGACGAGGGTCGCCCCGACCATTTCCGCGTACGTGGAGGAGATCAGCGTCCCGATCGCGCCCAGCGTGACGAGGACGAAGCCGAAAGGGACGGACCGCCCGGGACCGAAGCGGTCGACGAGGATCCCGAGGAGCGCTCCGACGAGGTAGCTCGTTCCCTGGGCGGCGCCGATGACGTACCCCGCCTCGGAAGGAGTTCCGTGGAAGCGGGCCACCGAATAGTACTGCAGGAAGTTCCAGACGAGCGGCTTCGCGAGGTAGGCGAGGACCACGAGGGTGGCGGCGAGGGCGAACGTGCGATTGAAGACCGAACGTAAGTGGCGGGTGAACCCCGGTACCTGCGCCGGAAGGTGCACGCGCCTCCAGGGAAGCACGACCGTAATGGCCACGCTCCCGACGTAGACCGTAATGACCACGACGGTGAGGGTGGAGAAGCCGAACCCCTCGTAGATCAGCGGCCCCAAGGTCGTTCCCACCACCAGCCCGAGCCCCGAGGACAATCCGTAGATCCCGGTGCCCCGTCCGCTAGTGCCGGGGCCGAGCGCGGTCAGCGCCATCCATCGGAGGAGCGGGACTTGGAAGATGTACAGCGCGCCGAGAAGTCCGAGGGAGACCGTCAGGGCGAGGAACGTGGTGGAGAACCCGATCGAGGCGTAGACCACGACGACCACGGCGCCGAGGGCGACGATCGTCCGGACCTTCCCGATCCGGAAGGCGAGCGCCCCCCAGACGCTCTCGGTGAGCAGCATGCCGAGCGCGAGGGCCGCGATCGCGACCCCGTACTGGACGACCGAGAGACCGAGCGACTCGAACCGAAACGGCAGGATCACGGCGAGTAGCGCCCAGGCGGCCCAGCTGGCCGAGGTCGAGGCGTACACGAGCCCCAGCACGACGGTCGGTCGAAGATGCGCCGTCGCCTCGGTGGGTTCGACCATCCTACGGAGCGGGGGTTGGGGCCCCCTTCGTCGTCGGACGGGCGGCCGTTCGCTTTAGCTGATGCGGGAGACCGCGCGCCCCCCCTAAAGCGAGCCCGCGGGGGGCGCGGGCGAGCGCTCCCCGCCCCGCCTTCGGCCGCCCGCTACCCGAAGTATTCCCGAAGCGGGGTCCAGTAGTAGGTGTTCCACCCGTCGACGATCTCGCTCCGTTCCTCGGCCGGGATCGCGAGGTGGTCCATGACCAGGAGCGTGCCCTTCCCTTTCTTCTTCAGGGAAAAGGTCACGAGGGAGTAGACCCCCTCTTTCCAGTGGCTCAAGCGCCAGGCCTGGACGATCCGCTTGCCCGGGACGAGGTCGACGTTGATCCCCGAGATCGACGCATCCCCGCAGGTGAACGCGCCCCCGATCCGGCTCGACATGCGGGCGGCGGACCCGGTGAACAACGCGTGCTCCCGGCTGGTCATGTACGCTCGGTAGACTTCGGCGGGGCTCGCCGGCAGCGTGATCTCCTGGTGGACCGGTCGACACATGTTCGTGTTCCCATCGAGCCGGGCTCGATGAAACCTCAAGGACGCCGAAATACTTAACCGTTCGGTTAACTATTGGGGCGGAGCGGGGGACCATGGGTACGCACCGGAAGGACCCGGAGGACCGCCTCGACCTCCTGTTCCACGCCCTCTCGGACCGGACCCGTCGGAGGATGCTGGCGTCCCTCGTAGTTCGACCCTCGAACGTCTCGGGCCTGGCCCGCCCGTTCGCCATGTCCCTTCCCGCCGTCTCGAAGCACCTCAAGATCCTCGAACACGCCGGCCTGGTCCGTCGGACGATCGACGGGCGGGTCCATCGTTGTCGGCTGGCGGCGGGACCACTCCGGTCGGTGGAGGTCTGGCTCGACCCGTTCCGTTCGTACTGGGACCTCCGGTTCACCGACATCGCCCTCTCCCTGGAAACGAGACGGGCCTCCCGAGGGCCGAAGCGGCCTCGCTGACCCTTTAGGCTCCCTCCCCTGACGGGGGCGTGTTGACCGTCTGCCCCCGCTGCCAAACGCCGGCCGCACCCGGGGCCGGGTTCTGCGGGCACTGCGGATCCCCCTTGGCCGCCTTCCGGCCCGGGCCCATTCCCACCGGGGAGGTCTGGGTCGGGGAGATCCCGAACGCCTTCTGCGTCGTGCGGCGGTGGGGCCCGGTCCGGGTCGTCCTCACGGACCGCCGGGTGCTCGTCCTGTGGACGGGTCCCTACCAGTTCCTGCCGAGCCCGACGATGTACAAGACGTGGAAGTCCTCCCTCCCACTCGGACCGAGGACCCGATTGGTGGGGACCCCCTGGTTCGACCCGGGAAGTGAGGTGCTGTGGGATGTGGACTACGCGGCGGTCCACGCCGCGAGGGCGCGGCGCCCGATCGGGATCGGAATCGATCGGGACGTCTGCGACGTCTACCTCACCGTGTGGGGGGACGGGGTTCGGATGACGACCGACGGGGCACCCCCCGAGAACTACCTGGCCCGCGGAGAGTTCACCCCGATGGTGGTACTTCGAGTCCCCGGAGATCCGGAGACGATCGAGCAGTTCTTCCAGAAAACCCCGCTCGCGCCCGTGGCGGGCGCGCGCTTGTGACCCCCGGACCGGGCGGGTCGCTCTCCTCGGACTCGGGCCCCAGCGTGTCAAATCGTCGCACGCCAGGCGGGCTGGCGGCCCCCGACGACCTAACCTTTAAGACCCGAAACTGTCGAACTTATCTAAGTGTCCGGACGGAGCGGGAGTCCAACCCGTCCCCCTCCCTCCCAGGGTGACGATCCGCCCGACCTCTCTTCTTTGATCCCCGACTCTCGGGGGTCGACCGAGATCCCTTCCACCCTCCCGCCCCGGGCGTCCGACGCCGATCTCATCGCGAACCCCGAGGTACGTCATGGCGAGTTCCGCCAGGTCCTTGAGGAGCTGGACCGGCTCTCGGACGATCTGCACCGGCGGCCTGGGCCCGACGCAGGGAAGACCGACCCGATCCCCGTGGACTGGGATGAAGGAACGGCCGACGCCACCGGGTCGTCTCCCTACCTCGACGAACGGCTCGCCGTCGCTTCGGTCGCGGTCTCCAGTCTGAGTCGGGAGCTGCGGGAGCTCGGGGACCGCTGGCACGGTGTGCAGGAGGCGGCGGAACGAGTCGAGCGCGAGATCGGGCACGCCTCTCTCGAAAGCGGATTCCTGCGCTCGGCGAAGGAGATCGACGAGATCCCCTCGGGTTCTTCGTCGGTGCCGCGAGCCATGCGGGTCGCCTCCCCGGCGCCCCTCGCCGCCCCCGCTCGGAAGCCCTCTCCTCCGCGGCCCACGCAGTACGGCGGGTTCACCGTCGCCCGGTACAACGCGACCATCGGGGGGCTGAAGGCGCGACGCCGCCGTCTCGCGTGGTGGACCGTGCTCCTCGCGGCGGGGATCAGCGCGGTGCTCGTGGCCTTGGCGGTACTGGCCCGAGAACCCGTGCCCTCGTTGTGGCTGGCTCTCCTTCCCGCCGTCTGGATGATCCCGGTGCCCTTCTTCGTGATCTCCTTCTTCAGCACGCAGCGGATCCTTCGACGCAACGACCTCGACATGACGGGGAGCCCGTGAACTTTCCCACCGTACTCTTCCAGATCACGGCGATCGGGAAGAACGTCCGGGCGCTCGAGGCGAGTGCCCGCTCCGTCCTTTACTGGGTCCGACACACCCCGGCGCTGGCCTTCCGTCATCGACTGTGGCTCGTCGTGGAGCCGGAAGGGTACCGTACCGCCCCGAACGTCTACGAGGAGCTTCGGGCTCAGGGCGCCGAAGTCTTCGTGGTGCCGAGGGAGTACTCGACGCCACTGGGCACCAGCGGAAAGGCGCGGGCGCTCCAGTTCGCGGTCGAGCAGCGCCAGGCCCTCGGGATCTCCGACACGTCGGCCTGGGTCTACCATCAGGACGAGGAGACGTGCGTGGGGCAGGACACCCTCCTCGGGATCTCGGACTTCATCCAGGACGGCCGGGGGCTGGTCGGCGCTGGGATCATCCTCTATCCTCTCGATTGGCTGGGCTCCCCGAGCCACATCCAGGAGCTGACCCGGTCGTACGACGATTTCCGCGTCTTGGACTCGATGACCATGCCGGACAACCCCACCATGGGGTTCCACGGCTCGCACATCCTCGTCCGGGCCGACGTCGAGGATTCGGTCGGCTGGGACTCGGTCGGGTACGCGCCGGCGGAGGACCTCACATTCGAGATCCGGGTACGGGCCCGCTACGGGCCGGTCTTCGGCGTCCTGAAGGGGTTCGCCTACGAGAAGGGGGCGTTCTCGCTACGTGACCAGGTCCGGCAGCGACGCCGCTGGGTCCACGGGGTGATGTGGGCGCTGCGCCGGTCCCCCGAACTGAACGCGCGCCGGCGTGCGACGCTCCTGTACTCGCTGTTCACCTGGTTCTCCGCGCTTCCCTCGGTGATCGTGTTGCTGGCGAGCGTCGCCTTCCATTACGGTCCGCTCCTCGAGGTCACCGGTATCTTCACCGGATTCATCTGGGTCTCCATGGTCACCGGGTACCTCGAAGGGTTCCGTCTACACTCGGAGTACGTCCAACGCACGATCTCCCTGTCCCGGTTCGTCCTGCACGGGATGGTGGGGGCCCTCGTCGACGTGGTCGCGCCGTGGTACGCCCTCGCGACCCGGCCGTCGCTCGGGGACTTCATCCCGAAGGACCGCCCCGTCCTGGCCGACGAGATCGGAGGCCGGCATGTCCCGGGTTGAACGGACCGGGAGGGTCACCTCCCGTCAACTCGGGTTGACCATAGTCTCACCCCCCGGCGCGCCGGAAACAACTCGATGACCGGCGCGTACCCCATCCCCGTACAGGCGTACCCGACCCCTCGGGTCCGCACGCCGAGCGGGGAGAGCGCCGCGACCCTCGTGCGCGTCGGGGTCCTGTTCCAGCTCCTCGGGGCCGCCATCCTGTGCGTCGGACTCCTGTTCCTTCTCGGCTTCGGTACCCTCGGACCACTCCCGTTCGCGTGGGTCGCCCTCCTCGTCACGTCCACGATCGGCCTCGCCGCGGTCGGCCTCCTCTGCCTGGCGTACGACCGCGCGTACCTCCCGATCCAACGGGGGGAGTTTCGTGCCGCTCGCTCTCCGACCCTCGTCCTGGGCTTCCTCTCCCTCCCTCTGGGCGTGATCCCCGGGGTCTTGCTCCTGGCCGGTTACACCCGGCTCGGGGAGGCCGCCCGCGAACAAGAGACCCAGTGGGTGGCCCACTCGCGCTGAAGCGGAGACGAACTCACGTCATTCGGTACGCAGCCACTTGGCGAGAGGCAAGAGGCTCCGATTTAGTTCGGTCCCGGATCGGGTCAGTGCATAGGCCTGGACGGGCCCCCGGGGCCCATCGGTCGCGACCCGACGGATCAGCTTCGCCCGTTCGAGGGACCTCAAGGTGGAGGTCAAGGTCGCCGGGCTTACGCCGGACAAGCATTGCTGGATGGGACCGAACCGAACGGTCCCGTACTTCCCCAGGAGCGAGATCACGCACACCGCCCACTTCTTGCCGACGACGTCGATGAGGCCGATCGGGGGGCACGGGCACTCGAGATCGCACGCGTTCGATTGCGACACTCTGTCCGTACGTAGCGGCGCCTTATGAGCACTTCAACTATTGAAGTGCCGAGGTCCCCATGCCCGAAACGTCCGCACCGGTGCCCTGCTGCGAGCCGACCGACTGCTGTTGCTGCTGCTGCTGTTGCAAGAAGTGTTGCTGATGGCGGAGAAGCTGGCCCTGTTCATCTGTGTCGAGAACGCCGGTCGCTCGTTGATGGCCGAGGCGATGTTCAACGCCAGCCCCCCTCCGGGCTGGCGAGCGACGTCGGCCGGGACGAAGCCGGCGGCCGCGGCAAACCCTCGGACGAGAGCGATGTTGGAGGAGCTCGGGCTCCCTCCCCCCGAGCACGCTCCCCAGCTCCTCTCGACCGAGCTGATGGACCGGGCCCGGGTCCGGGTGACGATGGGATGCCTCGACGATGCGAGCTGCCCCGCCCATCTCAAGTCCCTCGAGCTGAGGGACTGGATGCTCGAGGACCCGGCGAAGCTGGATGATCCGGGCTTCCGACGGGTACGCGACCAGGTCGCCTCGCTCGTCAAGGGCCTGCGCACCGAACTCGTCCTCTCCGACCGCAAGGCGGCCAGCCTCGTCGAAACCGCACACCATTGAGGGGCTCGATCGCCCGACGGGTCGCGGCCGAGGCGGCCGGGACGGCGCTCTTGGTCGGGATCGGCACCGGCACCGTCGTGGGAGCCGCGCGCCTCGGTGGGATCCCCCAGTGGGCGATGGCCGGGGCCTGGTTCCTCGCCGTTCTCATCCCGATCGTACTCTTCATCGAAGTCTCGGGAGCCCATCTCAACCCAATCGTCACCCTGGGCCTGGCGACCAGCGGTCGGATCGACTGGGGAGAGGTCCCTCCGTACCTGGTAGGTCAGTTCGCCGGGGCCTTCCTCGGGAGCGGGGTCGTGCTGCTCACCTTGGGCGACCATGCCGACCTCGGTTCGACGGTACCGGCGGGGGGGGACGTGATACGCGCCTTCCCCGCCGAACTCGCCTTCACGGCCGCCCTCGTCGCCGCCGTATTCGTCCTTGCGGACTTCGGCGAAGGTCGCGGCCGGTGGAGACTCCTGCTCCCGCCCGCGGCCGTCGGGTTCTCCACCTACCTCATCGGGCCCTGGACGGGGAGTTCCCTCAACCCGGCCCGGACGCTCGCCCCTGCCGTTCTCTCGGGCACCTACACCGACCTCTGGCTCTACCTGATCGCCGTGCCGCTCGGCGCCCTGCTCGTCGCCGCCCTCTGGAGACCCAAGGCGGTGGATCGATTGGACCGGGGACCGGGTCGGCTCGACGTGGAGACGTAACTCGAGGTGCAATGGTAGTTGCACCCACGCGGAAGGCCCGGCCGAGAGGGCTAGGGTTCCGGAGGGGCGGTCGTGTGCACCGGCGAGACGACTCGCAGGCCGGCGGGAGCGAACCAGGAGTACAGGTCGAGGACGAGCCGGCCGTTCACGATGGCAGCATCATCCTGCATGAGCTCGCGCGCTCGCTCCACGGATCCCGTGGAGAAGACCAGCACTCCGCGCACGTCGGTGTCCTCCTCGAACGGACCGGCCGTGATGAGCTCGCCACGCTCGGTGAGCTGCCGGAGCTTCTCCATGTGACCCTCCTGGATTCGGTTCCCCTCTTCCTCGGGAAGATCCGGGCGATTCGGAACGCGACGAAACAGTCCGAAGACGTAGTGGGTCATCTCGGGAAGCCTGTGGTGTTCGCTCTCCGGCGCCATTCATCTTCTCCAGCTGCCGTTCCCCCATTCGAGACCGCTTAATCCCCCTACCCTCGCGGGCGCAGTTCCCGAACCGATGGTTTAACCTACCCAACCCATCCGGGATGAAGGTCGCCCATGGCAGTCAATCCGGACAAGTTGAACGCATTCGTCGGCAAGTTCGTCAACGACCTTGGCGCCGCGATGCACGGACCCACGATCCTGGTCGGAGAGCAACTGGGCCTCTACAAGGCGCTGGCCGAACACGGCCCGCTCACCTCAGCGGGACTGGCCGAGAAGACCGGCACGAAGGAGCGATACCTCCGCGAATGGCTGGCGGGCCAGGCGGCATCAGGGTACGTAGAGTACGACCCCGCCACGAAGCGTTTCTGGATGACGCCGGAGCAGAAGTTCACGCTGACCGCAGAGGATAGCCCGGCCTACTTGGCCGGCGCGTTCTACATCGCGGCCTCGGCCTACAAGGATCAACGAAAGATCGCCGAGGCGATCCGCACCGGAAAGGGGTTGGGCTGGCACGAACGCCATGTCGACCTCTTCCTGGGAACCAAGAGATTCTTCCGTCCGGGATACATCGGCAACCTTGTCAGCTCCTGGCTTCCGAGCCTGGACGGCGTCGTTCCGAAACTCGAGGCCGGCGCCCGAGTGGCCGACGTCGGATGTGGACTCGGAGCCTCGACGATCATCATGGGCAAGGCGTACCCGAAGTCCCAGTTCATCGGGTACGACTACCATACGGAATCGATCGAGTGGGCCCGGAACGACGCCGTGACGGAAGGCGTGAGCAAGAACGTCGATTTCGAGGTCGCCTCCGCCAAAGGGTTCAAGGGCAATGGGTTCGACCTCGTGACCTTCTTCGATTGTCTTCACGACATGGGGGACCCGGTCGGGGCGGCGGAACATGTCCACCGGGCCCTGAAGCCCGATGGGACATGGATGGTGGTCGAGCCGCTCGCCCACGAGAAGCTGGAGCAGAATCTCAACCCCGTCGGGCGCATCTTCTACAACGCTTCGCTCCTGATCTGTGTCCCGTCCTCTCTCGACCAGGAGGTCGGTCTGGGACTCGGCGCCCAGGCCAACGACGGTCAGCTCGAGCAGGTCTTCCGGTCCGGAGGATTCACCCGGATCCGAAAGGCGGTGGAGACGCCGTTCAATCGCGTGTTCGAGGTTCGCCCCTAGATCCCACTCCCCCTCTCATCGTTCCGGCGTACCCGGCACGTCGGATTCGGGACGCTTTGCTCCGAGCGATTGAGAGATCTCGACTCCGGAACAGTGCGTGCAAGGGTGGTGGCACCCACTTTTCCGGGTCCCCGACTCACGACCGGACCACACACCTAACCCGGGTCGGGGGCGAGATTACGCGACAGTCGGGGGCTTTCTACGAGCTCGCACGGACCACATCAGTGGAATCTTCCCGTCGTCCTTGGTGAGATGCCACCAACCTCGCGAGTCTTCGACCATGAAGGGGAACCGGCGCCAGAACGTGAAGGGGTACTCCTGGATGGATTCGATCTCGAGTCCATGTGCGGTGAGGGCGGAGAGGATCTGGGAGACGGGATGGATCCAGCCATAGGTCACTCGATGCTGCATTTTCGCGGAGCTCGCGTAGGTACCTTCCGTTTCCTCGCGTACCGGTCGGCCGCCGAAGTAGGAGTGCCTGAGTTCGAGTCCACTCGCGGTCGCGTCGTTTGAGAAGAGTTCGGCGATGGGATGGTCTTCCAGCAGGTAGAACCTTCCGCCGGACTTCAGGGGTCGGGCCACTACCTCCGCCCAGCGGTCCACGTCGGGTAACCAGGGGATGACCCCTTTCGCGGTGTACACCCGATCAAACTGCTGGTCGAGGGCTGCCGGCAGGTCATACACGTTCGACTGGATGAATCGTGCCGTGATGCCGGCCCGACGCGCAAGTCGGCGAGCCGCGCGGATCGCGAGAAGCGAATAGTCCACCCCCGTCACGATCGCCCCACGCCGCGCCCAAGACAGGGTGTCCAAGCCGAAATGACACTGAAGGTGGAGGAGGGTCTTTCCTCGTACGGAACCCATCTCCCGGATCTCCATCGGCCGCAGAGTCGATTTTCCCGTCAGGAAGGAAGGTACTTCGTACGAGTCTGCGACGACGTGGTGAGGAACAGCCTCGTCCCACCAGGAGCGATTTACACTCATTCGCCGTCGATCGCCCTTCTTCATGTCGACCGCACTCCGGCTTCGGGTCTTAATGCGTAGGGCCCGTTGGATTCCCAGCCGGTCAGAGCGGCGGCTGAAATAGCTCCGGACCATGGTCCGTGGATGGCCGGGGTCCCCACGCCGACCGAGCCGCCGGTCCCAACCTTTGGCGACGTTCCTCCGTCGCCCTCGGGACCGCCACCCACCGTTCCGCTCGCGGGCCCATCGCCCGTTCCGAGCCCTCCGCCCAAACGGCGGACGTTGATGGTGGTCGTTGTCGTGGTCGTGGTCGTCATACTGGTCGTGGGAGTCTTGGCGTTCGCCGGTGTATTCACCCCCAGCAGTAGCACGGGACAGGGCCTCACCGGGACGCCGGTTTCCTACGATCAGGTCTCGTCCGCAGGAGCGAACGCCGTTCAGAACGAGAGTGGAGGTCCTTGGAGGCTCGTCGCCGCCGTCGGATTGGGACTCGCCACCTCGGCGTCCGGTTCGATCGCCGCCAACGCAGTGGTGAGCGGATGCACGGCGACGCCGGCTCCCGGTAGCCCGAGTGGGGGCACCCTCCCGGCGACCCCGACGGGCTCACCGGCGGGCTCGGTGGCCCTCTGGATGTTCATCGCGGCCAATTCCCCCGGAGACATTTTGATCATCGCAGTCACCCAGAATGCCACCGTTCCCCTGTTCATTCTTTCGGGCTCTTGCACGTCTGAGTTCTCCGATCTCGGATCGATCGCGGGCCTCTCGGTTGTCAATTCCCCCTTAATCGCCAATACTACCAACAGTGCCGGAGGCTCCGCGTTCCTGACCAGTCATCCGGGCACCCTCCAGACCTTCATTCTGTTCGGACCCGGCATCCCCCACGCTCCCGACATGCCGATCTGGGGGGCGGAGTACAACACATGTGGATTGGCCAGCACGGGGACCGGAACTCTATTCATCGCGTTGTACGACGCGTCGAGCGGGAGCCCGTATGGAAGCCCGATGACCCAATCGACCAATTGCTGAGGGACATTCTATCTCGCCCAGGGGTGCAACGGTGGTTGCAACCACTCTCAAGAATGAGATCGGATCGGTACCGATCCACTCCATCGTCATTTACCGCGGGCTGCTGGGTGAGTTGTGAACGGTAGGCCCGCCAGCCCGCACCCCTTACCGCGAGGTGCAACTCCCTTCCGGTCTCGAGAGAGGCAACTCTGCCTCGAGATCCGGCTCGGCGGTACTACTCGCCGAGCCATGATCGACACCGGTTCGAAGGGCCTCGTGGTCGACCCGAGGGTTTCAACTCGTTACGCGAGGGTCGGCAAGTCCGTGCTTCGAGGGGTCCTAGGCAGCACTCCGACCGTCCGGGTTCGGCTTCCTCCGGTTACGTTCTTGGGCCATCGGTTCACAGGCTTGACCGCCAAGGTGGGCCCTCCTACCCGACGTTCGGACACCGCGTGGGATCTGCTCCTCGGGACGGATGTACTCCTCAAATGGCCTCTGACGCTCGACTTTCGTCGACGCATCACCTGGTTCGAGGGGGGAGCCCACACTCCCCCGTCAGACGAAGTATTCCGCATGCGGTACCACCAGGGGCGGCCGTTTCTCCCTGTGAAATTGGGCAGGATGGCTTTGCGCGCGACGCTCGACACGGGATGTAGCAGCTGCATCCTAAACTCCCGAGTCCGGGGGATTCGCGCCCGCGTGGTCAAAACAGACGTTTCGGTCGACGTCACAGGGAAACGTTCCCGGTGGACCAGCTACCGTGGGCCTCCCCTGGACTTCGGGGGCGGAGCGCTCGGGCCGTTCGGATTTACCCGTGCGTCGCTTGTCCTCCCCGAGAAGGGCCTTGGGCAACCGGTGGACTTCGTCATCGGCGCCAACGTCCTCCGTGAGCGGGGTGGCGTATGGACGATCAGTCGGGAGCCAGCCCAACTCCGATGGTCGAGGGCCCTCCGGACATCGGATCGCTAAGCCCTGTGTTCACGGTGTGTAGAACGTGCAAACATGATTGCACTCACTGGACCCGCGGCTTGAATGCCGTCCTCCCTCGCCACCAACCCCGCTGTTGCTCACCTGTGCGAACCCAGTGCACGGGCCGGGAGAGGCCTACCTCCGGCTAGTTTGAACCAAAAGGTTCAAGGTGGGCCGCCTAAAAAGTGGACCCCGCTTTAACCCCACGAAGAGTCGGTGAGAGGATGATCCTCCCAGGTCTGATCTCGGTTGTCTTCTACCGAAAGGCCCCGACCGCGACTCAAATCACCTTGGGGTTGGTGTTCACGATCGTGATTTCCGGTCTCCTTGGGTTCTGGCAGGACTACGGAACCTCACGGGTGTGGGAGAACACGATCATTGCGATCATCGGTGGCGTCATCCTCTACGTTGCAATCCTCGCCTACCTCGTTTACTACGACTTTCCGAGACATGCAGTCGTCAGGGTACAACCCAATCTCCCCCCTTCGGCGCCCCCCCCGTGAGGCTCGACCGGAGATTCAAGTCTAGTCGATATCCGTCGAGCGAGGACTGCCTGTAATCCCCCCTCAAACAATCGTATCAGCTCCCCTTTCTGGTTGAGTTAAAGCGGGCAATCTGGCCTTGCTCCTCAGGACATAACACGGTACAAATAGGGGTCTTGGTTCGCCCCCTAGCCATGAGCAAAGGCCCCTCGTCTCTCGAGCGCGCCGCCGCCCGCAACATCGTGACCAAGTACCTCAAGGTCCGAGCGGGAGAGAACGCGATCATCGAGTCATGGGACCACACGATACCGATGGCCTCGGCGATGGTCGATGAGGTCCGTCGTGTGGGAGGCCAAGTCCTCCTCGTCCAAAACGACGAGGACGCCTGGTGGCGCGCGATAGACCGGGGGCAGACCAAGCTACTCGGCGAGTCGAGCGCCCCGGAGTGGGCGGCGCTGAAAGCCGCGGACGTCTACGTGAATTTCTGGGGTCCGGGAGACGCCGTCCGCATCGAGAACGATACCGAGGATACCCTCGACGATGCGTTCGCGTGGAATTGGCCCTGGTACGCGGTCGCCCGAAAGGCGGGGCTCCGCGGGGTGCGAATGACCGAGGGGTTCATGACGGAGGGACGGGCCAAGATGTGGGGCCTGAACCTCGGGCACTGGGTGAAAAGTGTGGTGCAGGGATGTCTCACCGACCCGGAGGAGATGGCCAAGAGTGGGGCTCGGCTCGCCAAGGCGCTCTCTCGCGGGAAGAAGGTGCGGATCACGCACTCCAACGGAACCGACCTGGAGGTCGCCCTGGCCGGGGTTACACCACGAGTGCTCGACGGTAGACCCCACCCATATCACGAGGGAGACTCCCCATCCGGCATGCTTCAGCAGATGCCCGCCGGGACCCTCGACGTGGCCCTCGACTCCAAAACCGCGGAGGGGAGCATCCACGCCAACCGGCGGACCAATATCTGGTGGAACTGGCACTCCGGGGGAACGCTCGAATTCGCGGACGGTAAACTTACCTCGTACTCCTTCGAGCATGGAAAGGAACAGTTTTCCCGTCAGTATAAGAACGGCACGGCGGGCAAGGACCGTGCGATCGCTCTCAAACTCGGGCTGAACCCGGCGGTCAGGGACGTCCCCAACTTGGAGACTGTCGAGGGGGGCTCCGTTTCACTGCAAATCGGGAGGAACCAGAATCTCGGGGGCACCAACGGCTCGAATTTCTTTAGCTGGTTTTCGCTCGCCGGCTCCGAAATCGCGATCGACGGGGTTCCAGTCATCCGCGCGGGAAAGATCCTGTAGGTCCGCCAGGTCCGTCCTCGCCTCGCCTGCTCGGCACGACCGAGGTGCAAACATGGTTGCACCTACTCCCAAGGCTGGAGGGCGCGCGAATCGGCCCACCCTACCGCCCCGTGAGGGCTTTCTCCAGCTTGTCCAACACGTTGTTCCAACCCCAGACAACCTGGGCGTAGATCTCCGGGGCCCCACGTCGTAGGTCATCGAGTTTCTCATGGACGACGGTCACCTGGGTCTTCCCCCCGGGAGCGGGACGGAGAGTGACCGTCACGAGCGAGTCGAAATACTCCCCCTTCTCCGGCTCGGTCCCGACGAAGGCCCAGCGGTAGACGAGCTCAAGATTGGGCACGATCTTCACGAACTCGCCCTCGAAGCTCCCGGTGCTGACCCCCTTCCGCGAGTGGAAGACCACGATCCGTCCACCCACCTTGGGGTCCACGGTGACCCGATCGATCTCGAGGTCTCCTGGCGCAATCCATTGTTGAATGAGGTCGGGGTCGAGGAATGCGTGGAACACGCGCTCCGTCGGGGCGCGCATCGTTCGCTCGACTCGGACGGTATCCCTACCCTCGGCGGAATCGTTCATCATTTCCTTCTCCTCTTTCCTGGAGCATCAGACCCAAGGATCATGTCCATCCGGGCGAGGCCCTCCCGCCAGAACCGCTCGTAGAAGCCCAACCATTTCGAGGCCTCCCGGAACGGCTCCCCGCGGATCGAGTACATGTGCTGCCGCCCGTCCGTGCGCAGGATCACCATGCCCGAATCCTTGAGCCTCCTCAATTGCTTCGAAACGGCAGGTTGGGACATCTGGGTCTGGTAGACGAGATCGTTGACCGATCGCTCCCCGTCACGAAGAGCCTCGAGCAAGTGTCTCCGGGACGGGTCCGAGAGTAGTTGGAAGACGTCGGGCACGGAAATGATATGCCTCTAAAGATATATATGTAAGTAGGCATGTGATAAGCAAGGAGGTTCTGATCGGTCCCGGTGGAATGGGGAGGAGTCGAACGGGGCTTCACGAGTATCAGCGAGGAACGGAGGAAACGAAAATGCGAACGATTACTGCCAACCTGTACATGACCCTCGACGGACGCGGCGAGTTCCCCAAGTACCCGGGCTCGGATCTCCCCACTGGTAATCCGGACGATCCGGACCTGTTCTTCCAGAAGATGTGGACCGACCGGTACTCGGACGTCACGACCGTCATTATGGGCCGACGGTCGTTCGTCGGCCATCTTCGCGTCCACTCGCTCAAGGCACGGAAGCCGAATGCCCCCAAGTTCATGTGGGACTACTCTCGCTTCCTCGAAAGGGTGGAGAAGGTCTGCCTCTCGCATCGATTGAAGAAGCTCGGCTGGGCGAACTCGCGGGTCCTCAAGGGCGAGCTCGCGAAGATCATCGCGAAGGTCAAGAGCGAGAAGGGCGGGAACATCATCATCGAAGGGGGCCCCCGACTCATCCACGAGGTCCTCCGTCTCAATCTCGCTGACGACTACTGGTTCCTTGTCATGCCCGTCGTCCTCGGTCGGGGGCCCCGTTACTGGTTCCCGATGAAGACTCAAACCAACCTGAAGCTTCTCTCTGCGAGCAGCATGAAGTACGGCGAGTTGGTCCTGCACTACGAGGCCATTCGCGAGAAGAGTTCCTCAACGAGCAAGTAGCCACTTGCTGCACCGCCATTTCAATTGAAGGCCGGGCGGCCAACATCCTCGATCCGCTTCGGGAGCGACCAGTCATCACTCACTATCCGCCCGATTCGAAGAGCTTTCGAATACCTGTGATTGAAAAGATGGTTGCACCCACTGCGAAGCGGGGATCACACCGGTTGTGGCTCGAATCCAGCTTGGCGGAAGTCGGCGTCGAACGTGAAGGCCTGGCGAATCCCAAACTCGCGCATGATTGCAAAGCTTGTACAATCCGTGAAACTCCAGGACTTCTTGCCCTGGCCCAAGAACAAGGCGAGGGCCACATCGTAATGGGTGGGCGTCACCCAGATCTGTTGAATGCTCGGACTCTTCTGCACGCGATCAACAAACTCTCTCGCCGTGTAGGCCCCAGATCGTTTGCGCATCAAGGTGAGGGTTTCGTCCAAGACATAGTCGGTCGTCATCAGACGGCCGGCCTTCCCCCGGACCAACTCCTCGTGGAACGCGAGCGCAGGCCGGTGATTTCCGTCCCGGATGTCAGTGATGGCCAACCACGCGCTAGTATCCACGAATATCATGGTCGACCAGGATAGAGAAGGTCGTCATGGTCACGGGAGTCCCAGTGGGAGCGCCCTTTCTTCTTCTGGATGGGGAACGCATGGAAGATCGGGTCCTTCGGGTCCACCGTGTCGGGGACAAGGTGCGCGCGGAGGGCCTCTCGGATTACCGCCTTCATGGGCTTTCCTTCTTTGCGGGCTCGCTGACGAAGAAGGTCATACTCGCTCTCCGGCACGATAGTTTGGACAAGGGGCATTGTTCATAGAATATGATATATGATATTTAACACCTCCACGGCCTCCGGATTTTGAACTGCGCGGGAGGGGGAAGGGGCTTGGCCAACCCGGAGTTCAAGCAGGTGGTTGTAAAGTGAATTTCACCCCTGGGAGGTCACCCTCCCCACCATCAGTAGTCGACTACCTGCACGCCCATGGCTCTCGCGGAGGCAGCCAGAGAACGGTCCTTTGTCACGAGAGTGTGCCCGGCGGCCAGTGCTTGCCCGGCGATCATGACGTCCGGGGCGCGCGGGGAGTTCCCAGCGCGAAGCAGCTCGGCTCGCAATTCCCCGGCCCTTCGAGCGGCGTCGAGGTCGAATCCCTCCAGGGGAATCTGGCGGAGGAGGATCTCCAGTCGAACCCGGTCCGCGCGTGACTTGGTCAACTCCACCCCAGATAGGGCTTCGAAGACCGCCACCGTGCTGAGCGTGGGAAGCAAGCCTTCCCGCTCAAGGCCGTCGAGAAGGTCCTGGGTGCGTCGATCGCCCCGAAGGAGCTCGATGAGGACACTAGTGTCTAGAGTGATGCCCACTGCCTTGCCTCAGCTTGTCGAAGTGCTGACGTTCTGCCGGAGCCTCTGCCTGCCTCATCCGTTCGATTGCCCGACGGACCTCTTGCGCCTCCGACCGGGTAAGGAATCCTGCCAGGGATCGATACGTCGGTCGGGTTCCCGCAAGTATTCGATTGATGGTCACCGAAAAGCTCTCGCCCGATAGTTTCGCCGCCTTCAGACGCTCGTAGGCAGAGTTCTCGAGGGATACCGTCTTACTCCCCATTAGTCTACACATCTACATAGACATATATGTAGATGTTCCTTGCCCAGAGCACGACCAACGGTGAAGCCCCCCCGCTGTCCGGGGCGTAGGTGCAAAGTGAGTTGCACCCACCGCCCGCCACCGGCCCCCTTGGGGCAAACAGAGGGCGCTCGGCGCCGCCAGCACCCGTAGCCGGTTTGTTCGATGCAGGAACCTAGATAGCCCCCGACGACTAGCCCTGCTTCGCGTCCAACTCGGGGCGAAGCCATAATCAAATGACAGCTACCGGGGACCTGTTTACACCCATCCACAAGGCGCTGCGTTCAATGATCTACAGCCTCGGCGGACGTCTTCAGAGCGTTGACTTCGCTGACAGGGCAGCGTCGGCCGCCGTCCTCGCTGACCTAGAGCATGAGTTCACGAACGCGGTCTCGGCCACGTGCGTCCTCTGTCTATTGCACACTCACGCCGGCAGTGAGGAGGCGGGCATCTTTCCTTCGATGGAGTCGATTGATCCAAGCATGATCCGCATGCTCCTCGAGGACCATCAGGAAATCCGCCGACGATTGGTTACCCTGACGACAATGGCCGAGGAGTTGGGAGGCACCGATGCGCCGCATCGACGGTTAGAATGGGGGGCTCGCGTCAACCGCGAGGCGAACGAGTTCTTTGCGTTCTATCTCGCCCATCTCAACAAGGAGGAGGTCACGATCGTGCCCGCGATGAAGGAACACTTCACTGACGATCAGATGCGGGCGATGCAAGGCGCGATAATGGGGGCCATGCCGCCGGAGAGGCTGGCGAACTACTTGCGATGGATGCTGCCCTCACTCGACCTCGCCGAGCTCACGGGGCTTCTGACCGGGATGAAGCACGGAGCGCCGCCGGAGTTCCTGCAGTTTGTGAATGGGATTGGGGTGGCGAACGTGGACCCAACCCGGTGGGCCGTGGTGCGGGCACGAGTCGGATTCTAACGCCGCCGGCATAGCTCCGACGTGTCTGGGACCCGGCAAACCGATCTTGGGGCGCAGACTCAATTGCGCCTCCTCGCTTGGAATCACTCGAAATCCTTTCCCATGGCTTGGGCGAGCTGCCGCCAAGATCGAGAGTCAATTCGAGCGAGATCTCGGGCCCGCTCGGCCATTGCCGTATCGGTGGAACGGCGCTTGACCTGCTCGAGTTGCATTCCTGTGTATCGAAGCAGCGACGCCTTTCGACCGAGCGGTACAATTTCGTATAGGAACTGAGAGTACACCGTCGGGCCCGAAACATGAGTGGAGGTCCAGGCCCGGTGCTGAGGGAGGAAGTGCACGAGCTTGTCCTTTACGACACGGCCCCCTGGGACCACTCCGAAAGGGTCCGAGTCGAATGTGTCCGTGAGAAGGACCGAATCCTTGGCTAGGGCTCGCACTTTTCGGCGGGCTCGGAAACCCATCAGTGTGAGGTCGTCCGCCCGATAGTCCGTTGCCCAACGGTACGCGCGATCGGCGGAGACTGGCAGCCGCACTGTGAATCGATACGTGACTCGTTGCAGCGGCATCGAAGCATTACCACATAGACAGAATGGTTAATGACGAGAACGTCCGAATCGTCGGTAAGGTCAGCTTCCTGAGAAGGCGCACATCGAGAATGCCGTACACCCCACTTCGCCACAAGGCCAAACGGCCCGTCGCCAAGATCCTCGCTGTGATCCTGATCATCATCCTTCTCCTTTTCACGCTCCCCCTACCCTTTCCGTTCAGCACGACACTCTCGGCCACGGGCCTTGGTCCGGCTCGTGCCCAGATCAGTTCCAACGTTTGTCTCTGGCTCTCCGGGACATGGTCCTCGCAGGGAGGAGGAACCTCCGTCACGCTCGAGATTGTAAGTGCGGATGGTTCGGTCGCCTACAACGACACTCTCGGGTTCGGGACCTTCTCGTTCTACGCCCCCGATGCTCCGTACACCGCCGTGGTTACCTCAAGTGTGCCCGCAACGGTCTGGATCAGCGGGACGGCCTGGGGCCCCCTGATCCCAATTGGCCTTCCGTAGGGTACACGATTTCACGGTGGGTGCAATGTGAATTGCACTCATCGGGTACTTGGGACTTCTTCCGGCGGACGTAGCCGACGGAACCGGGAGTAGATCGCTACATCGTAACCGATCTTGACGAGGCCCGCGAACGCAAAGGGAGCCGCTACCCAAGGGCCGCCCACGGAGAGGAACGAGCCTGTGACGGGCGCTCCGAATGCTTGGCAACTCCGGGCAGCCGTCGTGTACCCGGCGGCCGCGGCTCGGTCTTCCGCCGGAACGACCGCTTGAGTGTACGACTGTCGAGTGGGAACGTCCATCTGGGACAGGGTGGCCCGACCCACCCACAGGAACGAGGCTACGAGGAAGGACGGAGCGAACACCACGAGGATGAGAAACACGTTCGAAGGAATGTGACTGAATACCATCGTATTGACGAGGCCAAACCTTCGGGCGAGGGGCGCCGCAAGAATGAGCGAGAGTCCGGCCGCCAGATTGCTCAGGAAGAAGACGAGGCCTAGCGTGTCGATGGCCGGGTGGAATTCGGTCGAGAAATAGTAGACGACCAGGCTGTTGACGATGAGTCCCCCCGCGAAGGCATCGACGGCGAACAGCGCCGACAGAGAGTAGACCGTCGGACGGCTCGGCGCGGAAAGGGGGGACGGTCGATCTCCGGCGGCGCGGAGATCTACTTCGCTCGAGAGACTTCGATAGGCCGGGATCAGTCCGAGACCGAGAATTCCGTACAGTAGGAGCGTCACGTCGTGAGAACCGGGGGGAAGTCCTGCGAACGAAGGGCCGTTGACCGCATTCAGCGGGCCGGCCGCAAGGGCCCCCACGGCCACGCCGACGTATCCGAGGAGATTGTAGAGGGCGTAAGTGTGCGTGCGACCCCGAGCATCGGTGGTACCCGCGAGAGCCGCCTGTTCCAGAGCACCGAGGGGGCTCACGTCCGCCCCTCCCGCAACGATGCCGCCGAGGAAGAGCGCCGACAGAAGGAAGGCTGGATTCGCGACATCGAGCCAGAGGAGCCCCCCTCCCAGCGCGAGGGCCGCCGCTGAAAGCACCAACACGGACCGGCGCCGCCATCGTAGCTCGATCCGAGGAACGGCAATCGCCCAGGCAGCGGCCCCTCCGAGGGCGAGACCGAGGAGGATCCCGATCGCGAGGGAATTGTAACCCGCTCCTGAGAGGTCGATGGCGATCACAATCGACAGGGCACCAGCCCCAAATCCCCGCGCGGTGCGGGTGCTCATCAAGAGGAGACGGTCGCGTCGCACCGACTGCGAGGTCCAGGAAGGCGACGGGCCCGACATCATCGCCGCTCCCGACCGCCTGTGGGATTCGGATGCCGGAATAGGATGGACACGGCGGAAGCTCGCGGGACGCCCAACTATGCCGATGGTTCCTTCCCACCGGTGTGCTCGAGTCTTCCTTGCTGCTCGACTTTCCACTTGCAGTAGGCGTACAGCGCGTCGTAGAGAGGGAACTGGAGACGCTGGTTCTCGAAATCATCCTGCGCCAACAGGCGGAACCCGGTGGCGGCCGCCTCAAGCCCGGCGGCTTCCACTTCTTGCCCCGAACCTCCATCTGCTACGCGGACGATCTTCGCGAGCTCGAGGAGCGCCGGGTCCTTGAGGTTGAACTTTCGAATGAGGGCATCGAAACTGACGTACTCCTTCCCCCCCTCCTCGTAGTGATGCAGTTCCGCCCCGGGCGTATCGAACGGAATGGCTCCCTGGTCCGACACGACCTCCATCACCTTCTCCTTCGGGACGTAGAGGAACTCCGCTTCAGGGTCGACGAACTTCCGGATCAGCCATGGGCAGGCGATCCGGTCCACTCTCGCTTTCTCGCGTGTCACCCACTTCATGGATTGCCCCTCGAATCGCATCCGGGGCTGGCTAATGAGGGTGACATCGAAGTCACTGGCCTCTCCTCCGGGCTTGAGTCTAGTCGCTCGAAGGAGCAGACTTGATTGCACTCACCGCGGGCCGAACCGGCCTGACCGAGGCGCGAGATGGGTCCAGCTACACCCGTCCCTTGAACGGAGGCGGGACGGATTTCTGAAGGATGGCCGCGATGGGCTCAATCTCCGCAAGGCGGTGGGTTCTCCCGGACGCGAGCGGTCCGGTGGAGATCCCCTTGTCGCACCGGACCGTTGCGCTTTGCCAGTCGGACGGTCCGCTCCCCTCGACGTGGAGAATCACGTCAAAGATCGAGGTGAGGCTGGTGGGGGCCTCGGCCCAGAGGGCGACTTGGCAGGTACCTGCCTCTAGCATTACCCGCATGAGTGGGGCGATGCGTTCTTCCGAGTACACTGTGGCGAGGCGCTGGGCATTGGCCGTTACAAGAATCGATGGGGCGTCAGGGCGACCCGTGCTCGAGATCAGCTTCTGCGCATGGGAAGGCATTCGCAGGAACTCGACCAGACCTTGGAGCGAATTCGGAGTCTCATCCGACTTGAGCATGGTTGCCGCGGCTGCCTCCGCCTGAAGGGCTCCTTGGTCGTCCGGTTGAAGCTCCCGTGGCGAGAGGACGTAGACGGATTCCTCCGGGATCACGCGCAGGGTCATCGGATCGAGTGGGTCGGGGATCTCTCCCGGCAGTCGAACGTCCGTCCAGTAAACCCGCGAAGCATAGGGTCTCAGAGAAGCGAACGCGAACCACTTCAGCAGGGTTCGGCTCGTCCCGGAGATGAAGACGGAAGAGGGCCTCCCGAACCCTCCAGGAAAGGGCTCCTCGGCAGAGGGGGCGCTCACCACGGTATCGTCGAATTGGGGCCCACAGATAAGAACCCCACCGATGGAGGAGGGAATGCCCAATCCACCGCTCCGAGCGTTTCCGGCGCATCCTCTTCCAGGTGGGTCCCCAGAATGGGGGCATAGACCGGCACGCGTGCGACCGCGCCGCTCGGCGAACTGGTCGCAAACTCGATTGCAGCCAGCAGACCACCGCACCGGGTCGCCCGACCCGGTGAAGCCGATCCATTGTCCGAGGAGCGTGATTGCCGGCCTTGAGTTCCGGACCGTAGGAATGACCTTCGATCGGTCACTGCCCTTCGCCCTCCTTCGAGGATCATGAACGGGGACTGAGGTTCGAGCCTTTCTCTCGGATTCTACTGCTCCGCCACTCGGACGAGAAGGTCTACGTTCGATTCGGGCAGGTGGATTGCACTTACCGTCGCCTGTCTAGTGACGTTTTCGAGATGGCTTGGCGTCGCGGGGGGATGTGATTGTGAAGGCTCGAGTAGACTGTGTCACGATGGCCAAAGATCACCAT